>Ga0265316_10000079_pt1 | contig 101016 bp, 91 predicted proteins | sample 4522metaG_FD_202092 | JGI IMG/M metagenome (GOLD analysis project Ga0265316, IMG submission 202092) | Rhizosphere microbial communities from Carex aquatilis grown in University of Washington, Seatle, WA, United States - 4-5-22 metaG | ecosystem: Host-associated > Plants > Roots > Rhizosphere >... | reverse complement strand
CGCCTCGACGAACTCCTGCCGCATCTTTGGCGGCCGCCAGACCAGCCAGCCAAGCCGCCGTCGACTGCCTGACAGTCACCGTGATCACTGGCTGCGGGGGGGGGACGTCGTCAGTCGGACGGTTACCATAGGACTGCTTGAATCCACTCTTCACGTCGTCCCAGTCGGACGCAGTCGCGGTTTCGGCCCGGTCCACCTGCTTCTTCGCCTGGGCCCATTTTTCACGCACCGCCGTGAGCTTGACCTTGGCGTCGGCCTTTGCTGAGCCACCGGCACTCTCGACTTTGGCGCCGAGCTGATCCAGCTCGTCCTGGATGCTGACCAGTTCCTTCTTCATCTGGACGACAAACTCGGCCTTCTCCGCGTAGGCGTAGTCCCGCATCGCTTGCGCCGCCGCCTTAGTTTCTACCTTGGCCTTCTCTAGGTGTGCCGCTGCCGGCTCCACTTGTTTCGGCGCGACCGCCGCCTTGACTTCCTTCGACGTGCACCCTACGGCGAAAGCGGCCGCGCCGAGCAAGGTGGTGAGCAGTAGAGTGTGTCTCATGGTTCTGCCTTTCATTGACTTTCGCGGTCCAACGGAAGACCCGAGAGCGCGGCTCATCGAGCCTCGCTCCCGGGGACCGTCTCGGCTGTCCGAGGATGTTGCAAGCTAAGCCTGTCGAGCATCGTGCTATGGGTTGGATGCGTGCGGCTCGTGTGCGATGATAATCTCGACCCGGCGGTTGTTGGCGCGGCCCTCGGCGCTGGCGTTGTCAGCGACGGGGTTTCCCTTGCCAAGCCCGTGGGCCTGGATCAGGTCGCCCTGGTAACCTCGCTCCACCAGGTAGCTGCGAACCGCGTCGGCCCGACGCTGGGACAGGTCCAGGTTGTAGTTCACAGAGCCCTGGGAGTCGGTGTATCCTTCAACGGTAAGGTTTCGCTCGCGGGTTGTGAGCAGCACCTCGGCCACTTGATCGAGTCGCGTTCTTGCTTCAGGAAGCAAGACGGCCCGGTTGGATGCAAAGAGCACACTTCCCGAGAGAGTGATCACCATTCCACGGGGCTCATCCTTGACCGCGGCCAGCCTGGCCAGCGCGGCCTGGGAGTCAGCCGCTCGCTTCTCGGCATCGGCCCGAGCCAGTTGTTCAGTGGAAAGCTTCTCAGCCGTCGCCTCGCCGTTGCGCTCAGAGGCTGCCAGCGCTGAGCGCGTCTGGTTCAGATCCTGTTTGGCCTTGGCCACAACCTTGCCCTGCGTGGCCTGGAAATCGTTCTTCGCTTGAGCCTCGTTCTTCTGCTGAATGTTGATGGAGGCAGTCGCCTCCGCGAACTGTGCCTTGCGCTGGGCAATATAGGCGAGATCTCGCGTTCGATACGAGTCGGGATCCTTCTGGAAGGACTGCTCCGCTTCAGCGAGCGCCTGGTTGGCTACGTGAAGCTCCGCCGGCGCGGCCTGGCTGGCGGTGCCAAAGCTGGCGCGCCGGTATGCTTCCCGGGCGTCAACGAGTTCTGTTGGGACGGTGGTTGCGCAGGAACTGAGAACTCCGGCGCTGAGGACGGCGATCAAAAGACTAGTGGTTTTCATTCGAGTTTCCTTTCACTGGACGGTTTCTGCTATTCCACAACCTACTTGTTCTCTAGCCGGAGCTGATGCACCCGGTCTACGGCTGCCCGAGCTTCGGCCCGCTCGGCGTCCTCGCGTGAAAGCGCGACGGCCAGCTCGGCATCGGCTTCAGCACGCGACAACATTGACACTGCCCGTTCCTTCTCGTCGTTTGCGGCCAGCGCCTTGGCGTTCTGCAGTTCCTCTTTGGCCAGCTGCAGGTGCAGCGAGGCCTGCGGAACTTTGGCTGCGCCAACCTCCTCGGCGGCGCGGATTCCCGAGGTCGACGCCTCGGTGCGCAGCGGCGGGGAGCTTGCGCAGCCCAGACCGATTGCGGCGGTCCCGGCGGCCATGGCGAACATCATGATTGCGGTCTTGAATGTGTGTCTCATCAGATCCTCCTCTGTTACTTGGCTTCCCGATTCGTTGAATGCCGACTAGTTCTTCATCTTCTTGAAAGCGGCCTCGAGGTCGCTCCATGCGGTCTCCACGCCGGTCTTGAGCGTGTCCCACTTCTCGCCCCCCGCTGCTTTCAACTCGCTCAGCTTCGCTTGCGCGGCCTGATACTTTATCTTCAGAGCGTCAACGCGCTTGCGACGTTCGGAGTTTGCGTCCGCACCCGCCTTTTCGACCTTCGCCACCAGGTGGTCGAGCTGCGCACCCCAATGCTTGAGCTGTTCTTCCATTTTGCCCATGTGCGCTGGCGTGTTTTCCATGCGATTCTCCCTTCCGTTGGCTAGGTTGATTGACAGAGGTTTGTTGTCTGCATGCCGGTCTTTGGCTGCAACTGGCAAAACGCCCTTTGGCGCGTGTGTCGCAGCATCAGCGATACAGCCCCGGCTGCCAGACGTGACACCTCCCGCGGATCCCTGCTGTAGCAAGCGGCCCCGTCGTATGCGGCCGCGACCAACTCCCCGAACTGTGCCGTTCTGTTAACCTGGGTCCTCATGGTTGCTCCCGTCATTTGTTCCGGGCGAATCCCGCTGTTGGCGGAGCGCCCTTCATCCACCCAAGCGCTAGAGCATCTTTCGAGCCAGCGGCGGGATCCGAAGGAGTTCAGGTAGTTACGTAGCGGGAGGTTCAAAGGGACCGGCCCATCCAATCGAAGTGACGTACCATCTCCTTCAATTCGAGAAGGAGGACATCGGACGTGGCCGAAGCGGAACTCCCTCCGAACAAAACGTGGCGTTCGTCGTCGGGGGAAGGACCGACGATTCCCTCCCGTTCAGCCGAACGCCGGTAGTCAGCGTGATGGCCCGTCCGGGCCCAACCCTGGGGCCGAGCCGGCAGGCTTATAACGGACAATTACCCGGCACAGAAACGACGTTCGAATCGAATACAAATGCACCAGCGCCACCTACCCAGGCCCCTGCCATGGATCTGCCACAGGCCGTTGCGTGGGTCTTCATCGTGATATCGTGGGCAGCCAGTATGTTGCCCTGGAATTCAGAGTACGATCCAATCGTCGCCGAACTGGTGACCTGCCACCAGACGTTGGAAGCCTTGGTGCCGTTGGTCAGTAGAATGCGGGTGTGTGCCGCGGGGCTCGGGGCGCCATCTGCGGTAGTAAGTGTACTGTGCGACTGGAAGATAAACATAGCATTAGGATCGCCCTGGCCGTCGAGGGTGATATCCCCGGTTATCAAGATCGACGTGGTGGACTCGTAGACGCCGGCAGTGAACCAGTTGTCGCCGAGCGCGAGCGGGCTTCCAGCCACATTTCCCATAGTAGTGGGAGCTGCGATAGGGATGCTCCCTCCCAGTGTGCCGACGGCTGGGGGACCGGCCAAGGGAGTAATGCTGAGAAAGGCCGCATTCAAGTCGGCCTTGATGGCGGCTGAAGTCGTAGTGTCCGGATACACGTCGGTGATGACTTGCCCGCTGATTGACGGAGGCATACCCCCGCAAAGGCCGAAGCCCCCTGCATTGTCAACGGTCACAGCGTTGCACGTCCTATTTGGGTCCAACACCACGTCCCCGCCAATATGGGTAATTGGCGTCGTACTGGTGTTAGTGACCCCCGCTGTCGCCGCGATCGCAAATGGGGTAGCTAGTCCGAGGTTGACCACGATAGCCGGTCCCGACTCGATGTTCTCCGCGTCGCTGCTGCCCGCGTCGCCGGTCTCCGCGTCGCCGCTGCCCGCGTCGGCGTCCGGGCGGGAGATGTTCGGGGCGTCCGTACGCGCGGCGTCGGCGCTCGGAGCATCGGGGTGTCCGGTATCGGTGTTCTCCCCGTCGGTGCCGGCTGTGTCGGTGCGCGCGACGTCGGAACTCGGAGCGTCGGTGCTCGGAGCATCGCTGCTCGGAACATCAGCGCTCATCGCGTCGGTGTTCGGGGCGTCTATCTTCCCCAGGTCAGGGTTCGGGGCGTCAGCGTTTGCGACGTCGATACTCTGCTGGTCGAAGTTCGGGAGGTCGGGGCTCCCGACGTCGGCGCTTCGGACATCGCGAATTCCCGCGTCGGCGGTTCTCGCATCGGTGCCGGCATCTCCGGCTTTGGAGAACTCTACCAACCGCTGTCCACACGCAGGCAGCAGGAATAGCAACAGATAGAGGGCGCTACTTTTGAGTGTATTCATGTTACTTACTCCCGTCATTGAGGATGGTGAAATTGACGACGAACTCGACGCGGCGGTTGTTCTCACGGCCAGCGATGGTGGCGTTGCTGTCGACTGGAACGGAGGAGGCGAAGCCGGTTGAGAGCAGGCGCTCCTTGCCAATGCCGTGCGCAACGAGATAGTCGAGCACCGCCTCCGCCCGTCTCTCGGAAAGCGTCTGGTTGTGGTCATCGCTTCCCTCGGACGAGGTATGCCCCTCGACCTGTACGCGGAAGCCCTTGTTGTCCTTCAGCGCCTGCACGACTTCGTCGAGTACTGGAAATGACACGTCCTGGAGAACGGCCTGGTCCCAGGCAAAGTAGATCCTCTCCTTCAGCTCGAGTTTGTCGCGTTTGACGACGAGCTTTTGGTAGAGAGGGCAGCCCCAGTTGTCCGGCGGACCCGCCACGTCAGGGCAGCGGTCCACACTATCGGGGACGCCGTCGTTGTCACGGTCGGGGCAGAGGAAGATCTCTTTGGTGATGGTTCGGACCTCCGCGGCGGCAGTGGCCTCTGGTTGGCGCGGGACACCGGTGCCTACTTCAAGGCTAAGGCCCAGGCTCAGAATCTTGGCGTCGCGGTTGTCGAAACCGGATCGCTCGGGCTCCTGCATGATATGGAAATAGCGCACGAAGGGCCCGAGCCAGAAGATCCGCGATTCTCCGATAGGTACCGAAAGACCTGCGGCGACCGCGAAGCCCGCTCGGTTGAGCCCGCCAGTGCGCACGTAAAGTGCGTCAGCATCCAGCCATGGGGAGCTGGCGTAAAACGCGTTGCGGGCAGGAACATCGTGTGGACGGCGGAGCCGCAAACTTCCGCCAAAGGCCCACGCTGTACCGAAATCGCCCAGTGAGTTTTCGGTAGGCAGCGTAATGAAGGTCGCGCTTGGCCCGACGTCCAGATACCTGTTCAGCGTCCAGAGGGCCTTGACGGTCTCGCCGCCGCCCACCTTGAAGAGCGACGACTGGGGGTGTGAAAGTGGGAAGGCCACCCCGGGTTCCACCTTCAAGGCGAAAGCGCCGGCCTGCGCTGGACTGCTCGTGGTGGTGGTGCCTGAGTTCTCGGCCTCAGTTGCCTGAGTGAAAGGGGCGACCAACAGCAACGCCGTGGCCGTGATGGCGACCCTCATTGGGTGCGCCAGTGGAAATCTTCGAGTCATTTTGGCCTCCGGGTACGTTTGGTTCTGGCAGAGATCATCTCGGCAGAGCAGTTCTTGCTAGTTCGCGCCGACGCAGGAACAGGTCTCGGCACGCGGGTACAGCATATTTAGAGCCACTGAGGAGAAACACATCAGATCCGATAGTTGCGCCGCAGATGGTCCTCGAGGACCTGCCTGCTCAATCAGATTGAAGGGCTGGTTCCGTCAATTCGAAAGGAAGAAATACCCGACATGGTCCCGCCGATCCGAACAGAGCACTGTGGCATCAATTGTGCAGGAAACTCTGCTGCGTACGCAATGGTTGCGCCAAAGGGCGGGAAGGAATTCACCAATGATGAGTGCGTCGTGGTTGTTGTGGATGATATTCATCTTCCTATTTCTCGTGTCTCCCATTGGCTATGGCTGGGGCTACCGCAAATGGGGGCCGCCATACCCGAGGTACATTCAGCGGCGTCGTGGTGCGCGGGCAGCGACCGTCGGCGACATTGGAGTGCTCAGCCATCAGGCTTGGGGATGGGGCGGGGATTTCGTGTGGGCGGTGGTCTTTGTCGGACTGCTTTGGGCCGTGGTGACGCTCTGGTGGCGCTGACTTGAAGTCTATTGCGGGAAGATTACCAGCGCGACCTGGCCGGCAGCGGCCCACTCAGCGGCGAAGCCGGCGCGGCTGTCCACTCGCGGGCCATGGGCCGGATCGATCGTGAGGATGCGTTGGTCTTTGCGGTTCATGCCCACGACGACCTCGTAGTGGGAATAGGCTCCACGACCGTACCGCTGCATCACGCCCACGACTACCGGACGGTGCCAGTGGACTTCGCGATCGAGGTCAGCGAACTGGCCCTGAATGACGAAGGCCTGCATACCCTGTTGCCGGGTGAAATCCCGAAGCGCAGCCGCCTTGATGCCTCGGTCCGGAGCCGGTGGATTGGCGACTATTATGCCCTCACGGGTAACCGGTCGCTTCCAGTAGCCGAGGACCATGGCCAACGCGGCGGCACCGCAATCTTCGTTGGCGGCCTGGCGCACGGTCGGCACGCCCTCGACGAACTCCCAGCCGTCGTCGCCCGCCAGGTCGGCGAGACTTGCATTCCTGGCAGAGCCCAGATAGCAGCCGCCCGCGCAAAGTGCGAGGAGCACGGCGCCAGATCTAACCGTGTTGGCGTGCACGGGAAATTAGTGGACGAAGACAACGATGAGCACGATGGCGAGCACGACGAGCGCGCCGGTCCCGATCCAAATCCCGCCGCCGCCGCCCTCGAACTCGGCCAGCCGGGGGGTGACTGCCTCGCGCGCAGCGTAGTTCGGCGTGCTCCTCACGGAGTCGTCGACGGGCGCGGATGCGGCGGGCCTTCCTCCATGTCCCTCGGTAGCCGCCGCGGCAGGCTGGGCGGGAATTGCTGCCCGCGCAATCGACGGAAGGCAAAGGAGAACAGCCATCAACACACAGGTCATGAGCTTCTTCATTGAGTATCCTCACTAGGTTGGTTTGACGGCGCTGCTGGGCTGCCCCAGCAGGGCCACGATTTTTCCCCAGGTGTCCTTGCGCACAGTTCTGCGCGGCAGCACGCCCGCCATGACCGTGGGAGACTTGGTTGTCTTTTGCACACCTCGGTCGAGGTGCTCCAGGTCGAGGTATTCCTCGCCGTCCAAGAGACGAGGGGCCGTCTCTGCCGTGCTTACGCTGGCGACTTCGTCATCGGATAGCAGCTTCAGGACGTTGTCGCGGGTGACAGTCTCGGTTCGCAGGTCATTGTTCATGTCGGAAGGTCTTGCACGATGTGTGCCGACAGGGTCGGTGTCGTCCCTCCGCCAGGCACGACTGCGAGCCCGTTCAATGTGAAGGGGCTTTCAGTCAATACGGTTCAGTCAGGCGAGGCATGCACGGGCTATGTGCTGCCTTGAACTGCCTGCTTCGCCGGCGGGACCGCAATGCGCGTCTTTTGCGCGATCTGGCCCCGGCGACCGCGATTTTGGGTCATGGCACGCATTGTGCTGCCTGTATTGATCGACGATGCGGCGTGGAGCCAGACCAGGCATCCCCGCCTTGTCATGAGGTGTTGTCATGAAGATCAAGCTGACTTTCGCCCTCTGTTTCTGCTGTCTGGGATCCGGCCTTGCCCAAGCCCAGAACATGAGCGCAGTCGAAGATTCAACCAACCAGACTTCGCAGGCTGGCCCTCCTCCACAAGCGGCGCAGCCATCAACGCCGGCGCCCGAGCAGCAGCCACCAGCACCGCCGCAGCAGCCACTCCCACCGGGCCAAGCCCAGCCTCAGGCGCAGCCGCGCGCAGGAACACAGGCCGGAGCGGGCGATGGCCAGTGGGTGTACACGAGTGACTATGGCTGGATTTGGATGCCCTACGGCAGTCAGTATACCTACGAGGGCGCGGCCAGCGATGCGTCTCCCTATTCCTACGTCTACTACCCCAGCTACGGATGGACGTGGTTGGCAGCACCTTGGATTTGGGGCTGGGGGATTTATCCCTACTTCGGACCTCGTGGTCCAAGCGGCTTTGGTTGGTATCGCGGACTGTACCGGGCCGGGTACGGATGGGGCGGATACCGAGGCGGCGGCTACGGTGGATACCGCGGCGGCGGCAGTCGCGCTGGGTTCGGTGGTGGCTATCGGGGTGGGGGTGCCTATCGCGCTGGCGGCGGATTCCGCGGCGGGGGCGGCAGCTCGCACGCGGGCGGTGGGTTCCGCGGCGGCGGCGGTGGCGGCTCGCGCGGCGGTGGACATGGCGGCGGACATCGCTGAAATCACGGCTGTGATGAACGGAGCAGCGTCGGATGGATACTTCGACGGAAGCGCGTCTCCCAGCTCTCGCGGTGAGAGAGCTCTCTGTCGGGTTTGGTCAGACCGTCGTAATTGAGCGGCTGTCCTTTGAAGTCCCGCGCGGCAGCGCGCTGGCCATCGTGGGGCCGAATGGCGCGGGCAAGAGCGTTCTGGCCAAGGCGCTCATCGGTGCCCTGCCTCATGAGGGCACGATAAGGTGGGAGGACAATAGCAAGATCGGCTACGTGCCTCAGAAGCTCGACATCGAGCGCGATCTGCCGGTCACGGGCGGCGATTTCCTGCACGCGAAGGCGGTCGTCGCGCGCGCGTTTCAAACCGACGTCGCCAACGTTTTGGAACTCGTCGGGCTCAAGGCGGAGTCTGTCGGTAAACCCATCGGAGCGCTTTCAGGCGGCCAGTTCCAGCGGCTGCTGGTTGCGGCCGCGCTCATAGGACATCCGACGGTCTTGCTGCTGGACGAGCCCACCGCGGGTGTGGACGAGCCGGGGCAGGACAGCATCAACCACACACTCGACCGTCTTCGCGACGAACGCGGGTTGACCATTCTGTTTATCTCGCACGATCTGAGCGTCGTGTATCACTACGCCACCAATGTGTTGTGTCTGTCGCGCGGGCACGCGTGCTTCGGCGTCCCGAGGCAGGTCCTCACGCCCCAGTTGCTGCAAGAGCTCTACGGCGCTCCGGTCGCCTACCACGTGCACCATGACCATCGACCCTAACGCCATCGCGCTTTCCGTCGCGGCCGGCGCAGCCGCCGGCTTGGTCGGCTGCTTCGCGGTCATGCGTCGGATGACCCTGGCGGCTGACGCCATCTCGCACATTGCCCTGCCCGGTATCGGGTTGGCGCTCCTGCTGCGGATTCACCCGATCTTGGGTGGTGCCACTGCGCTCCTGGTGGGGACGTTTCTCGTCTGGGGCATCGAGAACAGAACGCGACTTGCCACCGAGACAGTCATTGGGGTGGTGTTCTCGACCGCGCTCGCCATTGGCAGTTTGATTACCTCCGGAGAAGAATTGATTGAAGCGCTCTTCGGCGGAGTGGGGCACTTGACCACGATGGAAGCCAGCGTCGGTTTCGTCCTGGCGTTCGGTGTGATTGTGTTCGTGCTGTGGCAAAGACACCGACTCGTGCTGGCGCTGGTTTCTCCCGAAATCGCGCACACGACTGGAATCAACGTCCAGCGATTGAATCTCTACTTCCTGCTCGTGTTTGCGCTGACCATCGCACTCGGTCTGCGCTACCTCGGCGTGCTGCTGGTCGGCTCGTTGGTGATCATCCCGGCGGCCACAGCCAAACGCCTCGCTCGCAGCCTGCGCAGCATGCTGGCCATATCCGTGGTGGTCTCAATTGCTTCGACGACGCTAGGCACCTGGCTCTCGCTCTCACTGCACCGCACTCCGGGCCCTATGATCGTCCTCGTGGCAGCGGGCTTCTTCCTGCTGAGTCTGTTGCGCCGCTCAAGAGCCTGAGAGTCAGTGCGCAGGTCATCGTCCGTGGTGTCGATGCCCATGTCCTGCGGCAACGACCCGGTGCTCTGCACTTCGCTCCTGGTCCGGACGACTGGCGACGGGCGACGGGACCGGTGGCGCTGATGCGACCACGACGGTGGCCGGGCGAAGCAGTCGTTCGCCCGCACGATAGCCTTTCTGAAGTTCGTGGAGCACTGTGCCCGGCGTCGCTTCGGCGCTGGGTGCTTGCGAGACTGCGTGGTGCACGTGCGGATCAAACGGCTGGCCTTTGGCCTCGATGGGCGTGACTGCATAGCGCTCCAACTTGGCCTTGAAAAGGCGCAGGACCAATTCGACGCCATTGCGTACTGATTTGACGTCCCTCTCGCCGCCTTCTTTCCACGAGGCGATGGCACGTTCCAGGTTGTCCGCGACCTCCAGGAAGTCGCACAGAATGGTCTCGCGTGCTTTGGTTTCGTGCTCGCTCATCTCGTTGCGAAGGCGTCTCTTGTAGTTGTCGAGTTCGGTCTTCTCGGCTTCCAGGGCCGCCACCCGCTGCTCCAGGCTGGCCAAAGCCGGGGGCGACTCGTTGGCAGATGCCGGATCCTCGGCCGCGGACTGTGCGGCGTCGGGCGCTGGGTCGGAATTGCGGTGTGATTCGATGTTGTCAATCATGGTGCTCAACTTCGCGCGTAACGCTACCGCGTCCTCCTCCCATGAAGGGAGGCCTCCAGCAAGCAACAGCAAGATGCGCGCCATGCCGTCCAATCGCACTCATTGTGAGCGCGCGTTGGCGAGTCCAATCAATATGAATGGGCCCATCGGTCGCTTCGAAGGAGTCGGTCTTTGGCCGCGGTGATCTCCGAACTCGCTGAGACAAAACCGCCAGCGTGGGAGACACAACGCGCATTTTCTGCGCACGCGGCTTCAGGAGGACGTCTCAATGCCGTGGCACGCATTGTGCTTATTGTCCTCTCGGAAAATGGGGCAAAAGGCCGCCAAGGACCGAGGCTAGCCATTCATGACAGGAATCCTGAAGATCGCCTACAAGCTGCTCGTCAACGACAAGGGCAAGTTCGCGGCGCTGCTCATTGGCATCACCTTTGCGGTGTTCCTCATGATCCAGATGACTTCAATGTTCGCCGGCATGATGAGAAAAGCCTCCGCCACCGTGACCAACACCGGCGCCAAGATCTGGGTGATGGACCGCTCCGTGACCAGCGTGGCGAGCAGCATCCCGATGCCCGCTTTCATGCAGGATGCGGCCCGAAGCATCAAGGGTGTGAAATTCGCCGTGCCTCTCTACCTCGGCGCTGGGCTCGCGCGCTTGCAGGATGGAACCTATCAAGCGGTCTCGATCGTTGGACTCGACGATAGCAGCCTCTTCGGTCGCCCTGAACTCATCGAGGGCAACATTGAGGACATCTACGCGGAAAACGGTTTTCTCATGATTCAGGACGCCGAGGCCCCCAAACTGCAGAATCCCAAGCTCGGGACGACCTTCGAGATCAACGATAACCGAGGTGTCATCGTTGGCATCGCCAAGGTTCCGGCGAGTGGGCTGTTTGGCATTCCCACCCTCTACACCACGTTCAATCGAGCCATCCAGTACATCCCGTCGCTACGATCGACTATCAGCTACATCCTCATCGAACCCACCAGCCTCGATGCGATTCCTGGCATCAAGAGCGAGATCGACAAGCTGGGATATGTAGCCGTCACGCAAGACGAGTTCATGGATCGAATCACCAATTTCTACGAATACCACACCGGTATGGGCACCAACATTCTGATCATGACGGCGATCAGTTTCATCGTGGGTCTGTCCATCTCCGCCCAGACGTTCTACACCTTCGTTTTGGAGAATCTCGACAGGTTTGGCGCGCTGAAGGCAATGGGAGCCAAGGGGCGCGAGTTGGTCTACATGCTGCTCTTTCAGGCGGGAATTACCTGCCTGGCCGGATACGGCCTCGGGATCGGGCTGTGCACGGTTCTCATCGCGGCAGCGAAGCTGCGCGTGCCCGACTACGCCTCGGTCATTACCTTCGGAAACCTCGGCCTGGCCTTCGTCATGGTCTTCGTCATCGCCGCGATCTCCAGCTACATCGCGATTCGCCGCGTGCTCAAGATCGAGCCCTTCGACATCTTTCGGAGTTGAGCATGAACGCCATCGAAGCACGAGACTTGAGCAAATGGTTCGGCGAAGGCGAGACGCGAACCAACGCGGTTCAGAAGGTTGCGTTCGACGCCCATTTTCAGGAAATGCTGTTCATCGTCGGCCCGTCGGGCAGCGGGAAGACCACCCTCCTCAGTATCATCTCGGGAATCCTCCGCCCCAACCAAGGCACCGTCAAGATCAAGGATCAGGACATTTGGAGCCTGTCTGCAGACAAGCTGGCCGACATGCGCCTCAACACCGTCGGCTTCGTCTTTCAAGACTTCCACCTGTTCCCAAGACTCACGACGGTCGAGAACGTCGCGGTACCTTTGATTCTCAAGCGGCGCAAGTGGGACGAGGCCATCAAGGAGGCGCTGCAGGCTCTCGAGAAGGTCGGGCTCGCCCAGCGCGCGGGTTTGTCGCCGCAAAAACTAAGCGGCGGCGAGCAGCAGCGTGTCGCCATCGCCCGAGCCATCGTCAGCCAGCCCGACATCCTGGTGTTGGATGAACCGACGGCTTCGCTCGACGGCGATACGGGAAGGAAGATCGTCGAGTTCGTGAAGCGGGACGTTCTGAACGAAAAGCGCTGCATCATCATTGTCACCCACGATGACCGAATCTCCGAGTTCGCCGATCGAATGGTCAAGATGGAGGACGGCAAACTCATCGAGATCGAGAAAGGGCAAGGCCATGCGTAACAAGATCATTTTCACTTTGGTGGGAGTTGGCGTGCTGCTGGCGCTAGTGAGCGCATACGTTTACGCGCGTCCGGCGAAACCACAGTCACCAGTATTTCAGCCCGCCTCCAACCCCTATGCGCAGGGAATTTTTGCCAACGGAATCATTGAGAGCTATCAAGCCCACGGCGAAAACATCAACATCTACCCGGATGTTTCCGGTACCGTCCGAGAGATCTTGGTCGCGGAAGGCGAGAGTGTGAAGCAGGGCACGCCGCTGCTGGAGATTGACAACACCGTGCAACGAGCGACCACCGATCAGCAGAAGGCCCAGGCGGACGCCGCGGGCTCGTTGCTTCAGGAACTCAAGGCCCAGCCGCGTAAGGAGAATCTCGATGTGGCACGCGCCCAAGTCGAGCTAGCGACTGCGAGCCTCAAGAGCGCCCAGGACACGCTGAACAAGCAGCAGCACTCTTACGACCTGGAACCGCGTTCGGTCAGCAAGGACACCCTCGACACCGTTCGAAACTCCGTCAAGGTGGCGAAGGCGAATCTGGACGTCGTCTCCCGTCAGTTCGAACTCACCAGGGCCGGAGCCTGGACTTACGACATTCAGAATCAAAGGCGGCAAGTGGATGCGCTCTCCAAGGCATGGTCCGCCTCCACGGCGCTTCTCGCCAAGTACACGGTTCGCGCGCCGACGGATGGTGTGGTCCTTTCGATTCAGGCTGCCCTAGGCAGCTACGTGTCTTCGCAGGGTGCTTATGGCACTTACACGCAGGGCCTCGGGCCAATCATCGTCATGGGCACTGGCAAATCCAGCGGATACATGAGCGTGCGTTGCTACGTTGACGAGATCCTGATTCCCAAGTTGCCATCAGCGGAGAAGATGGTGGCGACGATGTCGATTCGCGGTACGACGACGACGATCCCTCTCGAATTTGTCCGACTGCAGCCGTACGTGAGCCCGAAGATCGAGCTCTCCGATCAACGGCTCGAGAAGGTCGATCTGCGCGTACTTCCGGCCATTTTTCGCTTCCAACCTCCGCCGGGCGTGGATGTCTATCCGGGACAAATGGTGGACGTCTACATCGGTGCTCAGGATGCCACCGCAGTGGCGGCCCCTCGTGCGCCTCGATTGAAATCGCCATTGGTGGAATACGGCGGTGACCAGCGGGCGACGTCGCCGTCTACGTTGTTGGTGAATCGGCCGTGAACATCATGCTCCAAGGCCAATGGCGCCAAGGCGGTTTGATCGCCGCAGCTCTCGGATTGGCCGGGTGCGCCCTCGGACCCGACTACGTGCGCCCCGACCCTCCGAAGACCTCCAGCTATACGGCCAGCCCAATCCCAAAGGCAACCGTTGTGGCCGATGGCCAGGTCCAGCGCTTTGAGGATGGGAAGCAGGTTGTCGCCGACTGGTGGCGTCTGTTCGAGAATCCGAAGGTGGACGCCTTCATTACCCAGTCAATGGCCGACAACCCGACCCTCCAGGCGGCACAGGCCACGCTCCGACAAAGCCAGGACATCCTTCGGGCGGGCTACGGCGTCTTCATCCCACAAATCGGGGGTGACGTCGGCGTGAGCCGGCAGACCTCCAATCTGAGGCTCATCGGGTCGACGGCGCCGAACACTGTCTTCAATCTCTTTACCTTATCGGCAACCGTCAACTACACACTCGACGTCTGGGGAGGCCAGCGGCGGCAGGTCGAGGGGCTGCGAGCCCAGATGGAGGGGCAGCGATACAACGTCATGGGTACCTACATCATGCTGGCAGGCAACGTCGTGAACACCGCCATCGCCCAGGCGGCCTATCGCGCACAGATTCGGGCGACTGAAGATCTGATAGTCCTCGAAAAGGAGCAGGTGAGCATCACGCGGGCTCAGGCGGAGTCAGGCACGGTGCCGTTCTCGAACGTGCTCAGTCTGCAGAGCGAGCTCGCGAGCACCCAAGCCACACTTCCGCCGCTTCGGCAGAAGATCGATCAGGCCAACCACCTGCTCGCGACGCTGCTCGGGCGTGTACCGGCGGACTTTTCTTCAGCTTCCGGCGCACAGGGGTTGGAGATCAAGGACTTCAAGCTCCCGGAGGACCTGCCCGTCTCGTTGCCATCGGAGCTGGTGCACCAGCGTCCTGACATTCTTCAGGCAGAAGCCCAGCTCATCAGTGCCAACGCGCAGATCGGTGTCGCCACGGCAGCCATGTTTCCCAGTCTGACCCTCAACGCCACGGTGGGAGTGAACAGCACGTCGGCTGCCAATATCTTTCAGTCAAACAATCTGTTCTGGAGCCTCGGCGCGAGCCTAATTGGGCCGATTGTCGATGGCGGCACGCGCTGGTACCAGCGAAGGGCAGCCATCGAAGCGCATGACGCCGTGCTGGCTAGCTATCGCCAGACCGTGCTCAATGCTCTGGCGCAGGTCGCCGATACCCTGCGGGCGTTGCAGCACGACGCCGAAGCCCTGAGCGCGCAGGCCGACGCGGTCCATGCCGCATTCGATGCCTTGCATCTGACACACATCAACTACCAGACGGGAATCGCGACGTATCTTCAGCTACTGATTGCCGACGAACAGTACCACCAGGCCACGCTGGCCTATGTTCAAGCGCAGGCGCAACGACTCCAGGACACCGTCGCGCTCTACGTCGCTTTGGGCGGCGGTTGGTGGAGCGTGCAAAAATGAGGCAGGTTCTCGCTGCCCCTCTGAATGCATCTTCGGGGACTTCAGTCGCAGCAAGGCCCCTGTCCCTCGACAGCTTGTCATCCGGGCCCCGACGGGGATGAACCCCATCGACGCGCTACTATACGTCGACGTCCTCATAGCCGCTAAAGGGGACCCACATGCTCTTTTCGGTCCCGATTACGGTGCTGTACGAGTGGAGCATCCCGAAACTAGAGCAGTTGACAGAGTAGAAATCCAGACTCCGGTTCTGGGCGAGTTCGCTTCTTATCTCATCGAGCATGACCACGCTGGTTTTGTTCTCGGTGTGGATCTTGTTGATCACGAACTCCTGGTCCTCTTTGGTCAAGAAGGAATAGATTGGCGACAGGGCATGCCGATCGACCAGGTCCAGAAGATCCTCGGGATAGACGTCCTTCTGAGATTCCGTCTCGATGAGCACGGTGCTCAGTTGGCCCAATAGCCCTCCCGTCTTCTCGGGATCGGACACTGGATAGGTGGTGATGCAGGGGATCGCCATCTTGAAGAAGACTCTCGATTTCTCGTCGATCGACGGGACTTTGGCGGAAAAGCCGCAATTGTATTTCACCAGGCACTTCTCTTTGGAGACGGGAGTGCGCTTTTCGATGAAGAAAGGATATTCGAAATCGATCTTCACGGTGCTCGCCTTGAGTTCCTTGACATAGTCGGCGATGTTGTCGCGAAGCGACTTGGTCCCGATCCGGTCCCGATGCTGGTGCACCACCTGAATGAACTTGTCGATCCACCCCGCCTCGAACTCGTGCATGATGCGGGCGTTGATGGAGATGTTGGCGATGGTGGCTTGGCCGTCCGGATTGGTCTTCGACGCTACCTTGATGGGGAAAGGCAGGTCCTTCATCCCGACGTCCACCAGAAACCTCTTTTCATTTTTCATGGTCGGTTCTCCTCGATCATGGGCTCAATCAGATGGGCCATGATCTGCCAGATGTCGCTCTTCAACAGACTCACATTTATCTTCGAATTGTTATGCGAAAGCTTCCAAGCCTCTGCGCCGGCCGCGAGCCCGGCGGGTTCAAGCTTCAGTGGTAGAAAATCGAGGCGCCCGCAGATCTCCCGGATGAGGCTCATGGACTCCTCAGGATGGCGGGTCGCGAAGGCCAGAGTATCCAAGCCCCCTAGCGTGGCGGTGAAGGCGCCGACGTACTTCAGGATGTCGTAGATCAAAATGTCGCGCGCCGCGGTGTTCTCGACTGAGCCCGTGGCGGACGCGAGGTCGCTGTAGTTACTACGGCGACCCAGCAGGGCGCTGAAGCCGCTTTTCCGAGACAGAAGCTCGTTGATCTCCCTGAAAGACATCCCGGAAGAATGGAGCTCGAATACAATCGTGGCATCGATGTCCCCACAGCCGGTCTGGGAGGGGATTCCTTCCACGGGAGTGAAGCCGATGGTGGTGTCGAACGACTTTCCATCCCGCAAGGCCGCGACGTTGGTGTAATCGCCCAGATATACGGAAACCATCCTGCCGACGTTTTCCCCGAAGCAGGAACGTGTCTTGTCCCAGGCCCACTGGTGCACCAGCCCGTAGCTCCCGAATCGCCGCACGCCCTTTTCCCTCAGTTCCTCGGGGACCGCGTAGGTGCCGGCCACGTCGGGCAGCCCGGAGAAGAACGCCGTGTCGCAGAATAGAAAATGAGGAATGGCGGGAAGCTCCTTGGTCCAGCGATCGAGCACCTTGCAGGTGATGTCGTTGAATTCGGGCAGAAACCTGATGGCGTCTTCCACCTGGTCGAGCGTCTGGGGCGTGACCCGCAGGACGGGTTCCTTGATCCGATCCCCGCCGTGACGAAGCAGATAGCCCACCGCCTCCACCTGGCCGAGGCTTCCCGCGCCTTCTTTCACCATGCGGAACCATTCTGTGCCAAACGAGCAGCGGCCGGATCGGGCCGCGCCTTGCTCGAAAACGCACCAGCGCAGATGGGGCGGCTCAGGATCGAACAGAAGCAACATTCTTCTTCCCCTTCATCAAGGCAATGCCATCCCAGCAGATCACCAATTCTTCCTCGGTCGGGACGATCAAGATCCTGACCTTCGAGTCCGGCGTATCGAGGCGCGCGATCTCGTCGCCGGAGGCCCGCTGGTTGGCCTCCGCATCCAGCCTGACGCCGCACCAGTCCATCCCTTGACAGACCTTCTCCCTCACCAGCCAGTTGTGGACGCCGATGTCGTCGGTGAAGACCAGGACGTCCACGCCGCCTAGGACGGCGACATAGCTGCCGACGTATTTCTTGAGTCGGTAGACGTACATCTCGAAGGCCAGCTTCGCCTGAGCATCCTCGCCGACGCGCTGGATGATGTCCCGGATGTCGCTCGAGAAGCCGGAGATTCCGAGAAGCCCGCTCTTCTTGTTGAGCATGTCCATGAGGACGTCGGGATGATATCCGTACTCCGCCATCAGGTAGAGGGTGAGGATGGGGTCTATGTCCCCGCTTCTGGTGCTCATGACCAGCCCCGAGAGCGCCGTGTAGCCCATCGAGGTGTCCACCGACTTGCCGTCCTTGACGGCCACCGCGCTGGATCCACCCGTCCCGAGATGGCAGGCCACGATTCGCGATCCCGCTAGCGGGATGCCGAGGGTCTCAGCGGTCTTCCGCACAAGATAGCGATAGGAAAGGCCGTGGAAGCCGTGTTTGCGGAACCCAAACTTCTTGACCAGGCCCTCGGGCAAGAGATACGTGTAGGCGCAGGCCGGGATGGTGGAGTGGAAGGCCCCGTCGGCTGTGACGTACTGGGAAAGCGCGGGGAGGGCTTTTCGACAGGCATAGATGACCCGGAGTATTGCCGGATGATGGACGGGGAGTATGGGGACCAGGGCTTTCAGCTGGGCCAGAACCGCATTATCAATCCATGCCGTCTGGAAATAGCCGGCCGCATGGACCCATCGATGGCCGATGCAGTCGAGTTTGATGCCGAGCTCCCCCAGCTTGTCCAGGACCAGGACGGCCGCCTGCCCATGGTCATCGAGTGGGGTCTCGATGCTTTCTCGGCTTGCACCACGATCATACTCAATAAAGGAAGGCTTGCTTCCCTTCACAGCGACCCGGTGCGCCTTTCCGGATAGGACGACTTGAATGTTCTCCACTTCGTCCACGGAGAACACCTTGAAGGTGAGGGATGAACTTCCGCAATTGAAGGTCAGGATGTTCAAGAAGCCCCCTCCTTCTCAATTTCAGTCGCAGCAGGGCCCCACTCCGCGATCCTGTGCGCTAACCCGCGCGTGGTCGTTTTCCACCGTTTGTTGGATGTCCAGCTTGCTGAGGTCCACGTACACCTTCGATTCCTCGTAGCTAATGCGCTTTACCCTGCTGGGCGAGATCAGGATCCTTTGGCCCGCGTACCAGTGGCCGGCTTCAACGACCAGATCGCGAATCTCCCAGCTCCGGTCATCCACCATGAAACCGCTTACACGGCCGATGGTTCCGTCGGTCGCTTCAATCTGGTAGCCGGTTACCGCCTGGCTGCTTCGTAGATGTTTGTCGTCCCGGTGGCGGTACTGTCGGTGAACTTCTATTTCGCCCTTGGTCGGAGGCAGGGCCGCTGGATAGCCGCCCAGACCCCACATCGAGTCGCCCTCCCAGTAGGTCGGCCACCCGTAGTAGCCGTAATATTCAGTCTCGTATTGACGGGAGACCGGTTTGTGCAAGTCGATCGACGGACTGTCTTGAATCTGCTGCTTGCGCAGCTTTACGTGCAACGTCTTCTCATGCTGGTCCAATTTCCCAAAGGCATGGGGAGAGAGCAGGACCAGGCGTCCCGTCAGCCATGATCCGGTGTCTGCGACCAGATAGCGAATCACCCAGTTTTCGTCGTCAAAATAGAAGTCCTTCACATGGCCGATGTCGCCATCAAGTGCGGCGAGTTTGTCGCCGTACAGTTCCTTGGTACCCTGCAGGTGCGAGTCGCAGCTCGCGACACAGCAGGGTTCATGTTTTCTTGGGTTCATTGTGGCTCCTTGCCCTCTGTGAAGGGCGCGTTGTTGGTTGATTAGTGAAGGCTAGGCGCGGGGCCTTCAAAACGAGCAAGCATTGCGCGCTACCCCAGGCGATGTTCCTGGGGTGGCGCCTTCTTGTCGCGGCTGTCCCAGTACACAGGGCGTCCATAGTAGTCATACAGACGGGTCTCGTACTCGCGGTTGATGGGCGCCGTCGGATTCCATTCGGGGCTGTCCTTGATCTCCTGTCGCGACAGGTCGACAAAGATCTTCCCTTCCGTCCAGCTAATGCGGTTGCTCCAGTGCGGAGCAACCAGGACTTTCTTGTCGAGCCACCAGTTCCTGGTGTCGACTACGAGATACCGCACTTCCCATGTCTCATCGTCGATGATGAAGTCGGCGAGGTGGCCGATTGCCGCGTCAGTTCCCTCGATGTGGTATCCGCGGATCTCCTTGGCGCTACGCAAATGGACGTCGTTGGATGTCTCAAGATGATGTGAAGGCGCGTTTTTCGATCCGCCGGCCGCAAGGTACCCCGGGTTGGTCCCCATGCCCCACAGTCCTCTGTAGCCCCAGTATCGGGGGTATCCGTAGTAGGCGAAGTGGTCCAGCTCGTGCTGCCGGGAGACAGGCTTGTCAAGGTCGAAGCTCGGGCTGTTCCTGATCTTGTCGACGGTCAACGCCAGGTAGAAGCGCCGGGTCGACCAGTCGGCCTGGCGGAAAGAGATGGGCGAGATGAGGACTTGCCGGCCACCGAAAATGCCACCAGTCTTGGCGACTAGATAGCGAACAACCCAGCGCTCGTCGTCCAGAAGGAAGTTCACAACGCTACCGACGTCGCCGTCGGTGGCGCCAATCGTGTACTCCTCGAGATCCTTCAGGCTTCGAAACATGGCTATCTCCTCCTCACACTCGCAGTCGACTCACTTGAAGCTAGATTGGATTCTCTGCACAATCGGTGCCACGGTCCTTCGCGCGAGGCTTCCAGTCCACGGCTGGTGCCAGCGACTGTCACGGTTCAGAGCGTTGACGTTCGGTGCTTCGCTTGTCCGTCGAATTGAAGGAGGAGCACATCATCTTGATTGAATTGGCTGGGCCGGGAGCAGCCCCCTTGTTTGCTGTTCCTGGAATCGCCTGGGAGCATCGGACTGGCGGCCACGTGCTCCTCTGTTGGCCCGGGGCATGGCATTTGCTCGTCATCCATTTGTGGCGAAGCCAAGACGAGAGAAAGCGCCCATTCGCGCAATTTCCGCGCACTTAACCAGGAGGGCAGCGCCACTCACATGGAATCCATGCCCGCCGCGATGACCGAAGTGTCCGGGCTGTCCAGCGATGAAGCCCACAGTCGCCTCCAGCAGTTTGGCGCGAACTCCATACCCGACACTTCAGTCCATCCTATTCGCAGCGCATTGAGGAAATTCTGGGCGCCGGTTCCCTGGATGCTTGAAATCGTCGTCGTGGTCGAGCTCTGCCTCCACGAATATGTTGAGGCATTGGTCATTGCGGTTCTTTTGATATTCAATGCCGCTCTCAGCTTCTTTCGGGAAGGTCACGCGCAGGCTACACTGACCGCGCTCAAGTCACGTCTCGCCCTGACGGCCTCCGCCCGTCGAGACGGCGCCTGGAGCGGCATTCCTGCGGCCAATCTGGTGGTCGGAGACATCGTCAAGTTGTCACTTGGTGGAGTCGTGCCGGCTGACGTGCACGTCCTGGAAGGTTCCGTTTTGGTCGATCAGTCCATGCTTACGGGGGAGTCGGTACCCATCGAAGCCGGGCCGGGTCAGCAAACCTATGCGGGAGCGCTGATTCGACGAGGCGAGGCAGTGGCCGCGGTCACTGGAACAGGAACTCGAACCAAGTTTGGACGGACAGCTGAACTGGTCCGCATCGCTCATGTCACAAGCACGCAGCAAAAGATCGTCTTCCGCATCGTGCGCAATATCGCCGTGTTCAACAGCGGCGTCATTGTGTTACTCGTGTCCTATGCTTTGATCCATTCGATGCCCCTGCGGGAGATGGTCCCCTTGGTCCTGACGGCGGTTCTCTCATCCATCCCGGTGGCACTGCCTGTGACGTTCACTCTCGCCGCAGCCATCGGCGCGAAGGCGTTGGCCAAACTGGGCGTCCTTCCCACGCGTCTCTCTGCCGTGGACGAAGCCGCGACCATGGATATCCTGTGTGTCGATAAGACAGGCACGCTGACCCAGAACCAATTGAGCGTGAGTGTCACCCAGGCCATGGAGGGGTTCGGCGAGGCCCAAGTTCTTGGCCTGGCGGCGCTGGCCAGTTCCGACGGTGGTCAGGATTCGGTGGACGCTGCCATTCGCTCAGCGGCCGCTCGGCAAAGTGCAGGCGATTTGCCAAAGCTCATTCGGTTCGTTCCTTTCGATCCGGAAACCAAGATGTCTGGCGCCTCCGGAATGGCTGCGGATGGCGTTGCATGGCGAATCGTCAAGGGAGCGTTCAGCGTGGTCAAGGACCTGGTGCAGGCCGCTCCCAATGCGGCCTCTGTGGCCCACGAACTTGAGACAAAAGGGTACCGTGTGCTGGCCGTTGCAGCAGGCCCGGAACAGGCCATGCGATTGGCCGGCTTCATCGCGTTGAGCGATCCACCGCGATCCGATTCTGCGGGACTTGTCACGCAGCTTCGTGCGCTGGGCGTGCGTACCATCATGGTCACCGGCGATGCGCCGGCAACCGCCGCCATCGTCGCCCACGCGGTGGGCCTGGACGGGGCCGTGTGTCCATCCGGTGCGATTCCCGACGGGCTACGTCCGGAGACCTTCGGGGTTTTTGCCGGCGTTCTCCCCGAAGACAAGTATCGTCTTGTTCAGGAATTCCAGAAGAGCGGCCACACCGTTGGCATGTGCGGGGACGGGGCTAACGATGCCCCGGCCTTGCGTCAAGCGCAGATGGGCATCGCGGTCTCGACGGCCACAGATGTCGCCAAGTCAGCCGCCGGAATCGTTCTGACCGAGCCGGGACTGGGTGGCATCGTCGCGTCGGTGAAAGAGGGCCGCACGATTTTCCAGCGGATCTTGACCTACATCCTCAAATCGGTGACGCATAAGTTTGTGGGTGCGCTCTTTCTCTTGGCCGGGATTCTCATGACCGGGCACGCGGTCCTCACGCCGCTTCTGCTGGTGATCTCGATGATCACAGGCGACTTTCTGTCCATGCTCGCGACGACCGACAATGTGCGTGTGTCTTCAGCCCCCAATGTCTGGCGCGTAGGAAGCATAACTGTAGGAGGAATCGTTCTCGGCTTTTGTGACCTCGCCTTCTGCACAGGCGTTCTGGCCATCGGGAAATACTCGCTAGGGTTTGGCATTGAGACGTTGCAAACGCTGGCCATTGTGACGCTGATATTCGGCGGGCAGGCGATCCTCTACGTCGTGCGGGAGCGCAAGCATCTCTGGAGTTCGCGTCCCAGCACCTGGCTGATGGTGGCATCGGCCACGGATCTGCTTATCATTGCAACCCTGGCCACACGAGGAATCCTGATGCATCCTCTGCCGACCGCTGTAGTGGCCATTCTCTTTGGGGCGGCCATTGTCTTCGGTTTCCTCTTGGACCTGATCAAGGTCCCGCTCTTCCGCCGCCTGAAGATAGTCTAGGAACTCTGCGGGCCGATGCCCACCTCGACGTTGTGCTCGCGCCGGTCGTCGGCCAGGGGGATGACCGGGCTTTCTTGTTGAACGCCATCCACAGTCACGGTCACGCTGCCAGCGGCAGCGGTCGTGCGCACGGCCTTGATGTGATAGACGGTTTCGCGGTGCCGGTAGTGGACGGTGAAACCTTGCCACTTCGCGGGCAGGCAAGGGGCGATGTGCAGCTTGTCGATGTCCAGCCTCAGTCCCAGCAGAGATTCAACAATCAGCCGGTACAGCCAGCCGGCTGAGCCTGTGTACCACGTCCATCCACCGCGGCCCATGTGCGGCGCGACCGCGTAGACGTCGGCCGCGACCACGTACGGTTCCACTTTGTAGATCTGTGTCGCCTCGGGCGACTGGGCGTGGTTCACGGGATTGATCATCGCCAGCAATTCCCACGCGCGCCGGGCGTCACCCAGGGCCGCGAAGGCCATGGCCGACCAGACCGCAGCGTGGGTGTACTGGCCTCCGTTCTCGCGCACTCCCGGGACGTAGCCCTTGATGTAGCCGGGATTCAATTCCGACTTATCAAAGGGCGGATCCAGCAATTGAATCAGCGAGTGGTCGCGGCGTACCAGCCGCTTGTCCACTGCATCCATGGCCAGGCGTGACCGTTCGGGATCGCCGGCTCGGGACAGCACGGACCAGCTTTGCGCAATGGAATCAATCTGGCACTCAGGGCTGCTGGCGGAGCCCAGGGGGGTGCCATCGTCAAAGTAGGCGCGTCGGTACCACTGGCCGTCCCAGCCGCTCGCTTCGATGTTGCGCTGCAGTTGTGCGGCCTCGCTCTGGCAGCGTTCGGCGAAAACCAGATCACCGTGCCGGCGCGCCAGTTCGGCGAAGCGTTCAAGCACGTCATAGAGGAAGAATCCCAGCCAGACACTCTCGCCCTTGCCCTGCGCGCCCACGCAATTCATGCCGTCGTTCCAGTCGCCCGACCCGATAAGCGGTAAGCCATGGGCGCCAAAGCGGAGTCCGTGTAACAGGGCGCGCGTGCAATGCGCGTACAGCGTGGCACTTTCTGCGGAGCGCCGGGGCAGGTCGTAGTACGAGTCCTCTTCCGCGTTGACTGGACGGCCGTCGATGAAGGGGATGACCTCGTCAAGCACCCCGGTGTCCCCGGTGCCGAGTGTGTAGCGACAGGCGCCGAGCGGCAGCCAGAGATAGTCGTCCGAACAGCGCGTGCGCACGCCGCGGCCCGACGGCGGGTGCCACCAGTGCTGGACGTCTCCCTCGCGGAACTGATGGGCCGCGCACAGGAGCAATTGCTCGCGCAACAGGCGTGGTTCGCAATGAATAAGCGCCATGGCGTCTTGTAATTGATCGCGAAAACCGAAAGCGCCACCAGACTGGTAGCATCCGCTGCGCGCCCACATACGACACGCCAGGGTTTGGTAAAGCAGCCAGCCGTTGGCCAGGACATCGAGGGCCGGATCGGGGGTCTCCACCTGCACCGCGCCCAGAGTATGGTTCCAGTATTGCCAGACCGCCTCCAGCGCGCTACGAGCCATGGCCGCGCCCCGGTGACGATGGACCAGGTTGGCTGCATCCTCGATGCTTCGCCCCACGCCGAGCCGGAAGGTGATCTCACGCTCCTGCCCCGCAAACAGGTCGAAAGGAACCTGGATGGCGGCACAGGGATCGAGCGTGGCCCCCAGCTTGCCAGAGAGTCGCGCGCGGCTCATGGCCGCCGGGCGTTGCAGCGTCCCGTTGCGGCCGACAAACTCGGCGCGGTCGCCGGTCACTGTGCCGGTCATGTCGTCAGCGTCGAGAAACGCCACCCGATCGGCGAATTCCGTGCTGTAGGGGTTGCACGCGAAGAGCGCACCGGTGCCGGGGTCAGCATTGGTAACCACGGTGGGGGCCGATTTCGCGCGTTGGTCTCCCAGAACCCATTCCACATACGCCGTCGCCGACAGCCGGCGGGCTCGGCCAGAATCATTGCGCAGCTTGAGCACCAAGAACTTCACCGGTGCATTCACGTCCACGTAGATCCACAGCTCGCTGTGAATGCCGCCCTCGCTGTGCTCGAAAACGCTATAGCCAAAGCCATGGCGGGCGACGGTGGGTTGGTCGGGTGATCCCGGACAGGGCAGGGGAGTCGGGGACCAGAACTGGCCACTGTCCTCGTCGCGCAGGTACAGGGCTTCCCCGCAACCGTCGCTGATCGGGTCGTTCTCCCAGGGGGTCAAACGGAACTCGTGCGCGTTCTCGGCCCAGGTGTAGGCAGCGCCGCTTTCCGACAGGACGGTTCCAAACTGCGGGTTGGCCAGCACGTTCACCCAGGGCGCGGGCGTCACCCGTCCGGGCGTGGTGGTGATCACATACTCACGGCCATCCGGGGTGAATCCGCCCAACCCGTTGAAAAAGATCAGATCGGGGCGCGGTCCCACAGTGTGGGCGGAGGACGCGGCGGATTCGACACGCCCGAAGCTGACCGGCAGCGGCGGTGGGTAGACGCGTTCCGCTTGGCTGCGTTGGTCGATCTGGCTGGCCAGATCGCCGCGAACGTCAGTCAGAACCACGCGCGCCACGGTTTGCACCAGGATGCGATCCTCGTCGGCGATTTGGTCGGCTGGCCGCACGAAGATGCCGCCCGGCCGATCGGTGACGTTGCTCTCACCGGCCGCCGCGATGAGCCCCATGATCTGATCATGCAAGACCTGCCGGTAGCCAGAGTGATCCTCGTTCCAGATCACGAGATCCACCTTCAATCCTCGCCGCCGCCAGTAGGCGTGGGCTTGCACCAACTGACGGACCAGTGCGATGTTCGCCGGATCCCCGATCTTGAGCAAGACGATGGGCAGATCGCCAGAAATGGAATAACCCCACAGGCCAGACTGCCCGCGGCGGTTCTTCTTGACCACATTCGGGTCGGCGCGCAGCGAAGCGTTCGCGTACAGGATGGCCCCGGCCAGGCGTCCGTACAATTGTGCATCGGCTTCGCTGGCGTTGATCTGTCGCAATGCCACCTGGCTGTGGGTCCACGCCAGATCGAAGACACGGTCAGCCAGCCGCCGGTCCTGGTATTTGTCGACCAATGCCAAACACCCGTCGCGTGTTTCGCCCACACCGGAGACCATATTGATGGTCGCAGAAGCGTCTGCATCGAGCGTGATCCGCTGCCGGATCGCGACGATGGGATCAAGCACGGAACCCTGGCTGTCCGAGAGCCTGGCTCCACTCTGCACGGCCTGCGGATCCACGACGGTACGGCCGCGTCCGATGAAACGGCAGCGGTCGGTCTCGTAAGAGATCTCGGCCGCCTGCACCCCATGGACGGCCATCAGATGGAACATCCAGGGCACCGGCTCGTCCTGCGAACGCGGCCGGCGGGTAGCCAGGATGGCCTGCCGGTCACGCAGGATCTCACTTTGCACGAACAGGTTGCTGAATCCCGGATGTTCTGCATCCGCGGCAGGCAAGGCCAAGATGACCTCGGCGTAGCTGGTCAGATCGATGGTCCTGCGCCTGCGGCCGCGGTTGGTGATCGTGATCCGACGCAGCTCGATGTCATCCTCGGGTGAAACCGCGATCTCAGTGTACGCATCAAGGTTGTCTTTCCGGCAGCGGAACTCGGCCCGAGCTTCCGAGAAGATCGCCTGGTAGCTGTCCGATCGCTTGAGCGACGGCTGATAGCCGGTCGACCAGAACTTTCCGCTGGCCGCGTCTCGCAGGTAGCAGAAGGTGCCCCAGTGGTCGCGGGTGCTGTCCTCGCGCCAACGGGTGACGGCCATGTCGTTCCAGCGGCTGTACCCGCCGCCAGCGTTGGTGATCATCACGTGGTAGCGGCCATTCGACAGCAGCTGCACCTCGGGCGCGGAAGTGTGTGGGGTGTCGAACGCCCGCATCGGCGTTTCAGGGCCGCTGGCGGCCGTGCGCGACTGCGCCAGCTCGGTGGTGTGCACATAGGGGGCGACGGCTTTGGGAATCCGCTCCTGCAGCAGCAGCGTCGTGGCCTGGAACGCCGGGTCCGCTTCGAAGTACTTCTGCATCGGCCGATCCAGTAGCACATGGGCCAGCGACAGCATGGTCATGCCCTGGTGATGGGCCATGAAGGACCTCACCACGGCCTGGGTCTGCCCGCGTGGCAAGCGGGCCGGCGTGTAGTCGATGGCCTCGTAGAAACCAAACGGGCCTTCACACCCGGCGGCCACCAGTCGCTGCAGATTCTCGCACGCCTCTTCGGGCGCCACCATCAGGGCCAGCGCCGTCGCGTAGGGCGCTACCACCAGATCCTCGGCCAGCCCGCGCTTCAGTCCCAGGCCGGGCACGCCGAAGGCCCGGTACTGATAATTGAGATGAGCGTCCACGGTGTTGTAGCCGGATTCCGACATGCCCCAGGGCACCCCGCGCTGGGCTCCATACTCGCGCTGCCGCTCCACCGCGGTCCGACAGGTCTGGTCAAGCAGCGTGCCCTCATAGGTTGGCATCACCAAGAGAGGCATCAGGTACTCGAACATCGATCCGCTCCACGAGAGTAGGATCGGTCTGCCGCTGACGCTGGTGAGCCTTCGTCCCAGGGCAAACCAGCTCTCCTGCGGCAGTTGCCCTTGCGCGATGGCCACGAAGGTGGACAGCCTGGCCTCGGACGCCAGCAAGTCGTAGAAGCTCGAGTCGCGTCGGCGATCGTCCACGTTGTACCCGATGGCCAACAGGTTGCGTGTCTTATCGAAGAGGAAGTCGTACTCCATGCGCGCCAGGTTGCCGGCGTGAAGGGCTAACCGTTCCACGATCGCGATGCGCTTGCCGGCGCGCTGGCTGCATTCGGCTACTAGTCGGCGCAGCTCGGCCCACCACTCTGTGTCCGCGGCGCCCGGCCAGAGCCGCGCCTCGATGGCCGGCAGCAGTCGCGCAGAGGCCCCAGCCAACTCGCGCAGCGTCGGAATTTCATCGAGACCTGCAAATCCGTCCAGGCTGCGCGGAGCCTCGGGCAGCAAAGTCCAGGGGGCGATAAACGCGAGATCGGCCAGAACATCTTCGCAGTGCCGAGCCAGGGTCAGCGCCCACACCTTGGCTTGGTTCTCCGGGCCCGCGGCCAGCCGCTCGGCCAGCGATTGGGCCGTCTTGGCAATCGATTCGATGGAGCGGCGAGCGGCCGTGAGCGTACCAAGGGGGGCCTCCGCGGCGGAGATCACGGCGCTCTTGACCCGGGCCAACTCGCCGGAGCCTGCCTCTTCCGTGGCCTCGACCACCATGGCGAGCGTGTCGGCCAGTCCGGCAAAGAGACTCGGTCCCACGACCTTCTGGTCGAGGAGGGCGAGCAGTCCCTGCCGCAGGGTCAGAAGGTGCCCGGCGATATTGCCGCTGTCCACGCTGGAGACATAGCGCGGCCGCAGCGGCTGCAGCGACTGTGTGTCGTACCAGTTGAGGAAATGGCCGCGATGGCGCTCCAGGGAATCCATCGTGTGCAGGGCATTGGCCGTGCGCTCGATGAGTCTTCCCGTCGACAGGTAACCGAAGTCGTGAGCGGCCAGGTTGGCCAGCAGCGACAGACCCATGTTGGTCGGCGAGGTGCGGTGGGCGATGGCCGCTGACGGATGCTCCTGCACGTTGTCGGGCGGCAGCCAATGATCTTTCGGACCGACGAAAGTATCGAAGAAGGCCCAGGTCTTACGCGCCAATGCGCGGAGGAAGTGCGTCTCGGCCGTGGTCAACCTGGACGCGCGGCGCGGGAGGGGCTGACTCGACCACCAGGCCAGGACCGGGCTGGTGAACCAAATGGCCAGGATGGGCGCGGCAAGAGCTAGGGCACTGGGCCGAAAGGTGAACAGCCAGAGCGCCGCCGCTGCGGACAGCGCGGGGGCAATACCCATGGTGCGAAAGGAGGTGGCGAGATTGGTGCGGCGACTGACCTTCACGTCGCTCGAAAGACTCCATTCCAACAGCCGCCTGTGGCTGACCAACACCCGGAAGGTCGTGCGCACGATGGCATCGAGGCTGAAGTAGGCCTCGTAGGGCAGGCACGCAAAAGCAAAGCCCGCCTGGGCGAACCGCCGGACAGCCGAACGGCCTGACCCGGTCAAGTGCTGCACGAGCAGCACATCTTTGGGCTTGCGTAGCAGATCCAGGAGCGAAGCGGCGGCGGGAGGAATGAGTACCACTCCGAGCAGCGCGAGGGTCCAGAACCAGGGCCGGAGCAGATATGTCCAGCCGAGCAGCAACCAGAGAGTCGCGGCCGCGGGAACCAGGCTGCGCCGGAGATTGTCGAGGATCTTCCAGCGCGCGAGTAGAGAGAGCGGATTCTTCTGCCAGCGCGCAGCGGGGTCACGCACGGGAACCCACGGCAGCAGCCAGCGCGCAATCTGCCAATCGCCGCGGATCCACCGGTGACGACGACTCACGTCGGCTCGGTAGCGCGGCGGGTACTCCTCGTAGAGCTGCACGTCGGTGAGTAGCCCCGCGCGCGCGTAGCAACCTTCGACCAGATCGTGACTCAGGATGCGGTTCTCGGGAAATCGGCCGGCCAGAGCGCGCTCGAAAGCATCGACCTCGTAGATGCCTTTGCCGCTGAAGGATCCCTCCTGGAAGAGATCCTGGTAGACGTCGGAGACGGCGCGGGTGTACGGGTCGAGTCCCGGCTCGCTCCCCCACAGCTGCGCGTAGCGCGAACGATTCGCACCCGACAGGCTCTCGGCCATGCGCGGCTGCAGGATCCCGTAACCCGCCCAGACTCGTTGCGTGCGTTGGTCGAAACGCGGCCGATTCAGGGGGTGGGCCATGGCCCCGACCAATTGCCTGGCGGCGTCGCGGGGCAACTGCGTGTCCGTGTCCAATGTGATCACGTACTTGACCTGTTGCAGGCCAGCCGTGTTGCCGACCACCAGCGAGAAATCGGTCTCCGGGGCGCGACCTCGCAGCAGAGCATTCAAAGCTGCCAGCTTGCCGCGCTTGCGTTCGTAACCCATCCACAGGCGCTCGCGCGGGTTGAAGCGCCGTGGGCGATGCAAGAGGAGGAACGGGGAATGGCTCGGGCTGCCGTAACGCGTGTTCAGCTCCTCGATCTTCTTCTTGGCCAACGACACCAGCGCCTCGTCCTCGGGCAGCGTCTCGGCGCGAGCATCCGATAGATCCGTTACAAGGCCGAAGCGCAGGTTCTCGTCCCGGTTGGCGAGAAATCGCACTTCCAGCGCCTCGACCAGGTCCGCAATTCCCGCGGCGCTGGCGAGCATGGTTGGAATCACGACCAGGGTGCGCGCTTGCGCCGGAATTCCGGCGGAGTAGTCCATGCGGGGCAAAAGGTGCGGCGTTGCCAGCAGGGTCGCCAGCCAGTCGACCAGCGCCACGGCCAGTTGACCGGTACCCAGGGCTGCGAGGATCCCGACCAGAATCAGGATTCCCCTGTGTTCCCCGTCGGCGGCGACCCGGGCCAACAGGCCGCCTGTGCCGATCGTCGCCAGCAGCAGGATTCCGCCCAGGTAGATGAGCAAGGGGAATCGGCCACTCGGCCCGCGCAAGGCCCCCGCGATGGACCCCTTCACTTGCGCCGCCCGTTCCAACTGCGGCAGCCCTTGGTCGATCAAATAGAAGCCGACGTGCTGGGTGCGTTCGTCGCTCGTGCCGGTGCCCGCCTGGGCCAGACGGATCGCCTGGCGTGCCACTTCGCTCTCCGCCAGCGGGCTGCGTCTCGCGATGGTCTCCACGGTGCGGCGGTAATGGTCCCGTGTGGCGGAGTCCATCCCTGGGTAGATGCCGGCGGGATCCTCGCGCAGGGTCTGCTCGACCGCGCTCATGCTCTCCACGAATTTGCGCCAGTCCATTGCGTCGAGGATGCGCAGGCTGCCGATGCTGTTGCTGATGGAAACCTGGTCGGCCGACTGTTGCTGGTTCTCCGCGTGCACCAACTGCTCGATGGTCAGATCGGACTCGAAAAGCCGCTGCTCGAGCCAGGTGAGCGGCAAGGTCAGGCTCAGTCCCTGCAGTCGCAGCGCAAGCTCGGCGACGAACGAACTGGCCATGGGCGGGTTGTCCCGCGCCATGTCCGCGGTCACCAGAATCAGGCTCTTCGGATCTTTCTTGGCTACCGCCGCCATCTGCTCGGCCCACAAGGCGGCTCGGTCGCGATCGATGCGCGCCGCCGCGACTCGCGCACCCACACGGCGCAGGTTCTCGATGAGAGCCAGGCGCAACATGATGGGAATGGCCCACAATTCGCCCAGCTTGAGCGCAGTCACAGTCTGGTAAGCCGCCACGAATCCCGTGAGGCCCTCTGGGTCCACCCGTCCATCCCCATGCGAGATGGTTTCGAGAGCGATGTCGTACACGCGCGGAAGCCCGGTCGACGGGCCCCTGCTCAGGCGAGGCAACTCCCGGCTGTAGCCCTCGGGCAGGTGACGCCTGGCCGTGCGAATCTGTTCCTCGATCAGGTAGAAGTTGTCGAGCAGCCATTCCCCCGCCGGGACGATGCGACGGTCGGCGGCCAGGGCCGCGGTCAGCAGCTTGCAGGCTTCGGTGAGGATTCGCTCGTTGTCGGCCAGCCGCGCCAGCAAGCGGTCCGGCGCCCATCGCCGCGCCAGCTGGTGCGCTCCCGCCAGGGTCCGCCCATGCTGCTTCATCTGGTCGGCGCTGAACAGCTCGGCTCGCAGAGGCGGATCATCGGCCCGGGTGCGGTCAGCAAGGCTGTTTCCGCGCAGCCGCGCCATCCATTTACGCACGGTCGGCCCGACCTTCTCGCTCATCGCCCTTGTCTATGGCACACCCGGACCAGACGCGCCCGCCCAGTCGCGCGGGGAGCCGGCGAGCTTCGCTCGCCGCGGACCATCGCGGGAGGGTTTGGGAACCCTCCCAGGGTTCCCATGTCATACGGTTTGGGATGTCATGGCCGGGGCTCACGCGATCCTTTGATGTTCTCCCGGCCGTCATCGAGCCAGCGAAAGTGCGAGAGCCAGGGTAAGCGTCGTCGCGACGACGATCACCGGCGCCACCCATAGACCGAGTATCACGAACCGCCCGGTGTGCACTTCATGTCCCTCCCGCCGCGCGAGCGCGATGACGAGCATGGTTGCGAGTGAGCCAAAAGGAGTGACGATCGGCCCGACGTCGGCTCCGACCAGGGCGGCGAGGACAGTGCCGGTATCGGAGTGGGAAGCCAGGAGTACGCTTCGTGCGATTAGCGCCGCCGGAAGGTTGTTCATGATATTCGAGGCGAACGCCGTCGCACCGGCGGCAGCGAGAAGCTTCTCGGGCGAACCCGGTCGCATGTGAACAAGCCACCCAGACGACAGGCCGATGAGGCCGAGATTCTCAAGCCCGTGTACGGCAATGAAAAGCCCGACGACGAAAGGGAACACGCCCCACGAGAGCTCGCCCACCGCTCGAATGCGCACGCATCCGCAGGCTGCACCAGCGAGCGCGAGTACGCCGCTCCCTGCAAAGGCGATCACGTAGGGCTCGATCCCGAGGAGCGGCGCGAGAAAGTAGCCGACGAGTACGACGACGAGAACGGCCACGCAAACCATGAAGTAGGAGCGATTCGGCACCACACGGGCCGGATCCGGAAGCGACTCGCTGGCGAAGTGCTCGCCGATGTGGCGACGAAACTGCCAGCGCAGCAGGGCGTATGTGGTGGCCAGCGCGATGATCTGCGGCGCGACCATTCTTGCCGCGAACGCGACGAACGTCTGGTGAAAGGCATCCGCGAAGAGGATGTTCGTCAGATTGCTGATGGGGAGCAGCAGCGAGCCAACGTTTGCAACCAATGCACACAGGACGATATAGGGTGTCGCTGGGAGCCTGAGCCTCTTCACCAAGGCCAGCATGATGGGCGTAAGAATGACCGCGGTGGTGTCGAGAGACAGTATCGCCGTGACGATCGCGCCCAGCACGAAGGCGTTCCGGTAAAGCGAGCGTGCGTTGCCCCTTGCGATGTGCGCGCATCGAAGCGCGGCCCAATCGAAAAAGCCGCTCTTGCCGACGAGGAGGGATAGCGCAAGCAGCGAGAGAAGAAAGAGAAGCGCGTTCTTCCCGGCAAGCGTCGCACTGATCGCCTGGCGTGGTGACACGAGGCCAAGAGCCAGCATCGCCGCTGCCCCGAGCATCGTCCACCAAGCCTCACTCCATCGGCGAGGGCGCACGACCACGAGGGCGAGCATGGTCGCGAAAATGGTCAACGTGACGACGACGCGTGCTGTGCCTGTCACTCTTTTGCCAAGCGTAGGTTGCGCGTCTCGGGCATCAGGAAATAGAGAATGGCGAAGGCTGCCGACGCCACGGCCGCGAGGAAGAGAAACCCGGCGTGGGAGCCCACGCGGTGAACGATACCACCGGCGATGACTTGGCTCAGCGACGCCCCGATACCAACGGCCGTGGTGATGGCTCCCAGCGTGAGATTGAATCGCCCGGTACCGCGGGTCAGATCGGCAATCACCAGCACGGATACGACGCCAAAGATCCCGGCTCCGATGCCGTCGAGAACCTGAATGGCCACGAGCAATTCTGTATTGGAGGTGAGCGTGTAAAGAATGCCACGAATAGGAAGAACGCCGAACGCGATCAGGAGAAGTGGCTTGCGACCCCAGGTTCCGGCTTTCCGTCCCGACCAAGACGCGAGCAGCGTGATGACGAATTGGGTTGTGACCACGCAGGCCGACATGAAGAGCATCGAGCTTCGTCCCTGACCCTTTGCCAGTAGCTCGCCCAGCAGCGGCAACATAGCGGCGTTGGCAAAGTGGAACATCACCGCGCAGACCAAGAAGATGACCAGGGAGCGATCCCGAAAGAGCACCCAGACGCTTTCCGCCTTGCCACCCTTCTCACCGTCATTGGCGCCACGGGCGACTTCGTAGTCAATCTCGGCGGGTCTGATCAGAAGCAGGACGAGAATAGTGGGGACAGCCAGAGCCACGACGAAGAAGAAGATGCTCCGGTTGGAAACCAGGTAGCCGAGGAGGCCCATCAACACAGCGGCCGTCACGTTGCCTGCCGAATTGAAGGTCTGATTGCGACCTTGGCGGGCGTCGAACGCGGCATGTCCGACGATCCCGAGCGACATCGCACAGATGGCCGGGATGAAGACGCTGGAGGTGCCGCCAATCAGAATCTGGGCGCCCATGACGGGCCAGAACGATGGAAAAAGTGCGATCAGCAGCGCTCCCGCAGCCAGCGCCGCCACGCCAAACCCGACCAGCGCTCGTTTTGATCGAAGAAAGTCAACCAGCGCGCCAGCCGGCGTCTGCATGAGAATTCCCGCGATCCCGCCGACCGTGAGCGCCAGTCCGACACGCTCTTCATTCCACTTGTAGCCAGCCAGGTAGATCGCGAGAAATGGCCCCACCCCTGTCTGCACGTCAGCCAGCAGGAAATTGAGCCAATCCAGGCCGTGCAAGGTTCGCCCCGAAGGGGATTTTGCCAGGCCAGCGAAACCGCCGACGCCAAGGGCCGGATCGAGCATGGGCCTACACCGTATGCATCACCGAGTCCCCCGGTGGCAGGCGGTCAGCAAGTTTCGAAAGCTGCTCCCCTCTCAAAGCTTGCGCGGTCAGCGGCCACGCGCCGAACTTGGCCAAGTAGGCCATCAACACCACGGCCTCCGCGCGCTCGCCGGGATAGGTTTCCGTGTTGACCACGATGTCGTAGTGGGCCGGGTCAGCCGCGTTCTCTCCCAGAGCATGAAGAACGAACGCCTCGCGCTCCCTTTCTCCGGTCACAATTATCTTTCTCGCGGCCTTGAACGAGGTTCTGGATCCCGCTTCGAGCTGCCGCACGCTGAAGTCCACAGGAGCCACCAGCCGCAAACGAAGCGCGCGGCGAGACTCGACGAGAAACTGGGCTTCTCGGCCCACGATCACCGCGCTCCCCTGGCGTGCAATCGCAGCGACGATCCGCCGCACCTCTGCCTCGTAGTCTGCTGACGCGACCTCCAGGTTGGGTATGAACGCATCGAGGAAGTCATCGAGCGCGCCGCGCGTGCGTGCATCGAGAACAGTAACAGTGCCTTCGCCCGTGTGTAGCAGGCGGGCAAGCTCGCCAACGATTTCGCGATCCCAGTAGCTGAAGCCGAGGCGCTGCGCCATCCCCCGCCCGAAAGCGTCCCCTTGAGCGCCAAACTCACATGAAATCGTCACCACCGGCCATTTCTCTGGCAACGTGCCCCGAGGCCATTTCTGCCTGAGCACCCAGCGCTCTGCCTGGGCTTCCACCATGGCACCCACTTCACGCGGATGCCGCAAGTGCGGCCATTTCAGTCCTGGCATAGCTGCCCCCCTTTTCGAGTTGACCGCTATCCAGCACATTCAGAGCGCCCGGCGTCCTTGGATGATCCGAACCAGGACCACAATCACGGCGACCACGAGCAGGACGTGAATGAACCCACCCATGGTGTACGAGGTCACCAGTCCCAGCCCCCACAGAACGATCAGGAGTACAGCAATTGTCCACAACATCTTCTCACCCCTTTCCCAGCTAGTTGCTTAGTTTCTTGAAAGCGATTTCAAGCTCTCCCCATGCGCTCTCTACGTCGGTCTTGAAAGACTCCCACCTCTCGCTGCCCGCGGTTCTGACCTCATCGAGCTTCGACTGCGCGGCCTGGCACTTCGCTTTCAGATCGTCGATTCGCTTGCGATTGTCGATCCTGGCCGTGGTGCCGGCCTTATCGGTTTTGGCGACGAACTCGTCGAGTCTTGCGCCCCATTGCTTCAGCTGGGTTTCCAGTCTCCCCATGTCTTCTTGCGCCTTTTCCATGCTTCACATCTCCGCAGATGGATAGTGCAGCTTTGGGGCCATCAATTAGATGTGCATAGATTCAAGTACTTGCATCAGCCGCAGTCGAAATGGTTGGTCAGACCAATCTAAATGAAGTACAAGGTCATCCAATGTGAAGGGGAGGATGGAGTATGCGAGTGGACGATTTGGATCATAAGGAGCTACTGGAACTGGATCCGGAGGGTGGCGTGATTCGCTTTGCCGGCCAGCGTGCAATCCTACTTGACGCGGTCGCAATGGGGCTCTTGCGCAAGTATTTGGTCGAGAACTTCGGCCTCAATGCTGCGCGTACGGTTCTGACCCAGTTCGGATTCGCGCATGGTTGGCGCATGGCCGAGGCCATGCAGGCCGAGTTCAAGTGGACCAATGAGGCAGACTGGAGCCTGGCGGGCACCCGCATCCACGCCCTGGAAGGCCTCTTCGGCGTCGAGCCGGAGAGCAAGGGCCCGCTCTCCAAGCAGGGCGTGATGCTGGTCGCCAGCTACGAGGCGGAGCAACATCTCCTGCATTTCGGTCGCGCCGATGCACCGATGTGCTGGACCATCTGCGGGCTGACCAGCGGTTACCTCAGCCGTATCGCTGGCAAAGAGATATTCGTCTTGGAAGACCGCTGCATGGGCAAAGGCGATGCGGCTTGCCACCTTTTCGGCCGCACGCGCGAGGAATGGGGTGACGAACGCGCCGAGGAGCTGCACTTCTTCAAGCCGAACCGCCTCAAAGAGTGCCTCGATGTTTCGCTCGAGCGGGTCACCGAGACGTTGAAAGCGGCCGAGCGGAAGCTTGACGAACACCGCCGGGCGCTGGTGCGCGTGGCTCGTGAGGTCGAGGAGCCGTTGGGAACCATCGCGCAAAGCCCGGCGATGCGGAAGCTGGTGGACCTGGCCCGCCGGGTGGCCAAGGTCGATTCTACCGTGCTTCTCACCGGCGAGAGCGGAGCCGGCAAGGAGCGCATCGCGCGGCTGGTGCACGAGGAGTCAACCCGCGCGGCGGGACCGTTCATTGCGGTCAACTGCGGTGCCATCACGGAGACGCTGCTGGAAAGTGAGCTCTTCGGGCACGCGCGCGGTGCATTCACCGGCGCGACCTCGGACCGGCCCGGCCTGTTCGAGGCGGCCAACAGCGGAACCTTGCTGCTCGACGAAGTGGGCGAGGTCTCGCCCGGCATGCAGGTCAAGCTTCTGCGCGCCCTGCAAGAGCGGGAGATCCGGCGCGTGGGCGAAAACAAGAGCCGACGGATCGACGTGCGCGTGGTGGCTGCCACCAACCGCGATCTGGCCCACGGGGTCGCTGGCGGCTCTTTTCGCCAGGACCTGTACTACCGGCTCAAGGTGGTCGAGCTGCACGTACCGCCGCTGCGCGAGCGCCGTGACGATGTCCTGCCGCTGGCCCGGGTGCTGCTCGGAGAATCGGCGCTGCGGATGAAGCGCAAGATCTCCAGCCTGGCCCCCGCGGCCGCCGACCAGCTCCTGCGCTACGAATGGCCGGGCAACGTGCGCGAACTCGAGAACGCCATGGAACGCGCCGTCGCGCTCGCGCGCGGTAGTCGCGTGGAACTTGAGGACTTGCCCGAGGAGATCCGCCAGGCCTTTGCCAAACCAGTGGCCAGCAAAGGGACGGTGCGACCGCTCGACGAGGTTGAGAAAGAGTACATTCTCGCTGCCCTGAAATTGAACGCTGGGAATCAGACCCACACCGCCGAACAGCTCCAGATCGGCTCGGCAACGCTGTACCGCAAGCTCAGGCGCTACCGCTTGATTGGTGAGAAGCCGGCGGTCGGCCCGGACGTCCAGCCAGAAGAGGACTCCGCGCCAGCTCCGTAGATCAGGGTTGATGCAGTTTCGGTTTGGAAAGCCAGCGTCGAAAACTGGTGGGGTTGCGGGTAGAGATTCTACTCCGGCCCCTTGCCCGCGTCTTCGGTCTTGGTCACGTCCCCGGACAGCACTTCCTTGGCGGCCTTGGAATTCGGGTACTTCTTCACCAGCCGATCGAAAACCGCACGAGCCCGGGCTTCCATGCCGTTCGCCTCGAGCAGAACGCCCAGGCCCATGAGCACGACGTCGCCCTTCTCGAAGCCAGCGATCTGAGAAGCCACGGCGTAGTGCTCGGCGGCCTTGAGGAAACTGGCGTTGATCTCGGGGCCGAAGGAACGGGCCCCCGCGCCCACCTGCTGGCCGTCGCCGCTGCCCGCCTGCGCCTGCGAGTCCTTTTCGAGTTCCTGGAGGCGCAGGAAGAAGTGCTTGCCCGCGTACAGGTCAGCCAAGTAGAGCTCGTACTTGGCGATGCGCGGGTCGTCAGCCGGAACCGAAGTCAAGAGTGTCTCGATCTTCTGCGCCTTGGCGTCGTCAGGCTTCTTGGCGCGCGCTCGCCACACGGTCTCGTGTTGGGCGTGCAGCTTGGCCAGGTAGGCGGCCACTGGATTCTCCGGCTCGCGCTTGGCGTCTTTGGCAGCGGGCGTTTTGGGCTCGTCAGGCGCCGCCGTGGCTGGCTCGGGCGTCGCGCCCGGTTTTGCGGCGGGCGCCGCCGGCGGTGCCTCGGCAACCGGCGCCGCCACAGGCGCTGCCACCGCGCCCAGCTTCTCTGTGAGGGCCTGCTGCTGCTTCTTCAGGTCCTCCATCTCTTTGATGTGGCCGTCGATCTCTTGCTTGAGTGCCGGTGTGACGTGCTTTTCCTTGCGCAGGTACTCGTGGAAGCTGGCCAGCGCCTTGTCCGGCGCGCCCATGTTCTGGTAGCAGCGCCCGATGTTGTAGATGTACATCGGGTGGATGTATTGGGCGAAGAGCTGGGAGTAGATGTCGATCGCCTCCTGGTATTTTCCCGCCGCAAAAAATGCGCGCGCGGTTTGCTCGCGCGGGTCGTTCTTGGGCGCCTTGGCGGCGGCCCCGAGCAGGAGCAGGATAGCGATTCCAGTTGCAATGCGCCTCATCGGCGGTCCTCCATGAACCCAAGAGCCGCGATGGTGGCTCTCGGGTGTGCCCAGGGTACCCGAGATGGCCCCCGGCCGTCCACACTCCATGGCAGCCCATACGACACTTGAATCCGGTGGCGGATTGCCGCATCCTCGTGCGCGGTGAGTTCATTGGTTTTCCTTGGCAGGACCGGCTGTTTCCGGCCGATGACGGCTCGCGGTTTTCCATGAGCGACGCCTCGTCCAGCGAGCCGGACCTGCCCAGCGGCACCCAGGTCGGCGAGTACGTAATCGAGCGCAAGCTCGGTGAAGGCGGCATGGGGTCGGTGTACGAGGGCGTGCAGCCGCTCATTGGCAAGCAGGTCGCCATCAAGGTGGTGGCCGCCATGTGGGCGCGCAACGAGCAGGTGACCAAGCGCTTTCTCGAGGAGGCCCGCGCCGTCAATCAGATCCGGCACCCCCACATCATCGACATTTTCTCGTTCGGCATCCTGCCCGACGGCCGGCCCTACTTCGTGATGGAGTTCCTCCAGGGCGAGAGCCTGGAGGACGCGCTGGAGAAAGGCCACGTCACCAGTCGCGAGGTCATCCTGCTGATGCGCCAGCTGTGCCACGCGCTCGGGGCTGCGCACGCAGCCGGCTTCGTGCACCGCGATCTCAAGCCCGAGAACCTATGGATCGCGCGTCTGCCCAATCAGGAGCCTTCGCTCAAGATCCTCGATTTCGGCATTGCCAAGAACCTGAGTGTGCCCAACGCCAAGGTGACCGTGGATGGGCAGATCTTGGGCACGGCCCAGTACATGGCGCCGGAACAGGCCATGGCCACCACCGTCGACGGCCGCACCGATGTCTATGCGCTGGGCGTGATTCTCTATCGCATCCTGACCGGGTCCTTGCCCTTTGACGGCGAGACCGCCTACGCGGTGGTGACCAAGCACGTAACCGAGGCGCCGGTGCCGCTGTCGCGCCTGCGCCCCATCCAGCCTGCGCTCGAGGCGGTGGTGCTCGACTGCCTGGCCAAGAATCCGGCGCAGCGTCCACAGAGCGTGGGCGATCTGTGGGCGCGGCTCGAGCCCGAGCTGGAAGACTGGGCGGGTCCGGCGGTGGTTTCACCGCGCAGGGTTGCGAGCACCGGGGCGGCGCGACCGGTTCCTTCGGCGACGTCCGTGCGCACGACCCCGCTGGCAGCCACCACATCGCGCGCCAGCATTCCCCCCGTCGCTGGCGTCACCCGGGTGCAGGCCCCAAGCAAGGGGTCTGGCGGTCGGACCGCGATTGTGGCAGGGGCGGTCGCCGTGGTGCTGGTCGCGGTCGGGGTGGGTGTCTTCCTTGGGCGTGGCACCTCGCCGGCCGCTTCCTCCGCGACCAGCAGCGCAGTCCTTGATACTCGCCCCAGGACGCTGGCGGCGGCGCCAGTTCCATCCGCGACGGTGGCAGCTCCGGCGGTCCCCGACACTCGACCGGCCGAGGCTGCGCGCGATGCGGGCGTCGCGATTGTACCAGCAGCGAATCCCGCCCAGCCGCCTTCCTCCGAACCCGCCAAGAAGCACCACCGCGAGCGACGAAACTCCGAGGGCGGCGAGCCGCTACCGCTGTAGTACGATGCTGAACAGGGCTGTCGCGTCATCGGGCTGACGGCGCCCGGGCCAGGTTTCTGACGCCAGCGATGCCGCAGGGCCGAGTCCCAAGGGTTTCAGGACCCTGCGCCTGGCGCGCCCTTGCTTGGTGTCTGCCGAGAGGGCTCTCATGTACAAGCGAATTGCGAGCTGTCGGATTTGTGGCAGATGGAAGACGCAATGTTGATGCGATGGCAAACCGGAGCGCGGCAATCAATTGAAAGGAAAGTCAGAAATTGTCAATAAACGCGCGGACAGGCCACCGGTGGCGATTGTGGCTGGGTTTGCTGGTTGTCGCGTGCGGCATCACTGTGACATTGGCCCTGGTGCTCGGCGGAAGAACCGATGCTCCTGCTGACCCGGCCATGCAGCAGACCAGCGACCGAACCGGCACCTCTCTTCTGCTGGAGAGCGGGCGCTCGGTGCCAAAGCTTCTGCTGCGACGGCCACCAGTAGAGCGCGTGGCGGCCCCGGTTCTGCCTGAGCAGACCTCGGGGAACGACTTGGCGCCCACTGTGACATCACCGGCCCAAACCAAGGATCAACAGTCACCACCCGACGCGCAAGTTCCCTTCAATATCGTCCACAATCTGGCGCAACGGTTGCACGACATTGCGGGCCACCTCAAGCGCGTGAAGACGGCAACGGGTTCCGGCGGTTCCGTGCCGTAGCGAGTACAAGGCGGTCGGGGCGAGCCCCGCTCACGAAGGCGTCAGGGGCTTGCGTATGAAGATGGCGCCAAACTCAATGTTGAATGTGCGCCGGAGAAAGGGTGAATTGATCTCCGGAAAAGGCCGCTCTTCGTAGAATTGTCTCAACTCCGTCATGTTCACCAAGGGGTCGTTGGGATGCAAGATGACACCACCGAACCAGCGATTCCTGATCGCGCGGGAGAGGTCGCTGGCGAGGTGGCCGGGATTGGTCACGTCGAGATCGGTCAGCGTTCCATAGTGTGCGACCCAGGGTTTTCCAGCCAGCGCGGCATAGGAAGGAAAGCTGGGGAACCAAATCGGCCCATCCACTTGTTTCAGAGTCTCCACCAAGCGGCCGGCTTCCTTGGCTGCCTCTGCCGTGGGAAGAAACAGCGTTGGGTTGTAGATGAGCATGGCGAGCTGGGCCAGCGCCGCGAGGCTCGCGATGCGCCTGCCATCAAAGCCACGCCTGGCCATCCACTGCGCACCTTCGGCAAGGGCCAGGGCGCCCACGGCAAGCGAAGGCATGAAGTAGTTGATGCTGGCACCCTGCTTGGCGCGGAGGATGAGCGAGAGCAGCGTCCACAACCCAAACACCAGTGACCACGACCACTCCGGCCGGTCGGTTGGCGCGGGTGAAGCTTCTCGACGAGATCTGAATCGGAGCACCAGGGCGGCGGCGGCGAAAAGGACCATGAACGGGATCACCGCCACCAGGAAGAGCGGACCTCGCAGGAAACTGGCCCACAGGAGCGGACGACTGCCGGCCACCTTGAACATCCAGAAATAGAACAGGGGATTGAGAAGGTCGCCGGTCAGCAAAAGGTATCCCACAATGGAACACGAGAAGGCGAGGACGAAAGCCGCCACGCGACCATAGCGCCGCTTCACCAAAACGGTGTGCAGGCCCGCAAGACCCATGAGGACCAGCCCCGGCTGCTTGGTCAGCGTGGCGAGCGCGCCGCACACGCCAGCCAGCGCTGCGGACCACAGGCTCTCGCCTTCCAGCAAGAGCGCGGCGCTGATGAAGAGCAAGAGCACGAACAGGCTGTCCACGCGTGCATTGTCGTACCAGAACTCCAACCGGCCATAGCTGGCAGGAAAGATGGCAGCCAAAGCGAAGGCCATTTTCCAGGTCAGCCGCTTTCTTGCGCGCAGAACCCACAGCGCGCCGATGAAGGTCCCGGCACACGACACGACAGACACCAGCCGCATGGGCAAGAAGAACACGCTGTGGCCGTCGAAAGGCAGCAGGCGGGCAACCAGCGCGGAGAGATCCGCGAAGAACGGTGGATACACGCAGGACGATGCATTGAAGAGGGAGGGAGCCACGTACAGCGGCGTGCCCAACATGCGCGCGGCGACCATGCTGGCCATGGCAGACTCCGACCAGCTGATCTCGAAGGGAAAGGGCAAGCGCAGAGCGGCGATCACCACGAAGCCGAGCAGGAAGAGGACTGCCAGCACGGCGGCCGCGATCTCCAGAGCGCTGGTGACTCTTACACGATTCACCAGACCCGTATATCATGAAGACCGAAGAGAACCGGCCGCGATTCCCGTCGGGAAAGGAAACACCATGACCAACAGCGAGCGCTACCTGGAGGAATCACTGGCTGGAGAGGGCGGGACATCAGCGGTTTTCCAGGCCTACGACCGTGAACTCGACCGACACGTGGCACTGAAACGTGTGAAGGACACACGCGCCCTGGAGGGAGAATTGGCCGAGTTGGTTGGCCAAGAGGCCAGGTTGCTGGCTGCCCTGGAGCACCCCAACATCGTGCCGGTGCATGACTCGGGCATCGACGCCCAGGGCCGCCGCTTCTACACCATGAAACTGCTGGCCGGGCAGCGGCTCAGTGATCGACTGGCCAGCAATCCGCCGGACCAGCGTGCACCAGGTGAGTTGTTGAGTTGTCTGCGCATCGTCATCGCCGTGTGCGACGCCCTCGATTTCGCGCACGCGCGCAACATCCTGCATCTGGATGTCAAGTCAGAGAACGTGATGGTGGGCGACCACGGCGAAGTCCATCTCATCGACTGGGGCATTTCCAGGATGGCGCGACAGCCGGACCGCATCACACGAGACCGAGCTCGGCCGGCCGCCCACGGCCGGCGCCGCCTCGAACCACTGCCCTGCACGCCGTCCTTCGCCTCGCCCGAGCAGGCCCAGGGGCGAGCTGACAAGGTCTCCTGCCGCACGGACGTGTTTGGCGTGGGCGCCCTGCTCTTCGAGATCGCGACCGGCAGTCCGCCGTTCGAGGCACCCACGGCCAACGAAGCCTTGGTCGAGGCGAGCTGCTGCCAGTTCGAAAGCAAACTGGACGGTGCGCCGACGCTGCCGGCGTGGTTGCGGCAGATCATCGTGCGGGCCATGGCCCGCGAGCCCGAGCAGCGCTACGAGTCGGTCAAAGCCTTGAAGCAGGATCTGCAGGCCTTTGTCGACAACGTGTGGAAGCTCAATCGATGTGCCTACGCCGAGGGTGACATCATCATCCGCCAGGACGAACCGGCCACCACGATTTTTTTGATCATCGCCGGTCGCTGCGAGGTCGTGCGGACCACAATGAGCGGACAAGAGAAGCAGCTGGCGATTCTGGGACCCGGCGATGTGTTTGGCGAGCTGGCGCTGGTCCCCGAGGGGCGCCGAACTGCCATGGTGCGGGCCATCGACGCGGTCGAGGTCGCGGTGCTGGATCGTGAGAAACTGCAGCGCGATCTCGCGGGCAATTTGTGGATGGGCCGATTGTTGCCGACTCTGGTGAACCGCGTGCTGGACAAGGACAGGCGCCTCGCCGAACTCGAGCAACGCCAGCGTGCCCTGGTCGGCGCGCTAGAGCACCTGGCCACACAGGGGCAACGCCTGGCGGATGGTCGGCTGGCGGGAACCTGGTCCGAGTTCTGCCGCTCGATGGAGGGCACCATGGACGTGGCCTTCTTGCCAGGGGCGATGAGCGCCGTGTTGCTGGAATGGATCGCGGCCGCTTCCGGAGCCAGGCCGGTGCGCCTCAATAGCCAGCGCTTCCGTTCGGGTTCATTCGTGATCGACTTTCAGACCGATCAGTACTGGATCGGGGCGGCAGGCTGACTACTCTGCCAGCAGGCCGTTGAGACCGACGCGGGTGCGGCTGACGGCGCAATCGTCGACGTAGAGAATCGCCGGCTCGGGAAGCAAGCCCCATCCCACGCTCACGACGTCCCATGCAACCCACGACGTCAGCCCAGTCGGCCCTTGCCAATCCAGGATCTGCACGCCATCTAGCCAAAGGGTCAAACGGCCTGTGGAGTCGCTGGCATCTCGGTAGAAAGCCTCAAGTTGAAACCACGTATTGACCGGGACGTCGGGGGGGAAATTGGGCACATCCAGCGGCAGGTCGCCACCGTAGGGGGGATCGCGATTGTCGAACACTCGCAGAGACATCTTCCCGGCTGACGGATTGGTCAAGTTCACGTCGAACAACTCTTTTTGGGTCGGCGGATTACCAAGCTCGGCGCGGACTTTCATGATCACCCAATAATAACCAACGGTGACACTCTGGGGCAGGTAGTACCAGGCACTGTAGTAGGCCTGGGAGGGCAGACCGCCGTTTTGCACGAGGCTGGCACCGATCCCCTGCGGGTTGGTTGCAGTGCCGGACGCGGTCAGCTTCGCCGCGTATGTTCCCCGGTGTGCGCGCTCGCTCGACACCTCTATTGTGTTGGGCGCCGTGGCGCTTTCGTTGCCAAAACCGAAAGGAACAGGTGTCCATTCGGCAAAGTTACCGCCCTCGAAGCGCGAAGACCACAGGACGTCAGAGCCCACGTCCAGGTCTTGGCCGCAGCCTGAGGCCAGCAGGCACGACACGGCCAAGAGTGTGTTCGTCGCGTGTGTTCTCATCACATTCCCCACGATGCGCCCACGCAGGCGCCCATCCATACATAGGGGGTCCGGCCCGCCACACCTTCAGGCAAAGCGAACACCCGGGGTGGATCGGGCAAGAAGTCAGCTTGTAGCGAGACGAACGGCGTGAGCCCAGCCCGCCGCGCGAGACGAGCCCCCAGGTTAGCACGCCCACCCAGCTCAATTCCTGTCTGGGTTTTCGCAGTCGCCAGATCGAGTGCTCGTTCTGACAGCAGTGCAAACGCAAAACCGAGCTCGCCATAGAAATCGATCCATGAGCTGGCCAGGGTCGCGCGGATACCGAGGTCCACCGGTAGTCTCCACTGCCGAAGCCGCACGCCGCCGACATTCGTGTCGGCTGGCCAGAGCGCCGCCGCTCCCAGAACGGGACCAACGGGGCCGCGGCCCACGGCGACCCGCAGAGCGCCTCCCCAGTGTGCAGCGAGATCCTGCACGCCCAATCCGGTGACGAAGGTGGGGCTCAGCTCCAGGCGGACAATCGGCAGCGGCGGAAGAGCGGGAGCGGGAGGAGGGACTGGGGTTTCAATCCGGCTCGGCGGTGCTGGTTCCGGCGGTGGTGGACAGGGCGGGCGCTCGCAAAGTCCGCCGTTGATCAGCGCCGCGGGATCGATGATCAGCGCTGCAAAGAGCGCCGCCACCTTGGCCCGGTACGCGCACTCCCGGGCCTCCTCGCGATACTCGCGAACCTTGTTGAGCACGGAGATGCGAAACATCGCGCCCAGGTCTTCGATCTGGATGGAGGCGTTGGGCTTGCCCGGCCCGCGCAATCGCGCGATCAGGCGTTCGCGCGGAACCAGCGTGACAAGCTCCTGCCAAATGGCGTCGGGCGGCGGGCAAAGGCTTTCGCCAACCACCAGGTCAACCGACGCTGGCGCGGTCGACCCATTGCTCTCGGTCGTCGGAGGTTCTGCGCCTCTTTGCGCGTCATCGGCGGCACGCGCCCGTCCCACCAACGCGAGCAGGGTCGTCGCGATAACGCATGAACGCAAATGCCGACATGCCCTCACACCCAGACCATATCCGAACGCGGCCTCAGGAATAGGGCTATTCCGGCGAGCCATAGCAGCGACGGGACGAATTCTTCGTGAAGGTATCACCACTGGCGCGCCCTACATCAGTTAAGTGCAGTCTGTAGTATCCTTGCAAGTTCAAATGGGCCAAAGCGGACTCAATACCGCTGAGCGATGGCGAGGTACGCCCGGTGGTGGCGGATTCGAACGGATCTATCACGAATGGTTCGATGAGGTCTGCCGTTGGATTCGCGCGCTGGGCGGCCCGGATGCCGATCGCGACGACATCGCCCAAGAGGTCTTTCTGGTGGTGCGCCGCCGTCTGGGCGATTTCGACGGCGGGAACTTGCCGGGCTGGCTCTATCGGATCACCCAGCGTCAGGTGCGCGATTTTCGCCGTCATACCTGGACCAGACACATCTTCACCAAGCGGCGCATCGAGGAACCAGACATTCTGCCACACGCCAGCCAGAATCCTGCGACTGCGCTCGAGAAGAAAGAGAACCAACGCGTCCTGTACGCGATGCTGGGCAAGATCCGGGAGGCGCGGCGGAGCACCTTCATCCTTTTCGAAATCGAAGGCCTCTCCGGCGCGCAGATTTCACAGATTCAGGGAATTCCACTGAAGACGGTTTGGACTCGGCTGCACCACGCCCGCAAGGATTTCTTTGCGCTCGCTGCCAAGCAACACAGATCGCTGGCCCGGCACGAGCAACGGAATGAATCGAGCACCAGCACGATTGGGAGTGTAGGACCATGACATCGCGACAAGAACCCCCGCCCACAGGCCCGTCTATCCTGGAACAGGATCCCGTGCGATTGTCCATGGCCGAGGACAGCGTCTCGGATCCTTCGGCCAATTGGGCTCTGTCCTTGCTTCGCGAGGCGACTCCCTACCAGTCTGCCCCAGGACGCAAAGAACGCGCGTGGCTGGCTCTGCCGGCCGAGCGTTCGTACCGACCTGCCAAGTTGCGCCTCGCCTTCGCAGTGGCTGCCTTGGTGGTGTGTGGCTTCTGCACGAGCGCCGCGCTGGCGCAGTGGCCGGCTTGGCTGGCGCATGCCCTCGATAGCATCGTTCCCAGTGCGCCGAGCCCCACGCCAGTTCTTGTCCAAGGGCCGCGCCACGCGCTCGGCGAGAGGCCCGCGCTGCCGAGCCTGCTATTGCCGCCAGCCGCAGATCCGGTTGTCCTGCCGCAGCCGCAGACCAGCGACGAGACAGCCTCGGTTGTACGACCCAAGCGCGCGAGCAAGGCTTCGTCGCCTGAGGACCTGGGGCTTCTCCTCGATGCCATGCGTGCCCTGCGTGTGGAACGGAATCCTGCGCGCGCGCGTGCGCTGCTGACCGCGTATCTGGATCGCCATCCCAAGGGCGAGCTGTCGGAAGAGGCGCTGGTCATGCTGGTCGAGGCGGCGGTTGCCCACCACGACGGCGATGCCTCGGCCCTGGTCGCCCGCTACCACAAGCTCTATCCGCGCGGAGTGTTTCGCGGCTTGGTCGAGCAGTCCTCCACCAGCAAAGGCCCGTAGCGCGGCGATTTAGCAACCAGATCGAAATGCGCCGTCTGGCCGTGTATGCCACAATCTGGGCATGACGACGGAACGCGATCCTACGCGCTTTGAAGAACGCGATCTCGATCGACACGCCGGGCGGGCACTAGCCCGGCTCGCGGGTGTTGTTCTTTGCTCCTGTTTCCTCGCGGCGGGCTGCACGCCGGCCGCGTCCATCGGGAGCGCCGGGCAGGACGCGGCGGCCGGCACCTCGGGCGGCACCTGCCAGGGTGGCGGCGGTTGCGCTGGCCGGAGCGCGACCTCCGATGCCAGCGTGGACGCTCCGGTGGCTGGGACAGGCGGAGGTGGCTCGACGGGAGCCGCTGGCTCGACCGGCATGGGCGGATCGACGGAGACAGGTGGCTCGACAGACATAGGCGGCTCGACGGAGACAGGTGGTTCGACCGGCGAGGGTGGCAGCAGTTCCGCCGGTACCACCGGCACGACTTGCGGCGGTTCAGGTGGCTGCGGCGGAAGCGGCTCGACCTCCGACGCAGGTACCAGCGGGCCCGATGCGCCACTTGTCTGCATAGGACCGACCGTTTCCGAGGATCCTTCTCTGCGCCAGCCCGCACCCCGTCCTGACGCCGGAACCAATTGCGGCGCCTGGGCGATGACCAATGGCGTGTGTTGCGCCCAGTACTGCAGCAACGACGACAAGTCTGAAGACTGCAGCAAGTGCGGGGGACCGGGTTCGGCCCTATGCACGGTGGTCAGCAGCAAGGCGTGCACGTCGGGCCAATGGCCGGAGGTCCATTGTGTCAGTGACAACGAGCCCTGGCATTATTCGCGCTCCACGCACTTCGGGCTGACCTACGGCGGGGCTTGCGCGTTCGGTCTCTATGGCCTGTGCACCAACGCCTACAAGTTCACGGACCCGACGCTACAGGGGCAGTGCACGACGTTCTGCAAGACATACCCAGATCTTTGCGCCGACCCGCCCGACATCTCACTGCGGGGGAACTTCGCGGCCCCGGACGGCGATTACTACACACAGTTCTGGCCCGATCTTCCCGGTGACAATGACAACTATCTAAGCTGCGGCGAGTGCTTTCAACTTGTGCGCACCAAGGCCGATGGCACTGACTACCAGCCGACAGAGACCGGCTACACGCCACCCGTTGATCTCCAGATCGTGGATTCCTGTCCCTGCTCGGCCAATTCCAAGTGGTGTTGTGGCTCGGGGCGCGACCATTGCGGCGAGGTTTCGGATTTCGCGTATGGCTGTCCGCTGCCGCCTTCGACGAAGACATCGGTGGTGCCGGCCGACCACGATCCTTTGCCCAACGAGAGCCTGCACCTGGATCTCTCGGACATCGCCATGTCCCGCCTGCAGACGGGCGACGCCAATGGGATGATGGTAGACGGGGTCATCCCAACCCGGTACCGTCGCGTGCCTTGCTCGGTGAAGGGCAACATTCACATTCTTGTGAAGAACGGGGGCTCGTACTACTTCTCGTTCAGCGTGGTCAATATGGGGGGGCTGGGTTCGCTGGTGAGTGTCGAGGCCAGACTTCCGTCGGGTGAGTGGATGGCGCTGGTACGGGATCCAAACTACACGCAAGCCAGGCCACAGGAACGTTTTGGCACATGGGTGCTGCCGCAACTTCCGCAAGGCAAGGGGCCATTCGCGCTGCCCCTGGCCCTGCGATTTACGGATCCCGCGGGACATGTGGTGGTGTCAGAGCAAGCGGTGAAGGATTGGAACCCACCAGCCACCACTGACCCAACCCTGGCCAGTTTCTACAAGGATTTTTATTACATCGACACCGGCGTGCAGTTCTAGGACTTCACAGCCAGCCGGCGGCGCGCGCGCCTAGCAAGAAGACCGCGCCCCAGGCGCCGGCTGCCACGTCATCCATCATCACGCCCCAGCCTTCGGGCAGTCTCTCGGCGGCGTCCGCGGGCCATGGCTTGAATTGGTCAAACAGGCGGAACAGTGCCACGCCGGCCACAATGCCGATCCAATTCGCCGGCGCCGCCAGCAAAGTGATGAGCACGCCGGCCACCTCGTCGATGCACACGATCTGTGGATCCTTGATTCCGAGCTTGCGGACCACTTGAGTCGACGCCCACACGCCGACTGCCGTGATCACGGCGGCCGCGAGCGCAAGCGCAGGCAATCCGCCGGTGTGGACGAGCAGAAGATAGAGCGGAATTGCGCCCAGTGTGCCTGCGGTCCCTGGTGCCTTGGGCACGCGGCCGCAGCCGAACCAGATGGCCAGAACGTAGGCCACGCGATAGCTCACGACTCTTCTCCCAACATGTGTCGCACCTCTGCTGAATACTTGCCCTGTTCGTGCACCACCAGCGCTGCTTCGTTCATCGTCTCCGCAACCAGCGCTGACCGACGGGCTTCGAAGCAGAAACGACTGGCCCGCGCGCCGGCCTGCGCCTGCACCATGCGCAGGCGAGACATGGTCAATTCTCGAGCGGCCAGGGCCGCGCGCATTTCATCGAGACGGTCGGCCGGGTAGATCGCCGCCAGCCGACCCTCGGCTCGCAGCGCCGTCTTGGCCACGTCCAGCCACTCGGCCAAGGTAAGAGCGACCTCGTGGTGCGCCAGCGAGCGCTCCGCCTGCGGCGGCAGCACGCCTTGGCCCAAGGGCCGAAATGGCGGATTGCTCGCCACCAGATCGAAGGCCGCGGCCGGCACGCTTCCCTGCTCGCGCACGTCGGCTGCCACGACGGCGAAACGAGCGCCGAATCCATTTGCTTCGACCGATCGAATCGCCAGCCTTGCTAGGCGCGGCTGGATTTCCACGCCCACGCCAGTTGCCGCCGGATCGCGCGCCAGCAACAAGAAGGACAGTGCGCCCGTGCCGCAGCCGATGTCGAGAAAATGGCCGTAGGGCGCCTGGATGAAACCCGCGAGCAGCACCGGATCCAGACTGGATCGGAAGCCGCGCACTGGCTGGATCAACTTGACCCGCCCTCGCAGGAGCGTGTCGTGGGTGACGGCTTCCGACTCTGCGTCCGATTCGCGCGCGTCGTCGGCGGAGATCATATCTTGGGCAGCACCGGCTCCTCGCCGGGATCGATGCGCGCCATCACCAAGCCGGTGGCCAGCTTGGGCTGGAAGTAGGTCGACTTCTGCGGCAGCACAAAGCCCGCCTCACATGCGTCGAGAACCTGGCCCACCTTGGTCGCGTTCATGAGAAACGCCGCTTGCACCTCGGAGGCGGCCACCCGGCCCAGGGTTTCACGCAAATCGTGGCTGTAGCTCAGGTTCGACTGCTTGGCCATGGCCTCGGCCCCGATGCCCAGCAGCGGCTCCAGCACCAAGCCGTGCAACACGCTCACATCCAGGCGCGCGAGCGTAGGCGGGCCCAGGCGCGCCAGATCCGCATCGGCGCGCAGCTTGAGCCAAGTGGTCCCGCGTGCGCCAGCGCGCCGCAGAGCAAAGGTCACGGCCCTCTCGCCTTCGCGGAGCAAACGCTCCTCGATGGCGACTGCGTCTTCCTCGTTGCCGGCAACGACTTCGAACCAGGGGCGGCAGCGCTCGGCCAGGGAGGAGAGCACTTCGGCAGACAAGCCATGCACCATGCGGTGGGTGGGCAGGACCAGCAATCCCGGATCCTCGGCACGAGCAAAGAACATCACACCCCAGTCGGCCAGTGAATGGCCCATGGGGACACCCGCGGGCCGCATGTCGTCGCGGATGGCGAGCATGGTTTCATAGCGATGATGGCCATCGGCGATCATGACACTGCGGGGGGCCAGTCCACGCGCCACTGCGGCGATGACCGTCTCGTCGGTCACCACCCACAGGCGGTGGCGACAACCGTCGGGCGTGGTGGCGTCGACATCGGGCGCGGCGACGCAGGCGCCGTCCAGCACCGCCTCGATGGTGCCGGCGGGATCGCGATACAGAGAAAACACTTGGGAAAAGTGCGCGCGCGTGGCGCGGATCAGCTTGAAGCGATCGACCTTGGGCCCCGACAGGGTGTGCTCGTGGGGCAGGACGATACGCGCGTAGAAGGGCGACAGCTCGATGAGCGAGATGAATCCTTTGCGGGTGTATTTCTGCGGGCCAGCCGCGCCTGCGAACGTGAATGTTTGTTCGTAGCGATACAGAGCCGGCTTTGCGTCCTGGCGCAAGGTCCCCTCGGCTAGCCAAGCGTCGAGCTGTGTGCGCGCGTTGTCGTAGCGGGCGTCACCTTCGCCGCGCGGCAGATCCAGGTGCACGATGTTGCGCGGGTGGCGCGCCTCCAGCTCCTTGCGCTGGGCTTCGTTGATCACGTCGTAGGGCGGCGCCAGCAATGGCGCGAAGTCGGCGAAGCGAGCCTGGTCAAAGCGGAGTGCGCGAAAAGCAGCGATGCGTGCCATGGGTCAGGCAGTCTATAGCCAGATGCCGGGCTCGGTCACGCGCAAAGGAATCACCGACGGCCGGCGCGGGACGCACGCCCCGGTAGGGCGACCTGCGGTCGCCCCACATGCCGGCCATGCGCAACCAGCAAGGCTCGTCGCAATCGCCACACAACATTATGAAATGCTCTTGGCGTGAGCCAATTTTCGTTTCTGGCACACAACTTGGCGGCGGGCGCGCGGGGTCTAGCTGGGGAACATCTGTCGACGGGTGCATCGCGGCCAAAGTCTTCTTGGCCATGGCCTCGGTCTAGCATCAGTGGTTGTAAATCAACTCGCTCGATTCAATTGCGCCTCTTAAGGTTGAGGTAACCCGCCGATGCAACAATACGCGATACCCCCAAACAGCGTGGTTTCATTGTTCTGGAAACCGCAGTAACCGTCCGCTTCTCTCTTGCACTCACCTGCGACCGGCCCGCTCGGGGAACAACTGCGCCAATCCATTGGCACTGGCTGCGCACACGCCGCGTTCGGTGACTAGGCCAGTGACCAGGCGCGCGGGCGTGACGTCGAAACCGGGATTGGCCACCGGACTGTCTTGCGGCGTGACCAGCACCGAGCTGGGCTTCCCGTCGGGCCCCAGTCCGCGCACCAGGCGTACCTCGTCGGCGCCCCGTTCTTCGATGGGGATTTCGGCCACGCCATCGCGGATAGTCCAGTCGATGCTGGGACTGGGCAGGCAAACATAGAACGGCACCTGGCAATCACGCGCGGCCAGCGCCTTGAGGTAGGTGCCGATTTTGTTGCACACGTCGCCAGTCGCCGTGGTTCGATCGGTACCCACGAAGCAAACGTCGACGGCGCCGTGTTGCATGAAGTGGCCGCCGGCATTGTCCACGATCACATGGTGGGGCACACCGTGCTGGCCCAATTCCCAGGCAGTCAGCGAAGCGCCCTGGTTGCGCGGCCGGGTTTCTTCCACCCACACGTGCACCGGGATCCCGGTATCGTGAGCCTTGTACACCGGCGCCAGGGCGGTGCCCCAGTCGACGGTGGCCAGCCAGCCGGCATTGCAGTGGGTAAGCACGTTCACGGGGCTCGCGCCCTTGCGCTTGACGATGGCTTCGATGATGCGCTTGCCATGCTCGCCAATGGCCGAACATAGGGCCACGTCCTCGTCGCAGATCTGAGCTGCGCGACGATAGGCGGCCTGGGCGCGCTCCGCGGGTGGCAAGCGGACCGTAGTCGTGTGGATTTCGTCGAGAGCCCAGCGCAGGTTGACCGCTGTGGGACGCGTGGCCAGCAGCTGCGCGTGCGCACGCGCCAGGCCGGTATCGCTGGCGTCCTGTCGCAAAGCCAGGGCCATGCCGTACGCCGCAGTGGCGCCGATGAGGGGCGCGCCCCGCACCACCATGTCGGCGATGGCCCTCACCGCGTCCTCCAACGTGTGCAGTCTCACAAGACGGAACTCATGTGGCAGCAGCGTCTGGTCGATGACCTCGACCGAGACACCGTCGGCATGCAAACGGATGGTGCGACGGGGGATGCCAGCGACGTTCATGTTCAATCCAGGTATTTTGCGGTCAGTGGCCCAAGACGATCGCGCACCTCGCGCGGAATGCAGCGCCGGTCGCTCCAGATGGCCAGCTTCAAGGCCTTCTGACAGGTACACGCGCTGGCTGGCAGTGCCGCGATGGCAGGCAGCCCGGCCTTGATCAACGTCAAGGCATTCTGTGTCGCGGACTGCACGTTGCCGATGATTTCCTCCAGCAGGTGAATCTGATCCACGTCGGTGTGGTGCGCGCGCCAACAGTCGTAGTCCGTCGATAGAGCCACCGAGGCGTAGCAGATCTCGGCTTCGCGAGCCAGCTTGGCCTCGGGCATGAGGGTCATGCCAATCAAATCGCCGCCCCACTGCCGGTGCATTTCGCTCTCGGCGCGCGAGGAGAACTGCGGGCCCTCCATGCACACGTAGGTGCCGCGCAGGTGGACCTTGACCGGCACGGCCGCGGCCGCATTGGTGAGCGCCGCGCGCAAGGCCGGGCAGAAGGGCGCGGCCATCTCCACGTGCACGGCCAGGCCTTCAAAGAAGGTGTTGGACCGATGGATGGTGCGGTCGATAAACTGATCGGGCAGCACCAGATCGCGCGGCGCAATCTCCTCGCGCAAGCTGCCCACCGCGCCGCTGGCGATGATGCGGCTGACACCCAGTTCCTTGAGCGCAAAGATGTTCGCGCGATAGGGCACCGTGGACGGATTGAGCACATGGCCTTCGCCGTGACGGCAGAGCAGGGCCACCGGCACGCCGCCCACCTCGGTCGTGAGAATAGGCGCTGAAGGACGGCCAAAGGGTGTGTCGATGTTGTGTGTCTCGCCCTTGCCAACCGTGCCGAGCGCGTCGCCAAGTCCAGTGCCTCCGATGATGCCGATCATGAAAACCTCCGTGGTTCGTCGAGGACACCAGGTTGCATCGCCGGGCGCGCGGGCGCAAGCGGGATGCTAGAACTTGTACGTGATCTCGCCGTTCAGCTTGAGGACTACATCCACGGCCCAATCCTCTTCCGGAAGTCGCCCGGCCACTTGCAGCTCAATCACGGTCTTGGCGGCGGACCACAGGGGCGTGATGTCGATGGGTTTCGGCATGCTCACGTCGATGACGGAACTGGACGGCGCCCCATCGCACTGGTCATAGCTGACCAGCTCGGTGCTTTTTCCCGATTCCTCGGAGTCCGCCATGGTCAGATGCGCGGCCTTGATGAAGTCCAGGTTGTCGACGCCACTGCTGGCGGTGACCTCGACTTGACGGACATAGACGCTGGAATTCATGCTCTTGGCCCACGCGGTGTTGGCCGACGAAAACGTGAAGGAGCTCGACACCGAGACATCGCCCGCCAGCTTGGCCTTGGGTATGCCAGGCATTCTTAGCCCGCGCTGTGTGATCTCGACATCGGGGATATTGGCCTCGACGGAGAAGGTGCAGGCGCTGGCCAGCGTGGCCAGGGCCGGGATGATGGGGAGAGTTCGAAGTGTCATCGTCGGTGCCTCACCAGATGTAGACGATGAGCCCCAGTTTGACCGACGATCCCACCGCCTTGACCGTCGGCTCCTTGGGTACCACCACTTCGGTCGTGCCTGAGCCGTCGGCCCCTTGCGAGGTGGCGTTGCGGATGGCGGCCTCGACGTTGTGGATCTGGCCGCGCAGGAAGGTGACGCCCCCGTGCAGGAAGAAGACGACCCTGCGAGAACCGAAGTCCAGACCCAGGTGCGCGTTCAGATAGTCGTAGCCAACCCGTTCCAGCAGCGGGCTGCCGTCGAAACTGCCACCGATGACTTTCTTGGCCAGAGAGTTGGCGTTGCCGTCCTGATAGTGGCCGTACTCGAAGCTGGCCGAGGGGCCGGCGGTGAAGGGCAGAAAGGTGATGCCCGTACGCCAGCCCTTGCTGATGCCGTTGCTCCCGCCGCCTCCTGAAAGGCGCAGCCACGTCCACGGTCGAGCCACCAGCGAGCCAATGAGGCCATCGGGCACGCCCACGTCACCCATCAGGCCAAAGTAGGGCAAGCGCTGGGGCGAGGGAGGCGCCGCGGGAACGGTCACGATCGGCGCGTTTTCCCCCTTCTCGTAGTCTTCCCAGGCCCAGGCCGGCAGTGCGGCGCCGAGCAGCAGCGCAGGGACGACAACCGGGAGAAGACGCGACCTCACGATCTAATATATCGTCAAACATACAGTAATATTCAATACTATGTTACAGATAGAAAAGATATTCGGCGGTCGCGGTCGTTTGGCGCGCAACTGGCCGCAACTCTTCGGAAAGTCAGCCGCCGCGGCGCGGCCGACTGACGCTTTCGGTCAACGAGCCGGCTCTCAGCCGGCTTGGCAACGCTCGCGCCGGCGGCGGCGCGCGTCCCGGACGAAGAATGCCACGGTGCCCGCGATGCCGAGGATGGTGAGGATCGCGCCAACGACGAACGTGCGCGGCCGATCGAAAGCGTGGATGTGGAATCGCCCGGCCGCGGGCAACTCGATGGCGAGCTGGTTGCTGAGGTTCACGGTCTTGCCGATGTTGGTCTTCCAGTCGTCGTCGAAAACGGTGTTAAGCAGCACGCGCGCGCCGGGGCGTTGGGCCACCACGTCGACGGTGAAAGTGTTCTGCGTGCGGTTCGCTGCCTCGATGGTCGCACCGTCGTCAATCGCGCGCGCTTGCGGCAGGTCGCCCTCCCAGAGGTGTGAGCCCTGGCCAAAGCCCCACTCGTCATAGCAGGACAGCTCGCCGCGGTTCTGCGCGGGCTGATCGATGAAGCCTGCCAGGCCGGGCCCGCCGTAATAGAAATGCGCGGCGGGCTCCTGCTTGGTGATGGGCGCCGACGTGAAGAACTGCGGGATGGTGTCGATGCCCACCCCGATGATATCGCCCACGCCCAAGAGCGCGATCGCGAAGACCAGCGTTTGCAGCGCGCGCGACCACGGACGCGAGGGGACGAAGCGCTGCGCTGCCATGCGCAGCCGGTCCACCGCAACACCGGCGTAGGCGGCCAGGAACAGCGAGACCGTGGCGCGGAAGCGCGAGGGGACGCGCATCTCCTTGAAGGGTGGGACGTGAGAGGTCAACAACGACCAAGGCGACCACTTGGCAAAGTGCCCGCACATCAGCACGAACGCGAGCGCAAGGAGCCCCGCCATCCATGCGGTCTCCGCGCCGCCCACGACAAGTCCGAGTAGCCCGAGCGTGAGCACGATTGGCCCCAAGTAGGTCCCCCACTCGGTCCATACATACTGTTGCCCAATCACCTCGCGCCCGTGCTGCCGCGCCAGGAACATCGCCTTGAGCGTGGGCCAGGTGATCGCGTCGGAGTCGTAAAGCGCCGGGCGGCTGTGCTGGTGGAGCTGATCGAGAACCGGCAAGAGGCGGCTGGCCGCGATGCTGAACGCCACCACGCCTGTGATCGCGCCTGCGCGCAAGATTCCCGGCAGCCGGCGAGTCGGCCACACGCGCGTGAGCGTCTCTGCACCCAGCAACAAAACCAGGTGCGGCAGCGGATACACTGCCCCTTCGTAGAACATCCAGGCAGCCAGCACGCCGAGCCCCACCGCGTAGCGCACATCGTTCTCGGCTCGGCGCCACAAGAGAAGCGCAAGCGGGAAGAACACCCACGGTACGAAGGTGAAGTGCCCACCCGAGTAGTGCTGTTGATGGAAACCCGAGTACGCCCACGCCGCGGCTGCGACGAATGTGGCAGCGCGCGAGAGCTTCACCTCGTGTCGCGCCAACAGCCACATCGAAGCGAAGGCGAAAGCAACGTGCGTGATCACCCAGAAGTAGATGGAAACCGTGGAGTTCACGAAGAAGACGATCCACAGAAGCGGCGCGCCCGCGAAGCCCTGCGGGTTGTCCCACAGCGGATAGCCGCCGCATTCGTAAGGATTCCAGAAGGGAAACTCGTGGTAGCGCACGATGCTCGCCCGGCCCGCCTCGAGAATCTTCTGGTACATCATGCCGTCCCCGTTGGACGGGTGCGGGTACGCGGCGATCATGGACGACCACGCGTAGAGGCTGAGCCCGAGCGCAAGCGCGGCCAGCGCCAGCGCACGCAGCCACCCGGGGCGGAGCGGTTCCTCGTCGTTCACGGACACGCACTCCGCGGCGAGAACGCGGCGACCAGTGCCGCAGCCACATTCGACAGAACAAGTCCGCGCCACTCGACCGGGCGGCCGCTGTCGCCCGGTCCGGCTGCTGATGACAGCATGTCAAGCACGCGCGGCAGTCTACCGCATCACGCCTCTCGCCTAGTGGGAGAAGTAGTTCGTCTCCCACAGGTCCGTCGACAAGCGGATGAAACGATTCGTCTGGGGGTCGTAGCCTTGTATGGGCTGGCAGTGCAGATGGTTCCACTGACAGGCGCCGGCGACCGCGGCAAAGACTTCGGGATAGCGGCAGCTGAAGTCGCTCGGGCTCGGACAACGGAGCTGGATTGGTTCCCGCACGGCCCTTGCAGTCAGTTCTTGCAGGTACGCGACGGGCTTGTCCCCGAGCGGTGGAAACCCATCCCCGCGGATGCGGGCGGCGTTCTCTGGCAGTACATACAGGTGGTGCAAGGGCAGAAGCAGCAACCCGACGGCGAGTGCGCGAACCAGCCACGTGCGAATTCGGCCAGGCCCGAACTCGCGCCAGGCCAGGGCGTACAGGACGTAGAAAGCTCCGAGCGCCGGTGTTTGTCGACGAAGACCAGGAAGATTGGTGGCCATGGCACTTATTGCCAAGGTCGTGAGAATCGTGAGCCAGGCCAGCCCAAGCAGCAGCCGGAGCTTGCGTTGGCGGACGGCTAGCGCGGACGCAAGGATTGCCAATCCCGCCGAAATGGCCGCCAGTCGACCGGAGAACTCTACATAGGCAAGGTCGGTGAAGTAGTAGCTCTCCCCTTTGAGGAAGAACTCCCGAAAGGTCCGACTCAGGTTCGCGAGGATGAAGGTGAGGTTCGTGTTGAAGCCTTCACTGCCACCGCGAAAAGCTCCCTGGTAGAGAATCGAAGGGTCACGCAGAAAGGCTGCGAAGCCGGCGAACGGGAGCACGAAGGCGAGACCGCCGACGAGTAGACTGACGGCATAGATCGACCAATGTCTGTGGGCGCAGAATTGGCGGACTCCGACGAGGTAGGCGATTCCCAAGGCTGGCAGCAACAGGCCGAAGGCGGGGTAGGCCAACGAAGCGACCATGGCCAACGACCAGAAGGCGGCCTGCAAGACCAGGCCCCTGGCCAGGCGCGCGCAAGGGAAAGAAACCAAGAGTACGATGCTGATGGGAAGCAGTTGCAGTTCTAGGCCGAACTGAGCCTGCATGGCATTGAAGTAGAGCAGGGTGGGCGAGAGGGCAACGGCACACAGGGGGATGACCGCGCGTCTCATCCCCAAGAGACGTTTGAGCAGCCATGCCGCGCTGGTCATGGACAGGACGTGCAGGGCCAGGCGAGCCCATCGCGTGAGGTGCAGGTGAAACCCGAAAATCTTGTACAGCCCAAGCAGGAACGCATACCAGGAGACGTTGGTCGAGCCACGGTCGTACAGGGTCCGATGGGCCAACCAGTAGGGATTCCGCACCGACTCTGACATTTCCTCGTAGGCGATGCGGTCGACGAGTCGCCACATCACCAGCGCCTGCCCCAGCGCCAGGACAAACGGCAGTGACCAGAACAGCACGATCCAGACGGTGCCCGTCCTGGATTCATGCGTGTTGGGCGGCTGCGTTTCGGGAGGCAAGTCTTGCGGGTTCAACGCCACGCCGGCTTCAGGCTGTCTTGATGCTGGCTGCAATTTGCAGCTTGAGCTCTTCCACAGCCATCTCGCGCATCTTGTACTTCTGGATCTTGCCGGTCACCGTCATGGGGAATGTGTCCACGAACTTCCAGTAGCGCGGGATCTTGTAGGTCGCGATCTTGCCCTTGCAGAAGGCGCGCAGCTCGTCGCCGGTCACGCTGGCGCCCGGTCGCAGCTTGATCCAGGCCATCAATTCTTCGCCGTACTTGGCGTCAGGCACGCCAATGACCTGCACGTCGGCAACTTCGGGCTTGGTGTAGAGGAACTCCTCCACCTCGCGCGGGTAGATATTTTCGCCCCCGCGCATGACCATGTCCTTGATACGGCCCACGATGTTCACGTAGCCGTCATTGTCCATGGTGGCCAAATCACCGCTGTGCATCCAGCGCGCGTTGTCGATGGCCTGCCGGGTGGAGTGCAGATCGTCCCAGTAGCCCAGCATGACAGAATAGCCGCGCGTGCACAGTTCGCCCACGGTGCCCCTTGGCACAACCCGGCCGCTGCCGGGATCCATGATTTTGACTTCCAGGTTCGGATGCACGCAGCCCACGGTGGCCACGCGCTTGTCCAGCGGATCGTCCACCTTGCTTTGCGTGGACACGGGCGAGGTTTCGGTCATGCCGTAACAGATGGTGATCTCCGGCATATGCATGTCTTTCTGCACGCGCTTCATCACCTCGATGGGGCAGGGCGAGCCCGCCATGATGCCGGTGCGCAGACTGGCAAAATCCGTCTTGCTGAAGTTGGCGTGTTCCAGCTCGGCGATGAACATGGTGGGCACGCCGTACAAGGACGTGCAGTGCTCCTTTTCCACAGTGGCCAGCACGGCGCCTGCGTCGAAAGCCTCGCCCGGGAAGATCATGCACGCGCCGTGGCTGGTAGCAGCCAGGTTACCCATGACCTGGCCGAAGCAGTGATAAAGCGGGACCGGAATGCAAATGCGGTCCTTCTCGCTGTACTTGAGCGTGCGGCCCACGAAATGGCCGTTGTTTAATATGTTGTGGTGCGAGAGGGTGGCGCCCTTGGGGAAGCCGGTGGTTCCGCTGGTGTACTGGATGTCGATGGGGTCATCGGGATCCAGGGTGTGCTCGCGCTGGGCGAGGTCTTCCTCGGAGACCTGCTTGGCGTCGTCGCGCAAAGTGCCCCATTCGTCGTCGATGACCAGGGCCTGGATGTGTGCGGGCAGTCGCTCTTCCACTTCTTTGAACATGGACACGTAGTCGGTCTGGCGAAATGCACGCGCCATGATGAGCAGCGAGCAGCCCGATTGCTTCAGTACGTGCTCCAGTTCGTGGCTGCGGTAGGCTGGGTTGATGTTCACCATGATGGCGCCAATGCGCGAGGTGGCGTATTGGGTGACCACCCATTCGTAGCGGTTGGGCGACCAAATCCCGATCCGGTCGCCCTTCTTCACTTCGCGTGCCATCAACCCCCGCGCGATGACGCTCGTCTCTTCCCAGAGCTGACGGTAGGTGGCGCGGTAGTTCTGGTGGCGCGAGACCAGGGCCTCGCGATCGCCGAAGCGTTCTACCGTGCGGCGCAGATTGTCGCCGATGGTGTCACCGAGCAAAGGCACAGACGTGATCCCGTGGGAATAGGATGGCTGCATGGAGGACATGGTAGTGCCGTCGGCCAACGGCCCGCAAGGGGATCGCGCCAGCGCGGGGCGCAATCAGGTTTCGCCTTCGAGAAACGCCAGCACCTTGGCCAGGAACATCTCGGGTGCCGAGGTCATGGCGGCATGACCCTGGCCCGGCAGCAGTTCCACCCGGCTGTTCTGCAACGCCGCGTGAGCCGCCATGGTCGAATCGTGCATCAAGCGTGGGCTTTCTGTGCCGAGCAGCAGCAGCGTGGGTGTGCGCACCTTGGCCAAGCGGCTGGGGTCGAAATGATAGGTCTCCGCCATGCGTATCTCGCGCGGCAGGGTGTGCGCGGCCTGCAGGCGCACACGCCAGGTGGATGAGCGGCGCAAGGACTGCAATTCCGCTTCGCTCACCCCAACCACCTCGCGCAGGAAGAGTTCCACCAGAGCATCGCGTTCCCCACGCCGGAGCAGTTCATCGAGCCGCTCGGGTATGTGGGGCCCGAAGAGCGGCCCGGGGTTGCCCACCGGAAAGGGTGGTTCATAGAGCACGAGCTTGTCGATGGCCGAGGTCAGGCGCGAGGCCTCCATGGCGCACACGGCGCCGTACGAATGGCCCAGCAGGTGGGCCGGCTCGCCGGCAGCCTCGACAACCGCAGCCACGTCCTCGAATTCGCGATCAATGGAGTAGACGGGGGCGTCCCCGCTGGCCCCGCGGCCGCGCCGATCCATCATCAGCAGGGTGAATCGTTGAGCCAGGCCCACCACGCTGGATCCCCAGCGCGCGTGGTCGAGCGATGACCCGTGCACCATGACCAGCGGCGGTCCGTGGCCGCGTTTTTCGTAGGCGATATTGGTTCCATCAGGGGATCGAACTTGGTGCATCGAATGCATCGGGACGGGCTGACCTCGCGAAGGGTGGTTTCGGGTGGCGCGATTCTACTTGTTCCGCAACGCGCGGCGCTCGTCGCGATGGGCATGGTGGTCTTCGCGGTGATGGTGCCCGTGCAGTTCCTCGCCGGGCAGGCGTGTCTCGATCTGCACGCCGCCGAACACCACGCGTCCCCGCACTCGCAAGAGTGGCGCCGACGGGTCGGGACTCGCGGGCGTGCGGTTGAGGCTTTCGAAGCCACCGAGGATCGCCACCCCGTGGCACTCCACCGCCAAGGTTGGGGGTACGATGATCTGCACGCCACCAAACACGGCTTTGACTTCCACCTCAACGACACCGTCGGGGAAGATGGCGTCGCGCAGATCCACCTGCGCGCCACCAAATATCGCCCTGATCTTGAGTCGGCGGGGCAGGGATTGCGGTCCAGAGAACTGGCTGCCGCCGAAAATGGCGGTGATCTCCTGATGCTCGCGTGCATCACTGGTGTGGGCCAGAGCCTGCGTGCGAACTTCCCCCTCCGGCTCCGCCAGATCGTCCACCAGTTGATTGATGGCCGCGAGCGTATCCCTCTCATGCGCCAAGGTCAGACGGCGTTCGAATTCTTCTATGTTGAGGCGATCGTGCGCGAAGGCGTCGGACAAGCGGGCGACAACCTTTTCGCGTTCGGCGACGAGGGTTCGAGGAGCAAGAGCCTTGGCAGGACGATCGGCCATGGGAGGTGGGCCATCATAGCGCTTATCGTGGACGGTCGCGATGAATGGACGCATGCGACAGAGCCCGGGTCGACCCGCTCAGGGCTGGGGTTCGCCAGTCCGTTTCTCTCGTCGCCACAGCGCCGCAAGGTCGCGCGCGCCGTGGACCAGACCGAGGATGAAGATCTTGTCGGTGGTGACCTGATAGATCAGTCGGTGACTGCCGAGGAAGATCTCTCGGATGGCCTGGTCCTCGAACTCGGGGACCACGCGGCCCCGGTTGGCGAACTCGGTCAGCGTGTCGGACGCCTCGAACGCTTCTCGAACGAACCCGCCGGCATAGCGAGCGCTGTCGCGGGCGATGTACTCCGCGGTCGCGCTCAGATCTTCAAGCGCGGCTTCGGTCCAGCCTACTCGCCGAGCCACTTGGCCATCCGTCGCTTGGCCTCGTCCTGGTCAACAACGCGCCCAGCTTCAACATCGCGCAGGCCGCGTTCGATCTTCTCGCGGACGTAGATGTGGTACTGGATGTCTTCAAGTGAGGCGTTGTCGGGCAGGTCATCGAGAAGCCGGCGGACGGTCTCTTTTGCGGTGTGCTTGGCGGCACTCACGAAGATAGGATAGCGCGGTTCGGGCCTCGGGGACAGGTCCAGTCGTGCTCACGCCGTTTCTCCCTGAAATCGCCCTCCCAGACGATACGGTCGATTGCAGACCGGCCGTCGCAGGCGGCGGCCGGGAGAGAGGACGGACGCTGCTCGATGCGCCCGCGGGGCCTTCACCGTCTATCGCGACAGTGACGCCTTTATGGCTGCGCCACGAAGCAGATAGGCATGCCCGGTGCTCATCAAGGGATCGTTTATGGGATCGCCATTGGCATCCTTGGCCACATTCGCACCCACCAAGATGTCAGCCAAGCCGTCTCCATCCACATCGCTGCCAACCATTAGCCACCTACCGAGGAACTCACCACAGGCTACGAGCGAGCCATTGCACCGATAGGAACTTGGGATGGCAAGCGAGCCCAGGGTCGGATCGATGCTGCCTGACAGGCGCGCGCCTGTCCCCCGCCGAATGTACACCACGCCGTTGCCGTTGCCGTTACTGGCAGACGGATCGGCCAATATCAGATCGCGGATGCCGTCGCCGTCCACATCCGCCGATACCAGGGCGTTTGTGTTGGGGAACGTGACATTCCATGAGCCCGGAAGGGTGGAGAGGTCGGGCCGGCCGAAAAGTATGTTTGTGTCCGAAGCCAAAGCACCGGGTTGTTGTGGGTTGTGGCAGGTCGTGACGGCCAGGTCGTCGAACCCATCGCCATCCAGATCGCCCAAGGGAACTGCGAAATCGGAGTACGGCCCAATGATCTTGCCCTCAATGAACGGCACAGTGTCCAAGCTGAGGGCACCCCCGACTTTCGGCCCACCCAAGACAATCCAGACCCTCGACACTAGCCCGTCACAGTCACCAAGATCATCGTTGAACGTGCCCACCACGAAGTCCGCGTATCCGTCGCCGTTGAGATCCCCAGCAGAGTGCAGTCCGAGGCCAAACTGGTATCCCGCGGGTATGGACAGCTGCGCACCGGCTTGATCCAGTGGGACCTCACCCGTGAAGCGCGTTGCGCTGCCGAAGAAAACGGCTGCCGTTCCTGCTGCTGTGTCCGGCATGTCAAGACTCTTATCCAGGGCTCCGATGTCCGCGAACCCATCGCCGTTTACATCACCCAGGCCGGTTGGAGCGTAGGCGTTGGCAAAGAAAGCTCCACTCGCCTCGGCCAGCAGGTGCCTGCCAGTGAGACGCGTTGGACCACCGTACACCAGATAGGCGCCCACGAGGTGCACGGTGGCGGTATTCTTGTCTATGTCATTCATCCCGTCGAAGAAGACCAGGAAGTCGGCAAAGCCGTCCCGGTCCACGTCGCCGGCCGCAGCAAGGCCCAGCCAGTTGGCATGCACGGGCATAGGGTGAGTTGGCGAAGAAGACCATTCGCCATTGCAATTGTCTGCCATTTCAGAACTGCCAACCAACGTTGCCGTCGTTGCCGTGTCCAGAACGTGCGGCAAAGTCCCTGCGCCGTAGATGATGTGCGCGCATGGCCCCTCGACCACGACCATGTCACCGAACCCGTCACCGTCCAGATCCCCGGGCATGATCGCGGGGTCGCCGACCCCGTAGGCGGAGCCGCCGACCCCGAAGTCAGTGGATTGGTTCCGGATGACCACATTGGCAGGGCTGGACGCCTGCGTGACGGTCGCCGGCGAGTCGAGCGCCGTGTCGCCCGATAGCGAACAACCCGCGCACAGCGAGACAATGAAGAACGGCAGGGCCAGTAGCTGGTTCTTGTTCATTTTGAATCTCCTACCCCCTAGAGGCCTGCCGTCCCCCGATCGGCTCACGGTTGTCACAGTTTCACCCCCAGCGAGAGCGCGCCACGCACCCAGGCGCCGTCGAACGCAATCACACGCACGCCACTGATGGTTCCGGCCGCAGGCGCCAACACGCGCCCGCTCTCCACCCCGGCGCGCAGAAACGTCGAACGCCACAAACGGATACCCAGATCGAAAGCCAGGAATGGTCCTGTCCATGCGGCCAGGGCTGTGTGCCCGGCGCGCAAGGTGTCGGCGGGCTCGGCCGAAAAACGGGCGAGTCCGGCCCGCCAGCCTGCGCCAGCTGTTACGCTGAAGCGTCCAAAACCGAGGCGCATGAGTAGGCGAGGCGCCAACGACAAGTCGGTCGCGCTTGCACGTCCCAGGTTGTCCTTGGACTGTTCCCCATATCCGCCGTCAAGATCGAGCGCCACGCCGAGAAATGGGTAGGACCGCAGCCATCGCATGGCAGCCGCGGAAAATCCCAGCGCGACCAACCCTGAGCCGAACCACTGCGCCGCCGGTCCTGCCGAAAGCTCGGACCGCTCCACGAAGTCGGTGCGGGACACGACCCGCACGCGCCGCTCGGTGATGTTCGCAGCCTGGCGCCGCATCTCGGGCGACGCCACCGCTGCCGACGGAACCACGGCGGGCGCAGGTGTGATTTCCAGTTCGATCCAGCTGGCCAGCACAGCCTCGGAGATCCCCAGGCCCAGCAGTCGCGAGCGCATGCCGCGTGGCTGGCCCTCCAGATTCAGCACCCGTGTCGTGCTCTTGCCCGTGACCGGATCGTCGATGGTCATCTGCGCACCGGATTCGCGACACTGCACGTGCGCCGTGGTGATCGCGCTGCCTGCGTCCTCCAGCCTTGCGCCCAGCTCTACCGTCAGGACCCGGCTCACCGCCCCCGGGTCGATATCGGCACAACCATCGATCTCCAGACGCAGCGGTGCTCTGTCGGCCTGGGTGCCCAGCCCCACGGCCAGCAGGACGGCCAGGCCAGGAGGCACTAGGGGATGCCCCCGAAGTGGCGGACCGCGCGCACGCGACTTCCCGACGGCCAGGTCTTCACATACTCCTCGGCCAGCACGCGGGCGCGGGCTTTGTCACCGGCGCGGAAGCAGGCCTCCACTTCGCGGGCCAAGGCGTCCTCGGCCAACGGTCCCGTCGGCGCCACCATTCGCGCCCGGGAAAAGGCGACAGCGGCGCCTGCCGGGTCATTCAGGTCGGCCAGCCGAACGCGGCCTAGAGTGAAGGCCGCCACTGCCGCCCGTGCATCACTTTGATGCAGGACCAGCGCTTTCTCCAGATAGGGGACTGCCTCGGCTGCATGACCCGAGCTGCGAGCCACGTCGGCGGCCAGCAAGAGATCGTCCATTTCACTGAGACCAGCAGGTCGTGCCTTCTTGCGCATCATCCGGTATGCAGCGTGAAAATCGCCCCGCTGAGCGAGCGCGCGCCAGTCCACTTCGACGGGCGCGGGCGCTGGCACGGGTGGCGGCTGGAGCGTCGGCGCCTCCCGCTCGGGGAAAGGCGCCCTGGCCGTCTCGACCGGCGGAAAACTCCCTCGCTCACCTGGATCCAAGATCTGCTGCCCGCGCTCCCAGTCAACGCGCACCCGGCCACGCTCCACCTCGACCTGCGAGCGCTCGCCCTGTCGGGTGACCGTGAATCTCGTGCCCAGCACCAACACGGCCACGCGCCCTGCGCTCACGCGGAATTTGCGCTCCTGGTTGGGCGTTACGTCGAAGTGGGCGCTGCCAGCGACCAACTCCAATTCCACCAGATGGGGCGAGATCGTCTTGGCCACCAGGCGGCTGTTCGGGCCGAGCGGAGTCATGACCGAACCGTCGCTCAGGCTGAACGGCACCTCGGGTCGTATCCGCGTCACGGGCATGGCCGTTTCGTGGCCGGGGCGCAGCGCCCAGAAGGTCCCGGCGAGCAGGCACAGCAACCCTGCCAGCGAGCCCAGCGCCACTCGCCTCGCCCGACGGCGGCGCAGCCCTGCGTGTAGGCAAACCAGCGCCGCTGTCGTGCGCTCCGGGCCGTAGCCCGCGTCCATATGCTCGCCAATGGAACGGACGCGTTCTGCCAGGTCAGACATGGTCGATCTCCCGTTGAAGCCGCGCTTGCACGGTTGCGATCCAGCGCTTGGCTGTAGCCAGTGAACAACCGCAGTGCTCTGCCACATCCTCCAGTCGCTCACCGTCCACATGGCGCAGCGACCAGGCCAAGCGCTCAGCCGGGGGCAGGCGGTCGAGGATGCGGTAGACCTCGGCCATGAACGCTGCGTCCTCGGGCGATACCCACCCATGGCGTGCTGTCTGCGAGTAGTCGTAAGAGCCGTCGAGCCCCAGCGCCACCCGCCAGCGGCGCGTGCGCAGCCGTCGCCAGGCCAGGCGGACCGTCACCTTCATCAACCAGGCATGCAGAGCCGTGGGCTCACGCAGCCGGAGCAGCCACTTGTTCGCCTTGATGAACACGTCCTGTACCAGATCGTCCGCCTCGTCACGCCGCCCCAGGATCCGCAGCGCCACTGTGGCAACCTGTGCCGCATGGGCACGGAAAGCCTGGTCCAGCGCAGAGCATGGCCTTGCTTCGGACGCGCCAGCCAAAACCAGATGCAGGGGAGTAGAAACCCGCATTGACCTGCCCATTATGAGGCCCAGCCCGGCAGAAACGGCTCACGATTTCTCGCGACCGCCGCGCGACGTGATCCGCACAGCGGTCAGAAGATGTCCGCCACAACCACCGCCCCCTGGCGCAAGATCTCGACTCGCTCCCCGCGCACGCGCGCGAGGGTGCTGGGTTGCCCGCCGGGGGTGGTGCCACCGTCGAGGATCAGGCAGCTCTCCGGGGCGAAGTAAGCTGCGACCTCGCTGACTGTGCGGGGTGGCGGTGAGCCGGCGGGGTTGGCGCTGGTGGCGGTGATGGGCCGACCAGCCGCAACGACCAACGTTTGCCCTAGTGGATGCGGGGACACACGGACGGCCACGTAGCCGTCGGCCACGATCGACGCGGGCAAGCCGGGCCGCGCCGGCAACGCAAGGGTCAGCGGGCCGGGCCAGTGCTGCGCCATCAGGCGCTCGGCCAGCGGCGAGATTTCGCTGCACAAAGTGGCCAGCATTTCGCGGCCGGAAACCAGCAATGAAAATGCCTTCTCTGCTGCACGACCTTTTAGGGCGCGCAATTTGGACAATGCGCTCTCATTGAGCGCGTCGACTGCCAGGCCATAGAAGGTCTCGGTCGGATAGGCGACGACTTCGCCGCGAAGAATAGCTGCGGCTGCTGCGGCGACGTCTACCACTTCTCGCGCACTTCGGCGTCGGCCTCCAGCACCTTCTGCAGCCGCGCCTCGCGTTCGGCGGCCACGGCTTTGGCCAGCGCGGGATCGCCAAGCGCAATGATCTGCGCGGCCAACAGGCCCGCGTTCTCGGCGCCGCCAATGGCCACAGTCGCCACTGGAATTCCTGGGGGCATCATGGCCGTGGACAGAAGCGCGTCCATGCCCAGCAAACTGCCGGACACAATGGGCACGCCAATGACGGGGTGGGTGGTGTGCGCTGCCACTGCGCCGGCCAAATGGGCCGCGCCGCCTGCGCCGCAGATGAAGACCTTGGTGCCTGCCTTGGCTGTGTCGCGCACATAAGCTGCCGTCTGCTCAGGCGTGCGATGGGCTGACAGCACGCGCACGTCGACGCTCAGGCCGAGCTTGCGGCAGACCTGCGCGGCCGGCTTCATGATTTCGAGGTCGGATTTCGACCCCATCAAAACGGCCACGTCGTTGCCCAGTTTTCCGCTCATGTTCGTCCTCGCAGGCCAATGTCTTTTCGATAGTGCATGCCATTCCACCGAATACGGTCAATGCCACTGTAGGCGCGGGCTCGTGCTGAATTGAGATCCGCGCCCCGGGCGGTCACACCCAGCACCCGGCCGCCACTGGTGAGCAAGCGCTCTCCCTCGCGCTTGGTGCCGGCGTGAAACACGACCAGATCGGTGCCTTCGCCGGCAAGCTGTCCGTCTTCGGCGAGGCCGTCGATGGCGTCGCCATTGCGCACCTTGCCCGGATAGCCCGCGGCTGCCAGCACCACGCATACCGAGATGCTGGTCGACCAGGTGGGCGAGCCGGCTGGCAGCTCGCCCTTGGCTGCGGCCAACAGCCAAGGCAGAAGGTCATCTTCCATGCGCGGCAACACCGCTTGCGTCTCGGGATCGCCGAAGCGACAGTTCCACTCGATGACCATGGGCCCGCGATCCGGCGTCAGCATCAGCCCGCCATAGAGCAGTCCGCGGAACGGTCGGCCCATGGCCGCCATGGCGGCTACTGTGGGCGCGAAGATGGTCTGGGCGATGCGCTTGCTGAGAGCCGCATCGACGAGAGGCGACGGTGAATAGGCGCCCATGCCCCCCGTGTTGGGACCGCGATCGCCCTCGAACACCGCTTTGTGGTCCTCGGCCGTGGCCAGCAGCACGAAGCGTTCGCCGTCGCACAGGGCCATCATGGAACACTCGCGGCCGGTGAGGCGTTCTTCAATCACCACGCGCGCGCCCGCGTCGCCGAAGCTGCGGTCCAACAACATGGAACGGGCAGCGGCCTTGGCTTCCTCGTGCGAATTCGCGACGACCACGCCCTTGCCCGCACACAGTCCGTCAGCCTTGACCACGACGTCGCCCGGCTGGCGGTCGATGAAGGCCTCGGCCGCCGCGAAGTCGCTGAAGCTGTCGTAGGCCGCGCTGGGCACGCCCGCGCGTTTCATGAGATCTTTGGCGAACTTCTTCGAGCCTTCGATCTCGGCCGCAGCCTGCGACGGGCCGAAGAACGGCATGCCTTTCTTAGCGAAGGCATCGCCCAGTCCCTTGGCCAGGGCAGCCTCGGGGCCACACACCACGAAATTGATGCGCTCGCGCTCGGCCAGGGCCAGCAGATCGTTCACCGCCTCGGCCCCCACCGCTGCCACGCTGACCTTGCCGGCCCCGGGTCCCTGGCCGCGACCGAGGGCTTCGATGCCGGGGTTGCCTGGTGCAGCCACCAGGTGATGGCACAGCGGACTTTGCAGCAGCTTCCAGGCCAGCGCGTGCTCACGCCCGCCTGAGCCGACGAGAAGAATCCTATTTGCCATTCGGAGACTTGTCTGAGGGATCGACAGTTGACAGGGCGGGCTTGCCCGCGCTTCGCGAATCCGACTGCACCGCCCCGCCAGGCCGCGCGTCGAGCATGAAGTGCGGCTCGCGAATCACGGCGAAACGTCCGCCCAACATGAACGCCGGCGTTCTGACCAAGGGTGGTGAAACCGCCGGTGGCACCCAGGAACGCACTACCGGTTCACGGCGACTCGACGCCTGCCTGAACGGGAAGCCCTTTGACGGTCGAGTGTAAATGGTCATCTGCCGCCTCCTTCCTGACCTCGCTAAATAGGATGCTGCAAGCGATGTGGTTAGTGTCGGAAGTGACGCTCGCCGGTAAAGACTAGTGCAATTTTGTGCTCGTCGGCCGCGGCAATGACCTCGGCGTCGCGCACTGATCCGCCGGGCTCGATGATGGCCGTGACGCCGGCCTTGGCTGCCTCGTCCACGCCGTCGCGGAAGGGGAAGAAGGCGTCCGAAGCGAGCGCCGATCCGGTGAGCGAAGAGCGCGCCTTGGACACGGCCAGCTTGACCGAGTCCACGCGCGACATCTGGCCCGCGCCCACGCCGAGGGTGCGACCGCCAGCCACGAACACGATGGCGTTGGACTTCACGTGCTTGGCCACGCGCCAGCCGAAGTCGAGATCAGCCAGCTCCTGAGCCGTGGGTTTGCGCGCGGACACGACTTTGCCGGCCGAGGCTGCCGAGGTGGTGGTGTCGCTCGATTGCACCAGCATGCCACCCGAGATGGCGCGCATGTCGAGCTGGCCGGCCGCACCGGGCGCCAACTTGGCGCGCAGCAGGCGCAGGTTCTTTTTGGTGGCAAAGACCTGCAAGGCTTCCGGCGTGTAATCGGGTGCCACCACGCATTCCAGGAAACCCTCGCCCATCATGCGCGCCAGATCAGCGTCGGCGGTGCGGTTGAAGGCCACGATGCCGCCAAAGGCAGACACGGGGTCAGTTTCCTTGGCCAGGCGGAAGGCTTCGTTGATGCCCTTGTCGGACACGGCAATGCCGCAGGGATTGGTGTGCTTGATGATGCACGCGGCGGGAGTTTCAAACTCCGCGCACAACTTCATGGCCGCGTCGAGGTCGAGCAGGTTGTTGTAGGAGAGTTCCTTGCCTTGCAGAACCTCGGCCTTGGCCAGCGACATCCCGGACGGCGCATCCCAGGAATAGAAGGCGGCCTTCTGGTGCGGGTTTTCGCCGTAGCGAAGCACGCGCTCGAGGTGCAGCGACGGATGCATGGTGGTCGGGAAATCCGAGGCGACCTTGCCATCGTCCCCGAGCCGGCCCAGGTGGCTGGCGATGGCGCCGTCGTAGGCAGCAGTATGGGCAAAGGCCTTGCGGCAAAGCTCGAAGCGCAGCTCAGCCGAGATCTGGCCCTTGCTTTCGATCTCGCCCAGCACGCGGTCGTAGTCCTTGGGATCGACCACCACGGCCACGCGTTCATGGTTCTTGGCCGCCGAGCGCACCATGGCCGGGCCGCCGATGTCGATGTTTTCGATGACTTCGTCGAAGGCAGCCCCGCGCGCCACGGTTTCGCGGAACGGGTACAGGTTCACCACGACAAGATCGATGCGGTCGATCTTGTGCTCCTTCATCTGCTTTTCATGCTCCGGCGTGGGCCGGCCCAGGATGCCGCCGTGCACGCGCGGGTGCAGCGTCTTGACCCGGCCGTCGAGCATTTCGGGGAAGCCGGTGAAGTCGCTCACATCGCGCACGGTGAGCCCGGCCTCGCGCAGCGAGCGCGACGTGCCTCCGGTCGACAGAATCTCGACACCCAGCTTTGCCAACCGGCGGCCGAGATCCACAACGCCGGTCTTGTCCGAAACCGAGATGAGGGCGCGCGTTACGTTGGTCATGGGTCGGTTTTTATCACAACCACGGCCGCGCTTGGGAAGCACGATGAAAACGCAACCAGGTCCGCAGGTTGGCGCATGGGAGGGGCGCTTTCACGCTAGGAGGACGTCTGAAAAGCTGTCTTGGGCATTCACCCGGCGCGAAACCGGCCGCATCCGGCACCCGACGATTGTGTAGATATCCTCACCCCCAGCCTAGAAAGGAGAGGGGAGCCGGAAACATCAATCGCCGCCCCGCATCTTCCGACTCCCCTCTCCGTTGCGGAGAGGGGCTGGGGGGTGAGGTTGCAATTCTCCGGTCGTCGCTGTTGCCCCTGCCTTCCCTTTCCAGTCCTTGTCCGTCGCCTTTGCCCCCCACGATCATTTGCTTGGCACATCACGCGGCCAATGCGGACATGCTCTGAGCCTTTTCAGACGTCACGCCAAGCGACCCCGGCCGTGCGCAAGAATTTTCCTTGTCGTCACTTGTTCGCCACCTCCACCGGTCAAGCTGGAGACAAGGAGGTTCCATGCATGTCATGACCGACAACAATCCTGGCCAAAAACCGAGCGAGCCCGCGCCCGGCGACCAGCCTGTGAAAAGGGCGCCACCACCCAAGGCGAAAGAGAACCCGTGGGACCATGAGCCCGTCGGGCCAGGGGGAGACTATGACGACGACGAGGTCGCGGCAGATGGGATGTGCGATGACGATAACGATGTCTCGTCTGTGCCGCAGCTGCCTGCGCCGCTCAGCCTTCGAGAATCGGCATTGTGGGAGGAGGCCATCGCCCGAATCCGCGCCGCGAAATTCCGGGGCGAGTCTTCCTAGGTCGTCGGCGATCCGCCGGGGATCACGCGCCCAGGGCGCGCGCGATGAAGTAGGTGATGGCGGCCATGAGAGCCGACGCGGGAATGGTGAAGACCCACGCCCACAGGATGCGGCTGGCCAGGCCCCAGCGCACGCGGCCGGGGTTGGAGACAGAGCCCACGCCCACGATGGCGCCGGTGATGGTGTGTGTGGTGGACACGGGAATGCCCAGCTGCGTGGCAATGAAGATGGCGAGCGAGCCGCCGGTCTCGGCGCAGAAGCCGCCAAAGGGACGCAGCTTGGTCAGGCGCATGCCCATGGTCTTCACGATTCGCCAACCACCGGCCATGGTGCCGAGTCCCATGGCCGCGTGGCACGAGAGAACAATCCACAACGGGAAGTGCGAGGCGCTGGGAAAGCTCTTGCCCAGCAGGCCCTGCGAGTAGAGCAGGACAGCGATGATTCCCATGGTCTTCTGGGCGTCGTTGCCGCCGTGATTGAGGCTGAAGGCCGACGCGGACAGGAACTGCAAGCGACGAAACCACCTGTCCACCCGGCCCGGAGTCTGCCGGCGCAGCAGCCACGAGCATCCAATCATCAAGATCGAAGCGCCGAGATACCCGAGCAGGGGAGAGATGAGGATGAACGCGGCGGTGGCGCCGATCTTGCCCCAGCCCAGGATGCCGAGCCCCGCCTTGGAAACGCCGGCTCCGATCAGCCCGCCCACCAGCGCGTGCGACGAGCTGGACGGCAACCCCCACAACCAGGTGAGCAGGTTCCACGCGATGGCCCCGGCCAACGCGCCGATGATGACCGCCATGTCCACCACGGCGGGGTCGATGATCCCCTTGCCGATGGTGCTGGCCACGTGCAGCTTGAATATAGCAAAGGCGATGAAGTTAAAGAACGCCGCCCACAGCACCGCCCGGAATGGCGTGAGCACGCGCGTCGACACGATAGTCGCTATCGAATTGGCCGCGTCGTGAAAGCCGTTGATGAAGTCGAACGCCAGCGCGGCCAGCACGACCATGGCGATGAGGACAAAATGGCCAACACTCACGGCTGGATCGCGCCTCCGCGGATGCTGCGGTCACGCTGACCGCGGTCTCGCGCATTGGCTTCGCGGGCGGACATGTTCTGGGACCCAGTGAGCCAGTCTTGGGCGTCGCTCGCGTTACAGTTCTGTGACGATTGTGTGACAAAGAAGTTCCGACATAGAGGCGGCCAAGCGGCGTGGCAGGATGGCTATGGGCACCCACACTCCGACTCTGCGTCCTCTCCTCTCACCTCAGTGTTCTCGGCGGCAGGTTGCTATCCGTACGAACTCGCTACATAGGCCGCATCCACAATGGTACAAACAACCGGCTAATGGCGCGCATACTGGTAATAGAGGACGAGGCCGACATCAGGCAGGTTCTCGAATACAACCTGCAGCAGGCCGGCCACGACGTGACCGGCGTGGAACGCGGGAGTGCAGGACTGGCGCTGGCGCGCGAGCGGCCGCCCGAGCTGGTCATGCTGGACCTCATGTTGCCGGACATGTCTGGTCTGGACGTGTGCCGGGCGATGAAGGCCGACGCTCGCTTGCGCCACGTCGCCGTGATCATGCTGACCGCGAAGGGCAGCGAGATCGATCGCATTGTCGGTCTGGAACTGGGCGCGGACGACTATGTGACCAAGCCCTTCAGCGTGCGCGAGGTTTTGTTACGTGTGCAGGCGGTGCTGCGGCGGGCGTCCAGCAGCGGCGAGGCCGACGCCAGCGAGCCGGTGGTCTTCGGTCGTTTGCGCATCGACTACACCGCACATCGCACCTGGGTGGACGACCAGGAAATCTCGCTCACGGCCCTGGAGATGCGACTGCTTTGGACCCTGTATCAGCGGCGCGGTCGCGTGCAGTCGCGCGGCACTCTGCTCGACGATGTTTGGGACGCCGATCCCGAGAACAACACCCGCACCGTGGATACCCACGTCAAGCGTCTGCGCGAGAAACTGGGCGCAGCCGGCGACTACGTCGAGACCGTGCGCGGGGTGGGTTACCGGTTCGCGGCCGGGCCAGAGGCAGGGTCGTGAGGCTCGGCATTCGCGCCAAACTCTTCACGGCATCGTTGGCGCTTATCGTGGTTTCGCTGGCCGCGGGCGAGCTGTATCTGCGGCCAACCATTGAGAACGATCTCATGGCGCGCATTCGTGCTGACCTGTCGGCTCGGCTGGCTCTCGTGGCTGTGCAAGCGCAGACGCTGGCCGCGACAGGCGACGCGAGCAGCAAGGAATGGGACGCCCTGGCTGATCGCCTGGGTCCACTGGCGCGCGCGCGTGTGACCTTCATAGACGGGCAGGGCGTGGTCCAAGGCGACTCCGAGTTAGCGGGCGAGGCCCTCGAACGCGTCGAGAACCACAGCAGCCGGCCGGAGGTCAGGGCGGCGCTGCAAGGGCGGAGCACGGACGAGGTCCGCTTTTCGGCCACACTCCGCCGACGACTACTCTACACGGCCACGCCGGTCGCAGGACCTGGGAACATGGTGGCGCGCCTGAGCCTGCCGCTGGCGGAGGTCGACCAGGCCGTGGCGCGGCTTCGTACCATTCTCATCATCGGCGGGTTGGTGGCGCTGCTGGCGGCGGTGATGCTTTCGAGCGGTGCGGTCGTGCTGCTGGCGCGCGAACTCCGCCACGTGACAGCGATTGCCCGCCGCATGTCTGCTGGTGAGCTCGATTTGCGCAGTCGACTGGACACACATGACGAGGTCGGGGAGCTGGGCCGGACGCTGGATCATTTGGCTGAGAACCTGTCGCGTTCGCTGCGTGAGCTGCGTGACGAACGTGATCTGCTCGGCCGCATCCTCGAGGCCATGCGCGAGGGTGTGTTGGTGCTCGACAGCGAGCGGCGCATCCTGCGCTTCAACGGATCGTTGCGGGAAATGTTGCTACTCGACACGGCGGCCGTGGGCCGCCCAGCCATCGAAGCGGTACGCAATGCCGAGCTGCAGACGCTGGTGGATGCGGCGATTGCCGGTCAGGAACCAGTCACCGGCGAGATTGAGGTGGCAGGTCTGAGGCCGCGGAGTTTGCTGGTCCATGCCACGCGTCTCTCGGGCGAGCCCCGCTGCGTGCTGGTGGTTCTCTTCGACGTGACCGAAGTGCGGCGACTGGAGACCGTGCGCAAGGACTTCGTGGCCAATGTGTCGCACGAGCTGCGCACGCCCATCGCGGCGGTCATGTCCGCGGCTGAGACACTGAGGACAGCGGCGCGGACAGACCCTGCGGCAACCGGATCGTTTGTGGAGATCATCGAGCGCAATGCCCGCCGGCTGGGCGATCTGGTGCAAGACTTGCTGGACCTGTCCCGAATCGAATCGAAGGAATTCCGTCTGGCGGTCGACACCTTCGATCTTTCCCACGTGGTGGCCAGAACCCTGGAGTTCCACGAGGAGCGAGCCACGCCCAAACGCATGCGCATGAGCGCAGCGCTGCCGCCGCAATTGCCGGCGGTGCGTGGCGACGCCACCGCGCTGGAGCGCGTGCTGTCCAACCTGATTGACAATGCGGTCAAGTATTGTCCCGAGGGCGCCGCCGTTGTCGTGACGGCCGAAGACCTGGGTGGCAAGCTCCGCGTGACGGTCAGCGATGACGGCCCCGGCATCGAAGCCCGGCACTTGCCGCGCCTGTTTGAGCGCTTCTATCGCTGCGATCCGGGGCGCTCGCGTGCCATGGGTGGGACCGGCCTGGGCCTATCCATCGTCAAGCACCTGGTGGAAGCCATGGGAGGAAGCGTGCAAGTTGAGAGCACGTCGGGGCAGGGCACGCGCTTCAGTTTCACGATTCCCACGGCAACGTAGCGAGGCGCGACACCGGACCACATTGCCGGCGTGTTTCCAGCCGGTGAAATGTCGGCAACTCTCACGGCCCCGCTCGTCTCGATTTGCTTCTTTGGCGATCGACATTCAAGATGGCCCTCATGAGTTCTTGCGGACGTGCGTTCTGATGCGCGAGGTGAGCATCGGCGAACGCCTCGATCAGTACCAGTTGACCGACGTGCTGGCGCGCAGTGGAATGGCGTCCATCTTCAAGGCCACTGACAGCGCGACCGGGGCGACGGTGGTGCTGAAGATCCCCCACCCGCAATTCGAGAGTGACGTGGTGTTTTACGAGCGTTTCCGGCGCGAGGAAGAGCTGGGGCTGCGCCTGGAACACCCCAACATCGTGCGCGTGCTGCGGCCCAAGGAAAAGAGCCGCATGTACATCGTCATGGAATTCATCGCGGGCAAGTCCCTGCGCGTGCTCATGCAGGAGACGCGCCCCATGGCCACGGACACCGCGCTCGGTTTGGTGATCCAAGTGTGCGAGGCGCTGGCCTACATGCACGAGCACAAGGTCGTCCACCGCGACATAAAGCCGGAGAACATCCTGGTGACGGCCGACGGTTGCCCTAAGATCCTGGACTTCGGGATTGCCTTCGACGCGTCGGCGCGGCGAATGACCTGGGCTGGCCTGTCCAACACCATCGGCACCCCCGACTACATGGCACCGGAGCAAATCGGCGGCCGGCGCGGCGATGCCCGCACCGACGTGTACGCGCTCGGCACCATCTTGTACGAGATGCTGACGGGTGAATTGCCCTATACGAGCGCCAACCCACATGCGCTTCTGCGCGCCAAGGCCAACGAGGAGCCGACGCCGCCTAGCTACTACGTACCTGGTTTTGATCGCTCGCTGGAGGCCATCTTGCTCAAGGCCCTGGAACGCTCGCCACGCGATCGCTACGCGGGCGCGGCGGAGTTTCTGGCCGATCTACGCAATCCCGCGGCGGTGCCGCCCTACGACCCGGAGACAGGTCGCGCCCGCCGCCATTTTTCCATCCCTCGACGTGTGCTCATGCCAATGATTGTGGTGTTGGTACTGGCCGGGCTCACTGGGCTCATCTGGTGTAGTCATCCGCACCGAACCGGCTCGGGTCGCGCCAGTCAGAGCAAAAGGAGCATGTAGCATGTCAGCGTTCTCCCTCGAACACGCGCTCAACCTGGCCTGGGTGCTGGTCGGCGCCTTCCTGGTCATGTTCATGCAGGTCGGCTTCGCCATGATGGAGACGGGATTCACGCGCGCCAAGAACGCGGTGAACACCATGGCCATGAATATGATCATCTATCCCTTGGGAGTGCTGGGTTTCTGGCTGTGCGGTTTCGGCTTCATGCTGGGGGGAGTGCAGGGCTGGCCCACGCTGGGTGCGGCGTTGGCGCCGGCGCACGAGATCAGCTTGCACATCGGCGGCCACGGCTACGGCGTCATTGGTGCCGGCAAATTCGCGCTGGTTTCGGTGGCCAATGATCCAGTCAATCTGGCCATGTTCTTGTTTGCGGCCATGTTCATGGACACGGCCGCCACAATTCCCACGGGCGCCATGTCCGAACGCTGGAAATTCCTGCCCTTTCTCGTCTACGGCCTGTTCATGTCCATGTTTCTGTATCCGCTCTACGGCAACTGGGTCTGGGGCGGCGGCTGGCTGGCACAAATGGGCGCGAATTGGGGACTCGGGCATGGCCACGTGGATTTCGCCGGCTCGTCGGTGGTGCATATGACCGGGGGAATTACAGCCTTGGCCGGCGCGATGGTGCTGGGCCCGCGCGTGGGCAAGTACCGGCGCGACGAAACCATTGCGGCGATTCCCGGCCACAATTTGCCCATGGCCATGGTGGGCACGCTCATCCTGGCTTTTGGCTGGTTCGGTTTCAACACCGCTTCGACCTTGAACGCTGGCGACGGTCGCATCGCCATTGTGGCCGCCAACACGCTGCTTTCGTCGGCCGCGGGCGCTATCGCCGCTCTGGCCACAGCCTGGTATTTGTCGCGCAGGCCCGACATCGGCATGGCCTGCAACGGCATGCTGGGCGGCCTGGTCGCCATCACCGCGCCCTGCGCCTTTGTCGGCCCGGCCGCCGCTGTGCTCATCGGCGCGCTGGCGGGACCGCTGGTTGCCCTGGTGGTGACCCTGCTCGAGCGCCGCCTGCGCATCGACGATCCCGTGGGCGCTATCGCGGTTCACGGCGCCTGTGGAGCCTGGGGCGCCTTGGCACTGGGACTTCTGGCCGACGGCAGCTACGGCGAGGGCTGGAACGGTGTGGCTGGCCCGGTCCGCGGTCTACTGTTCGGCGACGCCAGTCAATTCCTGGCGCAATTGATTGGCATCGCTACCAATGCGATTGTGGTCTTTGCGCTGGCCTACGGATTCTTCCGCTTGCTCGATCGGGTCATGGGCAACCGCGTGCCATCCGAAGTGGAGTGGACCGGGCTCGACTCGCTGGAAATGGGTTCGCAAGCCTACCCGCACGCCTGAGCGAGTGCCGCTCAACCAGCTGCGAACTTGCGAGAGGCGATTCTAGAGCTTGGGCTCCGCCAATGGACTCAAGTCAAACGCGACACCCGAGTCCCGCAGCGCCTGCATGACGTCGAGCAGACAGAACACGCCAAAGCCGCGAAGCTCGAGCAGGCCGCCGTAGGTCCAACCTTCGCGGTGGGCGGCGCCCGGGTCCTGTTGCCGAAGGGCATTGCTGGTGCGCGTGTGCAGGCGGTTGCCGAACCGGGCGGCCAGCTCGCCGGGAGAGGGTGTCGATTGAGTGAGAAACTCGGGCGGTAAGAACTCTCGGTAGGCCGCGACCGGACGAAAACCCGTCAGTGCAAAGAATGCCTCTACAAAGCGGGCGGTGTCCTGCGCGCGCTTCTCTCGGCGCTCGGTGGCTTTTTCAGCAATCATCGGGCCGTCTGTCTAGAGAGCATCGTGGCCGCGTTCCCCGGTGCGGATACGGATGACGTCGACCACCTCACTGACGAAGATCTTTCCATCCCCGATCTCGCCTGTGCGTGCAGTAGCCTGGATCGCCTCGACGATGGGCTGCACCATGTCGTCGTCGCTGACCATCTGGATGCGGACCTTGGGGTTGAAGTCCACGGCACGGCGCGAACCGGGGTGGGAATCCTTCTCGCCGCCGCCACGGCCGAAGCCCCTCACCTCCGACACGGTTAGACCCTGGGCGCCCACCTGGCGCAGCCGGTCCTTCAAAGTGTCCAGCTTGAACGGCTTGACGATGGCCTCGATGTTCTTCATTACAGCAAGCCTGCTCCGGACTATGTTGCCGGTGTGTTTCCGGTGGGCGAAATTTCGGTAACCGACCCGGCGCGGGCGGGAAGCTCTGGGAGGGAACACTTCCCGCCTGCGCCGGCCGAACACTGACTAGAAATAGGCCAGGAAGGCAACCAGGCCCGTGAACTGGTTCTTGCGGCCCGCACCTTCCTTGTTGAACAGATCTTTGTTGGCGAAATCCCCGCGTAGTTCCAGCCGGGTCTCGAAGTGCTTGGCCACGGTGAGACCGCCCATCAAAGTACCTTCGTAGAGGATGGCATCGCCTGCAGAGGCGGGGGTGGGCGGCGTGACGAACCCCGAGGTGTAACCGCCGCTCTTGCTCGACACCAACTCGAACCTGGCGGCAGCGTTGAACAGGTCGGTGAATGCGTACTTCCCCATGGCCGCCGCCCCAATCCAGTATGGCGTGCCTGTCTTCAGGTAGTCGACGTTCAAGCCAACTGACGCCTGGCCAATATCCTTGGTGACCACGCCATCAATCAGAATCGTGACGTCGCCGCCTGACACGGTGCCTGCCACGGCTGGCACGGGCCCTTCTTTGCCAATGTAGGTAGTCAGCGACGCATTCAGGCCGGAATCCGGCGGGGCAAAGGTTGCATTGGCGCCAAAGGTCTTGCCGATGTTGTTGTCCGGGTCGTTGTTCCAGCCGTTGACCAGGCTGGCCTGTAGCTTGAGCGAAGGGTTCACAGTGGCATTCACGCGCAGACCGGTGTGCAAGAGAGGAACGCCGTAGAACAACATCGAGCGGCTATAGAGCCAGTTCTTGTTGGACTCGATGACCTCGGCGCTGGCCGTGGTCACGAAACGGCCAGCGTCCACAGTCAGCCACTTCGTGGCTTTGACAGTGGCAAAAGCCTGTTGCACGAGGAAGTCATGGCCGTACTGACTGGCCGTCAGGTTGTTACCAGCCGCGCTGTACGTGGCGCTGGCCGCGTTGATGATGGCAGCCGTGTGGCCGGCGCCCAGGTCCATACGAAAAGCCACGTACTCCGTGTCCGCCCCTACGCCCAGCTTGGCGTAGTTGAGGGAGAAGCTGTTGGACGCCACGTCGAACTGACGGGGCGCCCCTGGGGGCTGAACCGATGGCTTCCCAGTAAAGTTGTACATGTAGTAGGCGTCCACCAAGGCTTCCCAAGTGAATGCGACGGGCGGAACCGCCGCGGGTGCTGCGGCGGCCGCGGGTGCGGCCGGTGCTGCCGCAGTCGCCGGCGCAGCCTCGGCAGGTGTAACCGGCGCAGGCGCGGGCTGGACGGGCGCTGCGGCCGGCGCATCGGCTGGCGTCGCTGCCTGCCCGAATGCCACCAGTGGACTCAACCCAATTGCGACCGTAACGACAGAAGCAAGCGAATTGCGCATCTCTTTCTCCTTGTTTGCGAACATCGAACGAAATGAATACAAGCAAAATACAATGGCGGCTGCAATAGGGCGGGGCGTGTATTTGCCGCACTTTAGCCGGCGCGAAACCGTGGGGAAACATGCCGTTCTTTCCTGAGTTTCCTCGGCCGGAATTGCCCTGGCAATTGGTCTTCGCGGCCTCGGTTTGCATTCGGTGGTGCTGCCTGGCCACGCCTGGCCGGGCAGTGTGTGCGCAGGCAAATCATATGGGTGGGTTGAAAAGCGAGGTGGTCATAGAATGCCAGCGCCAGTCGGTTGCGGCGATCAGTCAGCAGTTGCAGGCGCGCCAGGCCGTTGGTCCGCGCCCAGTGCGAGAGGCTTGCCATCAGCGATGTCCCGATGCCGTCTCCGCGCAGGTCGTCGCGTACCACCACGTCCTCGATCCAGCCTGAGCGTGCGCCTTCTACAGTGGACACGACAATCTGAACCGTGGCCATTCCGACGACTTCTCCTAGCCTTTCGGCCACCACGACGTAGGCGCGGCCACGTCGGGCGGCGCCCAGAAGCAGGCGCAGGCCGCGGGCATGCCGAGCCGGCCTGACTTCGAAGTCGGTCTCGATGGAGAAGAGCTGACAGAGAAGCTCGACCAGACCCGGCAGATCGGTAATTCGGGCGGGCCGGACTGTGACGCTCACGGTTTCCGACACAAGAGAGGATTGGGTGTGGCTGAACATGATGGGGCTCACAAATGAAGCGGGGTCTTGGCGATGGCAAGAGTCTTCAAGCCGGTGATCACGCTGCGGGCTAGAAGCAAGACTTCGTCGACGGTCAATGCGCGCTTCTCGCGGCCGGCCAGCTCGCGTATGTGGTCGAGGAGTCGTGCGGCCACGGGACGTTCCAGGTGGACTCCGTGCCGGCGCAGAACCGCCATGACCGCCCAGGTGCCAGAATGCTTGCCCACCACGAACTCGGGCGTGGCCTGGCCCACGTCAGCGGGATGAATGAGTTCGAAACTGTCGCGGTCCTTTTCCATGGCCGCACAGTGAATGCCCGATTCGTGCAGAAAACTGGCCACGCCGGTCACGGGCTTGGCCGCGGGAATTGGCCGGCGAGATGCCTCCGCAACCATGCGCCCCAACAGGGTCAGGCGGTGCGGGTCTACCCCCGGGTCGAGTCCCAGCGTCAGGCGCACAGCCATGACTACTTCGTCGAGGCTTGCGTTGCCCGCGCGCTCGCCCAGACCGTTGACCGTGACGTCGGCCGAGGCTGCGCCACCTGCCAGGGCCGCCACTGTGTTGGCCGTAGCCATGCCCAGATCGTCGTGGGCATGAAACCCAATGACCGGTCCGTGGGCGCGTGCCACCACATGCGCCACCAGACGCTTGGCCTGCAAGGGATTGAGCAGGCCCACGGTGTCAGCCAGACGAATGCGATCCACGCCCGCTGCACAGGCCGCGTCCACGAAGCCGTCGAGAAAGTTACGGGTGGCGCGACTGGCGTCCTGGGCTGCAACCGAAACGAAGGCGAAGTGTGCGCGCGCTCGTTCGGTGAGTTGATGCAAGAGTTCCAACATTTGCTCCGCTGCGCCACCGAGGCTGCGCCATTGCACCGGCGAGGCGGGAAAACTGATGTGCACCCCATCCACACGGCACTGCTCGGCTGCTTCCAGATCGCGCAAGTCGGCTCGGCACCACACCGAAAGACGGGCGCGCAGGCCGAGTGCGGCTACCGCGTTGATGTCGTCGATCTCAGGCTGACCCATGGCCGGGGTGCCGACTTCGATTTCGGGCAGCCCGGCGTCAGAAAGGGCGCTGGCGATTCGCAACTTTTCCGCGCGCGAAAACACCACACCCGCTGCTTGTTCGCCGTCGCGCAAAGTGGTGTCGATCAGCCAGAGGTCGGCGCGGCGGCGATCGCGGGATGTGCTATCGGCGGGCGGAAGAGATTTCACTTTCGCTGCCCCTTCTTGTCCCTCATCCACAGCCTTGCCCTGTGCCTGCGCAGCCGTTGCCGCAGCCTTCGAAGTGCCGGGCCATGCGGACCGGCAGGGGTGCGTCGCGGAACATCGGCTCCAGAGCATCTTCGATCAATCCTTCGGCCTCGACCACACGCAAGCCGCTCGACTCCAAGGTTCGGCGAGGAAGCGGCCCTACGCCGGCAACCAGCACGGCCTTGCAGTCGGCAAGACCAGCAGCCAGATCGCGCCAGCGTTCTACCCCTCCGCCCGAAGGCGGCGCAGGCCGATTTTCGACCAAGCGAAAACCGCGCCCTTCAGGCGCGAACACAGCGAAGCTCTCCGCTTCGCCCAAATGGCCGTTGATGAGCAAACCCTCGCGCGTGGCCACTGCGATGTTGGGACGCGCAGCAGGTGCGGCCGAAAAAGTCAGTTCGGATGCCGCGCGAAGGGCAGAGAGCGACGCTTCTGTGGTGCCCTCATTGAGCAGTCCGCAAGCATCGGCACGACAGCGCGAACAGTGTTCCATGAGTGGCAGGTGTGCGGATGCCCCTGCGCGGATACGGGCAACCACTGCCGGATCCGGGGCTGGCAGACGGGCAAACGGTGTACACGCGGCTGGAATGAGCGCCACACAGTTGAACAAGTGCGCCCCTCGGCGTTTCACTTCAGCGGCAATTTCGGGGATCTCCTGTTGGTTGATGCCTGGGATGAGAATGGAGTTCACCTTGATCAGGATGCCGGTGCCGCGCAGAGCCTCCAGCGCAGCCAGCTGCCTCTGCAACAGTAGTTCCGCACCGGCCTCCCCACGGAGTACACGCTCGCCGTCGCGGACCCAGGCGTAGATGCGCGCTCCGGTGGCAGGATCCAGGGTGTTGATGGTGATGGTCAGGTGGCTCAGCCGCAGGCTCTGCAGCTCGGCTGCGTGCTCGGCCAAAGCAAGACCGTTGCTGGCCAGGCACAGCAGCAGGTTGGGGTGGTGCGCGCGCACCAGGCGCAGCGTCTCAAGAGTGGCGTCTGGGTTGGCCATGGGATCGCCGGGACCCGCGATTCCGACCACGGCCACATCCTGGCGCCGTTGCACCAACCCATCGAGATACGCCGCTGCTTGCCTGGGCGAGAGCACGACGCTGGTCACGCCAGGACGACTTTCATTGGTGCAATCGAAGCGCCGGTCGCAGAAATTGCACGAGACGTTGCACGCCGGAGCAACCGGCAGGTGCACGCGCGCCCATCGCCCGCGGGCCTTGGGGTCGAAGCAAGGATGGCGGGCAAGCTCGGGACGCGCGGCGTGCTCGGGATGCTTGCGTATGACGGTAAGGGTACTCATGGCGTCGTGGAGGCGCGGGCTGGTTTGCCATGGAACCATTGCAAGTTGTTGGCCAAGGACGATTGCGCGTCGTCGCTGGCGAAATTGACCTCCGCGCGCGGCCATGGCGGACGTGGCCCGACATTCGCGTAGGATTGGCGTGCCAAGGACTACCGGCGGGTAGGTTTGCCTGGGCAGCCGGTCGCCTCACAGAACCGTGCGCACACGGTATTCGCCGCCGATAACCAGGTACTCCTCTTCGCCTTTCAGGATGCTTTCAGGCAACAAACGGCTGAAGAAGAAGATCTTCACCAAGGGCACACGCACCTGCCAAACGGTGGAGCCGAACTCAAAGGCCCGTTCCTCGTCCGGTATGAATGAACACAGGTTGTTCAGACGCACGATGCGTTCGCGCCGATCGATGATGCTGACTGCGTGATAATCATTGGGATCGCAAGTGCCACGATAGAGTTGGAACCAGCGCTCGCCAGGATACCGTCGCGCCAACTCGTATTGACAGAACGCATACAGAACGTCCAACTGCGAATTGATGGCGTTGGTGCGCTCGCTGCCCTTCATGCGATCGGTGGCAAAGGCCATCTGGTCTTCCGCGTTGCCTTCGCGCAACTTGCCGCGATGGAAAGTCGGCGGAATCCCCATGCGGCTTTCGACCCACGCTTTGAGCACCGCTGCTTCGACGGAGTTGGAGTCCACGCCCCAGCCGCGCAGGAAGCGCAGATAGCTATTGCGTAGGCTTCTGCGCGCGTTGTGCGTGTCGGCACCATCCCACTGGTGCAGGAGAAATTTCACTGACATGTATTCGTTGAACACCCGCGCGCGTTCCGTCACATCGTCGATGGCGTCAAGCTTTTCGAAGAGGAATCGATTGGACTGCCGCACGCCCTGGATCTCGAATTGGCGTGGCGCTTCGTTGAATTCCAGGCTGCCGAGGAGCCAGGCCGGCAGATCGCATAGATTCCAGGTGTGCCGCATCTACATCACCACGGGCTGACCGTGTCCAAGGGGCGAGCGTTCGAACAGATGGCCGGAAAGATCCTGAATCTCACGCACCAGGGCCGGGGCGAGTTTGGCGACCCAGTGCCCGGGAACCTGCTCCAGCCCATAATAGGCGCCAGCGATGGCGCCGGCAATGGCGCCAGTCGTGTCGGCGTCGCCGCCCTGGTTGACGGTGGCCACCAGGCACTCCTCGAAACTGTTCGTGGACAAGAAATGGTGAAGCACGGTCTGCATCGTGTCGACCACATACGCGGTGGAGAGTCCGCGATAGGGCGAGATGCGGAAGGTGGGGAACTGCACGATCACGTCGTCCACTTCGCGCCGCAAGCGTTCGCGCGGCTGGGCGGTGCACCCCATGTGAATGAGCCGGCCGACAAGCACGCAGGCGGCGTCGGACAGAGGATGATTGTGCGTGATGTGGCCCTGCTCCACCGCCCAGCGTTCAAGCAAGCGACCGTCGGCCAGGGTGGCCAGTGCCACCGGCGCCACGCGCATGGCTGCGCCGTTGCCGGCATCACCTTCATTGAAGGGACCAGCCACGGTTCCGTGGTTGATGTAGCGGGCGATGCCGCGACGGCAGGTGTTGCCCACGTCGACCGGCCAACTCTTGAACCAAGTTGCAAAGCGTTCTGCGATGTCGGCCGGCGACCAGCCGACGGCCGCCAAGGAACGGGCCACACACAGGGACATCTGCGTGTCGTCGGTGACCTCGCCTGGTTTCAGCTTGAGCCAGCCGCCACCCACGATCTTGCGAAGCACTCCGTACTGCGCGCGGATTTCGGACTGCGTGCAGAACTCGACGGTGGCGCCGAGTGCATCGCCCAGCGCTGAGCCAAGCAGAGTTGCGTAGGCGCGCGCCCGGACGTCAGCCAGAGCGGCGGGGGAAGTGGATGCTCCGGTGGACAGCACCGGCGTGCCTCACAGATAGGAGAAGCCCACGGACGAGGCATCTTGCTGGCGTTGCAAAAGCGCGTTCACCAGCTCATCAAAAAGCCGCGTTGTCCCCCGGTAGCCCACATGCAGAATGCGGCCAGCGCCCAGGCGATCGTGTATTGGAAATCCGATGCGCAGCAACGGGATGCCGAGCGAGTGCGCCAGCCGGTAACCCTTGCTGCTGCCCATGAGCAGATCCGGCTTGTGGCGTTCGCAAGCGGCTCCGATGGACTCGAAGTCGGTGTCGTCGAGAACCTCGTCCACCGAGCCAGCGGGCAGGGCAGCCAAGGCCTCTGGCAGGGCACGGTTGCGCGCTCCGGTTGCGCAGAACACGGGGCGGGCGCCGATTTCGAGCAGGAATCCAGCCAGCGCAGCCACGAACTCCGGATCGCCGTAGAGGCCCACGCGCGCTCCGAAGACGTACTTGTGTCCGTCGGCGTAGGCGTCGAGCAGGCGGCCGCGTTCGCCCAGCAACCACGCCGGCCGGCCCGCGCCCGTCATGTCGGCTAGAGATTCGATCATGGCATCGGTGGCGCGAACCCCGATGGGCAAGCCCAGAACACGAGCGGGCGCGCCGCGATCCACCAGCAGCTTGCTCGCGCGCGGGGCGCGGCCGGTCAGTGTCAGATCGATGCTGCCCAGTGCGCGAGGCATGGACGCGATGTCGACCACGCGGGTTCCGCCATCAGGCAAGGCGCGATATTGATCCAAGATCACTCCATCCAGCCGATCCGCATAGTCGGGGAGCACAGTGGCGGCCACCGCGAAACCGTCGACAATCTCGCGCAGATGGCGCAGATCCGCGGGCGACACCAAGGGCGGCAACAAGTTCACCGAGCGCAGAGGAGTGCCCTGGTCGCAAGCCAGCGCCTTGACCAGCGCGTACACCATGGAATGGAACCCCTCGACGTGGCCGTCCTTGTAGCTGGGCGTGGCGGCGTGAACCAGGGGCAAAGCGGCACTTGTTCGGGTGCGATAGCGGGTCAGCAGCAGCGGCACATCGTCGCCGATGGTCTCGGCCAAACAGGTGGTGGCCACGGTCACCAATTCCGGGCGGTATTGTTGGAGCACGTTGTCGAGAGCCCGGCCCAGGTTGTCCTCGCCGCCAAAAACCGTCTGCGCCTCGCCAAAGCTGCTGGACGCCACGTCCATGGGCTCGCGAAAATGGCTGATGAGGTAGCGACGAATGTAGGTCGCGCAGCCCTGCGCCCCGTGCAGCAGGGGAATCGCGCCGCGCACGCCCGCTGTGGCCAGGGCCGCGCCCAGTGGCGCGCACAGGGTGCAAGGGTTGACCGTCGCATCGGGCTTGGCCGAGCTGTGCACGTTCGGGGACGTGTCTTTGGCAAGGGCGCAGCTCATCGTCTTTCTCCCCTCGGCGTTGCTGCGGTTCGCATCCGGCGCGGCATAAGGTTCCAGATTGGGCTGGTGGCCGTGGCACGCACCTCGCGAGCAAAGGCCAGTGCACCGTCGAATCCCGCCAGCGCGATCTTGCGCTCGTGGTTGTGGTCGCAAAAGCCAATGCCCAGTTTGTAGGCGATGGGGCGCTCTTTCACGCCGCCGATGAAGACGTCGACGTCCTGCTCGACGAGAAACGACGCCAACTCAAGCGGATTGGTGTCGTCCACGATGACCGTGTGTTCGTCGCACACAGCCTGCAGTTCTTCGTACTCTTCCTTGCTGCCGGTCTGGGTTCCCGCCAGCACCACCGACACGCCCAGTTGGCGAAGCGCCCGCACCAGCGAGAACGCCTTGAAGGCCCCGCCCACGTACAGCCCCGCGCGCTTGCCAGCCAGATCCTGCTTGCAGGCGCGCAGCTCGGGCAGCACGCGCGAGATCTCGCGGCTGACCAGGGCGCGAGCCCGTCCCATGATCTCTGGGCTGTTCATGTGCTCGGCCGTGCGATAGAGCGCGTCCGCCGTGTCCTCGATGCCGAAGAAAGACACCCGAATGAAAGGGATGTCGTAGCGTTCCTGCATGGCTTTCGCCAGCGGGGTCATGGAACCCGCGCATTGCACGACGTTCAGGCGTGCGCCGTGGGCGCGGCGGATCTCGTCGACGCGACCATCGCCGGTAAGCACGGAAACCACTTCAATGCCCATTTCCTCAAAGTACTTTCGTATGATCCAGCTTTCGCCGGCCACGTTGAAATCGCCAAGCAGATTGATTGACTGCGGTGTCACTGCCGTCGTGTCGCCCGTGCCTATCAGTGTCAGCAAGGCGCCACAGGCGGCGTTGTAGCCGTCGCGCTTGGTGCCGCGGAAGCCTTCGGCCAGCACGGGAATCACTGGGATCCCCACGTCAGCCTCCACTCGTTTGCACACCGCCGGCACGTCGTCGCCGATCACGCCCACGATGCAGGTTCCGTAGACGAAAGCGGCGCGCGGCGCGTGCTGGGCAATGAGCCGACGCAGGGACGCTTCCAGGCGCTGCTCGCCGCCAAAGACCACCTCGCGCTCGCGCATGTCAGTCGAGCAGCTGATGCGGTGAAGCTCCGGCCCCGAGGACAGAGCGCCACGAATGTCCCAGGTGTAGGCCGCGCAGCCCACCGGACCGTGTACCAAATGAAGCGCGTCCGCGATGGGATAGAGCACAACCCGCGAGCCGCAAAAGGTGCACGCACGCTGACTGACCGAGCCGGCCGCGCTCGCCTTGTTGCAGTCGAGAGCTACCGCTCGGTCGCGATTGTTCCGCACCACTTGAGCGCGGCGTTCCTTCAGCAGATCGAAGCTCATCGTTCACGCTCCAGAAGGGTGCCTGCGGATTTGCACAAGATTGCGTCCCAGACCCGGTAAGGGCGGCTCGGCCGAACCGGGTGGATTGGAAAAATGCGCGTGTGCGTCGGCCAGGGCTCGCTGGTACATGTGTTCACGCTCAGCTTCGTTCATCGACGTGCCCTGCGTTTCCATGCGTTGCACCTCGATGCCGAAGCGACGAAGTACGTGCAGGCGGTGGACCGCCATCACCCGTGGATCGAAGGTCACCCCAAAGCGTGCGAAGAGGTCCTCCGCGCACTCGACCTGGGCCAGTTCATCCGCCAAGCGCATGACCATCACATCAACAGCGGCTCGAAGCTGAATGCCTTCTTGGAACAGGTGCGGCCGCAGGCCTCGCAACCAATGCAGTTGTCAGGGTTCTTCACACTGGCGAACATCTTGGCGGATTCCTCTTCGTCCACCTCTTTCGGCGCCAGCACCTCGTGGGCGCATATCTTCATGCAGCGGCCGCAGCCGATGCACTTGTTGTCGTCAACGGCCTTGACGAACCTGGGCGTCCATTCTTGCTTTCCACGAGTGATTCCAGTCAGGTAGGCCATGAAACTCTCCTTTCCTTCATGCGGGTTGGTCGAGCGAGGGATCGGGTTCAGGGGACGCCAGGCCCATGGCCTTGCGTAGCCAGGGCGCGGGATGTCCGCGCAGAACGTCCTGCAGGCGCTGCACGAATTCGGCCACGGGCGTGGCGGCAGCGGTCTTGACTGGATGAATGTGCCGGGCGACCAGCTTGGCGGCGGCGGGTCCGCCAATCTGTGCGGTGCACAGGATGGCGCAATCCAAGAGCAGATTGGCGCGCGCGATGATTCGGTCCTCCTGCCCATCGCCGTCGGGTATGCAGCGCTGGCCCAGGCAGCGCGCTTTGTCCAGACCCACTTCCCAGACAAAGAACGCTTCGCTGCTGCCAAAGTGGCAATCGACGCAGATTCCGTTGCTGCTGGTGAAGGCTACTTTCATGGCGGGCTCCCTTTCAGCGCATCATTTCGAAGAAGCGGTCCTCACAAGTCTCGTCCTTGATGTCGGTGAACTTGTTGCAGATCTCGGTGACCATGTTGATGACGCCCTGGTAGCCGATGATGGGCCGGCGGTGCAGGTTGACCCGGTCGAAGATGGGGAAGCCGAAGCGGAAGAGCGGGATCTTGGCGTCGCGCGCGGCGAACTTGCCGTGCGTGTCGCCGATGATGGCGTCCACCGGATCGGTCATCAGCAACGAGCGCAGGTGCCACAGGTCGCGGTTCATGTAGATCTTGCCGGCCTTGCCGTAGGGCGAGCTGTCGAGGAGTGCTTGCAGTTCACGTTCGAGTTTCTTCGAGCCCTTGGAGCACAGGAGATGCACGGGGAGTGCGCCCATCTCGAGGAGGAATGCCACAAAACCGACGAGGTTGTCCGGGTCACCGAAGACGGCGAACCTCTTGCCGTGCATGTATTGGTGTGCGTCGGTGATGGCATCCACGGCGCGTCCGCGTTCAGCCTTCAGCGACGCGGGCACCGGCTTGTCAAACAGCTCCGACAACTTGAGCATCAGCGCATCGGTCCTGGCAATGCCAAGGGGCATGGGAATACTCGCGTGCACGCCGGCGTACTGTTCCTTGATCCACACCATGGTCTTGGATGTCGAGTAGGGCGCCACGCTGAGAGTTGCCTTGCCATTGATGGAATCGGCCGCGTCGTCAAGTGGCGTGCCGCCCGGATAGATGCGGTAGGTGCCATCATTGGGCGAGTCGAAGACCTCGGAAATATCGGCCAGAAACGTGAAGGGAATGCCGAATTCGTGAAAAATCCGCTTGTACTCGCGGTAATTGCCGGTGTTGGCATCAAAGCCAGCCAGGAAATTCAGCTTGCCGGTGCAGCGCCCCTCGATGGCCTTGCCTTCGGTCAGGGTCTGCAAGATGGCGACCAGCATGGAATCGTAGCCGTGTACGTGTGAGCCCGTGAAAGACGGCGTATTGGCATGGGGCACGAGAAAGCCCGGCGGGACGCAGCCCTTCTGGCGCGCGTTCTTGATGAAGGCGCTCACGTCGTCGCCGATGATTTCCGGCATGCACGATGTGAAGACTGCGATCATCTTGGGCTTGTACAGTGCAACGGCATTCTCCAGCGCCTCGTGCAGGTTGTTCTGTCCGCCGAATACCGCGCCGTCTTCGCTCATGGCGGAAGACACCGCTGGCGCTGGCTCGCGAAAGTGCCGGTTGAGCGTCGATCGGTAATACGAGGCGCAGCCTTGCGAGCCGTGTACCAGCGGCAGTGTTTCGGCAAACCCATGCGCACACAGCTCGGCGCCCAGAGGCTGACAGGCGTGCGCGGGATTCACCACCAGGGCCTGACGGGCGAAGTTCTTCAGTTTGTAATCTTCGGTGTTGATCCATGCCGCCACCCGTGTTTCGTCTTCAGGCGAAATGCCGGTGACCGGCTTCACTTTCAATCCCAGTTCGTTCGACATGCTGCTCTCCTTGGCCAGGGTCTAATCCGACCCATGACATAGGGGTTTTGATCGCGATTCAGAACGGCGCTTTTACGAGCTTCCAGGTGGGACTGTTCACCGCCATGTCAATGTCCCGCGCGAACACAGGGAAGCCCTGGTAGGCGTGGTACGGTCCTGAGTAGTCCCAGCTGTGCATCTGCCGGAAGGGCAGACCCATCTTCTGGAAGAGGTATTTCTCCTTGATTCCGCTGCCCACCAGGTCGGGCTTCAGCTCCTGCACGAACTTTTCCAGTTCGTATTCGCTGGCATCGTCGTAGACCACCGTGGCCTCGGGCATTTCAGGGGCCGTGCGCTCGTAGTCATCCCCGTGCGCGAATTCGTAGCCCGAGCCCACCACCACCATGCCCAGATCCTCGTAGGCACCGACGGTGTGTCGGGGCCGCAGACCACCCACGTACAGCATCACCTTCTTGCCTTGCAAGCGCGGACGATATTCGTCGAGCACCTTCTGCATGATGGGGTCGTACTTGGCGATGACCTTCTCGACGTTGTCCTTGATGCGGTCGTCGAATCGCTCGGCCAGCTGGCGCAGACTGTTGCGAATCTTGGTCGGGCCGAAGAAGTTCAGCTCGATCCAGGGGATGCCGTACTTCTCCTCCATCACCCGCGCCATGTAGTTCATGGAGCGGTAGCAGTGGATGATGGCCAGCTTGACCTTGTGGGTGGCAGCGATCTTTTCAATCTCCCCGTCGCCGGTCCAGGTGGCCTTCACATTCAGGCCACACTCTTCCAGCAGCGGCTTGACTGACCAGACGTCGCCGCCGATGTTGTAGTCGCCGATCAACGCCACATCGTAGGGCCCAGCCTCTTCCGTGAATTCCCGCGTCTCGATGACGTAGTCGCGAATGGTGTCGTTGGAGATGTGGTGTCCCAGCGACTGCGAGACACCGCGAAATCCCTCGCAGTTGCATGGAATGACCGGCAACTCCAGTTCCTGAGACATGCGCTTGGCCACAGCGTTGATGTCGTCACCAATAAGGCCGACTGGACACTCGGAGAGCACCGAAATCGCCTTGGCCAGCGGGAACAGGTCCTTGACCTCCTTGAGCAGCACGGCCAGCTTCTTGTCCCCGCCGTACACGATGTCCTTCTCCTGAAAGTCCGAGGTCATCTGCATGGCGAAGTTGGAAACACCGTTGATGCCGGACATGAGATTCCGCCGCGTGCCCCAGGAGTACCAACCACAGCCCACCGGCCCGTGCGACACGTGGGCCATGTCGCGGATCGGCCCCCACACCACGCCCTTGGCGCCCGCGTAGGCGCAACCGCGCGCGCTCATGACTCCCGGCACGGTCTTGCGGTTCGATTTCACGCACGCGCTCGTGGCGGTCGGGTCATTGGGCGCCAGGTGCGGCGCCCGCTTGCCCTTGGCCTTTTCTGGATAGGCCTGCAGCGTCTGATCGATCATGGCCTGGGTGGACTCGCGCGTGATGCCGTCGACCTTCTTGACGGTTACTTCGGACATGGTGGGCTTCCTTTCCTTTCAGGTGCGGCTCAGGCGCTGGCAGTTTTGGCGACGCCGACATTCGGGTCGTCGTCTTGGATGATGCCGAACTCCATCAGCAACCCCTCCAGTTCCTCCATCTGCAGCGGCTTGGGCACCACGAACATCTTGTTGTCGGCGATCTTGCGCGCCAGCACGCGGTACTCCTCGGCTTGCTTGTGCTCCGGCGAATACTCGATGACCGTCATGCGCCGCAGTTCGGCCCGTTGTACCTCATTGTCGCGCGGGACAAAGTGAATCATCTGTGTGCCGAGCCGCTTGGCCAAGGCATCGATGAGGTCGGCCTCGCAATCGGTATTGCGCGAATTGCAGATAAGGCCGCCCAGTCGCACCTTGCCCGAAGTCGCGTATTTCAGAATGCCCTTCGAGATGTTGTTGGCCGCGTACATGGCCATCATCTCGCCCGAGCAGACGATGTAGATCTCCTGCGCCTTGCCCTCGCGGATGGGCATCGCGAATCCGCCGCACACCACGTCGCCGAGAACGTCGTAGAAGACGTAGTCGAGGTCCGGTGTATAGGCGCCCTCGGATTCCAGGAAGTTGATGGCGGTGATGACCCCGCGTCCCGCGCACCCGACTCCCGGCTCGGGACCGCCTGACTCGACACACTTCACGCCGCCGTATCCGACCTTGAGCACGTCACTGAGCTCCAGATCCTCGACGGTGCCGCGCTCGCGGATGAGGTCCATGACGGTGTTCTGCGCCTTGGCATGGAGCATGAGACGGGTGGAGTCCGCCTTGGGGTCGCAGCCGACGATCATCACCTTCTTGCCCAACGAAACCAATCCAGCGACGGTGTTTTGCGTGGTGGTCGACTTGCCAATGCCGCCTTTTCCGTAAATTGCAATCTGTCTCATGGTGTCCTTCCTAGTGTGAGGCCTGGTAACGGCCGCTGACCAATGCAAGCCACCTGCCAGAGGACCGACGGTGCAGGGAAAGGGCAGCATCCCGCCAGACTCCGGCGCCCACCGGTGCGTTTGGCGCGAGAAGCTGGGGTACGGGACGTGACGAAGCTACATCCGCGTAGGATCCGACCTGGGGGAGATACGCTCGTGTAGGGACAGGAGGTAGTACTTGAGAAGGCTGACATCCCTCGGACTCACCCAGTCGGGAAACACGTTCGGCTTCCCAGAGGGCTGACTTTCCTCAGTCGCCAGAGTCTTGAACATCGCCGTCAGTGCATCTGCTGGGGAGCCAGCCAGTTGCGGTGGTACTGCTGGCGCCACACGCTGGTAAGACCGATCGCCGGGCAGCCTCCATTTCTTCCGGCGGCAATAGAGAATCGCGCGCGCGATTGAAGAGCATTTACGCCGAGGTACGGACGTCGCTAGATTGTTCCCTTGGGAACAGTTGGTTCTTTCTGATTCACGGGGAGTTTCCGACGGGTTAACTCTTCGCCCTGGGTGAGAACTTGGCTTGACAGCAGGGCGCCTGAGCCAAAGAGTTAATGGTGAAGAGCGACGCAACAAGTGCACGCGGATGACCAGGTTGCGGCACGTTGCCCACGGGGAAAGGCTAGAAAATGGAACTCAGCGCGAGAAATCAGCTCAAGGGAACGATCAAGCAGATTGTCCGTGGTGCTGTGACGGGAGAGGTGATAGTTGATGTCGGCGGCGGCCAGACGATGACGTCTTCCATCAGTTTGTCCTCGATCGATCGCCTGGCACTCAAGATTGGCGACGCGGTTGTCGTCGTCGTCAAGGCCACCGACGCGATGATCGGAAAGTAGGCCCAAACGGTTCATCGCATGACCGGCGGAGAGTGATGGCAACGGAGAATGCTTGCGGCGCGGGCTGCAACTGCGGCGCAGGCGCGGCCTGCGGGTGCGGGTCTGGCGGCACGTCGCACAGCTCCGGCGGCGGGCATTCGCGCAGTCTTTGCCGGATCCATGGAGTCCTGGGGCTCTACCTTGCCGGGTTCATGCTCGTGCATCTTGGACTCAATGCCCTCGCAGTGCGCCCGGCGCGATACGCATCATTTCTGGCGTGGCTTTACGGGAGCCCGAACCTCACGAAGATCCTGTCTCTAGTTCTGGTGATTCTTCCGCTGACCGCGCAGATCACCACCGGCCTCCTTCGCGTTGTCCGTGGAGGTCTGCGTGGTCGCTGCCGCCATGGCCCCTTGCCCCCATGGGCACAAAGGATCTCCGGCCTGGTGATTCTAGTCTTCCTGGCAATTCATCTCTTCCTCACCAAGGTGAGCGCTCCCTTCGACTTTGCCCGGGCCATGCAGTCGGCGTCGCGTGCGGTGGTCGGTTCCACGGGATTATTGGCCAATCAGCTGGGCCTCGCTTTTCTCACCATGATTGCGCTTTGGGCAGTGGCGTTTCACGTCGGAAATGGCATCCTGACCGCGCTTCGCTTCGTCGTCTCTCGTCCAAGGATGCAAGAACAACCGGCTGTGCGAGCCATCTGTGCCGCCGTCGGCCTTGTCCTCATCACGGCGGGGTTCTGCGGGTGGACCGCCTTGCTTGTTCAATCACACAGCGTGCAACCGGCCGCTCTCGCCCAGGCGCAACCCCATGAGCATCGATAAGCTGACGGCCACTCCCATTGGCATCATTCACAGCCCGTTTCTTGAACAAAAGGGCACACCAATCCAGCCGTACAGCGCGAAAGGCGTGGAGGGGTCAGTGGAGGTGTATCCGCCCTACGCAGAAGGGCTGGCCGACCTGGAAGGGTTTGAACGCATCTGGCTGGTCTATTGGTTCGACCGGGCCTGTGCGCCGAAGTTGCGTGTTCTTCCCTACCGGGACACCCGAGAACATGGGGTGTTCGCCACGCGGGTCCCAGCCCGCATCAATCCTATTGGCTTCTCGGCCGTGCGACTGCTTGGCGTGGAAGGCGCGACCTTGCACGTGGCCGAGATCGACATCCTTGATGGGACGCCCTTGCTTGACATCAAGCCCTACGTCCCAGAATACGACGCCTACATCGGCTTGCGCGTGGGCTGGCTGGGGGATCCCTCTATTGAAAGAGGACCGCTGAGGGCAGACGGGCGATTTTCCAAAGAATAGACGGCAATAGACGCACCCGCCGAAAGCCGCATCGGGCGAAAAGGGGTATCCTATCGGGCGAGGTCACTATTCTTGACCCTGATGACGACGAAGGAAGTCGCGGCCCTGCTCAAGGTCCACCCCAAGCATGTGTACCGCTTGTTGAGGCGAGGCTTACCCGCGCATCGCGTGGGGGATGAGTGGCGCTTCGATGAGGAGGAGGTTCGCCGCTTCTGTCGAAACCGCGGGACGGATATGTTGGCGGCGCGTGGGACTGAGGGGAGCGCGTCGGAGTCACCAGTGTCGTCCCAGACTTCTCCAGCCACGCAAACGGCCTCCTTCATCGCGGCCAATGGCGACGTGGCGGTCGAACTTCTGCTGGAACTCGTGCGGCGCTTGCGGGGGCCATGTCTCGGGCACATTCCTGCCGATCATGCGACTGGGCTGGGGTTGCTGCGGCAGGAGACAGTGCTCCTCTCTGGTTTTCACGGGGATGCAATGCCGGCGGGTTTTCCCGAGGCGGGATTGGCCCGGATACAGCTCGTGGACCGGCAGGTTGGCATTGTCTTTCAACGAGGACTGCGTCTGCGCAGGCTCTCTTCAATCGTCGGACGCCGGCTTGCCGGTCGCCCGCTCACTGCCGGGATCCGCACGCACCTCGACGTCTCACTGAGGAATGAAGGTGTCGAGCCCGAACGAGTCTACAAGAACGCGATGCTGCTCGACTCTCACCGAGACGTAGTGATGGCCGTGGTTCGCGGCGATGCCCAGGTGGGACTTGCATCGCAAGCGTGGGCGGCACGTGCGGGCCTTGGTTTTCTCGCCTTGGCCTCTGAATCGTACGGATTCCTGATCCGGGCAAAGAATCTCGGCGATCCAGCGATCATTGGTCTGTGCGAGGTCGCGCAAGGCGCCGCCTTCAGAAAGCGCCTGGCCAGCGAACACGGGTATGCTGCCAGCCGCGCTGGCGAGATCCGGTTGGGAACCTCGGCGTGATGTGGATCACGGCGGCGGATTGACCATGTCCAGCCTCAGGGCATCGAGAAAGGTGATGATCGCAGGTTCGAGGGTCGGATCAAAAGAAACCAGGAATCGCTCGGCCTCTCCCATCGTCAACGTGCTGCCCGCCGGAAGCCCCGCTGTGCGGTGAGCCTCGATAACAGACGTGAGCCCGCCGTAGCTACCACCGTGGCCGAAGGGGAGCGTGAACGCTACCCCTCGCAGATCAGGGGTCTTGAATGCCCCGACGAGATTCGGAGTCACAATGGGGTCAATCGGCGGTGTGGCAGGAATGGCATCGCTGTACTTCCCAGTCTGTCGGAACTCACTCGCAAGCAAGAATGGAATTCCATCCGAGCGGCCCGGGTCGGCCGTGTGGTCCTGGCGCCCGGTCGGAAATCGCAGATTGTGAAACGAACCATCGGTCAGGCGGGGCCCATAGTGGCACTGGGCGCATCCAGCGGTGAAGAACGCCAGAAGACCGTCCTTCTGCTGTGCCGTGAGCGCATCGAGTTGACCGCTGGCGTAGGCGTCCAGCGGACTCTCGGTCACCCGGAGACTTCGTAAGAAAGCCGCGAGCGACTTTCCCATATTCACCAGCACGCGGGTGACGGCGTCCTGATCTGCTGGTGCCATGGCTTCCCACTCCGGGGTGCCGGGCATGCCTGTGGCGGGGAACCTGGTTGTGTCGTCGAGTGGTGGCATCTGGCCGAAGATGGCCTCATACTCGGCCCGATAGTTTGCAAAGATCGCGTGTGCGGCGAATAGCCGCGTGGACGCATACTCGAAGTCGAGCTCGACGGGGAGAACCGCGAGCATCCAGAGGGAATCGGCGATGCCAGCCCACCCGAGCAACTTGCGATATCCCGCGAGAACGATACTGGGAACGTTGCGCGTAGCCGGTTTGGCGCCCTCGGGAGGGACCTCCTTGCCGTCCGTGAGCAGAAGTGCCGGGTTGTGGCAGCTTCGACAGCCCACCTGTTGCGGCGAGAGCTTGAACGTCTCAAAGAATGTGAGACCGAGAGCCGCTGCACCTGGATCGTCCGCCACGTGGTTGCTCGGATCAGGAGGCGGCGGTTGGGTCAGCTGCATGTCACGGATCATGTCCCACTGATCACTGGTGAAGCGGTCGTCGTACTTCACGGGTGCCACCGGCGCAGGAGAAGGCTGCCCGTCAAGCTGCGCCAGCGTTTGCCGAAACGCCGCGGTCACGGTGTCAGGCGCCGGGTTCGACAGGGCAAGTACAGGCGTGAGCGTTCGAGCGTCGACGATCAGATACAACGGCAGCGCCGGGCGTGGGTCGAAGAAAGGCGCCAGGCTGAAGGCTGAATCGGCGAGCGCAGCAACCGACCCGTCGCCATGCGCTTGATACGAGGCGAGATCAGCCGACAGCGCAAGCTGGTTGATGTCGTTGGCAAGCAACAAGTCAACAATCCGAACCTGAGACGCGACATCCGCCGGAAGAAGGGTCGCGGTGTTCGAAGAATGCCAGCGGCAGGTGCCACACCAACCGGCGACGACGCGCAGAACAAGCAGTTGAGCATTGGAAGCACACGGCTGGGCGAATGACCCAATCGACACGATTCCGCTGTCGCCATCCCCCGCAAATCCGAGATCGGGAAGTGGCGACCCGAGAGCCAGGGACGACCCCGCTGCGGGAACGGTATTGCACCCACCCTCAGCATTTTCGGCATCCCCGGCCTCCCCGGCATCGGGAGAGACCGCGGATTTCTGCGCCGAGCCGCCCCTGGAACAGGATGCGACCGCCAAGATCAACGGAAAGACGCCTACAGCGGCAGGGATCCGGAAAAGAGTGCGACTCGTCTTCACGTTGTCGTCCTAGGGAACCGGGAAGATGTGAATTCCGTTGAGCAGGGTGCTGCCGTCCGCAACGAAGAGGCGCCTGTGGACGGCGTCGTACGCGCATCCGCTCGGCTTTCCGACGTCCGGATCGCTGCGGAAGAGTGTTACCGTCCCATCCGGCTTGATCTGGCGCACGGAGATGGGATCAGTGGAATTGGGAGCAGCCTGGAACTGACCCGTAAAGAGGCTGCCATTGGGTCCCGCGCAAAGCTGGTCGGGAACCGGCAAGGTTGCCAGTACGGTGTATCCGCCGGCATCGGGGCCGCCGTCGGGGCCAGCGTCGGGCACGTCGCCGTCCACAGGAAGGACGTAGATGCTGCTGCTGCTCTGGTCAGACACGTAGATCTTTCCGTTCGCGAACAAGACACCAACAATCTTGCCAAAACCTGTCGCGTAATCTGTCTCTCCAATCTGGAGATCCACCGTCGTTAGCGCGCCCGCCATCGCGCCTCCTGGGGTGCCCGAAAAGTAGCTACCAAAGAGCTTGTCCCCGGGTGCCAGGCCGAGCCCAAGGTGATGTCGAGCAGGGTCCACGCCTGGAACCAGGCCGGCGCCTCCATCCGGAGAGATGTACGAAATCGCCGCGAACGAGCCCCTCGGCGAGCCAAAGCGCGCGACAACCACAGTGCCGTCGCTCTGCCGCACGATCTGCCCTACTGAGGTAGCCCCGGCATCGACCTCCTCCGGGGTCGCAGCGGTGGTTCCGTATTTTGCCAGCCCCGCCGAGTCGGTCCAGATCCAAACCTGGTTGTTCTGGTTGTCAGCAATGTAGAGAGTCGACGTGGCCACGTCCCACCACACGCTTGCCGGCTGACCCTCGGCCATGGGAATGAAGTTGCTCTGAGCATCATCAGAAGACACATCTTGCGGCAAGGCCGTGTCCTGGGCGGTGTCGACAACGGCATCCTGGACCCGCCCATCTGCGACCACCGGAGCGTCGATTCCTGGCTCCACAACCATCGAGGCGTCAATTCCTGGCTCGACAACCACCAGGAGGTCGATCGCCGAATCCGCTACAGTTGATGCATCCGTCGACGGCAATGCACCCGTCCCACCGCCCGAACTACAGGCAACGGAGCCCAGAACAAGCCACGGCACAAACGACAGCGGTGCGAGAAGATGGTTTTTCATGCGATCAGCTCTCTTCCTTTGCGTTCTGCGACCCATTCCAAGGTCCCATATGGGAGCTACGGGTCACATTAGGGAACATTCGTACTCTCGGCTGAAGCAACCGTCAAGCGCGAAGTCCACAGTTGGCCGCGTTCCATCAATGGTTCGCCGATGCCAATCTCGCTCCGGCATTTCACACTGTCTTGGGACGGATCCGTCAACTACTACACAACGACAGTGAGCCATGGATTACAGGAATTGCACCATACCCACGCCGCCACGGTCAGCCCGTGCGGCGAGCACACAACACCCCGGGACAGACCGCCCGCCTCTGCCCGCTTGCCCTTCAATTTGAGACTACTGTTGTTGTTGCTGTTGTTGTTGCTGTTGAACCTCGTCGCTCGCTGTGGTTCCGTTCGTTTGGGATGTTTCGCGGAACATGGTCTCGTTGACTTGAACCTCTACCCCCAGGGACTCGTCGCTGCCGCCCCGGTGGAAGCCGCGCACCGGGCAAGCGTCCAGGTAATCGAGACCCACAGCCACGCGTACATGACGACCGCGCGCGCGCACTTGATTGGCCACGTCGAATCCTTGCCACCCCGCACCTTCGATCCATGCCTCGGCCCAGGCGTGACTAGCCATTTCCTGGCGCTTTCCATCGCTGGTCGCGGGTCTATCCAGGGGCGCGAGATAGCCACTGACGTAGCGGGCGGGAATGTTCAACTGACGACAGCATGAGACAAAGACATGGGCATGATCTTGGCAGACGCCGGCACCCCGTGCGAAGGCCTGCGCGGCCGGCGTGGTGACCTTGGTGACGCCGGGGCGGTAGTCCACCTTCTCGCGTACGGCGGCCATCAGCGACTCGACTGCGGCAGCGCGGTTGTTCTTGGTCTGCTGACGGAAGCCCTCTGCAAATCGCATGAGCGCCTCGTCCTGGACGGTAAGCTGCGTGGAACGCGTGTAGATCTCGGGGCGCTGTGGTCCCGCATCGGGCAGTGTCAGCAACTCGTCCGCCACTTCCACTTCGCCGCGGGCGCGAATGCAAATCTCGCTGTGGGGCTTGTCGATGACGAGCACATGCGCCGTATTGCCGAACCCGTCGAGAAAGGCCTTTGCGGGGCCGGGCAAGTCCAATTTCCAGTTGAGTACGGTTTGCTGAACCGTGGTCTGCGGCGACAGGCGCAGGTATTGGATGGTGTAGTTGGCAGGGGTGGCATATCGGTATTTCGTTTCGTGAAGGATTGACAGTCGCATAGGGCCTCCATTCAAACTGTCATAAGGAAATCCTGGGCCAGCTGGGTGGAAAGATCGTTCAATCGCCGGGTCACCCCAACGAGAAAGTCGTGCAGCCCCTGACAGAGCACGCAATCAATGCGGGCGAATCGTAGGTGGGCGTGCAACTCGCCGGCCAGTCGCTGTGCCTCCAAGTCGCGGGTTCCCGCCAGAGAATCCAGGTGCTCAACGACCTGATTGGCGCAAAAACGCAAGCTGCGCGGCATTTCAAGACGGAGGGTGAGTAGCTCGGCAACCCGAGACGGGGTAATGACGTCGTGGTAGGTCTGGTGATAGGCGCGGAAAGCGCTGGCCTGGCGCAGAACTGCGCCCCAGG
>Ga0265316_10000078_pt1 | contig 101128 bp, 80 predicted proteins | sample 4522metaG_FD_202092 | JGI IMG/M metagenome (GOLD analysis project Ga0265316, IMG submission 202092) | Rhizosphere microbial communities from Carex aquatilis grown in University of Washington, Seatle, WA, United States - 4-5-22 metaG | ecosystem: Host-associated > Plants > Roots > Rhizosphere >... | reverse complement strand
CCCGCAAACTCCAGTACGGCCATGCGCTTGCCGCGGGTTTGGACGGCAACTGGAGACGGAAACACCGGCGGCAGTGGCTGGGTGGAAATCGCCTGCGCTGCGTAGGATGGCTCGGCGTCCGGAAGGGTTTTCCTCTGTTCCTTGCACTTGCCGACGTAGTGAAAGCCGTAGATCGCGCTTGCGAGACCTACGAGGCCCATCGTCCCAAAAACCGTCGCCGCATAGTATCGTCCATTGGGATCCGCTGGACTTGACGATGATGACGACCCGATGCTGAGGTATTCCTCCTTGCTCATGGACGCATACACGATGCTCGGGATGGCGAACAGTATCGCCACCGCCGTGTCTATTCCCGGCGTCCAGTAACTGGAGGTGCACGGCGGAGGTATGGAGTATTCCTTCGCTTCCTCCTGAGGCACAGGCCGTGTCACCCAGATGAAAGAGCAGCCCGTGGTGGTGAGCCCTGAGACGAGAAGCAAGACGAGTGCCTTTGTGCGCACCCGCCGCCACGGCTCCGACCCGTGAGCAGCCCGTCCCAAGTATCTATGTAGGCCAATCATCTGTGTCTCACGCGCAAACCATTTGCTCGAGCAGCCCGCTCCCGATCAGCGCGACCCGGGGGCTGGGCCGAACGCGGCGGTGACCAGTTGTCGGGAGTGCTCGCGCAGCGAGCGCAGCAGATCGATTTGGCTCGATCCCTCCACGGTGTCTGTGCCCAGCAAGCTGCCGCCTTGGGTTTCGTGCAGCTTCAGCGTGACGGCGTAGATTTGTTCTATGCGCACGACTTTGCCGGAAATCACATAGTCCGCGCCAATGTTGCGCGCGGTTTCGACCTCGCAATCGCCCTCTCCGCATTCCTTCTTTCCCATGTCCCGCAACAACACCATCATGTTTTCGCGGGTCATCACCACAACCCCATGGGGCTCGAGGCCTTGCAGGGCACCGCCGCGCACGGTGTCGGAGAAGGTCATCAAGATATCCTCGTCCATGTTCTTGCCCGCAAACTCCAGCACGGCCATGCGCTTGCCGCGGGTTTGGACGGCCACTGGAGACGGAAACACCGGCGGCAGTGGCTGGGTGGAAATCGCCTGCGCTGCGTAGGATGGCTCGGCGTCCGGAAGGGTTTTCTTCTGTTCCTTGCACTTGCCGACGTAGTGAAAGCCGTAGATCGCGCTCACGAGGTCTACCAGGCCCATGCCTCCAGCAACCCCCGCGCCATAGAACCGCTCATTTGGATCCGTAGAGCTTGATGATGATGAATCCTCGGCAAGGTATTTCTCCTTGCTCATAGTCCCATAGTAGATGGCCATGCCGCCGAAAAGCAGCGCCGACGCTGTGTCTATCACCGGCATCCAGTAGCTGGTCGTGCACGGCGGAGGTATCGAGTATTCCTTCGCTTCCTCTGGAGGAATAGGACGTGTCACCCAGATGAAGGAACAGCCCGTGCTGGTCATCCCCGAGACAAGAACGAATACCAGTAGCCTCACGCCTACCCACGTCCCTGGCTTCGGCCTATCTCCGGCCCGTCCGCTATTCACACTTATCGCCATTTTCGATTCCTTGCGCGCAGACATACCTGCTCGTCTAGGTTCTGGGGTTCTCACCGCACACCCGACAGATACGCCTCGACCCGCTAGTGCGTGGCCGACTCGACGGCCGTGCGCAGGGCCTTCTCGAAATCATCGCCCTCGTGATCGAAGATGGTGCGTACGATCCCGTCGTGACTGACCACGAAGGTGCGGGGCAGCGTCTGGTCCACGCCCAGCCGCACCGCGATCTTCGTGAAACGGTCTGGGATGATTGGCAGACGGAGTTTTTGGTTTGCCGCGAAGGACGCGGCTAGCTCCGGGTCCTCGCCGTAGTCGACCAGAACGCCGCGAACGCCCTTGCCGGCCAGCGAGGCCACCACGCGTTCGATGACGGGAAGCTGCTCCTTGCAGTTCTTGCACCAGGTGGCGAAGAACGAGATCACCACGGCTGACGCGGGCGAGCCTTTGGGCGGATTCAGCAGCTTGGCCAGGGACAACATGTCGTTGTTCAATCCGTAACCACCGAAGCTGGGGCAAGGCTTTCCCACTTTGAGCGGGCCGGCCTCATTCACGGTGCGGCTGGGTGCAGCCACCGACGTGGTGGCAAGAATCGCGCACGCCAGCCCAGCCAAGAAAGCGGTTGTGCGTTCACTTCGGTTTCGTCTCATCTGGTCTCGCCTCCCGGCAGTTCGGATTTCAACACGGCTCGCAGTTCCTGTCCAATCAGCTTCGAGTCCAACTTCTGCGCCAACTTGTGCAGGGCCTGTGCTTCGCCCCGAGCATCGGTTCCGCTGGCGTGCACGCGTTCCAGTCCCGAGCGGAAAACCTGGCGGCCAGAAGCACATTCCTGGCCGCGCACGTCGAGAACCAGGCGACAAGTGGGACCCAGGCTGCCCAGTCGGCAGTCGGTATCCGCGCGCACGCCGACGAGGTAGGTGGCAGACGCAGTCGCAGGGCAGGCGGTGCCGAGGCGGACCTCGCTGCCCAGGGGCGCGAGCCCTTTGCGAAAGGCCTCGGTCACGTCAGACGCAATAGTTGCCATGTGCGCATCGGCCTGCACATCGAGCACGAAGCGAATCTGGGCTCGGACCTCTTCCGATGCCTTGACCAGAACCAGCCAGCGCGAGGTCAGGTGCTGTTCCACCTCGGCTGGACCACCGGCCAGAGCCCGAATCTGCACCAGCTTGGGCGCCGCCGCAGCCATCACCGACGACAGACTAGCCAGCGCCGCCACGAAGGCGGGTCGGTCGCCCCGCGTGTGTGCGTCCGTCGCAGTCTTGTCCCAGGTATCAAACTGTTTCACCTCGACCTCGAGATCACGCTCCAGCGCTTCCACCGCCAGGTTTCGCCGCATGCACGCGACCACGTAGGTATCGCCGCCCTCGTTGGAGGGGCCACCCGATATCTCGATCAGTTCCGAGTGTGCGAAGTCCGCGCGCTCCAGCACGCGCGCAATTTCCCGATACTCCGCCGACTCTCCGCCAGTGCCGCCGACCAGTCGCGAGAAGGACTCGACCTCTACGTGAATACTGTTGCCCAGCTTGGTAAGGAGGTTTTTTTTCGCGCTCGCCACCGCGGCATCCCGTCCTTGCTTGGACTGACCCACTGCCGATAGGTGAGTGCTGCGCGGGCATCCAGGCGGTGGGTTCCGATCCGGATCAGTGAGATGCGCCGGCAGCGTGGCAGCGCATGCACAGGCGAAGGGAAGGACTAGATGCCAACACCGATGGCGCGGGACGACAAACATCGGCGCAGTATATGGCAATTCTGAACCCGTGTGACACGACAGAATCCTTTGCTAGCCAAGAAAGCCGCGCCCGACATCGAACGGGGGCGGCTCGCGACGGTCGAACCAGGGCGGTGGCCGCCGGGACGTGATCGCGGATTCCTGAGGCGCGCCGCGGCATGGTGACCAATCCAGCGGCGTTTCCGTCTCAGCTCCACCGTGCCCGGACCTCTCGCCCCATCTGAGGAGCCGCCCATTTTTTTGTCAGGCACAGGCCCGGCAGGCCTGTATAGTCTGCCCGCATGACCATAGATTCCCCTTTTGTCAGGTTTGTTGCTGCCTTGGTCGTGGTGGCTGCGAGCGGGTGTGCAACGATCATCAAGGGCACGGGGCGAGACGTCACCTTCACCAGCAATCCCAAAGGCGCCTCGATCTATGTGAAGGGCAAGTTCGTCGGAAGGACGCCGGTTATTGCAAAGGTTGACCACGGACGGGACAAGGTGGTCGAGGCCCGGATGCCTGGCTATGCGCCAGCTCAGTCCATCCTGACCACGTCCTTCAGCGGACACTGTCTTTGGTTGTATCCGTTTGCGATCGTTGATGCGCTCACTGGCTCCATGTTCACGGTCGACGAGAGCTCGCTTCACCTCGAGCTTGAACCTCTCAACCAGACCACTCCGGGCATGGACCCGCGCTACGCCGTGTCCGGTGGCGACCCACGCTACGCAGCGCCCAGTGGGGACCCGCGCTACGCACCAGCGACCACGAGCGGCCCGCCAGTGCCGGTACGGCAGTCAGCGGTTTCCGCGGCTGCCCAAAAAGGGAACAAGCGCATGGCGGTGTTGGAGTTTCAGGGCAAGAACCTGGATCAGGACATTTTGATGACTTTCTCCGACACGGTTCGCGGTGGTGCGCTGCAGGGCATCGAGGGTCGTGGGGTTATGGTGATGACCCGTGAGAACATGCAAGTGCTGTTGCGGGACATGGGAAAGCAGGACTGCGGCGAGGGCGAGTGCGAAGTGGAGACCGCGCGCAACATCGGCGCAGACTACGTGATTTCTGGCAAGGTCGTGCGCATGGAACAGATCTACGTGGTCACACTGAAGCTGCACGAAACCCAAGGCGGCAGCTTGATCGGCACAGACACCGTGGAGGCATCAAGCCAGGTCGATCTGCTGCGTTCGCTGCACGAGCATGCGCGACAGGTGACGACCAACGCGTTCAGCGCGCGCCAAGGGGCCAGGTAAGACTGGCTCGCCCGATACGGGAACCTATCCCACGCACACGCGGTTGCGGCCCTGGCGCTTGGCCTCATAGAGCGCCTGGTCAGCGCGCTTGAGCAGGGTCTGGGCCGTGTCGTCGGCCTGGACGGCCGCGGCGCCGACTGAGATGGTGACGCCAACGAGATGACCGGGCAGGCGCAAATCGCTGGCTGCCACCATGGCGCGGAACTTCTCCGCCACCAGCACCGTTTGCTGGGCGTCGACATTCGAGATGATGGCGCCGAACTCCTCGCCACCCCAGCGCGCCACGATGTCGAAGCTGCGGCAGTTGGCGTGCAGGGTGCGCGCCACCAGCTTCAGAATCGCGTCGCCGAGCAAGTGACCCGCCTCGTCGTTCACCTGCTTGAACAGGTCCACGTCCATCATCAAAACACCGAAAGGCCGGTGGTGCCGTTGCCACTCGGCTAGCCGGCGGCCGAGATGATCGTTGAAGTGCCTGCGGTTGGGCAGGCGGGTCATCTCGTCGACCAATGCCAGCCGCTCCAGTTCTTTGATTCGCTCGGCCTGCTCGATGCGCGCGGCACGATCGTTGAACACTTGCATCGCGCCCACCGCGCGCCCCTGCGTGTCCAGGATAGGGGTGACCTTGACCCGCACCGGCACCCGATGCCCGTTCTTGTGGTGCAGGAACAAGTCGGTCTGGTCGGGCTTGCCGGTGGCCATCGCCTGCTCGAGCGGGCAGCTATCGGTGCACAGGACGCGGCCATTCACGTCCGCGTGGCACAGGATGTTGTCCGGGCAGCCGCGGCCCACGAGCTCGCTGCCGGCGAACCCGGTCAACTCCTCCGCAGCCTTGTTCCAGAACAACAGCCGGCGATCCCGGTCCACAAAGTAGACGCCTTCGTCCAAGCGATCGAGCAACTCGCGGTAGAAGCCGCGCCCCAGATCGCTGATGGCAGCCAGCACCGGCTCGCTGCTCGGCGGTGGTTCCTCCTGCTTCGCATGTGGCTTGTGACTTGCCATGGTTGTTGCTTCTGGGCTTTCGGGTTCGCGACGAAGGATAGCAGGCCTAGCTCGTACAGGACGACTTCGCGGAAGCTCGCCGTCTTTTGCAGGCCAGGTGCTATCCTTTAAGAGCGCGCCTGACGAAGGATCTTGTATGAACAAAGCCAACACACCTCGGCTGGGAATCCTGGCATGCGTTGCGGGCGGGTTGATGGCTGCCAATTGTGGTGGAAACTCGCAGCCCGCTTCGCCCGCTGGGACAGGCGGGGTGCAGGTCATGGGCGGTACGCAAGACACGGGCGGCTCGAATTCCACGGGCGGCGTGCAGGACACGGGTTCCACGGGCGGAGTGCAAGCTGTGGGCGGAACCGAGTCCACGGGCGGCGTGCAAGTTGCGGGCGGAGCGCCGTCCCCGGGTGGCGTGCAGGCTTCGGGCGGAGCGCCGTCTACGGCAGGCACGGCGGGGTCATCCGTCGCAACCGGGACTCCCGATGCGGCGGCCGGGGGCGTGGGTGGGTCGAGGGATGCCGACTCTCCGCGCGCCGAGGTGGCGGCGCCAGCCCAGTGTCCTGCGCCGCCGGCAGGCGCCCCGGCTGATGCGATCACAGCCCTCAATGCAGAGAACGCCGCGCGCGTGGGCATGGGGATTCCTTGCGCTTCGTTGGTCCTGACTTTGTGCACGTCCGCGCAGAATCACTGTACCTACTACACGACCAATCAAGGCAGTGCGACTTGTGAGGCCGCCAGTTCACACAGTGAGATTGCGGGCTGCCCACAATTCACTGGCGCGGATCCCGGCGCCCGCATCAAAGCGGCCGGATACACCGGTATGGGCTGGGCCGAGTGCATGGCGTTCATGGATGATCCGGCAGGCGCAGTGAAGACCTTCATTGATTCGGTCTATCACCGCACGCCGGTGCTTTCGCCCTGGTACCGGGACATGGGCTACGGCGGCGGGACTGGCTGCGATACCATTGATTTTGGGCCAGGAGCCACGACGGCCAAGACCGTGACGGCGTACTACCCCTACGACGGTCAGATCGACGTGCCGCTTTCCTTCAATGGAGCAAACGAAGGCCCAACCCCGCCTGCACCTTCCACCGGCTGGCCGAGTGGCTATCCTATCACCCTCTATGGTCAGGGGATTACCGTCAGTGCTCACCAGATCGTGGTGGATGGCACGACTACGCCGCTGGCTCACATTTGGCTCGACGGGGACAGTTCGCTCGGCTCAACGGCCAAAGTGCTCTACACCGAGGCACCGCTGAGCGCGAATACCACCTACCGTGTGACCATCGACGGAACCAGTTCGACGGGCAGCGTTCACTTCGACTGGAGCTTCACCACCGGGGCCGCGCCGACCAAGCCAGGCGGCGGCGGCCGTCGAGGCTAGGGCGAGTGGACCTATTGGCCGTGAAGGCCCTGCGTGGGCCGAATGTATGGAGCAAGGTGTCCATGCTCGAGGCAGGGATCAGCGTGGCGTCTTGGCAGCACCTGGGAGCTGGGGATGTCTTCGCGTTCCGGCAACGGCTCGCCGCCAGCCTGCCCGGCAGTTCGCTTGAGCGCGCCGTCGAAATCTCGCAGGGCGGGCCCGGCACCGCGCTGGCAGAGGGGCTGAGGGACGTCGCACTGGCGCTGCAGACGCTGGTGAGCACACCCGTGAGTTCGGGTGGGATCGGTCCGATGTCAGCATCCGGTACGCTGGATATCGCGTTTCAATATGAAGAGGAGAAACTGGGGCGGGCTTGCCTCGACTCCGCCCGGCGCATCTGCCTGGCGGCGCTGACCGCCCAGAACTTGGATGTTGCGGCCGAGATGCAGCGTCTGCGGGCACTGGCCGAGGACGTATGTCTGGGCCGAGCGACCGGTCCTCTGGTGGCCGCCGCGCGGGCTCGGGGAATCCCATTTCGCCGACTCGACGATGAAAGCCTGGTACAGCTTGGCCATGGCCGGCAACAGCGGCGCATCCGCACTTCAGTCACTGACCGCACCGGCAAGATCGCCGAATGGATTTCGCTCGACAAGGATCTCACCAAGAAGCTTTTGGCGGAGTTGGGGCTGCCGGTGCCGCTGGGGCGGCCGGTGAGCAGCGCCGAGCATGCCTGGGCCACGGCTTGCGAGCTGGGCCTTCCCGTGGTGGTGAAGCCACGCAACGCTGACTACGGCCACGGCATCGGCCTGAAGCTGAGCACGCGCGAGCAAGTCTTCGCCGCCTATGCCGCTGCCCGAGAGTATCGCCACGAGGTCCTGGTCGAACGATTCGCGCCAGGCGCACAGTACCGCATCACTGTGGTCGGCGATCGTGTGGTCGCGGCCGTACGGCGCGAGCCCGTGCGTCTTGCGGGCGATGGCACGCATACGATTTCGCAATTGATGGAACAGGCCAATCTCGATCCGCGCCGCGGGGACGATTTGAGGTTGCCGCTGGAGCGCGTGTGTGCCGATGACGACACCGCCCAGGTGCTGGCCGAACAAGGGTTCACCCTCGACGCGGTGGTGCCCGCGGGCGTGGAGGTGGTCTTGAGTCGCATCGCCCATTCTTGGGCAGGAGCCGGCGTCAGCGACGTCACCGACCTGGTTCATCCACGTGTGGCCGAGCAGGCTGTCCGGGCCGCGCGTCTGATTGGCCTGGATGTGGCTGGGTTGGACGTGGTCGCCGAAGACATCAGTCGGCCCCTGGAGGACCAGGGTGGCGTGATCCTGGAAGTCAATGCCGAGCCGACCATCGCGTTCCATTTTCCGCCCCTGTGCGACCGCTATCGTCCGGTGTGCGAGGCCATCATCGAGTCGCTGTTTCCTGACGGCCGGACCGGCCGCATTCCCGTGGCCGTCATCAGCGGACGCGGCGATCGCGTGGGTGCCGGGCGGTGGCTAGCCGAGTTGGTGCGCGAATCCGGCCGCGGGATCGGCCGAGCATCAGGCGAGGGGTTGTTTCTTCAACCGGAACGGCTCAAGCCAGGCGACCAGGCCAACCTGGCCGGCAGCCTGGCGGCGTTGCTTTGTCCCGAGGTCGACATCGCCGTACTGGAACGCGGGTTGGCCAGCATCCGCCATGAGGGTCTGGGGTTGGATCGCGTGCAGGTGGCCATCCTGACCCGTCTCGCGGGCGACGGCGCGCCCCTTGAGGCCGAATTGGAACAGGCGGCGCGAGTGTTGGTCGCTGCCACCAGTCCCAATGGTGTCGTGGTGATCGAGGCCAACGACCCGACAGCCGCGGCCATGACTGAGTCGTTCGCGGGTACAGTGGTCGTGGTCCCGGCGGCCACCGGTGCGGCCTGGGCCGCGCCCGTCGATTCAATTGCCACGCGTATCGAATCGGCGCTGTGTCAGGCGGGCTGAGGGCTGCGACCATGCCGGCTGGTTATCTTTCCTACTTTCGTTCTGCTGCGCGGCCCACGCCCAGCGGGCCGGTCACACCGGGCTTGGCCCTGCTCGGCGGGCCACCCGACGGCCCGCCGCCGGAGGTCGATGCGGCGTTCGCCTGGCTGTTCGCCAAGTCTGGCTGGGGTCGCTTCGTCGTGATCGGCGCTGACGGCGTCGACGAGTATAGCCACTACATCTACGATCATTTGCCTGGCCCCCACCCAGTGTCCGTGGAGACGCTGATCTTCCAGACGCGAGACGCCGCCTCGAATCCGGACGTAGCGGCGACCATACGCCAGGCCGACGCGCTCTTCATTCAGGGCGGCGACCAATGGGACTATCTCAGGTTGTGGAAGGACACGCCGGTCCAGCAGGCCCTTGCCGACGTCATCGCCCGCGGCGCGCCGGTGGGCGGTTCCAGTGCTGGCTTGGCCGTGTTGGGAGAGTTTGTATTTTCCGCCCGCAACGGCACCGTCTACTCGAGCGAGGCGCTGGCGGACCCGTACCACGAACGGGTCACCCTGGATCGCGTTCTCATCGATTCGCCCAACCTGGAACTCGCGCCCTACATCTATCTGAGAAATCTCATCACCGACAGCCACTTTCACGATCGCGATCGCATGGGGCGCCTCTTGGCATTTCTGGCGCGGCTGGCGCAGGACGGATGGGCGAGCGCGGCCCGAGCCATTGCCGTTGACGAGATGACAGCGGTGCTGGTCGAACGCGACGGCTTGGCCACGGTGGTCGACAATCGCCCTGCCAGCAACCGGGGGGCGGCGTATTTTCTCAGCACGCCGGGGCCGCCCGAGGTTTGCCAACCCGGGCAGCCGCTGACCTACCAGAACGTGTTGGTCCACCGCATCGGCGCGTCGGACGAGGGAGCGACCTTCGACCTTGGCACCTGGAAGGGTCGGGGCGGCGCGCGCACCTCGGTGTCCGCTCGACGAGGGACGCTGCAGATTTCTGCTGCGATCAGGTAGCTCGACTCAAGGAGGGGTCGGCAAGCCACTCGGCCGATGCAGCAGCCTGAGCAGTGACAGCAGAAACACCAGGAAAACCACCAGCGCGAGCAGGCTGATCGCCGCCGCCACCCGGGCTTGGCGGCGTGCGTGTCCAGTCAGTTCCTTGCGGGCCAGAGCTGAGAGCGCGAGGGCCAGCGCGTAGGGATGGGGCAGCGGCCACAGGATGAAACCGAGAACCGCCACCCGCAACGCACGCTGGGCCAGCCGTTCCGCTTGAGCAACGGCCTTGGGCTCAGACTCGTTCTCGTCGTCATCGGCAGGCCCATCGGATGTGCGGTAGTCATCCAACATCGCCTGCGCTCGCTCACCATCGGCGGTGCGTACCTGCACCCGCAGGCCACCGACGATGCCAGCCAGAAACGACGCCTGCGACAAGAGGTTCTCGTCGGGGATGACGCAGTCGATACCGGCCGACTGCAGCAGTCCTTGCACCAGGCGCGCGGCTGCCAAATCAGGTGCCGTGGTCAGCGTGACGAGGTCCTGGCCTTCACTGGGGTCATCAACCGGCATCGGCCAAGCCTATCACGCAGGTGGCGCGGGGGATTGCGACTCTGACTTGTTCTTGATTCTTGCCTGCTGAAATCCTGTTAGAACTCGGCAGGTACCCGCATCCAAGCCACAGGAGACCAACATGAAGGGCAACCAGAAACTGATCGACGTTCTCAACCAGTTGCTCGCCGACGAGCTCACCGCCATCAACCAGTACATGGTCCACTCGGAGCTTTGCGCCAACTGGGGCTATGAACGGCTGCACAAGGTGATCGAGAAGCGCGCCGTGGGCGAGATGAAGCACGCCGAGAAACTCATCGCGCGCATCGTGTTCTTGGAAGGGGCGCCCGTGGTGAGCAAGCTGAACCCATTGCACATCGGGGCCGACGTGCCCCAGATGATCGCGAACGACATTGCAGCCGAGCTCACCGCTATCCGCGGCTACAATGCGGCCATCCCGGTGGCCACGGAAGTGCAAGACGCGCCCACGCGCGAGTTGCTGGAGTCGATCATCAAGGATGAGGACGGCCACCTGGATATGCTGGAATCCCAGCGCGACCAGATGACACAAATGAGTGTGGGCGTCTTCCTGGGCCAGCAGATCAAAGAAGACTGACCGGCCCCGGGCCCGCGGTTTCGCAGTCGGCATCCCTGGGATGGAAAGGCCGATTGAGACCGGAACCAGGCCGCCATGGCTGCTTTGCTGAGCTCTTCCCAATCGTCATCAGCCACCGGGCCGCCGGGTGATCGCGCCACAGTGGCCGCGGCCATCGAGGTGCTGTCGGGCACCGGGAAGCGGCGGGGACTGGCGCGTCTGCTGCCGTTCCTGGGACCGGCCATCATCGCCTCGGTGGCGTACGTCGATCCGGGCAACTTCGCCACCGACCTGCAAAGCGGCTCGCAACTCGGCTACACCCTGCTTTGGGTGGTGGTGACCAGCAACCTGATGGCGATGGTCATCCAGACGTTGTCGGCCAAGCTGGGCATCGCCACCGGGCACAATCTCGCGGAACAGTGCCGGCTGAGTCTGCCGCGGGGACTGTGTCTCCTGCTGTGGGGGGTGATGGAGATCGTCGCCATGGCCACTGATCTGGCGGAGTTTCTGGGCGCGGCCCTGGGGTTTCATCTCCTCTTCGGTCTGCCGCTGGGGATTGCCGGCCTACTCACCGCGGTGGTCACCTTCTTGCTTTTGAGCCTGGAGCGCTACGGATTCCGCCGCCTGGAACTGGTCATTGCGCTGCTGGTCGCATCCATCGCGGTTTCCTATCTGGCCGAGCTGCTTCTGGCCCGGCCCGACTGGAGACAAGCGGCGTTTCACTCCGTGGTCCCGGCATTCGGCGGCAGAAAGGGCGTCGTGCTCGCTTCCGGCATCCTGGGCGCCACGGTCATGCCGCACGTGATCTTCTTGCACTCCGCGCTGACCCAGGGCCGCATCGTCGTGGCCGGACTTGAAGAGAAGAAGCGACTGCTGCGCTACGAGACGCTTGATGTGGTCCTGGCCCTGGGGCTGGCAGGCGCCATCAACGCCGCGATGTTGATCATGGCCGCGTGCACTTTCCACGCGCACGGTCTGGTCAACGTGGACGCGATCGAACAGGCGCACCTGACGCTGCAACCGCTCTTGGGATCGGCCGCGGGCACGCTGTTCGCGATTGCGCTCTTGGCTGCGGGCCTGTCGAGTTCGGCCGTGGGCACCATGGCCGGCCAGGTCGTCATGCAAGGCTTCCTGGAATTGCGCATTCCGCTCTGGGTGCGGCGGGCGGCCACCATGGCGCCTGCGTTGCTGGTCATTGGACTGGGGGTCAACCCGACCCGGACGCTGGTGTTGAGCCAAGTCGTGCTGAGCCTTGCCCTGCCTTTCGCGGTCGTGCCGCTGGTCGTGTTCTCGAGCCGCAAGCGCTTGATGGGTCCGCTCGTCAACCGGCCCCCGACCACGGCCATCGCGGCAGGGATCGCCATACTGATCGTCGCGGTGAACGTCTACCTGCTATGGGAAACCTTCTTCGGGAGCTGACGGCCATGTTCAAACACTTACTCTTGCCGCTCGATGGGACTGCGACAGCCGAACGGGTGATCCCGGTCGCGCGCGGCTTGGCCCAAGCCGCCGACGCCCGCATCACGCTCCTGCATGTGATCGAGGTTTCGCTCAGCAAAGAAAAGCACGGGCAGGCGCACCTGCAGGACAAGGATTCCGCCGAAGCCTATCTGCGCGCCCTGGTCGCGCGCGAATTCTCTGGCTTGCCCGGGGTCGACTGGCACGTCTACGACGAGGCGGCCCGCAACGTAGCCAAGAGCCTCGCGCTGCACGCGCAGGAATTCCAGCCCGATCTGGTCGTGCTATGTGCCCATGGCAGCCAATGGTGGAAGGATCGCTTTCGCGGCAACCTGGCCCAGCGCCTCTTGCATGCGCTAAAGGATCGCTCACCGAGCAAGACCCCGGTGCCGGTGCTGCTGGTTCAGCCCGATGAACGCGGCCAGGTGAACTACCCGTTTCACCACATTCTCGTGCCCCTGGATGGCGTCGACGAACACGAACAGGGACTGGGGCCCGCGGCGCAACTGGCGCTGCAGCTCAAGATCCCGATGTTGCTGTTCACGGCGATCCCGCTCGCCGGTGCGCTTACGGGCAAGGATTCCGCTACCGCCGCTCTGCTGCCAAGAGCCACGGAAGAAATTCTGCGCCTGGCCGAGCAAGAAGCCGCACGCCACCTGACCGTCCACGTTCGCGAATTGCAGGAAATGGGTGTCTCGGTTTCGGGCCGGGTCATGCGCGCTGATCCCGCTGAAGGCGTGCTCGCCACCGCGCGAGAAATGAATTCCGACTTGATCGTCCTCGGGACACACGCCCTGTCCGCCACGCAGGCGTTCTGGTCCGCCAGCATGACACCGAAAGTCTTGCACCAGGCCCACGCCTCTTTCTTGCTCGCTCCCGGCGAAGGCGAACCGTAGCGCTGCATCTTGGAGATTCGTGACTGGTTCGGGTTGCCAGTTCCGGAGCCGGATCCGGTTCCGGATCCGGCCCCCGGCTCCGCCTACCGGCCGCGCTCATCCGGGCCGCGGCTCACCCGGGCGGCGCAGACGAGTCAGGGTGGAGCCAGCGGCGGGGCGGTACTGCTTGCGGTAGTAAGTGTCGAGAAAAGCCGGGCAGCGCTCGGCGATGAGCACGCGGGCCACTTCGTCGGCTGCCAGGATGAACGACTCTTCTGGGGGCCGGGCTCGCCGCTGCACCCGCCCGAAAGGCACAGGTACAGTCCCGCGGCCGCCACGGTCGGGTAGCCGGGGAACTGCAAGCGGGAGCGTGGCTTGGGAGCATTGGCAGACAGGCGCTTGCCCATGGGAGTTTTCCAGGTTACCGGCAGAGCCATCTTTCTCTGCAAGCTTCGTGCCCGTGCGAAAAGGATTCCAAGAGTCGACCGGTGCGCTCACGATTCGATTGCGCAGCAGCGAAGTCGAAGGAAATCGCGACATCCCGTCCGGCACTGGTCGCCCGGAGTTTGCTCTATGGGCCGGATTTCTGCGATTGCCCCGAGGTTCCTCTCAGTTTTCTGAGGGCGCGCCGTCCAACCCAGCGGCACCGGTGCTGGCCGTTTGTCATCCAATAGAGTGAGGCGTTGTGAGCCCGCGGAGGTGAGAAAACCATGTCCCAACTTGATTCTCTGAAACGGTTCACCACGGTGGTGGCTGACACTGGTGACATCGACGCGATTGCTCTTCACAAACCCCAGGACGCGACCACGAATCCATCGCTCTTGCTCAAGGCCGCGCAGGACAAACGCTACCGGCCGCTGGTCGAGGAGGCCCTACGCTACGCGGCCCGCGCGGGCGGTGACCACGCAAGACAAACCAGTTTGTTCCTGGACAAGCTGTTCGTGAACTTCGGCTGCGAGATCCTGAAGATCGTTCCCGGGCGGGTTTCTACCGAAGTGGATGCTCGGTTGAGCTTCGACACGGCAGCGAGCATGGCCAAAGCGCGCGAGCTCATCCGGCTCTATCAGGACGCCGGTGTGCCGCGCGAACGCGTGCTCATCAAGATCGCCACGACCTGGGAAGGTATCCGCGCGGCCGAACAGTTGGAGAAAGAAGACATCCACTGCAACCTGACTCTGCTGTTCAGCTTCGCCCAGGCGGTGGCCTGTGCCCAGGCCAAGGTCACGTTGATCTCACCCTTTGTGGGCCGCATCTACGACTGGCACAAGAAAGCGAGGAATGTGACTGATATCCCGCGCGCCGAAGATCCGGGCGTCGCTTCTGTCGTGCGCATCTACAACTACTACAAGAAATTCGACTATGCGACGCAGGTCATGGGCGCGAGCTTTCGCAAAGTCGAGCAAATCATCGACCTGGCGGGCGCGGATCTGCTCACCATCAGTCCCGAGCTGCTCGCACAACTTACCGCGCGCGAGGGCGAGGTGGCACGCGCCCTCGACCCGGCTCGCGCCAAGACTCTCGACCTGGCGCCCATTCACCTCGACGAGAAGAGCTATCGCTGGATGCACAACGAGGACGCCATGGCCGTGGAAAAGCTGAGCGAAGGCATCCGCCAGTTCAACGCCGATGCGCGCAAGCTGGAGGCCTTTGCCCAGGCCGAGGTGGCCAAGGGGGCGTAGTCGCATCGAGCAAGCCTTTCCATGATCAAGTCCCGCGCCCAATGGGAGCGATCAGTGGTGGTCATGGACGTGGTCGACCACGACCTCCTGCGGCTATCGCGGGATTGCAGTGACGCCTACAGCGCTCCCGCGACGCCCAAAATCATCCCTGCGCCGTTGCTGGCCGGCGCGATAGTGGGAATCACGCTCGCCATCGCACTTTGGGTCGACCCGGTGCGCGGAAAATCCTCTTCCATGTTGCGCGTAAAGAACCAGCCGGTGGCGACCCCTGCTGCCACGCCGAGCCCCAAGGAGACGGCGGCTCCGCTCGGACGAGGATTTCTGTCCGCCGCGGCGAAGTACAGCCCGCCGACGAGCAGCCCCCCGCACAGTCCGCCAAGATCGATGAAGCGGACGCGCGCAATGGAAGGCGAAACCTGAGCCCCGAGCAAAGCCCCACCAATCGCTCCCAGATTCAGCGCGATGCCGGCCGCGAGCAGACCGGTGTCGGCCTTCTTGTCCATTGCGCCCACCAGAGTGCCCACCACGGCGCCACTCCACAATGCAGCTGATCCCATGAACGCGGCTCGCCCAGGGGTTGTTCCAAGAAACGTGCCTGCGACGCCGCCCGCGAGCGCGCCCGCCGTGCCCAGTCCCCAAGTCAAGCCTGCCACGGCCTTGCCCCCCCACTTGTCGGGACCGGTGTAGTGCGCATCGTGCCAGAGCAACCACACCAGCGCCTCCTCGTATCCAATGTACATGCCGGAGACAGTGGACTGCGGAACGCCGTATCTGAATCCGACGGTGTTGTCGACCAAGGCAACGATTCCTGCCTCGACCGCGGCCAATCCCAGCGGAGGCAAGATGGCGCCGCCGGCGGAACCAGGGCTGTTGTACACGTCGATCACGATTCCCGCGTAGATGCCGTTGAAAACGGCGTTGGTGTAGAGAATCGCCAGCTCATCCAAGGTGCGGCGATTGACCATCGGCTTTGACAGTGCGAGTTGGGTTGGCGTGGCCAGCACGAACCCTCCCTGCGCCCAGGTTCGGCATGCGGCGAGGAGTTCGGCCACCAATAGGCGGTTTGCGGGATCCGGGGCTGTGAGCAGGAGCGCCTCGAACTTCTGCACGGCCGCTGCAAAGCGGCCGGCCAGCATATCGGCCCGGGCCTCGGCATAGGCTGCATCCCAGCCTGGAGCGGTGGGCGCGGCGGCCACGTCAGCTTTGGTCAATTGCTTGGGCGCATGATGAGCGCCGCTTTGTTTCGAGGTCTCTGCGGTTGCCAGCAAAGGGGTCGCAACGAGCGCAACAGCGAAGATGACTATCTGGGTGGGGCGCATGCCCAACGTGCTGAGCAAAGCGGGTGCCACACTCCTAAGTGGCGGAAACCTGAACCTGCCGGCCTGGTCTGGCGTGGGGATGTGTCCGCTTTTCAACAGCTTCACCACGCACCCAACAGGAAGCCACTAGGAGTAGGGGACCCGGACACTTGCCATACAGTTGACTCACAAGTGCGCTACTATGGTGGGTGATTTCACGCATAGGAGTCTTCATGCGTTGTCTAAGTCGTCGCTCGGCTCGGCTAAGCAGTAGGGCACTCTGTTGCGGCACACTCATGGCGCTGCTTGGAGCTGGCTGTTCAGGTGACGGCAGCGCATCTGGCATAGGTGGGACATTGGGCTCGGGAGGGCAGAGCGGCGTCAAGAGCAGCGGTGGAAGCGCGGGCAGCGGCGACAGTGCGAGCAGCGGCGGGAGTCCAGCCAACGGCGGCAGCGTGGCCAGCGGCGGGAGCGTGAGCACCGCTGGCAGCACAGGCGCTGGTGGGAGCGTAGGCAGTGGCGGGAGCATGGGCACCGGCGGTGGTGTAGGCACAGGTGGGAGCGTAGGCAGTGGCGGCAGCGTTGGCACCGGCGGGAGCGTCGGCATCGGTGGCAGCGCAAGCACCGGCGGAGGTCAAGGCACCGGTGGTGGCATAGGCAGTGGCGGCAGCGCAGGCAGCGGCGGAAGCCTAGGCGCTGGCGGGAGCGTCGGCAGCAGTGGAAGCGTCGGCAGCGGCGGCAAGGCAGGAAATAGCGGCGGTAGCGGAGGCAGCGGCAGCGGCGTGGGAAGTGGCGGAGCTAGCGCGGGAAGCGGCGGCGGCGCGGGCGCCGGTGGCACGACGAAAGGCGCAGGCGGCAGCGCAAGCACAGGCGGCAGGACCACTGCCACAGGCGGTGCTAGTGGCACAGGCGGCACAAGTGGCACCGGCGGCGCAAGTGCCACCGGCGGCAAAACAAGCGGGACCGGCGGTGCAGCTGGCACTGGTGGAGCAACTGGCACCGGCGGTGGGCAGCCGTTCAAGGGCATCGCCGGCGGTGGATGTGATGTGCGCACCGCCATGAACGTGTCCTGGTACTACAACTGGTCTGCGGCCGAGGCGACCACGGGGAACGACGCATGCCCAACTCCCAACGGCATCGAGTATGTGCCCATGATTTGGGGTGCAGATACCGCGGCCAACATCCAGACCACGGTCGCGGGCTTCGCGAGCAAGGGCTACAAGTACGTGCTTGGCTTCAACGAGCCGGACAACACCACCCAGTCCAACATCACGGAGGCGTCGGCACTAGCGCTCTTGCCTGCCTTCGACAGCGTGGCGACCATCGCCGTGGGATCGCCCGCGACTCAGGCTAACACCACCGGGCAGGCATGGTTCACGAAATACATGGCGGACGTCGCGGCCAACACCACGCTGCGAACCGACTTCATCGCCATTCACTGGTACGGCTGGAGCGCCGGCTCGTGTGACCCCGCGGCCTCGACGCTGGAGAATTACATCAAGTACGCGGAAGGCTTTCCCGGCAATCGTCCCATTTGGTTGACCGAATGGGCCTGCCTAAACGAGAGCGCCCCAACGGCCGCCGGTGTAATCGCTTTTTTCAACGGAGCACTCGCAATGTTCGCCAAGCACCCCCGACTCGCCCGCTATGCTTGGTACCAGTGGTCCCCGAATTGCGAAATCTGGAACACCGACAAAACCCCGACCGACCTGGGCAAGGTTTACGCCGCGGCGCCATCGAAGAAGTGACCGCATCGATTACGAAGTCCGCTGACCCGGCTCCAGCTCAATGCGTAGCTTGCGTGCCCGGCCGCACATGCGCGGCGCGATGTCCACGCCCACGGCGTCGAGGCCCAGGGCATTGGCCACGGCCAGGACCGTGCCCCAACCGCAAAAAGGATCGACCACGGTGCGCGTGGTGGTTTCGGACTGGACGAAGCGGCAGGCATCGACACAGGCATGCACGCCCATCGACTTGGGGCCTGGCTGAAAGCCTCCGTCGGGCAGCACATCGACTCGCGCCAGTTTCTGGCTACGCGCTGGTCCGCGAGCAAAGCCCAGCATGTGCGCGTAGGTCGCGCGGCCGAAGCTCGCAGTGCCGGGCGGCTTGCGACAGACGATCTTGTGGAAGAGCTGGCCCATGCCCGCGCGTTCAGCGGCGCGACTGACCAGCGCGCCCTTGTCGATCCACAAACCGCCGTGCTTGATGTCGCTCTGGAAGAATATGGCCACGCCTTCGTCGGGCGTGCACGTCATCACCAGGGCCGCCGCGTCCTCGAACCATCGCCGCCAGCCGTCGAGTCTCAGACGCGGCAACTCCGAGACATCCGGCAACGACGTGATGACGCTCGCGCCAGCCAGTGTGCCCTGTGACTGCAGCCAGGCGATGGCGTCAGCGTTGTGTACGAGGCGCGTGGGTGCCGGTGCCATTTAGCCCAGCAATCGGGGCGCAAAAGCGAACGCCGCCGCCGGCATGGCGACACCAGCCGCGCGCAGTTGCTGGGCGCGCGTGAGCACCGCCGCGCCTTCCAGGAGATTGAGCGCGATCTGCACCACGCCGCGATTGGTTTGCGCCTCCAGGAATGATCCGCGCACCCAATCGTTGAAGGCGCCCATGGCCGGGCCGCACCAGATTTGGTAGTCGAGGCGCCGGCGCGTCTCGCCCTCCACCGGCCACTTGCTGGCCATGCCCAGGTACCAACGAAACACCAGGGCCATGCGGTGCTTGGGCTCGCGCTGGGCGCGTTCCAGCTCGCGCGGATCGCGTGTCTCGAAAAAGTGCCACACCTCGGACCACACCTCGTCGCAGGTTGCGCCCAAGATTTCGCTTTCCAGACGCTGACGTGTTTCCGCCGGCAGGGCTTCCAGGCTGTCAAAGGAACGGTAGAGATCGTACAGGCGCTGGGCGCGGCCCCCATACATGGTTCCACGGCGCAGGACCTGCACCCTGACCCCCAGCTCGAACATGTCCGCACAAGGGGCCATCATCACGTCGGCCAGCCCCGCCTCGGCCAGCATGCGCTTGCCATCCTCGGCCAAGCCCGACTCGATTGCGGCTTGGTTCACCGAGCCGGTCACCACGTACGCGGCGCCCAGCGAGAAGGCCGCGGCCACTGCGGCGGGCGTGCCCAAGCCGCCCGCTGCACCCACGCGAATGGGGCGCGGAAAGCGATGCTGCTGCACCAACCGGTCGCGCAGGCTGAGCAGCACCGGAAGCAGAGCGGCGAGCGGTCGGTTGTCGGTGTGTCCGCCTGAATCAGCCTCGGCGGTTATGTCTTCAGCCACCGGGACATGGGCGGCCAGGGCGGCCTCCTCGGCGCTGAGCTTGCCCGCGCGCACGAGAGGTGCCAGCAGCGCGGCCGGCGCTGGGCTCATGAACGCCTCGGCCACCTCGGGGCGCGACAGCTTGGCGAAGATGTGCTGGCGACGCTGGATGCGGCCCTGGGGATCGCGCTGCAGTCCCCTGGCTGCGCACAGGACCACGGCAGGCGTCAGCCCCATGAAGGCCGAGACGCAGATGTGTCTGACCCCGTGGGAAAGATAGAGATCAGCGATCACGTTTTCCAACTCGGGGCTGTGCGGCGAATGGATGAGGTTGGTGCCCCAGGCCGGCCCGTTCTTGCCAAGCGCGGCCTCGATCTCGTCGAGCGCCTTGCCCACCTGAGCCGGCGCAAGCCCACCCGCACCGAAGAACCCCATCATTCCTGCACGCGCCATGGCGATCACCATGCGCGCGGTGGTGATCGCGCGCGCCATCTCGCCCACCACGTAAGGGAAACGCACGCCGTGGGTTTCGCAGAACGAACGATCGCCGAGCCACTCGGGATAGAGCGCCGGCAGCGTGCCGAGCAGGAGATAGCCCGCGCCGTTGGGGGCCGTCTGGCCGCCAAAACCCACGCCCAGTCGGCCAGCCGGTCCCTCGCGCACGACATGCAAGGGCTCGCGCACGCGTGTCACCGCGGCTGCCAGCGCGCCCGCGTCGAAACACGCCGGCTCAGCGCCGGGATTCCAGGTGCCAAGGTGAGGAAGATCTGTGCTCATGAATGCCCCCAGGGGCGCGGCGGATAGTACCTCGGAAAGCGACTGGAGTGACATCCGCGCAGGCTCCCCATGTGCTTGCGTCGGGCTGGCACCGCTCGCACCGACCGCGTCACCTGGCGCTGCGCGTCTGGTTTTCTTGGGCAGGCATCAAAATGAGCTGTTCTGCTCAATCCTGCACACTAGAATGAGAACGTTTCGATCACGAATTGGCATTCAGCGATGAACAGCTTTGCTTAGCCGGATCCAAGCCGCCACTCAGCCAGGCAAGGCAGGCAGCGAACAGCGAAATCGGTCGGTAGTTTTTCGGTTCACTCCGCAAGAGAAGGATCTGTTCATGCAGAAGCAAAGACGGGATTTTCTCAAGATCACGGCAGCGGGCGCGGCGGGATTGGCGCTTGCCAGAGCGGACAGGGCGTTTGCGGCGTGGCCCGCCACGGGAACATTGGCGGTTAATCCGACCATCAGCAACATGCGTGTCGTCGGGTGCTACGACACCAAGATGATGAAGACCACTCCCACGGCGATGACCTTCGCTGCGCAGAACACGGCCATTGATACGGCCCGACTCCAGGCGAACATGGATGCCATGGCGATGCAACTGGCCAACCAGACCACCGCCGATGCGGCCTGGAAAGCCATTTTCACGTCAGGCAAGGCGTGGAATGCCACGAAAGTCGCCATCAAGGTGAACAGTCTTGAAACCAAGAACATGGCCCACGTCGCGATTGTGCAGAAGTTCTGCACGATCCTCGCGGGCTATGGCGTGTTGCCCGCGAACATAATCATTTACGATGGGCAGTCTGCCTACACCGGAACATCACTGTACACTTCCTATTTCAGCCTGACCGACACCACCAAGACCCCAGCGGTTGTCAGCAATCTCAATGGTTCATTGGGGGGCGCGGTCAAGGTCACGATTCCTGGCGGAGCCTCCACGAATTGTACCGCTAACATCTCCAATGGCACGATCGACATTCTCATCAATATCGCGAACAACAAAGGTCACGATTTGATGGGCGGGGCCACCCTGTGCATGAAGAACCACTTTGGCACCTTTACTCCCACACACGACATCAACTACTTGTTCAACATTAACAAGAGTGATGCCATTCTCGGGGGAACCCCAGTGCGGCAGCAATTGTGTTTTGTCGATTCCTTGTTCACGAATAAGTCACAGAACACGGGAACGCCGGAGCTCATGCCGTGCTATTTGACCATGGGCGTGTTTGCTCCCGCGGTTGACTACCTGACTATCAAGAAAGTCCGCGAAGAGGTCCTGGGATTGACCCATGTCGACGCTACCATCAACTCGTATCTTACGACTTTCGGCTACGCCACCACCGACCCGGTTTGGGTCTTGGTGCCGCCTGCTGGCGGCGCAACGGGTGCCGACGCAGGCGCGGGTGGGGCTGGAGGCTCGGGCGGTGCGGGTGGCAGCGGCGGGGCCAGCGGGTCAGCGAGTGGCGGAGGAAGCAGTGGGTCCGCGGGAACGCGCAGCGGCGGCAGCAGCGGAACCGCGCGCAACGGCGGGACCAGCGGGTCCGCGGGCGCGGGCAGCGGCGGTGCTGGTGCTAGCGGCGGCGCGAGCAGCAGCGGCGGAATCAGCGGGACCGGAGTAGCGGACAGCGGCGGTGCTGGTGCTGCCGGCGGTGCGAGCGCTGCCGGTGGTGAGACTGGTGGCGCGACGTCAGGCGGCGGTGCCGTCGGGAGCACGGGCGGCGCGAGCACAAGCGTTGCCTCGGCAGCGGGAGGCTCGCCGGCGACCGGCGGAACCAGGGCCGCGGGCGGGACGACTGTCAGTCCAGCAGGCGGCAGTGGCGGCAGCACCGGAACGGCCGTTGCGAGTGGGACGCATGCCGGCGGTGGCAATTCGGGGAGCGGCTGCGCTGTGGCCGGGATCCACCGCAAGGCCACTCGCTGGGGCGCGATGCTGGCTTTTGGCGCGGTGGTGACGGCAAAACTGCGGCGTCTGGTCAGCGGCGACGCTCAGGCGCCGTGATCGGGTCGTCGGCCAGGATAGCCGTCGCTGAAGCCGACTTTCTATTGGCTACTTCGCGATCATTACTTCGGTCGCTTTGATGACCGCCGCGATCGCATCGCCTGTCTTGAGGCCCAGGCGGTCCACCGAACTCGCGGTGATGATCGACACAAGATCCTGGCCACCAATCTCGACGACGACCTCGGCCATGAGGTCGCCCTTCTTGATGCTCTTGATGGTCCCCTTGAGCTGGTTTCGTGCGCTGATGTTCATGCTTTGCTCCCCTGCTTGCAACTGGTTGTGAGGATATTCGAGCCAGTGTTGGATGTTGGGTCGAAGCTGCGGGTGACGGTCTTCGGGAGTGGCGTCTGCGGCAGCCAATCAACGGGATCGAGTCTCGCCGACCTGATGTCCTGATTCGTGTGTGATGTACCCGCCCACAGTGTCGAGTTCGCGCCGGAAGGTTCTGCTCCCCAGCGTATCGACCAGGCGCTCGACTCTCGGATCGGTGGCCAGTGTGCGAGGGATCACCAGGTCGAAGCGTTCCACGGCGAGAGGAATGAATCCCAGCCCAAAGGCAGCCGCGGCGCTGCGAATGGCGATGCCCGCGTCGGCCGCGCCCATGGCAATCGCCTGCGCCACCTCCATGTGTCCAAGAGCCACGCTTCCGCTGCCACGCACGGCTCCTAGAGAAACCCTCTTGGCTCGAAGGGCTTGTTCGAGCAGCTTGTTCGCGCCCGCACCGGGCTCGCGTTGGACCAGACGAACCTTGCCATGGACGAGATCCTCCACGCCCCGGATTCCCAGCGGGTTGCCAGGGCGAACGATGATTCCCTGTTCCCAGGATGCGAAGTTGACGAAAAGCATCGCTCGGCCTGGCAGCGCGCGCCGCACGAATGGGAGGTTGAATTCATGTGTCGCCTCGTCGCACAGGTGAAGGCCAGCGACATGTACCTCGCCCCGCCCAAGAGCCTCGAGCGCTGCCATGCTTGAGCCTTGAACCCACGAGATATGAATCCCCGCAGGCTCCTGGCCGAGCCGCGCAGCGAGCATCCCAAGCGCCGGCGCGCATCCCATGACCACGAGCCGCCGGCGAACAGTTTCCAGGTCTCCCAGGGGCTCGATTCGAACCGTTCGCGCGCGGCCGCGTCGCCTGGGCCAAGGAATCACCAGTCCATCGGCGGCTTGGGAAAAGGACTCGCTCCGCCGGGGGTCGATGGGATGCGCGATCCACTGCCCGTTGATCTCGGCTAGAGAGACGCGGGGGCTAGTCAACTCAAGCGCCGAAGGCGGAACTGCCATGGTCGCCTCCAGCGGCTCCGGCGAATTGTTTAGAAAGAATAGAGACTCGATCCGACAACCGAGAACCAGGGCGAGGCGGAGCGCAACGTCGGTCCCCGGAACCACGCGGCCGCTCTCCAAGCCGCATAGACTCTGCCGCGATAGGCCGACCTTTCTTGCGAGTTGAAGCTGGCTCAACCCGCGAGCTAGACGAAACGCCTTCAGCGAGGTGCTAATCACGGGCGACCTGCTTGCCTTCTCCGTGTCGGGTTGACTTGACACAACGTCAAATGTGCTTGAACCAGGTTGGAACGTCAACTACTTTAGTCTGTGTCGGCCTGGCGCCACGCCCCGGTTCTTCCAGTTGGGAAAAAAGATGAGCCGCCTTGGTGGATCCCCGTCACTACAGGGAAGAGGTTTCTATCAGAAACTGGGCTCACCTAGCATTCAGCCATGAACAGCCTTGGTCAGCCGTCCGCTTCCTAGAAGGAGTTCCTCATGCAAAACCAACGACGGGATTTTCTCAAGATAACGGCCGCCGGAGCGGCGGGATTGGCGCTTGCAAGAGCGGACAGGGTGTTTGCGGCATGGCCCGCCACGGGCACATTGGCGGTGAATCCCAACATCGACAACATGCGCGTCGTGGCGTGTGTCGACACGAAGATGCTGAAGACCGCCGTGACAAATCCGACCTTCGCATCGGAAAATGCGGCGGTTGATTCCGCCCGGGTGCAGGCGAACATGGATGCCATGGCCATGCAACTGGCCCAACAACCCACTGCCGATGCGGCATGGAAAGCCATTTTCAGGTCGAGCAAGGCGTGGAATGCCACGAAGGTCGCCATCAAGATAAATACAATTGAGCCCAAGGACCAGGCCCGCATAGCGGTTGTTCAGAAATTCTGCCAGCTCTTCTTGGGCTTTGGCGTGCTGCCTGCAAACATCATCGTCTATGACGGAAATACGACCTATGCCAAGCAGATGGTCACTGACTACTCTCCGTATTTCAGCCTGACTGACACCACCAAGATTCAGGCCGTGGTCAGCAGTTTCAATGATTCCTTGGGGGGCACGATAAACGCTGCCATTCCCGGCGGAAATCCTGCGACTGCGGCCTGCACCGCGGACATCGCCAATGGCACGATCGACATTCTGGTCAACATCGCAAACAACAAGGGCCACACAGAGATGGGTGGGGCCACGCTGAGCATGAAGAACCATTTCGGCACTTTTGCTCCCAATCACGGTGCCAGCCCTGCCTATATTTTCAACATCAACAAGAGCGATGCCATTCTCGGGGGAACACCCGTGCGGCAGCAATTGTGTTTCATCGATTCGATTATTGCAAACAAGGCATCCAATACGGGAACGCCGGAGGTGTCGCCCTGCTATCTGATTATGGGCGTATTCGGTCCCGCGGTTGACTACCTGACCGTCAAGAAGGTCCGCGAGGCGGTCATGAATTGCACCCATAATGAGACGATCATCAACTCCTACCTGACCACTTTCGGGTACGCCACAACCGACGCGGTGTGGGTTGTGGTGCCGGCCGCTGGCGGCACAGTCGGCGCCGATGGGGGCGCGGGCGGGGCTGGAGGCTCGGGAGGCGCGGGCGGCAGCGGCGGGACCAGCGGATCCGGCGGAGCGAGTGGCGGCGGGACCAGCGGGGCCGGGGGAACGCGCACTGGCGGGACCAGCGGGTCCGCGGGCGCAGGGGGCGGTGGGACCAGTGGGGCCGGAGGAACGCGCAGTGGTGGGACGAGTGGGTCGGGAGGCGCGGGCAGCGGCGGTGTAAACGCCACCGGCGGATCGAGCGGCGTGGGCGGGAGCAGCGGGGCCGGAGGGATGACCAGCGGCGGGACGAGTGGGGCTGGGGGTGCGAGGAGCGGCGGTGCAAGCGCTACCGGCGATGCGACCGCCGGCGGGGGCACGACGTCAGGCGGCGGTGGTACAACATCAGGCGGCGGTGGCGCCGGGGGAGCGGGCGGCGCGGCGACAAGCGCTGCCTCGGCAGCGGCCGGCTCGCCGGCAACCGGCGGAACCAAGGCCGGAGGCGGGACGACCGCGAGTCCGGTGGGCGGCAGTGGCGGCAACACCGGACCCACCGAAACGGCGGGAACCAAGGTCGGCGGCGCGAATTCGGGGAGCGGCTGCGCGGTGGCCGGGGGCGACCGCAGGGTCACCCGCTGGGGCGCGATGCTGGCGCTCGGTGCCGTGGTGGCGTCAAAACTTAGGCGCCTGGTCAGCGGCGACGATCAGTCGTCGTGATTGGTTCAGCGAAACGGCGGGCGAAGCCCGTGCGCGCGGTGGTTTCCCGTTGGTCGCACGGGGACCCGCTCCTGCGCGGGCGTCCGCTCGTCGGTCGTCATTCTTGCCGCGTGCTCAGACTCGTCGTCTGCTAGTATCCGTATCACTACCTGACGTTCAAAGGACAACTCCATGCAAATCAGAACCCTGGGGACTCTCTCTCTTCTCGCCTGTTTGTTTTCGGCTGCAGGCAGCGCAGGCTGCGGAAGCAGTCCCAGCAGCACCGCCGTCGATCCCGCGGCATTTGCTCTGAAATACAAGATTGCCGACAATCAAATTCCCGGTTGGACACAGGATCCGAGCACCGACCCAAGTGCCAATTGGAGCGGCACAGACTTGGTTGCGTCGGGAATCGACGGCGGCAATATGCTCTATGACAGCAACGGGTTCCGGCAGGGCTTGTTCCAAACTCTTGATGGTCCGTCTCAGCCAGAAGTCTGCAATCTGCGAGACATGGATTTCGGCGACGAGGCCCACGCCACCAAGATGTTCACCGCTGGTGTGAAGAGCAATGGCACCACTCTTACGATTCCGCCGTTCGATACATCGGTCGCGGCTGCGGAGACGGTTCTAGGGGGCATCACGGTCGTTGCCCACTTCAAGGCATCGTACTTCGAGCTGTTCTTGACTGGATATTCTGATTCCAATTTGGCGATTTCAGACGCAGCACTGTTCCTGCAAGTGCTTCAGACAGACACCAAGTAGAAAGCGACCATGCCCTGCCTGCCGGCAGGGTTTGCCGTGTCACTCATTGCCTGCATGAGGCAGGCTGCGCGAAGAAGTCGCCGATCCGTCGGCGCAGCTCGTCGCGCACCTTGCGAAAGGCATCCAGGCGCTCGGCTTCTGATCCGTTAACCGCCGCAGGATCAGGCAGGCCCCAATGCAGTCGAGTGGCTTGGCCTAGAAACACCGGACATTCTTCCTCGCCACACAGGGTGATGACCGTGTCCACCTCGGCAGCCGGAATCTCTGCGACTGCCTTTGCTCGGTGCCTAGAGATGTCTATGCCGATTTCCTTGAGCGCCGCGATGGCCTCGGGCCGCACGCTGGTCGGGCGCGAGCCGGCCGACCACAGCTTGGTTCCCACCGGGGCCAGCGAGCGGGCGATTCCCTCGGCCATCTGGCTGCGGGCCGAGTTTGCGACGCAGAGAAAAAGTACACCTTTCATGTGGAAATCTCCTGTGCGCTGCGGAAGTACCTACGCCCGAGCCGGAGCGCGACGTTGACCAGACCGATCATGACAGGCACCTCGACCAGCGGTCCGATGACGGCAGCGAACGCTGCGCCATTGTTGATCCCGAAGGTCGCGACCGCCACGGCAATGGCGAGTTCGAAGTTGTTTGAGGCCGCCGTGAATGACAGTGTCGTCGCCTGGCCGTGGGTGGCGCCCACCTTCCTCGACATGAAGAAGGAGAGGAAAAACATCAGTACGAAGTAGATGAGCAGCGGAATCGCGATGCGAACCACGTCGAGAGGCAGCTCCACGATCTTTTCGCCCTTGAGCGAGAACATCACCACGATGGTGAAGAGCAACGCGACCAGCGTGATGGGGCTGATTTTCGGGATGAACTTGCTGTGGTACCAGTCCTTGCTCTTCAGCCTGATGAGCGAGAACCGCGTGACCACCCCAGCGATGAAGGGGATGCCGAGGTAGATGAAAACGCTCTTGGCGATCGCGCCGATGGTGATGTTCACCGCCACGCCCTTCAGGCCGAACCAAGTCGGGAGAACCGTGATGAAGACGTAGGCGTAGACCGAGAAGAAGAGCACCTGGAAGATCGAATTGAAGGCGACCAGGCCGGCGCAGTATTCGGCGTCGCCCTTGGCCAGGTCGTTCCAGACGACGACCATGGCGATGCAGCGGGCGAGGCCGATCATAATGAGCCCGACCATGTATTCGGGCTTGTCGCGCAGGAAGAGCACGGCCAGGCCGAACATCAGGATCGGGCCAATGACCCAGTTCTGCACGAGCGACAGCCCGAGGACCTTGGTATTGCGGAAGACCGGGCCCATCTCCTCGTAGCGGACCTTGGCCAGCGGCGGGTACATCATCAAAATGAGGCCGATGGCGATGGGAATGTTGGTCGTCCCGACGTTGAATCGATTTATCAACGGGACGGCTCCCGGAACCAGATATCCGCTGCCGACGCCGACCGCCATGGCGATGAAGATCCAGAGTGTGAGATAGCGGTCGAGAAAGGACAGGCGCTTGGCCACGCCCTTTGCACCAGGGACGGTCCCCGCTGTCGACTCCTGGCTCATCATTGACCCCGACTCCGTTCGCCCAGCGCCGCCTGCACGGCCTTGCGCAACGACTCTTGCACGTGTTGGGGAATCAGTGGGCTGGGCGCGGACTTGCACAAGGCCAGGGTGCGTTTGACCAAGAGCAGCGCACCTTCCGTCGGGCCGCCATCGCGTTCATGAGCCATGTCGGAAGTCTAGCAGGCTCCAACCGCGGGCAAAGGGTTCGACCGAGTCTCTCGCCCTGCGCGGCATATGTGGGTAGGCCGGACTAGCATTCTGGCCTTGACGTAAACTTTGTTATCCTCAAGTCGGGTTCAGTTGACATTGAGGTCGGGTTTGGCAATGCTGCCAGCATGGACACCCGGGTTCGAACCGCGGTCAAGGCCATGCGGCAACGGCTCGAAATGCAGCAGCGCGATCTGGCCAAGGCCGTCGCTGTCAGTCGACAGACGCTCAGCTCGATCGAAGCGGGCGAGACGGTCCCCTCCACGCAGATCGCCCTGGCGTTGGCGCGAGAATTGCGCTGCCGGGTGGAAGATCTTTTCAGCCTGCGTGGCGACGGACAGGTGATTGAAGCCGAGTTCGTGCATGACGCCGGTCACGGTCCCGCCGATGCGCGAAAGACGCGGGTGTCGCTGGGTTGGGTTGGCGAGCGCTGGGTGGCTCGCTTGCTGGAAACCGACGAGGCCTTGGCGCTGGGCACGCCGGCCGACGGAATCGCATCGCTGTCGAAAGAGAAAGGCCGGATCAAGGCGCGGGTTCATCCCCTGCGCGATCTGGAATCGCTGCATCGCAATCTTCTGGTTGCGGGCTGTGATCCTGCGCTCGGGTTGCTGGGGCGTCACCTGGAGGAGCGTTTCCACGGTCCTCGTTTGCACTGGATCGAGAAGGCTAGTCGGCCCGCGCTGGAAGAACTGGCGTTGCGGCGGGTGCACATGGCGGGGATGCATCTTTTGGGCGAGGGCGGTGGAGGCGAGAACGCAGTGGCCGTTCGTGAAAGATTTGGCAGCGAGTCGATGGTACTGGTGACGTTGGCTTCCTGGGAACAGGGGTTCGTCAGTCGGCCCGGCCGAAATTTCAAGAGCGCGGCGGACGTGGAGCGGAAAAACACGCGCGTGATCGCGCGAGAAGCGGGCGCGGGCGCGCAAGAGTTGCTGGAGAGTTTGTTTCGCAAGGCGGGCCGCGCATTCAAGAATGTGGTGCCGGTGGCGGTGGCGCGCGGGCATCGGGCAGTGGCGCAGATGGTGGCGATGGGCGTGGGCGACGTGGGCGTGGCCACCCGCTCGGCTGCAGCGAGTTTCGGTTTGCACTTCGAGCCACTGGCCGAGGCGCGCTTTGACCTGGTTTTCCCCGCGACTCTCGCCTCGGACAGCCGCGTGCAGGCGTTGCTCGATTGTTTGTCCAATGCGCGCTTTCGCCAGGACCTGGGCGGCATGACCGGCTATCGAACCGCGCGGACAGGGGAGGCGCTCACGGGCGTGCAAGCATGAATCATCGCAAGTTTGTCCTGGCTGGCTTGCTCGCCACCTGTTCAATTGCGCCGTTCTTTGCAATGCGGGCAAGCGGAGGCGAAGGGCAGGAACTTGTGGTGTATGCGGCAGCGTCGCTACGTGAGGTCTTTCAGAACGTTGCGCTCACTTTCGAGAAGCACCACCCGAACCTCAAGGTCCGTTTCAACTTTGCTGGCAGCCAGGATCTGCGCGTGCAGATCGAGCAAGGCGCCAAGGTCGACGTGTTCGCCTCGGCCGACTGGAAGCACATGAAGCTTCTGGCAACCCAGAACCTGGTCAGCGAGCCCGCGGTCTTCGCGCGCAATCTGCCGGTCTTGGTCGTGCCCAAGAACAATCCGGCCCAGGTGCGCAGCTTTGCCGATCTGCCCAAGGTCACGCATCTGGTGATCGGCGCGCCTGAAGTGCCGATTGGGGCCTACACCGAAACCATTTTCGCAGCGGCGGAGAAGCTCTACGGCAAAGCCTTCCACGAACAGATTCTGGCGCGGGTGCGCTCGCGCGAGCTGAATGTGCGCCAGGTGTTGACCAAGGTCGCGTTGGGCGAGGCCGACGCGGGCATCGTGTACAAGACCGACGCGCTGACCATGCCTGACAAGGTCCAAATCATCGAGATTCCAAGTGAGATCAACCTGGTGGCCGAGTATCCCATCGCCATCTTGAGTGCCGCGCCCCATTCCGATCAGGCGCGCGCGTTTGTCAAACTGGTCTTGTCCAAGGAAGGGCAGAAGACCTTGGCCGCGGCGGGCTTCAGCAAAGTCGAGCCCAAAGGAGCGAAGTGAGGCAAACCGTTCTGAAGAGTCGTCGTCTCTACGACACGGCCATGGTCGGGCTGGGTGGCATCTTGTTGCTCTTCATCGTGCTTCCCTTCGTGGCCCTGGTTCTCGACGGCGGGCCGGCGGCCATTCTGCGCGGCCTGGGCTGTTCTTTGACCTGGCCGGCGCTGCGCCTCAGCCTGGGGACGACTCTCATCTCAGTTGTCCTGGTGGTGGTGGGTGGAACGCCTTTGGCCTGGTGGCTGGCGCGCTCGCGCTGGCGTTCGGCGCGCTGGTTGGAAATCTTGTTGCAGCTTCCCGTGGTGATTCCTCCTGCGGTGGGTGGCATTGCGCTGTTGCTGGCCTTTGGTCGCCGCGGGCTGTTTGGCGGAGCCCTGGAGCGCCTGGGCTGGACACCCGCCTTCAGTGCCGTGGCGGTTGTCATGGCGCAGGTCTTCGTGTCGGCGCCGTTCTACTTGCAGGCTGCGGTGCAGGCTTTTGGCCGGTTGGACCCGAATTTGCTGGCCGTGGCGCGCAGCCTGGGCGCTTCGCCGCCGCGCCTACTCTTTCGCGTGGCCTTGCCGCTGGCTCGTCCCTGGCTGATCGGTGGAGCAGCCATGAGCTGGGCACGCGCGTTGGGGGAATTCGGTGCCACGTTGATGTTCGCGGGGAACATGACGGGAAAGACCCAGACCCTACCGCTTGCCATTTACACCGCATTGGAACTCGACATTCACACTGCGCAGGCCTTGTCGCTTTTGTTGGTTTCCTTTGCCTTTGCCCTCCTGCTCTTTCTCCGGCGCTTCAATCGCGATCCTGAAGTCGCGCGCAGATTGGCCACACAATGACCGGCGACTCAGTCGCGCAACTGTCGGTTGCGGTGGAAGCCGTGCTGGGAACGTTCTCGCTGCAGGCTTCACTGGAGGTTGGGGGTGAGCCGCTGGCTTTGGTTGGCCCCAACGGATCGGGCAAGACCAGCCTGCTGTTGACCATCTTGGGCCTACGTCAGCCTGAGCGCGGCCGCATCGTGCTTTGCGACGAGGTTCTCTTCGACGCGGCCTTGGCCATCGATCGTCCCACGGAAGAGCGCCACCTGGCGTACTTGCCACAAGATTTTGGATTGTTTCCCCACCTGAGTGCCGTCGAGAACGTCGTCTTTGCCCTGGCGTGCAGGTCACAGCGGGCGAGCGCACAGCAACGTCGCGACGAGGCCATGACATGGCTGGAGCGTTTCGGAATCGGCAAGCTGGCGGATCGAAGCCCTGCGCAACTTTCCGGCGGTGAACGGCAGCGCATCGCACTGGCGCGGGCCTTGGCCTCGTCTCCCAAGGCGCTTTTGCTCGACGAGCCCACGGCATCTTTGGATGTCGAGGCACGCGTCGAGGTGCGCACGTTCTTGGCCGAATCCATTCGCTCGCTCGGCTTGCCCACTATCCTGGTCACGCACGACACCAACGATGTCGAGGCGCTGGCCAGCCGCGTGGCGGTGCTTGAGAAAGGCCGGGTTGCCGGTTGCGGCTTGCTGGCCGACATCCGGCAGAATCCACCGACTTCGTTTGCAGGCAAGCTGTTTGATTCGTCGAGAGTCTCGGGTGCCGGCGCAATGGGCCGGCCCCTCTTGCATTGGAGATGCCTGTCACAACTGAAATAGGAGGTTCCAGCTATGCCAACGTGTTTCGTCTCTAGAATTCGGTCCGCTTCTGCCTGTTTGTTTTCACTGGGCATTGCGGCTGCGCTGTCAGGATGCGGCAGCTCATCGGTGACCAAACCTGCTGATGCCGGCCATGATGCACTGGCCGCAACTGACGTGTTGGCTGCCGCCGACACAGTCAACCCGGGCGTGGATGCCGCTCAACCCGACGCTGCGGCAGACATGGCGGTCATCGGCGACACTGCGTTGAATCCAGGGTTGGACGCGACTGACATGGACACCGGAACGGTGGCTGATGCGCCCAGCCCCAATGGCGGAATGGATGCGCCCGCGGCGGACGTCGCGGCCGACGGAGCCGGCGATGGTGGAGACAGCGGAGCCGGTGATGGTGGCGACAGCGGAGGCGGCGATGCCGGTCCTTCGACCGCCTGTTCCTCGTTGGTCAATCCACTGTACATAATGACCGGCGACACACAGGTGCCGGTGCTGAAGGCCCTGGGAAAGGCCTTGAGGCAAAATGCGGCGAACCCCATCACCCTGGTCTGGTTCGCGACCGGATCCTGCACCATCATCGACGCGGTCTACAACGGCACCCCGCTGACACAGATCCCGTCCTACATTCCCAGCGACCCCACCTGGGATGCCACCACAGGGGCAGTGCCGACCTGTGCGCTGGAAAGTGGCGGGCGCAATGTGGACATCGGAATCCCAATCGTGTTTCCCGCAGCGTGCTCAAGTGCTACACCGCCCGCCAATCTCGGCGCATTCAAGGGTCCGGTGCAGTCGATGCTCTTCGTGGTGCCCAAGTCGGCTTCGCCTGTGGCCATCAGCTCACAACAGGCAGCCCTGGTCTTTGGCACCGGCGCCACCGCCAACATCGCGCCCTGGATCGACGAGAACTTCTATTTCATTCGCCCACCCACCAAGGGCGTGGAGGTGAGCCTTGGCGCCTTGATCGGTGTGGCACCTGCGCTGTGGCACGGGAAGCAGATCAGCGCCTCCAACGATGTCGCCACTGACGTGGCCACGTCGGCGCAGCCTGACAAGACCATCGGCATTCTTGGCAGCGAGACCTACGACAGCACAACCAACCGGGCCAATCTCAAGGCGCTGGCTTTCCAGGCCGTGAATCAGACCAACGGCTATCTTCCCGATTCCACTGCAACGGCCTTCGACAAGCGAAGTCTTCGCGAGGGGCACTATGTCGCCTGGGCGCATGTCTTCTACTTGACCAAGGTGGCCTCAACCGACGCAGGCGTGTCCGTTCCGGTCAACCCCAACGCCAAGCTGTTCATCGACATTCTCACCAACACAGCCGATTCCGGCATTTCGTCTACGCTGGATCCAGTCGCACTGGTGGCGCAGAAGGGGATTGTTCCTCTGTGTGCCATGACGGTGACCCGATCCACAGAGGGTGGCAATCTTTCACTCTCCCCGCCTCCTGATCCGTGCGGTTGCTACTTCGAGAGCAAGCTCAACACGGCTACGGTTCCTGCTTCCTGCGTGACCTGCACCACAAGCGCCTCTTGCACGGGAGGCACCACTTGCCGACATGGCTACTGCGAAGCTGACGATGGCCGCACTTCACTGAGCGATTGCAGCGCTCTTGCAAGCGGAGCCACCCACGCGCAAATCATCAACAACACCTGCACTGCTGGGGCGCGCTTCCAGGCCGACAACATTCCCACTCCGTGAACACGCGCATTGGCCGGTTGGGTTTGGGCGGGCTTCTCCTGGTCGGGGCGGTTCAGACCGCCCTGGCCGAGGAGGCGCCTGCGCCATCTCAACCAGCGGCGGCGACCAGTTCGGCGGGCCGCCTGAGCGTAGGCGAGACCATTCTGACGGTGGGAGGGTTTCTGCAGGCAGATGCCGTGCTGACCGACCAGTCCTCGCAGGATCAGCTCTCCCCCTCTGGGGGAGAGCCTCTCAATACCCAGCGGTTTCTTATTCGACGTGGACACCTCTTCGTCGAAGCCAGCCGAAGGATGCTTCGGGCGGCCGTGGAGCTGGACGCCAATACCATCAAGGGCATGGCGCTGGGGCTGGCGCGCGCCGAGCTAGCCCTGGGCAAGGCGCGGCCCACGTGGAACTGGGAGCTTGCCCTTGGCCTGGTTCGCATCCCATTCGGTCTCGAAGTTCGGGAATGGGATCCGGATCGGTTCTTCTTGGAACGCAGCAACGTCAGTCGGGCACTTTTCCCCGGCAACTTCGATTTGGGTGCGCGCGCGCAGGTTTCCTGGCGCTTCCTTCGTGCACAAGTTGCGGCGATGAACGGCAACCCACTGGGGGACGCGTCCTTCCCAGCTCGCGATCCAAACTCAGCCAAGGATTTCGTCGGCAGGCTGGGAATGGACGCGACTGTCGCAACCAAGGTCCATGTCACGGCCGGCGTGTCTTCGCTGAAAGGCACGGGGTTTCATCCCGGCACGCCCGCGACCAAGAACGTCCTGGTTTGGAACGACCAGAATGAGGACGGCATGGTCCAGCTCAGTGAGATTCAGATCATCCCGGGCCGAGCGGCCACGCCCTCGCGGAACTTCTCGCGCTTTGCCGTCGGGGCTGACAGTCGCATCGGCTTGGCAATTCCTCGCTTGGGCAATTCAGTGCTCTTCGGCGAAGTGATTTGGGGCAGCAATCTAGATCGTGGGCTCCGGCCCGCCGATCCCATCGCCTCTGGCCGCGACTTGCGGGAATTCGGTTGGGTGGTGGGCGCCAGCCAGGAATTCACCTCGTGGGTCGGGTTGGGCGTTCGCTACGACTTCTACAACCCGGACGTGGATGCCTCTCGTCAGACGCCCACGGTTCTAGTGCCCAGGGACGTGTCCTTTCACACCTGGACCTTCACGCTTTCGTGGGGCGGTTTTGCGCACGATCGCCTGATGCTGGAATATCAACACAACCGCAATGCGCTGGGCGTGGCCTCCGACGGATCGCCCACGACGCTGGCGGCCGACACGCTCACCCTGCGCGGGCAGATGGTGTTCTGATGAGTTTCCGACCGGGTATCTGGTTTCTGCCGCTGGCCGTGGCTGCTTGCGGCGGCACCAGCAGTGACACCGGCCTGGAGGCGGCCGTGCGCGTAGCCGGAGGCCAGTTCTATCCCGGCTCGATCGACAAGCTGGCCAGTGCGGATGTGCCAACCGTCGTGGATGTGCTGAACAGCCAGAACGTGATCATACCTGGCTTGCAGAACAAACAAATCTCTGGCCGGCTGGATCCAGGGAGCACGGCTGTGGCCATCGGTTTTTCCGGCGACATCGGCTACTGGATTCTCCCGGCTGATGTCCCCGACGCAGACAGTCCGACCCAACCGACCTTCCATGCCAGTCTATCCTTTTCTCCTTCGCTGCCACAAACCTCCTACGATCTCATCGTCCGCGCCGCAACCCCTCCCAATACTATCGGGCCCGCTACGCATGTGGCTTTGGACGTTGAACCAAGCCTGCCTCCGACCGGGGGATTGGTGGTTTCACTGTGGTGGGATACGGGGTCCGATCTCGATCTGCATGTGGTCGACCCCTACGGGGTCGAAATCTGGGCCGGCAACATCAACTCCTATGATCGATATTCGACGTTGCCAGCGCCCGATGCTGGCGCCATGAGCGAAGCTGGCATTCTGGACTTCGACTCCAACGCCGGGTGTGTCATCGATGGCCGCTGCAATGAAAACGTGGTCTGGTCAGTGGCCGCGCCGGCCGGTGACTATGTGGCCCGGGTCGACACATTCTCGCTCTGCGGGAATTCCGCCGCGCGCTGGACTGTGGAGGCGTTGTTTGACGGGGTTTCCTTGGGCAAGGCCGAGGGCGAGGCGCTTCCGGCCAGTCAGCGTTTCAGCAAAGGCAAGGGTAGTGGAGTCACGGCCCTGTCATTCACAGTTGCATCCCCATGAGCCCGCGGGCGAGTGTCTTCGCGCTGGCGATCTTTTCGGCCACGCCCGAAGCAGCGGTGCTGGCGAGCGACGGCTACGAGACCGTGGTGGTCGCTCCGCCGGCCAAGGCAGCGGGGGAAACTGGCCTTTCCACGGCTGAGTTGCGCCAGATCCCTGGAGCGCAGGGCGATGCCGGCAAGGCTTTGGAAAACTTGCCAGGCGTGGCTCGTCCGGGACTGGCGGGCGGCGAACTCGTGGTGTGGGGAGCGGCGCCCAACGAGACGCGCGTGGTGATTGACGGCATGGAAATACCGGCGCTGTACCACCTGGGTGGGCTGCGCTCGGTGGTTCACAGTGGCTTCCTGCGCACGCTGACCCTTGTGCCTGGCGGCTATGGCGCGGAGTATGGCCGCGGCCTGGGCGGCCTCATTCAGATGGCCAGCCGCGGGCCACCTGTCGAGCGCTACCAGGGGGAGGTGGATGCGGATGTCCTGGATGCGTCGTTTGCGGCGGGCGTTGCGCTCGGAAACGGTGGAGGCGTGCTTGCCGCCGGCCGCATCGGCTATTTGGATCGCATCCTGGACGGCGCGTTGTCATCGGAGACGCGTCGCCTGTTTCCCCTGGCGCACTATCGCGACTTTCAGGGCAAGGTGGTTGTCCCTTTGCGCGACAATGAGAAGGTCGAGGTGATCTTCCTGACTTCTTTTGATGCCAGCTCGATCGCTGGCAACACCGCGACTCCTTCCTCGTATGCCGAGCAAGACCGGAATCAATCCTTCTCGCGCTTCGGGGTCAGGTACGTGCGCGCCTTTCCCGACGGTTCAGCCGCGTCGCTAGTCCCCTTTGTTGGCTGGGACCAGACACGACGGCAGGAGATCGCGGCGCAGGGTAGGGCGGACGAGTCGGTCACCTCGACTGTGCTGGGTCTGCGCGGAGAGTATGGTGCGCCGGTCTCGCCGAGGCTGACGTTGGTTGTGGGGTTCGACGGACTTGTCCAGCTGGCGAACCTGCAGCGTTCAGGATCGCCGACGCTGCCGCCAAGGGAAGGCGACATTGTCGCCTTTGGCCAGTCAGTTTCGGGCAAGGCCAGCGCTGACACGTGGAGTGCTGCGGTCACAAACCTGGCCCCCTACACCACGTTGGAGATCACTCGGGGGCGCTGGCGCGTGCTTCCATCGCTGCGTCTTGACGGCGTCGTGATTTCACCCAATCGCAGCGCTCCTGAGAATGGCGTCACGCCGCGCGCCGGGTCTTCGCGTTTGTCCTGGTCGCCGTCTCCTCGCCTGACCATCGCACACCAAACCCGTTCCTGGTTGCGCGAGAAGCTGGCGTTTGGGCTGTACCAGCAAGCCCCTGAACCGAGCGATCTGAGTGCGGTCTTTGGCGCACCGACGCTGGGGGTTGCCCATGCCCTGCACATTGTGGTGGGGACAGACATCGATTTTGGTCAGCGCTTCACTGTGCAACCCACCTTGTTCTATCGGTACATGTGGGATCTGGTGATGCGCAATCCAGATGCAAGTCCCGCACTGGCCCATGCTTTGGTTCAGGATGGGGTGGGGCGTGCCTATGGCGCGCAGGTTCTCTTGCGATTTTCGCCTCACCCGGCGCTCTCCGGTTGGCTGGCCTACACGCTGAGCCGCAGCGAGCGTCGGCACTCGTCCGAGTCTTCCTACCGACTGCTCGACCAAGACCAACCCCATCTTCTCACCTTTGCTGCCCATGCGTCGCGAGGCGGCTTCGTCCTGGGTGTGCGCTTTCGCTTGGCCAGCGGAATGCCACGAACCCCGGTGACTGGCAGCTATTTGGATGCGACCACGGGACAGTTCCAGCCCATCTTCGGGCAACAGAACAGCATTCGCCTGCCGGCCTTCTATGCGCTCGATCTTCGCGTGGAAAAGCACTTTCGCCGACGTTCGCTGGACATCGTTCCTTACCTAGAGATTCTCAACCTCACCAATCACGCGAACGTCGAGGAATTTGCCTATGACGAACAGTTCGCCTCGCGCTCGAACATCACGGGCCTGCCCATCCTGGCTGTGGCCGGAGTTTCAGTGAGGTTCTGATGCGCAGGTCGGATTTTCTCGCGTTCTTGTTGCTGGCCGGCTGCGCGCCCAAGATGGGCAATCCCGCCTCGCTGATCACGCAGGAACGGGTCATCGGCGTGCGCGCCGAGCCCGCCGAAGCGGCGCCTGGGGATCTGGTCAAGTATTCAAGTTTGGTGGTTTCTCCCTCGGGAACCGTCGAGGCCCCAGACCTGTCATGGAGCCTGTGCAATCTGCGCAAGCCGGTTGCGGAGAACACACCCGTGAGTCAGGCCTGCCTGACCGACGATCTGGCGCAGTCGGCACAAGGCGTGTCTGCTTCGATTCAGACACCCAGCTCCGCGTGTTCAAATTTTGGGCCGCTGGCGCCGCCCTCAAGCAGTGGAACTCTTCGACCCTCTGACCCGGACGCTACCGGCGGCTACTACCAACCACTTCGACTCGATCTGGGCGCGGAGCAAGTCATCTTCCGCGAGCGGCTGAGCTGCGGTCTGGCGGGTGCTTCGCTGGTGATGGCCCAGGAATTCCGCGCGCGCTACACGGCAAACCAGAATCCGACCTTGGTGTCGCTGTCAGGCCTGGTGGGCGAGACGCCGGCGTCGCTCGATTCCTTGCCAGCCAGTCAGCGCATTCGCCTGGTTGCGACCTGGTCGCCCGAGTCGGCGGAGTCATATCCCGTGTTCGATTCCGCCTCGCAAACTCTGGCAGATCGTCGCGAGGCCCTTTGGCTTTCCTGGTTCGCCACCGCCGGCTCATTCGACGACTCGGTGACTGGCCGTGGGGAAGACGACAGTGCGGTGTTGACGGAAAACCCCTGGCAATCTCCCGCAGAGGCCGGGGTCGTGTTGCTGTGGCTGGTCTTGCACGACAGTCGCGGCGGGGCGGACTTCGCCTCTTACACGCTGACGGTTGTGCCGTAGGCGTCTACTTGAGATTCGGTACTCCGTCGCGCGAAACCACGTAGCTGCTGCTGTAGACCTTCTGCAATTCAGCCACGGTGCTGTACTGCTCGGGATAGGGCTGGGTCCAGATGCTGAAGAAGACCCAATTGGTCTTGCTCGACTGCAACTGATCGGGATCCACGACAGGCCCACATTCGTGCAAAGCAATGGGCATGGTTGTACCGAAAATGGTGCGCGCGGCAGTGAATATCGACGTCATCGGACTGTAGTCGTAGGCCTTGTTGTAGTTGTCGGCGCCGCCGATATCGACGTATTCTTTGCCAGGGTAGAACGAGGCGTCAGGAGAACCATCGTAGGGGAGCAGCCAGAGCGCGTTTTTCACGCCGTTTGTGTTGATTACGCGATCAAAGGCGTACTTCCACAGGCGGACGTACTGGGCTCCTCCCTCCATGCTCCACCAGAACCAGGTGCCGCCGGCCTCGTGGAAGGGCCGGTAGATGACCACGCCGTTTCCGGCTTGGACCATCAGCATCCGGTTGGCAATCGCGTCGAGTCGTTGGTTGAAGACCGTGTTCTCGTTCGATCCAGCAGTCAGCGCCTTGTCGATTTCACCCGCGATTTTCGTCTGTGAGCCTGCATAACCGTCGGCTGTTCCTGGCGCCCCCATGTGATAGCCGAACATGCAAAGCCCACCGGCGTTCCAATAGGTGAGGCAGCGGGTTGCAGCGCCGTCGCTGTTCGCCTCGAAAGCGCGAATGGCGGGGTACTTCCCGGTATTCGTGAAGATGTAGTTGACCTCGAGATCGCTTCCGCCCTCCTCCTGCCCTGAGAGAATGTGGTTGCCGTATTGGCTGTAGAGATAGCAGAGGACATTGCCGGCTTGCTGAGTCGCATTGGGTGTCACCGGGACGGCAGTACAGCCGGCAGTACTGGTGGCCCCGCCCGTCGCCGTGGTTCCGCCCGTCGCCGTGGTTCCACCCGTCCCGGTGGCCCCGCCCGTGCGTGTGGTCGCGCCAGTGTTTCCACCCGTGCCTCCTCCCCCGCTGTTCCCCGCGCTGGCATCAGCGTGGGAGTCGGTGCCAGCGTCGATTGCGGCGGATCCACCGGCCGTGGACATGCCGCCGGTTCCTGCCGCGCCTCCGCTGCTGGATGTGCCTCCGGTACCGGAATGCCCGCCGCCACCCAGGCCGGCATCGACCGTGACGCTTCCCCCGCTGCCAGAAACTCCGCCGCCCGCGCTGGTGCCGCCACCCGACAGCGTAGCGCCGCTCGCCGTGACGTCGATGCTGGCGACGGTGCCGCCGTTGCTCGTCGTGGCAGCCGTGGTACCGCCGGTGAGCTGGCCGGTCGTGCTCACGGTGCCACCTGCGGTTGTGGCGCCGCCCGAAGTGGTTGTTCCGGCGGCAGGCAGGACACCGCCAGTCGCGGACGCCGCCCCGATCGGTTGGCCACCGCCGACCGAGTGCGTCCCTGGCGATCCTCCGTTGGAGCAGGCGACGAGCGATCCCGCAATGAGCAAGAAACCGGTGACGTGCACAAGCCTGCTCCGCCGGGCGTGGGCCTGCGGTGACGCGTGCGAAGCTGAGCTTGACATGGATGCCCTGCCTTTCAGAGGTTCCACTGCGAAAGGGCACCGTCCTCGACAAAGCTTCCATGCATTCGGCCGATTGAATGCAGCAGGACGACCACTGCGGCGGACAGACTGAATTCTGTAACTTCAACCCGTGAACGTGCCGGGGCAGGGCAGGTGCGGCGCCGTCCGACTATTTCAAATAGGCGGCGAGACCAATGCCCTGATCTTTGATGGCCTGGGCCACCACACCCGCTACTTGGGTGGCGCCATCCGTCTTGAAATGGGTGCCGTCGAACCAGAAGGTCGCGCTACCGCTCGGGCAGAGCTTGAGGCTGTTGTACAGAGCCACTGAGAGCGTCGTCAAATCAACGACCGGCACGTTGTCGGCGGTGCCAGCGGCCTTGGTTTCTGGCCCGAATCCACGGTTGGCAACATTGGTTGAGCCGGAACATGACTGGCCGCTCGTCGGCGTACCGAATATCGGGTTAGCCCCCATCGATCTGATGGTCGTCGCCAGATAGGTAAGGTCAGACTGGTAGAGCGCCGAGCCGACATGCCGATTGCAAGTGGCGGTACCGTCGTTGATGCCAAACGCGATGTACACCCAGTCGCCCGCCTTCATTCCTGTTGTCGCATTGAGCATGGTCGTCCAGTTGTCGGAGTAGGTCTTGTCATCAATGACCGTGCACTCGCCACCCGCTGTTGTCGGGTTGTCTTTCGAAACGTTGGGGTCGCCCCAGATCCAGGTCTGGATGCTCCGGCCACCGCGTGCCTGATTGGAGACGGTGACGTTGGGGCCACAGTATTGCTGGAATTCAGAGGCCCAGCCGCACTGGCCGGTGCCTTGGCAGTTCTGCATGGTCGAGTCGCCAACCATCCAAAGCGTGATCTTCTTGTTGGGATCCACCGGGCCCGCATCCGGGATTACCACGGCCCCGCCACTACCGGAGCCCCCTCCGGCAGTTCCGCCGGCCCCGCCGCTGCCCGAGGAGCCGCCTTTTCCAGTCGTGGCGCCAGTCGTGCCGCCCTTTCCTCCCGTGCTAGTCGCGCCGCCGGTGGCGACGATCGAGCCGCCGGGAGCGCCAGTCGTGCCGCCCTTCACGGTCGTGCCGCCGAGGTCACCAGTCGTGCCGCCCTTTGCGGTGGTACCGCCGAGGTCGCCAGTCGTGCCGCCGATCTCGCCCGTTGAGCCGCCGGTGGCGCCAGTCGTGCCGCCCTTTGCGGTGGTACCGCCGAGGTCGCCAGTCGTGCCGCCTTTGCCTGCACCGCCGCTGCTCACTACGCCGCCGGTTGCACCGCCTGTTTCAGAAGTCGCGCCGCCGGTCACGCTGCTGCCACCGGTCGGGACGCTGCCGCCGGTCGGGACGCTGGTGACGCCGCCACCCCCGGCGGCCGTAACTCCCCCGCTTGGCCCAGTGATCCCGCCCGCCGAACCGCCACCTCCCTGCGGCGCGGAGTTTGGCGGACTTCCGCTTCCCGAACTGCATCCGAGTGCGAGAGAGAACGCTGCGGTCAGGGCGAACAAGAGGTGACGAAGATTTCGCATTTTGCAACGGCCTTCCGGGTTGTGAGTTGCGTTGAGAGTATACAAAGGCATCGTATTAGTCAGTGGCCGCACCACAGGCTCGCGGCTCAGTCATTCGTGATAGCGCGACGCGTGAGATCCCTGATTCCCTCAAAGCCCCACCGCTCACTCATCTTTGGCAAACAAGCCCAGGTACATGGCGAGCAGCGAATCGCGCGGGGTCTCGCCCACCGGAACCCGGGGCACGGTGAACACGGGGCGCGGGGCTGCGAACTCACGAACCGCCTCCACCACTTCTGCGTGAAGCGCGGCGGCCGATTCCTGCTGGCGGCGCAGCTTCTCCAAACGATCCATGAACGCCCGCGTTTGCTCGCGCTCTTCCTGCCCACCCAGAAGCGCAGCCGCGCGTTCCACCGCGCGCTCGATCTCGCCGGGACCGGGCAGGAAGGCTTCCTCCACCCGGTTGACGATGAAGGCGCGTGGCACGCAGCCTTCGTCGGCCAGGTGCTCGCTGATGACCTGGGCCTCGACGATGCGCGCCGGATCCGGCGCACACACCACCAGGAACACGGTGCGCGGGTCGCGCAGCAAGCGGCCGACCTCTTCGCCGCGCGCGCGGAAATGGCCGAGCAAGTCGGAGAACGCTGCGAAGAACCCAACCGTTTCGTCCACGAACGACGGGCCTGCCACGCGCGCGATGAGCGAGGTCGCGGCGGCCCCGGCCCGAGTCCACAGGCGCGAGGTCCACGAGGACACCGTCGCTGCGGGCATGAACCAGCGGGTGATTTTGTCGCTGAAGAAGGTGGCCACCCGATCGGGGGCTTCCAGAAAGTCCACGGCATTGCCGGTGGGCGGGGTATCCAGCACGACGCGGTCGAAGCGGCCGGTGCGAAACAGCTCGTGCACCCGCTCCACCGCCATGTATTCCAGGGTGCCCGACAGACTGCGCGAGATGTGTTGGTAGACCCGGTTTGACAGCAACGCCTCTCGCCGCGCTGGATCAGGCACCAGCAGGGCGATCATGTGATCGAAGGTTGCCGTGGGGTCGAGCATGAGCGCGCTGAGCGTGCCCGAGGGGTGCATCTTGCGGAACCCGGTCAACTCAATGGGATCGTTGGTCAGATCGAGCAGCCCGAGCGCGTCGGCCAACCGGCGTGCCGGATCGATGGTCAACACCAGGGCACGCCGCCCGGCTGCGGCCTGGCGCAAGGCCAGCAGCGCTGAAAGGGTGGTCTTGCCCACGCCGCCCGGCCCCACGCACACCACCAGCGGCGCATCGGCGATGAGCGTGGCCAGTTGAGACGCGTTGCCAGCAGCGGGCACGACCGCGCGCCCGGATCGCCCGTTCTCAGGTGCCCGGGTCGGGGGCCGGGCCGGGAACTCCACCACGCTGGCGCTCTCCAGGCCGCGCAGCCGCTCGATCTGTTTTCGCGCATGATCCAGACCATCGAGCTGGCCTTGCGCCGCCAGCGCCAAGTGGGCCATGGCCTCCTCGCTTTCACGCTGCAGGATTTCCAGCAGGGGGCGGTCGCTGGCGTGCAGCAGCATGGCCGGGACCTGGTTCACCACGACCATGCGGGCTGCGATGCCCATCTGACGGGCCTTGCGCAGAAGCTCCAGCGTCTCGTTGACCGGCAGTTCCTCGGGCAAGGTGATGGTCACCATCTCGCAGCGTTTACCGTCGAGCAGCAGGCGCTGAACCCGCTCCGCCGCGTGGGCGATGGGCCCGATGCGGAACATGCGCTGCACGGCGCGCGGGGTATCCAGGAACGACAGGGCATGGCCGGTGGCCGGCAGATCCACGATGACCGGCACGCGCCGGGCGGTGCTTTCGTCGACCAAGACCCGCAACTCGTCGAGTACGATCATCTCGCGCATGGCTGGCGAGGTGCGGATGAACTGGCGCACCACCCGGTTGCGCAACACGGCCTGGGCCAGCACGGGAATGTTGACCAACCGCCGCAAGGCCGGCTCCACCGCGGTGTCGAGATCGATCTTGACCACCCTGACGCCGCTGTCCGCAGCGATCAAATCAGGCAGGCGGCGGTACGCGGAAAACTCGACCGCAACGGCAGCCCCGCGCCGTCGCACCGCCAGGGCGGCCAGGGCTGCCACCAGGGTGCTCTTGCCCGTGCCGCCCTTGCCCGTGACCAGGATCACATCGCGCTGGTCGACCAGCGGTTCAAGTGAGGCGACATCAAGCATGCGATTTGCCATCCATCGTGGCGGCTCTCAGCCCCGCTGACAACTGAGAATTTCAGCAAACCGCATCTGCAGACCGCCACGTTGTATCGTGGCTTCACAGCACATTCCGCCCGGCGCCGACGAAGCGTCGGGCGGAATCTTTGCCTGGTAAACGCGGGATGGATGAAGCGCATGGGCGGCAGCCTGGCGGCTATGCGCCTGTGGAGACTACGCTCCATGCGCAGCATGCGCCCGCTCGCCGTGACACCTACTTCAGATTGGGCACCTCGTCGCGCGTGACGGTGAATTCGCTGTTGAAGGCCGTGGGTATGCTGCTGTTGTTCTTCTGAGAGCCCGCCCAGGTATTGAAAAGCACCCACGGCGCGGAACTGGGGAAAAGGGTACTGGGATTGGGGAAGTTGCTGGATTCGTGAAGCGGGATGGGCATGGTCCCGACCACGGTCTTGACCTTGGAATAGGTGGCGGAATCGCCCTGGTAGTCCGGGCCCGAGAGGTCAACCTCGTCCTTGCCCGGGAAGTAGGCAGCGAACTGAGTGGCGGAGAAGCCGTTGAGACCGCTGAAGGGAAAGAGCCAGATGATATTGTGGAGATCCTTCGTCACCGTCAGGTAATTGAAGGTGTACTTCCACAGGGCAATGAGCTCGGCTCCAGTTCCCTTGCTCCACCAGAACCAACCATTGGGTTGCGTCTCGTGGAAGATCGCCAGGATGATGGGCACGTTGGCGGTCTGCATGGCCTTGATCTGGAAGGAAATATAGTCGAGCCGGTTAACGAACGCTGCATTCTCTGGGCTTCCTGCCGTGACCGCAGCGGCGAGGAGGCCGGCGGGGGGAGTGGACTCGGCACAGTTGGTGCCTGTGTAGCAGTCGTTCTTATAGGTTGTGCCGGCTACCGGCATGCCCTGGTGGTAGCGGAACATGGAGATGCCACCCGCGTTCCAGTAGGCGATGGCGCGCGTGATCCCGCTGATAACGGAAGTGTCACTGCCCCCGGAGGGATACAGAAAGTCGCCGCCGAGAATGGCTGGGGTCTTCAGGCCATTGGTGGCGTACCAGCTTATGTCCCCCTCTGGATTCGACCAGCTGGTTTCTTGCTGCCCTGAGATGACGTGATTTCCGTATTGGTTGTAGATGAAGCAGAGCAGGTTCTTGGCCTGAGCTGTGGGATTAGGACTGACGGGCAAGGCACTGCATGGGCCGGTCGACGGCGGCTGGGTCGAGCCGCCCGTACCTCCTGCCCCGCTCCCTCCGATGCTGCCGCCGGTTCCAGCCGTGGTCGAACCGCCCTTCGGGGTCGAACCACCTGTTGCCTTGGAGCCGCCGGCCGGGGTCGAGCCACCAGTCGGGGTCGAGCCGCCGGTCGGGGTCGAACCGCCGGCCGGGGTCGAACCGCCGGTCGGGGTCGAGCCACCAGTCGGGGTCGAGCCACCGGTCGGGGTCGAGCCGCCGGTCGGGGTCGAACCGCCGGTCGGGGTCGAACCACCAGTCGGGGTCGAACCGCCCGTTGGGGTCGAACCGCCCGTTGGGGTCGAACCAGCGGTTGATGTCTTGCCGCCGCCAGTCGAGCTGCCCGCAATGCTGGAGCCGCCGGTCGGAGTCGAGCCGCCCGTCGTGATCGTACTGCTCTCCGTTGTGGTGCCACCTGGCGCGCTGTTGCCGCCGGCGCCTGCCGCACCGGTCTGACCACCTGTGTTTCCCCCGCTCTCGGTCACCGTGCCTCCTGTGCTTGGAACAGAGCTGCTTCCCCCCGTGGCGTTGCCTGCTGTTCCCTGCGCACCGCCGCTAGCGCCCTGCGTGCCATTGTCAGTACAGCCAACCGAAGCAGCCAGAGAGACTGCGACGGCCAACAAGTAGATCTTCCTCATGCGATGTCTCCTTCCCGAATGAGCGATTCAGCATTCTCCGCAGGCTGGACCCAGCCCACTGACAAGAAGGGCGTGCCGGTTCGACAACCTTCTATGAATTTGCCGAGATTCGAACGGACCGGAACCATCACCGTCCGGGCTCTCCGCGCAATTGTTCACTTGAAACTGGGCAGTTTGTCTCGCGTGATGACGTAGGGGTTGGAATAGACCTCCTGGAGATGCGCCGTCGTGTTGTACGGTGAATCGAAGTATGGGTTTGCCCAAACGTTAAAGAATAGCCACTTGGTACCGGTCGACTTGAGCTGATCGGGATCCGGAATCGTGCCGCACTCGTGGAGAGCAACCATCATGTTGGGAAATGCGGTTTGCGCCGCCTGGAAGATGCTGGTCATCGGTTGCGTGTCCCCCGCCTTCACGTAGTTGTCCGCTCCTCCGAAATCAATGTACTGCGCGCCGGGGTTGTACGCGGCAGTCGGGTACTGACAGAGGGGCGCTAGGAACAGAACATTGTTGAGCCCCTTGGTGGCCGTCAGGTAGTTGAACGCGTACTTGAAAAGACTCTGCCACTGCGCCGAAGTCCCCATGGACCACCAGAACCAGGCGCAGCCATTGCCGGCCTCGTGGAAAAGCCGGAGGATGGCGACGCCGCCGGCGGTCTTCAGCGGCGTAACAAACTGGGCGATCCGATCCAAATCCGCATTGAAGCTCGTGTTCTCGGCCGTGCCCGCGGCAAGCACGTTGTCGATGTTGGTCTTGGTACTGTACGTTCCCCCATTGATGCCCATGTGGTAGCCGAACATGCAAATGCCACCGTTGTTCCAATGGGTAACGCATTGGGTGGGCGCTTGACTGTTGTTCACGTCGAAGGCGCGAATCGCCGGGTACTTTCCCGTGGCGGCAAAGACCGTGTTCATCCCGTTGTCGTTGTTGTCCTCCTCCTGCCCCGAAAGGATGCCGGTGCCGTAGATGTTGTGCAGATAGCACAATACGTTGCGTGTCTGTTGGGTAGCGTTGGGTGCCACGGGCACGGCGGTGCAACTGGCAGTGGTCCCGCCACCACCTCCCGTGTTTCCCCCGGTGCCGGTGGTTCCGCCCGTGCTTGTGGATCCGCCCGCGCGGGTAGCGCCGCCTGTGCCTGTGGCTCCGCCAGTGTTCATGGCTCCGCCGGTGCTGGTGGATCCGCCCGTACGCGTAGCTCCACCCGTGTCTGTGGTTCCGCCGGTCTTCGGCACTCCGCCGGTGTCTCCACCCGAGCCTGTGGTTCCGCCGGTCTTCGGCACTCCACCGGTGTCAGCGCCGACATCCGGGTTCGGGCTCGCATCCCGGTTGCTCGTGCTCGCATTCGTCGAGCTGGCGCCGCCTGTCGAGGTCGTGTCACCGGTTTGCCCCGAGCCTCCGCTGGCACTGGCCCCACCCGTGACTGAACCGCCGGTGCTGGTCGGACTGGCATCGGTCTTCACGCTGCTACCGCCGCTAGTGCTGCCGCCGTTGGAGCTGACTCCGCCGGTCGTGGCCACACCGCCAGTGAGCACGGTGCCGCCGGTGGAGGTTGCGCCGCCGGTTGTCGCCATTCCTCCTGAGGCGCTTGCCCCGCCGGTTGCGGACGCGCCGCCCGAACTGGCAATGCTCGAATCTGGCGGGTTGGAAGGTGCCTCCGTATTCGAGCAATTTCCGATGGCGGCCGCGACCAGCAGTAGAACCGAGACGTGCAGAACTCGAAGGCAGCGGGGAAGAGTGGCGGATGGCGTGTTCAAATTGGAACTCGGCATGGATCGCGTTCTCCTTGGGAATCAGTGATCCCCGGTCGCCCAGGACGATCGGGTGCGCGAACACCTGACAAGAGGGCCGGAGCCAGGCGGGACCTTCACGCAATCGGATGAGGAGCGTGCAGGTTCGGGCAAGCGCGGCAAAGGCGCCCAGGTCCGGACTACTGGCCGTCTTGCGGGCCGTTGCTGGGACCCATGGCACCCAACTCGCGCCCTTAGTGGGCGTCTGAAAAGCTGTCTTGGGCGTTCACCCGGCGCGAACCCGGCCGCATCCAGCACCCGACGATTGTGTAGATAATCCGCGCCCGCAGGCGCCCAGCTCCTCACCCCCAGCCCCTCTCCAGGACAGGAGAGGGGAGCCGGAAACATCAATCACCGCCCCGCATCTTCCGACGCCCCTCTCCGTTCCGGAGAGGGGCCGGGGGTGAGGTTGCAATTCTCCGGTCGTCGCTGTTGCCCGTACATGCTCTGAGCCTTTTCAAACGCGCTCTCACAAATGTCCGGCCAACGCAGCCAGTCCCTGCCGAAAGGACACAGTTGGGCGAAAGCCCAGCTCGCGTTCGGCCTTGCGGTTGTCGTAGCGACAATCGCTGGCCATCAGGCGCACGCCGTAGCGTGTGAAGGGCGGCGGCGTGCGCCGGCGCAGCAGTCGCGCCACTTCTTCCATCGTGGCAGCGGCCAGGTAGATGACGAAGAACGGGACGGACCAGCGCGGTCGCGCTGTGCCCAAGAGCGCGGCCAAACCATCGACCACCTCGCGCGCAGTCACGGTCTCACCGTCAGTTAGGTGATACACTTGGCCGGCCGCTGCTGGTACTTCGGCGGCCAGGAGCAAGCCCTGAGTGAGGTTGTCGACATGGGAGAGCGCAAGCCGGTTGGACGCGCGGCCAATGTAGACCGCGCGTCGGCGACGCAGCAGGGCCGCGATGCGCGGGGCGATGCTGGGATCGCCCGGTCCCCAGATCGCGCCTGGCCGGACCGCCACGGTCGAGAGGCCGCGCTGGCCGGTTGCCTCCAGCACGAGCTTTTCTGCCTCGATCTTGCTGGCTGTGTACGCATCGTGCGGCGACGGATCGTAGGGACTCTGTTCGTCCACCGCGCCGCCCTGGCGTGGCAGGCCCAAAACGGTGATCGAGCTCACGTGCACCAGGCGCTCGACGCTGGCGTCCTGGCAGGCCGCCACCACGTTGCGCGTACCATCCAAGTTTGCTCGGAAGAACTCGCGCCGCGGGCCCCAGTCAGGCACCTTGGCGGCAGCGTGAAACACGGTCTGCTGGCCGCGGGCAGCCTCCCTCAGCGACCCGAGGTCGCATACATCACCGCGCACGATCTCCGCGCCTAGACCCGACAGGCGACGCAAATCGCTGGTGGGCCGAACCAAGGCCCGCACCCTGACTCCGCGCTTGCAAAGGATCGCCACCAGGCTGCTGCCGAGGAAGCCCGAGGCCCCGGTAACCAGCGCGGTTTTCAACGTGCGACCTGGAGGCTGATGGTCCTATTCAAATTATCCATGCAGGTGGATGCGAGTATCTCACGCCTCTTGGCCCCAAAACTTGACGAAGCGCACTTTGTGGGTTCTTATCCTACATAAACCCACTTTGCCTACCATCTCGAAAGGAGAGGTCGCCATGAACCTGGACCGTCGATTCGATGATCGTCTGCCTCTGGAGACACTTCTTTGCGCGTACGTTCTGGATCGGCCTCAGCGCGGACTTGCCGTCGACATCAGCGAGCGCGGGGTATTCCTCAACACCTTGTTGCAGGATCCGAATCCGCCGCGCACGCCGGTGGGCTTGGAATTCAAGCTGCCTGGCCTGCCTGAAACCATCTGGGCCGCCGGCGAAACCTGCCGCGATACCATGGATGACTACTTCTACGGCATGGGCGTTCGTTTCACGGCCATGGCGTCCTTGCACCGGCGCATGCTGCGCGACTACTGCCGGCGGGCGCGCCGCCAGCGCAGCGGTCTTTGGGCCTGAGCTGCGCCTCGCCGTCCGTCACACACGAGGGCCGAAAGGGCTCCCAGGCAGAGCTGGGAATGGACATGGCCAGAGACGGAAAAGGTCAGGAGCAGCGCAAGACAGTTCTGTGGTTGACCTATGGCCTGCCCTGGCCCACGGACCGCGGGGATGCCATCCGCTACTTCAACCTCATTCGTCAGGTGGCTGCTCGATACCGCGTCTTGCTCTTTGCCATGCTGGAATCGCCCGATGAAGCCCGGCATGTGGCCAAGCTGGCGCCATTTTGCGAGCGGGTCGAGTGGGCGGTCATGCGTGCCGGCTCCGAAGTCGAGCGCGCGCGCGATTTTCTGGGACACCTGCTGCAGGGTCGGCCGCTTGTCACCTGGCCCTACGCCTCGCGCTCCCTGGAGATCAAGCTGCGCGACCTGGTCAGCACCGGCACGGTCCATATTCTTCAGATCGAGCATTCCTTTCTGGCGCACTTCCGCGATGCGGTTCCCGAGGGCTCGCGCTGTCGGACGATCCTCTCGTTCCACAACTTCTGCGAGACACAATACCGCACCATGCTGCACATGCAATCGGGTGCGGTGGCGAAGCTGGGTTTGCTGGTCAAGGCGATCCTCATGCGCGGTTGGGAGGCCCGACATGCGCCGCGTTTCGACCGGTGTCTGGTGGTTTCCGAAATCGAGGCCCAGCGCCTGTGCGCGGTGGCGGCCGGCACCGCGGTGTCGCTCATCCCCAACGGCGTGGATACCGCGGCTTTGCGTCCGTTGTCCGAGGCCGCCGCCGGCCAGCGCTTGATCTTCGTGGGCCACCTGCGCTACCCGCCCAACATCGACGCGGTTCGTTTTCTCGCGCACCACATCTTGCCGGCCCTGCGTGCGCGCATCCCGGAAGCGCGCCTGACCGTGGTGGGCGACGGGGCGCCCGGCGTGCTGGGCGAGTTCCGCGGGCGCGACGACATCGACTTGGTTGGCCGCGTTCCTTCTCCGCTTCCCTACTACCAAGACGCGCATGTCGCCGTTGTTCCTTTGCGCGCCGGTGGTGGAACCCGCCTCAAGATTCTCGAAGCCATGGCGCTGGGGCGGCCCGTGGTTTCCACGCCGCTGGGCTGCGAAGGTCTCGCGGTCGAGCACGGCAAGCACCTGCTCATCGCCAGTGACGCCGAAGACTTTGCCGCAGCGGTGGCGCGTCTTCTGACCGACCGCGCGCTTGCCACGCGCCTGATCCTGGTGGCGCGAGCCCTGGTGGAAAGGGACTATGATTGGACCGCCATCGCAGAGCGGCTGCTGAGCGTCTACGACGAGCTGTTGGCACCATGACTATTGGCGCCGGCGCGATCCGCGGGTAAAGATGCAAGCATGGTGTTTGACGGGCCGCGCCTCCGGCGCGATCTGGTTTCGACCATCTTGCGAGAAGATGGCGTCAAGTGCGTCGACGTTCACGATCCCAAACGGGGGTCGAGCTTCCGTCTCTTCGACTACGAGTACTCGGTCGCTCTTGCGTTCGATGGCCGGCCTCTGGCCAAGGTCATTCCCTGGGTGCGGCTCTCGACCGGGCTAGAGCTGACGGCCGATCAACTCACGGCGTTCGCTGCGCGCCTCGATCAGCTTGGATTCCTTGAGTCGGAAAAGGCGAGGACGCCAGGGGTCGCGCCAGAAAAGACGCCGGCAGTGGCCGACGCGGGGGCAGAGACGCCGTCGGCGACCCCCTCGCAACCCATGCTGGCCGAGACGCCTTTCCCGGTCCCACCCCAACCCGTGCTGGCCGAGACGCCCCCGCCGCTCCCTTCGCAATCCGCGCCTGCTGGAGACGTAACGCCGGCGCCACTGGCAGCGGAATCGCTCCCGGCAGCGGCGCAGCCAGCCGTCGAGTCGTCCCAGGCCCAAGCGGCGCCCAAAGACACCCCTCCTCCCGACGCGCTGGCAGCGGCCGAGATACCCGTGGCGGCCACAGCGCAGCCCGACGGGCCTTCGCAGCACCAGCCCTGGCTGCCAGCCGCGGACGCAACGCCCGCGCCGAACGATTCGCTTCCACCATCAGTCAGCACACCGTCGCCGGTTGCTCTCGAGACGCAGCCTGCGACCGCCGTGGACCAGACACCGCCGCTCCCGTCTCAAGAGGAAACGCCGTTGCCCATGCCAGAGCCACGGCCCGCAAGACACATGTCCGACGGCGAGGCTGCCGAAATCACCAGCCAGTCGCCCGCTGTACTTCCGGAGGCTCGCATGGCGGCGCCCGCGCTTCGGCGGATCGTGACTCCGCCGCCGATTCCCACGCCCACTCCCTTGGTCACCCCGTTGCCCCTGCGGCCCGCGCGGGTGCGTGGCGGCCGCTGGATTCTCTCCGCTCTGTTCGGCACCCTGACAGCCGTGGTCGTTGGCGTGCTCGTTGTGCCTCTGGCGATGCGACCGCACCCACCCGCTGCCGTGCGCGTGCGCGTCCTGGTCGCCAAACCCACGGCCGTCCTGCGTTGGTTCGACGGCAGCGCGTCCGTGGAGGCATTGCCTCGCCAGGTGCTGAGCTTCCCGGCGGGCGGAAAAGTGATTCGGCTGGCGTCCCCGGGAAGCGCGCTGCGGGCTGGTGATGTGGTGGCCGCGACCGACGCGGCCCGCTGGCTGCTGGCCGATCTGGCAAAGCAGGAGGAGCGGCTCGCCTACTACCAGCAACTGGTGAAGGGCGCGCAGGACACGGGCGACGACAAGCGGGTCGTTGCGGCCCGGGCTCGGGTCGAGTTCAGAGCTGGATTGGTGGAGCAGACGCAGCAGGCCCTGTCCCAGGTGGCCGTAGTGGCACAGGCCCCGGGCCAGGTCCAGGCAACTTTGGCCAGCTTGGGTCAGACTGTGCAGGCGGGCGTGCCTGCGGTGCGCATGCAGTCGGCGGGTTGGCGCGCCAGCTTCGAGCTGCCGCGAACGCTGGCCGCGCGGGCTCGCAAGCAAGGCATCTGTGCGGCCGAGATCGAGGGGCGACCGGTTGGGTGCAGCTTGGCCGTCGAGAGTGGCGACGAAACTCACGTGGTGATCGAGCTGCCGCCAGAAGCAGCGACAGCGGCTGGTCAAATGGTGCGTCTGCTGCGTGCGCGTTTTGCCGACGCATTCCTGCTGCCGGCCTCGGCCCTGTCGCGCATGGGTGAAGGCGACCGTGTCTTGCTGGTGGCGCCCACGGGTCGGGCCGAGGTGCGCAGCGTGGTGCTGGTGGACCGAACCGCTGCCGACGCTGTCATCACCCAGGGTCTGGACGCAGGCGACGCCGTCATCGTCGAGACTTCCCAGCCTGTCGGGGCAGGGGAGCGGGTGCGCACAACCGAGGCGATGGGCGAGTAGCCAGAGCCCACCGCGGCTCACCCGCAGGGCCAAGACGTGCTAGGTTCCCGCCTATGTTCAAGGGAGTCATCACGGCACTGGTCACACCATTTCGCGGCGATGCCATCGACGAGGAGGCCCTGCGCCGCCTGGTCGACGAGCAGATTCGTGCGGGAATCGACGGATTCGTTCCAGTGGGGACCACGGGCGAGTCGCCCACGGTCTCGGTGGAGGAGCACATCCGCATTATCAAGATCGTCGTGGAAGAGACGCGCAAGCGCGTGCCGGTGATTGCCGGGACAGGCGCCAACTCCACACGCGAGGCCATCGAGCTGACGCGCGAGGCGCGGGCGGTGGGCGCCGACGGCACTTTGCAGGTCACTCCTTACTACAACCGGCCCACGCAGGACGGGCTCTTCCGCCATTTCAAGGCCATCGCCGATGCGGTGCCGCTGCCCATGTTGGTGTACAACGTGCCCGGCCGCACGGCCTGCGACCTTTTGCCCGAAACCATGGCACGGTTGTGCGAGGTGCCTTCCGTGGTGGGCATCAAGGAGGCCACGGGTTCGGCGCAGCGAGCGGCGCAGATCATCTCGCGCGTGGGCGACCGCATGGTGGTGCTGTCAGGCGACGATGCGACTGCCTTTCCGCTGTACGCCCTGGGCGCGCACGGCTGTATTTCGGTCGTGTCCAACGTGGCGCCCGCCGAGATGGCGGCCATGTGGGACGCGGCCGCCGCCGGCAACTGGAACAAGGCGCGCGAGTTGCACTACCGCGTGTTCCCGCTTTCGGAAGGATTGTTCATCGAGGCCAATCCCATTCCGGTGAAAGCTGCGCTGGCCATGATGGGCAAGATCACCGACGAGATCCGCGCGCCGCTCTACGCGATGGCTGGGGCCAATCGCGAGAAGGTGCGCAAGATTCTCGCTGACCTCAAACTCATCTGACGGGAACGCCATGGCCGAGGCTGTACGCATCGCCGTATTAGGGGCCGCGGGCAAGATGGGCGGCGCCATCGTGCGCGCGATGGCCGAGACTCCGACCGCTGCTTTTGTGGTTGCAGTGGAGCGCCCTGATTTTCCTTCGCTGGGCGCCGATGCCAGCCGCCTGGCAGGATTGCCCGAAAGTGGAGTGCGCGTGCAAGCGGACCGGCCCGGCCGGGGAGCGGCCGACGTGTGGATCGACTTTTCCTCGCCTGGCGCGGCCGTGGCCAATGCCAGCGCTGCGGCGCAGGCGGGTGCGGCCATCGTGATCGGCACCACCGGGCTTTCCACCCAGGACAAAGACGCGATTGCCTTGGCAGCGAAGAAAGTCCCCATCGTGCTGGCGCCCAACATGTCAGTGGGTGTGAACGTGATGCTGCGCTTGGTGGCAGACGCGGCTCGCCTTTTGGGTGCTGGCTACGACGTTGAAATCGTGGAAACGCACCACCGGGCCAAGCGCGACGCGCCTTCGGGCACGGCTTTGCGTCTGGCCGAAGCGGTGGCCGAGGCCACCGGCCGCGATCTCGGCAAGAGCGCACGCTACGAGCGACATGGCGACATCGGGCCGCGCACCGCCGACGAGATTGGCATCCAGACCATGCGCGGCGGCGACGTGGTCGGCGACCACACCGTGTTCTTCCTCGGGCAAGGCGAGCGCATCGAGATCACCCATCGGGCCTCCTCGCGCGAAGTTCTTGCCCGCGGCGCTGTCCGCGCAGCGCTCTGGCTGCACGGCCGCAGCCCCGGCCTTTTCGACATGCGCGACGTGCTGGGTTTGAAGTAGCAGTCCCGCGGGTGTTGAGAATCAGCCAGGCGCAAGACAAATCTGTCAGCTCCTCAACACCCGCAGTGCGGTGAAGCGCATCTGGCCAGGCCGTGGGCTCTGGTCCCGCGCTTGCACAATCCAGGGAATCATGCGCCCATCCACGAACATCTCTGGCACACCATCACGCGGCACCGGATGGCTGAGCGGGGCTTTGCTGCTGGCAGGAATGGCGGCCCTGGTTGTCTTGCTCCGGCGGGTTGGCGCGGAATCGGTCTTGCGGAGCATTGAACGGGTCGGCCCGAACTACGTTCTGGTTCTGGTCGCGCCCGTCGTGGGAATGGTCCTGCACTGTTGCGGCTGGCTCGTGCTGCTGCCCAAGGCGCTGCGTCCTCGACCGGCGATGGCGTTGGCGGCCTACGTGGCGTCGCAGGCTGGCGACGAGCTGGGCGCTGGCGTGGCGGGCGAACCACTCAAGGCGCTGGTGTTTCGTCCGCGGCTGAGAAGCAGCACCCTGGTCGCGCTGGCGCTCGACAACGGGACCAACATCGCGGCCACGGCGCTGGTGCTGGCCGGCGCTGCGTTCCTTCCCTGGGCCTCCACTTCGCTGGTGAGCGCGCGCACCTGCGCCTGGGCAGGCGCGACCAGCTTCGCTGTCGTGCTGCTCGCCGTGCTCTTCATTCTCGTCGCGCCTTTGCGTCGGTGGGATGCTGGATCCGGTCGCGTGGCTCGATTCGTTCGCCTGCTGGATGTCGCGCGAACCGCATTGCTTTCGCGGCCGCGGCTGGTGCTAGGCAGCGTGCTGTTGCATCTGGCGGGCAAGCTGTGGATTGTGGCCGAGATGGCGCTGCTGCTGGCGTTGTTGGGTTTCAGCCCGACGCTGGCGCCCTGGCTGGGGGCCGCGTCCGTGCTCGCGTCGGTGGTGGGCGCGGCTATCCCCGGTCAGATGGGCGCGGTCGAGGCCGCGGTCTTTGCCGCCTGCACCGCCCTGGGAGTGGATGCTCCCACGGCCATGGCGCTGGTGCTGCTGCGCCGCTTGCGCAGCGGACTGTGGATTGCCCTGGGTCTGCTGCTGACCAGAATGGTCTTGGCCCATGGAAGAGTCGACGCCAATACCGCCCGTCAAGTCCGGCCAATCTTCCACACGCCCTGCGTGTGACATCCCTGCGCCGTCGCTGCACATCTGGCCGTGGACAACGACGGGGTTCGATCGTATGAGTGGCGCAAGATGTGGTGGCCCAGCCTCCGCGCCCTCAAGGACCGCGATCCTGGCGATTTGAGCCCGCGGCCGTTTGGACGCTGGGGCCAGTTCGGGCTGTTCCTGGCGGTGTTCTGCTTCTTTCTTACGGTGCAGAGTCGCGAGCTGCCATGGAATGATGCCAAACCCATCTACGCCGCTGCCATGAACTTCGCCTTCCATGGCCGGGTGGACGCGAGCGGCGACAACGTGCCCAAAGGGAAACGGACCTACGACGTGCATCCTTTCTTGGCCTCGGGGATCCACGTGCCCGGTGCCCTGTTCCAGCGGCTGTTGGTGTCGCGTTTCCCGCAGGACACCGCCTTGGCCAAGATCGTGTCTAGCCACCTGGGCCCGGCTGCGCTGGGCGGCCTGGCAGCGGTGCTGTTTGTGCGCCTCTGTCTTTTCTTGGGGCTGGGGTTGGGCGCCAGCCTGGTGTCCAGCGTGGTGTTGGTCATGGGGACCATGGTGGGGATCTATGCCCGGGTGCCCTGGTCCGAAATGGTCCAGGCCGTGACCTTCCTGGGTTTCTTCTCGGCCCTCATGCGGGTTCTGCGCGACTACCGGGGCAAGGCCGTGCTGGTGCTGGGCGCGTGGTGTGGGGCCATCGTCAATTCCAAGGAACTGTTTGTCTTGGCTGTGCCAGGAGCATTTCTCTTGGCCCTGTGGCACCACCGCGACACATTGACTCGCAAGGAAACCCTCAGGTGCGTGGGACTGGGCCTGCTGGGCGCGGCGCCCTTCTTGCTCATTCAGTTCATCTACAACACCATTCGCACCGGTTCGCCATTTCGCACGGCCTACGGCAACAGCGCCGTGAGTTTCGTGTTTGGCACGGAGACCCTCGACGGCTTCTTGGGTCTTTGGGCGTCGCCGGGCAAGAGCATTTTCCTGTACAACCCGCCGCTGATCTTCGCCCTGTTTGGAATTCCCCTGATCGTGCGTCGCTGTCGGCTGTGGGCCACCGCCCTGGCGGTCACCGCGATTCCGGTGGTCCTGGTCTATGGGAAGTTCATGTTCTGGAGCGGGGACTGGTGCTGGGGGCCGCGCTATCTGCTCTTTCTCGTGCCGTTGCTGTTGCTGCCGGGCGTGTTCTTGGTGGACGAGGCCATCAAGCATCGACGTGTCGTGGTGGGCGCGCTGGCCACCGCGGTCTTTGTGTTGGGCATCGGTGTGCAGGCCATCGGCGGCAGCCTGTATTGGGATCACTACATTCGGGTCGAGCACAACGCGCGTGCGCAGTGGTTGGGGGCACCTGACCGGACAGGCAATGTGACCAAGCCCGGTGCCAAGAAGCCCTGCGATCCTTGCTTCGAGGATTTCTACGGGCTCAACTGGCTGCCGCCGTTTTCTCCTCTGGCGGGTCAGTACTGGATGGCCAAGCACATCTGGCGGGGTGACTCCTGGGACGTGGCCGAGGCCGATGGTCCCTGGCATCGATACACCACTATCCCGCTTACCGACATTGCCGTCCCCTACGCACGCGGGAGGCTAGACTGGTGGTACCTGGAATTCAGCCAGCGCCACGCCTACCGGGCTCGCTTGCTGCAAATGATTCTCTATCCGGCTGGGCTTCTCTTTGGTGTCTTCCTGTGTTGGTGGGGCACGCGACGCCGACAGCAGAGCGCCGCTGCGGTGGCGGAAACGGCGCCGGAGCCTGCGGCATAGGCGTGTGTGCGCCTATGAGCCAGCCTTGACCACCTCGACGTAGCGCAGGCGCAGATCGTAGAGAAGACTGTCCAGCAGCTTGTTCTCCTCTGGGGTGAGGTTGGACTGGGTTTTCTCCCGCAGCAGCGTCAGCAGGTCGATGGTGTGCTTGGCCATGGGCAGGTCGCGGCGCTTGGCGGTTTCTCCTGGCGGCTCAATCTCGCCCAGGTGAATCAGTGCGGAGCTGCCCAGGGAAAGGATGAAAGTGGAGAAGTCCGCCGGCGGAAATGCGCGATCGTCGTCTGCCTGCGCGCCCACTGGCGAGGGTGCCTTGGGCTCGGCTGGCTCCGCCAGCGGGCCTTGTGCGGCTGGCCCTGACTCGGTCGCTCCGTTCTCGGAGAAGGACCGGCGATCCGTTACCTTGAACCCAGGCGTTTTCTCGGAATCCGACATGCGGCAAGGCTACGCAGCCCAGCCCGCGATTTCAAGCTGCGGGGTGAGGCGGGGTTTCGCTTCCAGCAGGACTCGGGTTCGCGTCGACGACCTCGTCGGGCGATCTCACCTTGCCGGAGGCATCGGACAGCGACTTCAAGAACTTGTCGTAGTCCTTGCGCGTAATGAGGCCACGTTTGATGTTGCGTTCGACGATGCGGCGATCGAACAGGATGGGGTCCGGGGCGTCTTCGTCGCGAGTCATTGCGGAGAGTGCTTAGCGAGAGGCGTGGCCCAAGTCAAGGACGCTGATTTCACCGAGGAGCACGCTACAATGGGGCCACCATGACCGTGACTTTGGCCAGCAGCTCGGAAAACCCCAACTTTCTTCGCCAGCTTCGGCTCTTCCTCGAGGAGATCTGCTGCGACATCTGCCGGGTGCACGCGGTCCAGCACGACGGCGCGCAGGCTGAGGAGGTCGATGTGGCCCGTGAGGTCGACCTGGGCGCCCCGGGCGCATTCGCCGACATGCTGGTGCGTCGGCCGGGACGACCGCCGTATTTTCTCGAGGTCAAGTACGGCTACGCCAGCGACCGGCTGGTCCATCATCTAGAGCACAAGTACGGGACGGCCTCCACCACGGTGCCCGATGCGGACCGCGTGGTCCTGCTCATCGACCGGGCCACGCGGCCGGACGCCTCTGCGCTCTTTGCCCGCCTGCGCGCCGCCATCCGTCCTGAGTTGCAGTTGGAGATCTGGGACGAGACCAGGTTGCGCGAGCTGATCGTCGAGTGCTTCAAGCTGGATTTGCCCGCGGTCACCGTCGAGAGCCTGACCGAACTGCGCAGTGGCATCGATCAGGCCAAGTGGCACTGGGCGTTCGGCGATAGGCATGTAGCGAGCCCGCTCAAGGCGTCGCTGCTCTGGCACTTCGGCTGGTCGCGCCTTCTGCAGCTGCACACGCAGTACGGCCTGACGCCTGAACGCATTCTGCCGCCGCAGCGCTATCGCAACGTGGTGGTGATTCTGGCCGACCTGTCCTACTTCTCCAGCTTCGTTCGCGACACGCGCGACGACGAGATCATGCGCGGCGCCCTGACCTCGTTCTATTCCAACTCGCGCTACGCCATCATCAACTCAGGCGGCATGATGGGACAGTTCGTGGGCGACGAAGTGCTGGCCCTGTTTGGCGTGCCCGAGCCCGAGGACAACGTCACGCAGCGGGCGCTGGAATGCGCGCGGGCGCTCTTGCAGATCGGCAACTCGGTGTCCAACCGCTGGCAGCGCCAGCTCGACCGGGTGCAACCCGCGGGCGGCGTGCACCTGGGCATCGCCATGGGCGACATCCACGTCGTGCTCTACCGGCCTTTCAGCCAGACTCACATCGGCGTGGTGGGCGACGCGGTCAACCTGTCCGCGCGCCTGCTGGCCGAGGCCGGGTCCAACGAAATGGTGGTGGCCAACACCTTCTATCAGAAGCTTCCCGAGGCCGTGCAAGCCGAGTTCAGCGAGATGGAACCCGTCGAAGCCAAGAACGTCGGCCTGATCAAGGCCTGGAAGTTCCACGGCCGCTCGCGCTTCTCGACCCGCGGGGCCTGAGCGCCGGTGGCGCACATTCTAGTCTGTGGTGCCGCCGTCGTCCGGCGCATCCGCAGACACGCCCGCCTCCGCCGACCCCGACACCTCCGACGCCGACCCGTCTTGCGGTGGCTGGTATGCGGCCGCGATCGCGGCGCTGATCGTGTCGGGAGGAAGGCTAGCGGTACAGCCCCGCTTGAGGCAACAGACGCTGACTGTGATCGGCGCCGCGTCCTGACTGATGGCTTCGCAGGTCGCTCCAGACGGGCAGTCTGCGTTGGTCTTGCACAGGACTTGGCCTGGGGGCACGTTGAGCTTGAAGCTACACGCCGAACCCGCCAGTAGCGCGCCTGCGAGAAGAATACCGACTGGAAAGAATAGGCTGTTTCGCATGGTGCACCGACTAGAGACGGAGCGAGAGATTGAGGCCCCATGCCGTGGGAGAAATGGCAGGCTGAATCTCCGCCGTCGCGCCCCCACTGCTCTTGCTCGACCCGATGAGGTGCAGGGTGATCCCGGTCGCAGCTGCGACGCCGCCGATGGCGTAGAACACGTACTGCATCGTCACGAAGCGATTCCCGTCGGACTGCTTGGTGCGCAGATCGGTTCCCTGCGCGACCTTGCCTGCGCTGGTCAGGTTGTTGGCGTCGTCGCTCGTCTTGCTCACGAGGTGGCTGAACACACCGCCCGTCATCAGCGCTGCGGCGCCGACGATCTCAAGCGCGATGCCGGTCAGGACCAGTCCGCGGCCTTGCTCCCCGGTTGGCGGGGCGGGCGCCGTGGCGGTCGCAGCCGCGGGAACGGTGGGAGCCGGAGGCGGCGCTGGCTGCGCAGCAGGCGGCGCGGCTGAAACCGGGGCGGGCGCGACCGGGGCTGGCGGCGTGGGCTCGCTGGGCTGGGCCTTCTCGCGTGCACCTGCCGCCGTGGGCGCAAGACCCAGCGCTAGCAAACCACCAACGTACGCCGCTAGGATTGATCGACGGAGAGCCCATGAAGACTGCCTCATACGACTTGGCCTGCCTTTCCTTTGGTCCTTCTCACGCCGGAGCGCCTTGCTGGGCACGCGGCGCTCGTTGACGCGGGAACTAGTCACAGACGAGCGAGTATAGATGAAGACGCCCGTCGGGGGGAGACTCACCATCTCACCGAAGTTTGGAAGAAGCGATTCTGCCTAACGCATCGTGCGGCGTGAGTCTCCAACTGTCCGGCGGCGCTTTCACACAGCCGATCATTCGTTTCGCCGGTGGTCGGGCGGCGTCTTTTTGTGACGAAACCATCGCGGAAGTTGATGAATCCGGATCTCTTTCGTAGCCTACCGTCCTCCCAAGATTCCCGATTCGCCGCCGAGCGGGGTTCTGCAGTCCAAAGCCGAGGAGTGCGTTCATGAAGTTTCCTCCCGCCCCGATTCTCGCGTTGCTTGCTCTTGGGGGAGGGTGCGCTCTGGCGCCCCCGTCGTCGAATCAGGCACAGGGTGGAAACACGAACTCGACCACGCACAGCAATTCTGGAATTGGGGGAAGCGGCGGAGCCGGTCCCTTGGGCGGAAGCACCAGCGTCATCACGCCGTCGGGCGGCAATACGGACCAGAGAGATGCGGGCGTGATTGGTGGCACCTTGGCGACCGCGGGCACTACTACGACCGGTGGCGCGACATCGACGGGCAGCACGCCATTCGGAGGCAGCGATCCGACGGGCGGCACCACGGCGGGGAGCACGGCGACCGGGGGCAACGCGATGGGCGGCGCCAGCGGAGGTGCCAGCGGAGGCAACGCGAGCGGCGGCACCAGCGCCCGCGGCGGCGCGACCGGCGGGTCATTCACGGGCGGCTCGATGACCGGCGGCATGATGACCGGCGGCTCGATGGCGGGCGGCTCAAAGTCAGGGGGCGCCAGGAGCGCAGGCGCCACGGCCAGCGGCGGAGCCAGTGGCGGCAGCGCGTCCGGCGGATCGGCCAGCGGCGGCACGTCCACTTCCGCGGCAGGCACTCACGCTTCATATCCGCCCATCACCAACGGGACCAGCGGTTTCGCCACCCGCTACTGGGACTGTTGCAAGCCATCCTGCGGCTGGTCTGCCAATGCCAACAACAAACCGGTGCACACCTGTGGCAAGGATGGCGTCTCGACGGTCAACAACGACACGCAAAGCGCATGCGGCGGTGGAGGCGGATACATGTGCTACTGGGGCGCGCCCTGGTCTGTGAGCGACACCCTGTCTTTCGGCTTTGCCGCCTACAACGGCGTCGACTGCGGCACTTGCTTCCAGATCCAGTTCACCGGCAAGGGGCAGTACAACGACAAGGATCCAGGGTCGATGGCTCTCAACGGCAAGACGATGATTGTTCAGGTGATCAACATCGGAGGCATCGCCGCCAACCAATTCGATCTCCTAATCCCTGGTGGGGGCGTGGGTGCGAACAACGCGTGCACCGGTGGTTCAGCGCAATGGAGCGGTGCTAACATCGGCGACACAAATGGGGGCATGCTCACGACCTGCAAGGACAGCGGATCGTGCGTTCAGCAGATGTGCCAGGCCGCGTTCGGCAACATGCCGGAGCTCTTGGCAGGCTGCAACTGGGTCAACAGCTGGTTCGCTGCGGCCGACAATCCCCAGATGGTGTACCAGAAGATTGCCTGCCCGCCCGAGATCAGTGCCAAGTCGGGAGAGTAGCCATCACGCGCTGGCTTGTTCTCGCACTTGCTGCGCTTCTGGTGGGCTGTGGCCAGGGATCGCATTCAGGGCGCGGGCCCGACGGCGCTGCCGATGTGGGCCGCCCCGTGGGCCCCGACGGACAGAGCAGCGTCGAGGTTGGTGCCAGACGCGATGGCGCACCGGATCGCGTTTCGACGATTGACAGGGGCAGCGGCCCTGACCAAGCGGCGGACATCGGACCCAGCCCTGACCTGGCCGCTGACAGGCCAATCGGTCCCGATCTGGTTGCGGACGTCAGCGCCGCCGCTGACTTGACGGCGGACCGGGCGAACAGCGCCGACTTGGACGGCGCAGACGCGGCGAGCTCTGCCACCGACCTGGCCGTCGAAGGTCCCGGGCCGGATGGGTTGGGCGATGGAGGCTGCGCCCTGGCCGACATCTCCCTCGTAAACCTGCCGCCCATCGACTTTACGAAGGGCTACCACAATCAGCCGGAGATCGAGGCCTACCTGCAGGCGGTGGCCGTGGCCTTTCCGGCCATCGCCACCTACAAGGTGAACGGCCAATCGGGACAGGGCCGTGATGTGCCCTATCTCATCATCAATGCAACCTGCCAGGCCAGCCCGCCAGCCATTTTCACCAATGGCACCCACCACGGCGACGAACCCGCCAGCACAGAAGCCGTCCTGGCCATCCCCGACTATCTCTTGCGAAAAAGCACGACCGACGCGTCGGTGCGAAGCCTGCTTGAGACCTACGCTTTCTACGTGCTGCCCCTGGTGAACCCGGATGGGTTCGCCCTGAACACGCGAGAGAACGCAGACGGACTGGACATCAACCGTGACTACTCCTACCCGCTGCGCAGCGATGCGGAGTCGTTTCAGACCGTCGAGGCCCAGCACATGAAGTCCCTGCAGGAAAGCGTCGGGTTCCGCGCCGCCATCGCCTACCACAGTGGCGCGCAAGAGGTGCTGTGGCCTTGGTGCTATACCGCTGACGCCACAGTCGACGGCGGATTCTTCACGGCCGCCGGACAGAAGACGGCGCAGGCCATGAATTTCGCCATCTATCAGCAGTCCTACGACGACTACCCGACTCAGGGCGAATACATCGACTTCGCTTATTGGAAAAGCCATACCCTAGCCGCCACTTTCGAAGTATCCGCGGTGAAAGCTCCGAGCGTGGCTTTGCTTGCCGGTGTCGTGGACGGCGCGAGCAAGGGCACGGTCGCCTGGGTCCAGGCGGTGGACGATCACGCCAACGGCAGGTTGCATGGCTTGTCCACGACGGCGGAAACGCGCAGGAGATTCCCGCTCACCGCGCCGTTTGACGGAACGAATCGGCTCGAATAGCGCCGTCCCGTCTGCGCACACTTTTTCACGCTACCTTGTGCTTCGGCTTCCGATAAGCCGGGCACGATTCTCACCAGTCCGGTCGAGTCCCTGCTGCAACCAGTCGCTGGCGCGGCTCCCTGCGGGGCTGACCTTGAGTACGATCCGGCGTTTCTGGAGCTCGAGCGCCTGGTGCAGGGCAAGCCGGAGCAACAGATGGGAAGCGCGGTGGTACTGGCGCAGGAGCCTGACTGGAACGCGATCGTCCAGCACGCGACTGCCCTGCTGGGCAAGACCAAGGACCTGCGGGTTGCCTTTCACTTGACGCGAGCCTTGCTCAACCGCGACGGGTTCGCGGCTCTGCGCGATGGGCTGGTATGGGGGCGCCCAATTGCTGCGAGCGTCGTGCCAGGACATCGGCGAGGTTTTCGCCTGCGTGCTTCCGTCCAGTGAAGAACAGGGCGATACGATGGCCATTGACGACGGACACAATGCCCGACGTGAACATGCCCGTGCGCTCTGGCTTCTCGGTTCCGGCATCGGGGCCTGCTCTTTCTGTCTCCGGTGTCACCTTCTCGTCGAGCTTCTCGTCGTCGACCTCAGCCATCAATTCGAGAATCTTGGCCGGCGTATCGTCATTGTGCAGGACGGACCCCTGGGCGCCCTGGTTGACCAGCTCACCGTGAACCGGCTTGAGACGGTCGGCCGCGCGCTCGACGATTTCCCACTGCGTGGCTGCGGGCAACGGAACGCCCATGCCGGCCTGCAACCGTTCGAGGCGATTGAAGGGCAAGCCTGCTCCATACTTGACCGTGCCGATCATCACCGCTGCCGTCTCGTCGTACTTCTCGCTGCCAACCCCCTCGGGGGCCGGGGCCGTGAAGACCTCGCCACACAGGTTGCAGCGCAGGCGCTCCTGCTCGTACACTGTGGCGGACAGCGGCGCCATGCCCACGATGCGCACGAGCACCGCCGGATCCGAGAGCAAGTAGACCTTCCCCTTCTGGCATTCGGGGCAGGCATCGCCGCCGTGCAGACAGGGGTGCGACACCTTGATCTTGGTGGCACCAGAGTACGCCGCCGCACCATTGCGGCCATGCCCCGGTCGCTTCGACTTGTCCGGGCCACTGTCACCCGTGGCTCCTGCGTCCGGCGCGCCACCTTGGGCCGCAGTGCCACCAGTGGGGGTGTCGTCGTCGATGACCTGACTGGTCTTCTCCGTGCTCGCCCCGAACAGCATCTTGCGCAGCCGCTCGATCGTCGTCCCTTTCGCCGAAAGCTCCTGTGTCAGGAAGGCCAAGGTGTCGACCGCTGTCTTGAGCGTGGCACAATCCGTTTCACTGAGCGCCCCAGTCTTGGCCCGTTCGACAATCCCGAGCAACTCCCCGAGCGGCAGGTCGCGCCGCCTGGGCGACGAGGCGTGTCGGTGTCGCCTCCGTTTGCTCATCCTGGTTGCACAATTATCCACTGAACGGCGCGCGCAAGTTTTTGCACCATGACCGCATCAGGCCCTGACCTGCCGCCACACTGGTGCGGCCTGCGTTGCCGACGGATCACCCGCGCAAACCAGCACCTGCAGCTCGTGTGCCTGCATGACCGTCGCGGCGTCGCCCGCGCTCGACGGCCACCAGCGAAATTTCCCTTTCGATAATCGCTTGTGGCATAGCCAGAAACCCTGGCCGTCATACACCAGAATCTTCACAGCAGTGGCCCGCCGGTTGCGGAAGACAAAGACCGTCCCACTGAAGGGATCCCCACTGAGCGTCGTCCGGCAAAGCTGGGCCAGTCCATCAATCCCACGGCGAAAATCGGCGGCCTCGATGGCCACCAGCACCCGCATCTGTGGCGTGATCTGGATCATGCCCATCGGCCCTGGAATGCCTTGGCCAGTGCCGGCAAATCCAGGTGCTGGTTAGCAGCCAGCCGAATCACCATCCTCTCGCCCTGCACACCCACCAACTCCACCTCCGGCCCGCGCGCCGGGAACGGCGCTGTGGCAAGCGGCGCTGGGCGCAGCTCGACAAACGGAACCGCAGTCTGCCCTTGAATGCCCCCACCCGCACAGCGCACGCCTGGGCCATTCCGTTCAGCTACGACGAGGCCGTGGTCAAACTGATCGCCGACCGTTGCACCGAACTGGAAAGCGGCGGCCGCATGATCGACTCGATCTTGACCAACACCCTGCTGCCCCGGATCAGCCACGAATTGCTCAGCCGCATGATGCGAGGCAAGTCCGTCACGCGTGTTGCGACCACGGCGGCAGGCGGCGAATTCAAATACGCGTTCGATTGATTGTCCGACGGACTCAGGGCCGGGAATTGACATCGCCACAAAACGGAATAGTTTCGCGCGGGTGATGGTTGCGAAGGCTGACCTGCCGCCTGTGGGGTCCAGGATGGGACTTCACACGAGCGTCGTCAGTCGCGAACAGGACAAACATCCAGCCGGGAGATCAGGACATGGCGAGTGAATTCCACAAGTCTGCTTCCAAGAATGGTGTGTCCATCACCGCCTATCGCGGCGATGGCTCCGCCTTGCTCGCGTTCGACCTGGACCCACAGTTGGCGACCGACCTTTTCGCCGGCTTCGCCATCGAGGCCACCGCGCCCGACGGGAGACACAAGAAGGGCGACGCCAAGTTCAACGAACGCACGCTCTTCATCCGCTGACAGAACGGCGGCCTACAAAAGGCGGCTTCCGTGAGCCGCGCCCACCAGCATCACCACTTGCATGACCAGGGCGCGGTCGCCCTCGACCTGCAGCCGCCCGGCTAGCAGTGCCGGCAAGACGGCGAGCGTGCCGTTCGACAGTTCTTCGCAGGTGCGGCTGTCCGCGCGCACGGTTGCACGCGGACGACCGGCGCGCATCCCTGACGGGCCGAACGCCAGGTCGAGGGTCCAGCGCCGCCGACGGCGCCCGTGGATCTCGACAGCGATGCGGCCGTCGAGATGCGCCAGCAAGTCGATCTTGCTTTCGTCAACGCACAGCAGATCCATCACGTCGGTATTTGGCGGCAAGAGCGCAGGAAGATCGGGGCCGTCGCGAAACAAGGCTAGAAAATCAGCCGCGCTCTGCCTGAGCCAAGTGTCGGGATCGGCGTGGGGGCCAGACCGTCCATGCGCACCGGGCTCGCGACGATTGATGATGAGAGCGTCGTCAGAAACGCAGACATCCCAGTCGCCGCCTCCGGGGCCCGAAAGAGTCACCCGCACCGAGGGGCTGTCGGGCGGCGGACGTCGAGGAGCTGCTTCGAAGGCGCGCGGCAGCCAGGATTCGATGATCTCGTCTGCCGGCATGTCGGCCGGCGGGCGGCTACACTCGCTCACCGTTTAGCGCCGCCTTTTGCCCGTCCGACCGGGCCGCTTGGACGTCGTCTTGCCGGGACGCTTGCCCTGCTGCTGTCGGCCTTTCGCGGGACGCTCGCCTGGTCCGCGGCGCTCGCGTCGTGGCCGCATCCCCTCCCCAAACAGGCGCAGGTCAACCTGCCGGCGCGCCACACTGGCAGACAGAACCTCGACCTTGACCGGATCGCCCAGCGAAAAGGTCCGGCCCGATCGTCGGCCCACCAGGCGACATGCCACCTCGTCGTAGTCGTAGAAATCGTCAGGAAGAAGATGCTCGCTGCGCACCAGCCCCTCGACAAAGGGTTGGTCGGTCGCCACGAAAGCGCCGAAGCTGGCTATCCCGGAGATGGTGCCGTCGAGCACGTCGCCCACGCGGTCGCGCATGAAGAAGGAACGGTAAAGGTCAATGACCTCGCGCTCCACTTCCATGGCCTTGCGTTCAGCGAAGGACGCCTCGCTGGCGACCCGCTGCAGGTCCTCAAGCGAGGGGGCCAGGCCTTGCGGCGGGACAGCGAATCCCCCAGCCGGCTTGCCCAGGCTGGCCAGCCGCTGCTTGAGCAAGCGGTGCACCACCACGTCGGGATAGCGGCGGATGGGCGAGGTGAAGTGCAAGTAGGCCGGCGCGGCGAGGCCGAAGTGGCCCACATTGGTCGCGTCGTAGGTGGCCTGCTTGAGCGAGCGCAGGAGCTGGAAGGAGAGGGCTTTCTCCGCCAGGTGGCCCTGCAGCCGCTTGAGCACTGCCGCCAGACCCGCGGGTGTGCGCGCCTTCTCCTCGTCGACCTGGATGCCGTAGCGCTCGGCCATGGCCGCGAAGTTGTGCAGCTTCTCGGCATCGGGCGCGGGATGGATGCGCCACAGGGTGGGCTCGCCGCGCGTTTGAAAGCTCTCGCCCACCGCCAGGTTGGCGGCCAGCATGAACTCCTCGATCATGGCGTAGGCATGGCGCTCGCCGGAATCGCGCCGGGCCCGCCGAATGTCGCGCACCAGTCCGGGATCATCGTGGTCCAGTTCCACCACGACTTGCGGCAGATCCAGGTCCAGGGCGCCGCCCTGCTGGCGTCGCGTCCGCAGCTTGCGCGCCAGCGCATCCAGCGCGCGCAGGGCAGGAACCAGCGGCTCGTATTTCTTTTGTTTTCCCTGCACCTTGCCGGCCAGGGCCGCAGCTACCCCAGGATAGTCCAGGCGCGCGCGCGAATGGATCACGGCCGCACAGAAGTCCTGGTCGCGCACGCGGAGGTTGCTGTCAAAATCGATGCGCACCACCATGGCCAGGCGATCCTGCCCAGCTACTAGCGAGCAGATGTTGCCGGAGAGCGCCTCGGGCAGCATGGGGATGGCCCGGTTGGGCAGATAGAGGCTGCAGCCGCGGCTTTGCGCTTCCTTGTCGAGCGGCGTGCCTTCGCGCAGGTAGTGCGAGACGTCGGCCACCGCCACCCACAGGCGGTGGATGCCGCCGGGCAACGACTGCAAGGCCACGGCGTCATCGAAGTCGCGCGCCGTCTCCGGGTCGATGGTCATGAAGGGGACGTCGCGCAGGTCCGCGCGATCGCGCCGGTCGGCGTCCTCAACCTTGCGTGGCATCTGATCCGCGGCCTGCGCCACTTCACTGGGGAATTCGTCCGCGATGTCGCCGCAGGCCAGGACCTTCTCCACCTCGGTGCGCGGATCTTCAGGCGGTCCCAGCACCTTGAGCAGCGTCACTTCCAGCGGCGCGTCCGGTTCGGTCGGGTAGGCGGCGATCTCGGCCACCACGGCCATGCCTGGGCGAGGCGGCGCGCCGCCGCCGCGCAGAACCACCGGCTCGGTGATGCGCGGATCGTCGGGTTGGAAGCGCAGGGTGTGGCCCACCGCCACGATTTGCCCGGTGATCTTGCCGCGCCCGCGCTCGAGCACGCTTCTGACCCGGCCCTCCAGCCCGCGCGGGCCCACCCACCATTCGACCTCGACCCGATCGCTGTCCATGGCCGTGGCGCGACTGCGCCGGTTGACGTGAACGTCCTCAGACCCATCCTCGGGTACGACAAACCCGTAGCCATCCGGATGCACCTTGATTCGCCCGGTGACCACGCGAGGCGCGGGTCGCTCATTCTCTGTATTCATTTTGTCAGCCCAGCATACACGCGCCCGCCGCCAATGGCTGGAGTTCAAGTTAGCTTTTTCTCACAGAGTCCACAGAGAGTGCAGAGGTCGGAAGAGAAGAAAGGGGGTTGGATCGAACAAGCCCCAACCTCTTCTTCTCATCCGACTCTGTGCCCTCTGTGCCTCTGCGTGGAATAGGCAGCTACTACGGCGCGTGCAGGGCGTAGAGTTTCTTGTCGTCGCTGCCCACGTAGACTGTGCCGTCCGAAGCCAGGATGGGCGAGCTGTCCACGTCGCCGCCCAGCTCCACCGACCAACGAAGCTTCCCGTCGGGCTCAAGACAGTAGAGGCGGTCATCCTCGGAGCCGAACAGGATGGCGCCGGCCGCGTCCACTAGGGCGGACGAGTAAATGCGATCGCCGGTGCGAAACGTCCAGGCGGGCGTGCCGTCACGATGAACCGCGTAGAACAAGCCGTCGAACGAGCCCACGTACACCGTCCCGTCGCGGCCAATGGCAGGGGCCGCCCGGATGTCATCGCCCGTGGTGAAGGCCCACACGATCTGGCCCAGCGGACTTATGGCGTAGAGCTTGTTGTCATCGGATCCGAAGTAGATGGTTCCGTCTTCTTCGATGGCAGGGCTGGATTCCACGTCGCCGCGCGCGCGGAAGTCCCAGCGCTTGGTGCCATCCTTGTTGATGGCATAGACGTTGTTGTCCTGGCTCCCCACCACCACGGTTCCGTCGGGGGTGACTGCGGGCGCGCTGGAAACATGCCCGCCCGTGGCGAAGCGCCAGCGCAGGTCGCCGTTGGGGTTCACGGCATAGACCGCGTCGCCGCCAAAGTAGATGGTTCCGTCCAATCCGATGGTCGGCCCGCCGTCCACATCGCAGCGACTGGCGTCAGGGCCTACCCCCAGCGTCTGGGCGCAGCTTCCCGCGCGCATCTTCCACAGCGACTTGCCGGTCCTGCCGTCGAGCTCGTACAAGAAATCGTCGTCAGATCCGAAGACAACCGCCCCGAAAGCAGAGAGGGCCGGCGAGCTGAAGATGGTGTCGCTCGTGGCAAACGACCAGCGCAGCTTGCCTTGCGCATCGATGGCGCGCAGCCGGCCATCGTGGCTGCCGACCAAGACCAGGCCGTCGGACGACAGCGCGGGCGACGAGGTGATGGGCCCGGCGGTTTCGAAGGTCCAACGGACTACCGGACGTTGGGCCGGCAGCCGGTAGGGCGAGCGGCCCCGATGCTGGGGCTCGAAGCGGAACATGCCTTGCGCGGGCGGCCCCACAGGAATCGGGGCTGCACCGGTACCGGCGGGCGCGGCCACGCAGGACACCACCGTCGGCGCTTTGGGCCAGACGCACTGGCCGGCTTCACAGATGCGCACCAGCTTGCAGTCGTTGTCGGATGCACAGCCCGCAGGTGGCGGAACGTGGGCCGCGCAGCCAGCCACCCCGATGATGAGGAGCCCCAGCGGACACCGCGGCCGGCGCTGGGGCTCGATTCGACGGCCCACGTTCAAGCGGCAGTTCTAGAAGAGGTTGAGAATCAAGTTGACGCCAATGCTGTACCACCATTCGCTCCCGTCGCCTCTGGTCGCAGCGTCGGGAAATCGCGCAACAAGAGCGCCCAGCTCAGCAGCCAGCGAGGAGCTGTGGGCTTGCATGAATTCAGCCCCGATGCCCGCAACGAGGGCTTGCCCCCTGCAGTCCGACCCGTCTCCCCAGTCGTCACTCCACTCGATGCAGCCCAGGCCAAGCCCCAGCCGCGAATACAGCCAGGGCTGGATGAAGAATTGTGCCCCAGCGGTGTACGTCGTCAGTGCGTAGCTGGCATGTCCGAGAACGGCAGCCCCGGAGAACTGGGCCCAGGCCCCATCGGCGGCCAACATGACCATCCAGCGCGGTGTGATTCCGAAGCCCATATGAACGGCGTACGACATGCCCGGCTCGTGACCCGAGCTGTCCGGGTTGCTGAACGAGAGACTGCTCAGCCCCAGCCCCAGGCTGAGCATGAAGGGACGGTAGGTCGAACGCATCGGGACTGCGTAGGGCGGTGGGTAGTAGGCGGGATGGTAGCTGTAGCGGTAGCGCGGACCGTAGCTGGGTTGCGGGGCGTAGCCTGGTGGCGGGGAATAGCCGGGCTGCTGGCCGTAACCTGGTGGCGGGCCGTAGCCTGGCGGCGGGCCGTAGCCTGGCGGCGGGCCGTAGCTGGGTGGTGGCGGCGTGGGCGCGGCCTCAGCCGGCGGTGCGGGCGCGGCCTCAGCCGGCGGCGTCGGCGCCGGAGTGGCGGGCGGAGCCGCTTCGGCCGCCGCTGCTACGGGCGTCGCATTAGGCGTCCGGCTCTGTTGCGCGAAGGCCGCAGTGTGAACGCCAAGCACGGCGAGCGTGGCGGTCGCGAGGACCGAAACTCGCCTCAACATCGAACTTAGGCCGTTGGATTTCATGACTCTCTCCTTAAACTGCGCAATAGCATACTCGCAACTTACAAGATTGATGCCACCATTGTGGAACTGCAATCTCCATGACGATATCGCGCCTTGGTGAAGTAGAATGAGCCCGACCATGCCGGGCCCGGGCTCAGCAGGATTGTTCGCTTCGCTGCGCGGCGCCGCTCGGCTGACACAGGAACGTTTTTTGGTCGGGGTTGCCGACGCCGCGGAACGCGCGCGCGTTGTGGCTGCCCTTTCCGCCGAAGGTGTCGTGGTGGAATTGTCTTCTGCCGAACAGGCCCTTGACCGCTTGGCCGAAGAGCCGTTCGAACTGGCGGTGCTCGATGAAGGGGGTGTGGATGCCCAGCGGGATCCCTTCGCCACGGCGCGCGAGCTGCGGCCTTTTGCGGACGTGGTGTTACTGCTGGGGGGTGATCCCGAGCGCTGCTTCGATTTCTACGCGCGCGAGGTGGCCGCCTTGCTCACGCGGCCCCTGCCGGAAAGCGATGCGCTTTTCCGCGCCCATCTGCGCTGGCTGGCCTCGTGCCGGCGGGCGCGTACGCGCGAACTGCTGCTGGGCAACGCCATCACCAGCCATCTCGTTGAATTGGAGGCGAACGAGCCGGCGCTGGCCGGCGCTCTGGCGGCAGCCCTGAGCGAGCGCAAGCGCCAGCCCTCGATCATGGTGATGGGTGACGCAGAGCTGGCCAAGCTCTTGGGGGGCACGGTGGTTTCGGGTCCGTCTGACGTGGTGGTGGTGGGGGTCGCTGCGGACGATCGGATGGACGCGCGCTTGCGCGAAGCCCGAAGCCGCGCCGCCGGCGCCGCGGTTGTTGTGGTTGATGCCACCCCAACCTCCGAACGGCTGGGAGCAGCGGTCTACGGCGGCGTGCGCGCCTATCTGGGCCGCGCGCGGGTGGGGGAGATCGGTCGCGTCGTGGCCAGCACAGCGAGCCGGCGCCGCGCCGAGGTGATGGGCCGCCAGCTGGTAGAGACATTGGCGCGTTTTGGAGTCATGGACGAAGCGGCGAGCGCGGGCTCGACCCCGGCGGCCCCGCAGGACGTGGATGCGAAGCTGATCGCCGACACCGCCGCCACCGAGGGAGGAGCCGTGGTCCCCTCGGCTCACGAAGTCCTGGTGGTCGACGACGAAGTCGTGGTGCTGACCGTGCTGCGCGAGATCCTGCGCCGGGGCGGCTATCGCGTGACCACGGCCGCCTCAGCCGAAGAAGCCATCGATCTGATGCACAAGCGGCATTTCGACCTGGTGCTCACGGACAAGAACCTGCCGGGTGCGTCGGGCCTGGAGGTTCTGCGCGTGGCGCGCACGCTCGATCCCCAGCCCGCTGTTGTCATGATCACCGGATATTCGTCCTATGATTCCGCGGTGGAGGCCCTGGACATCGGGGCGCAGGACTACATCGAGAAACCGATCCGCGATGTGGAGGCTTTGCGTTTCCGCATCCGTCGCGCGCTTTCCCGCCGCGATGAACAGCTGGCGCGTGCGCAGGCCAGCTTGCGTGTGGACCAGGACCGCCGGGGCGAGAAGGGCCGCGTGCTGGTGGTCGAGGTGGAAGGCCCGCGGCGCCATCTCATTGCCGAGTTCTTGGGCCGCGCGTTCAACGTGACGGCAGCGGCCAATGGCGACGAGGCCCTGGCCCTCATCCAGGACCAACACTACGACGTGGTGCTGGCCGATCGGAATCTCCCGGGCATGTCCGGCTTGCGCGTCATCGAGCAGGCGCAACGCTTGCTGCCCCACTGCGCGTCCGTGCTGTACACCGCCTATCCTTCATATGAAACGGTCAAGGAGGCATTCGAGGCCGGCGTGGACGGCTACCTGGCGCGGCCCAGCGAAGATCTCAAGGCCTTGGCAGAGAAGGTGGCCGGCGCGCTTCGCAGCCGCGGCGGAATCTTGCTCGGATAGCGGTGGCTCTTTGGGCAATTCCTGGTCGGGGCAGGTCGGCCGGCGTGCGCGTGAGCGGTAGCGGCAGCGACCAGCGTGGAGCGGGCTGCGTGGGCGGCTTGCGTGAGCGGCGTGCGGCACACCTTACGCTCAGCCCGTTGCCGCCGTCCGCGCATCTCACACGAACTCACTCACGCCCTCGCCCACGCGACCCGCGAGCCGCGGGCCGGGAATTTCCCGACAAGCTCGTTAGTGACAGTTGACGTAGGCCAGTCGACTTTGCTCTACTCTCGCCCCAGACATCCGATCGATAGCGGGTGGCGATGACGACGTGAAGATCGCATTTACTCACAACCTGCGCCTCACAGATAGCGAGGACGAAGCCGAATTCGACACCGCAGAAACCGTCGACGCCATCGCCGACGGCCTGCGCGCGAGTGGGCACGAGGTCGAGAAGGTCGAGGTCACCGGACCGGCCTCGCATCTGGCGGCGCGGCTGGAGTCATACGGGCCTGACCTCATCTTCAACACGGCCGAGGGTCGTCGCGGCCGCACGCGCGAAGCGTTCTATCCGGCGTTGTTCGAGGAGCTGGGCTTCCCCTACACCGGCTCGGATGCCTACGTGATGACCGTCACCCTCGACAAGTGGATGACCAAGCTGGTTCTGGGCGCGCAGGGCATCGACACGCCGCGGGCCCGTCTGGTGGTGCCCGATGATGTGCAACGCGGCCGCGACATCGGCATGCTGGGGTTGGCCTATCCGGTTCTGGTCAAGCCGAACTTCGAGGGCTCTTCCAAGGGCATCGGAGACGAGGCGGTGGCCCGCGATCCGCGTGCTCTGGCCGACATATTGCCGAAGGCGCTGCGCCGCTATCCGGCCGGCCTGATCGTCGAGGAGTTCGTCGCGGGTACCGACGTCACGGTCCCCTTTCTGGAGGGCGCGGGTGACGAAGGCGTGCTGCTGCCGGTCGACTACGTCATCGAACCGGCAGCCCGCAGTCGCTTCAACATCTATGACTACCGGCTCAAGTCTGCCGAGGCCGGCCGGGTGGCCGTGCGCTGCCCCCCCGACCTGCAGCGCGACGTGGTCGCCCGTCTGCGCGCCATCTGCAAGCTGGCTGTGCGCACCCTGGGCGTGCGCGATTTGGGGCGGGTCGATTTTCGACTGGGCGACGACGGCCGCATCTATTTGCTCGAGGTCAACGCTCTTCCGTCGCTGGAACGCGGGTCCAGCACCTTCGCCGCGGCGGCGCGCGAGGGACTCGACTATCAGGCGGCCTTGGGCGCGGTGGTGGCCAGTGCGGCGCGACGGCAGGGAATGAGCGTCCCGCAGGTGGGTCGCCGGCGGCGGGCGCCTGAGCCTCTGCGCATCGGCTTCACCCACAACATGAAGCGCGTCGACTCGAAGGGTGGCGATGACGCCGAGGCCGAGTACGACGCCCCGGAGACCATCGAGGCTATAAGCCAGGCGCTGGAGAGCTACGGCCACGTGGTGTTGCCCCTGGAAGCCACCGCCGAGTTACCCCGCCAGCTCACCGACTCGCCCGTGGATCTGGTCTTCAACATCGCCGAGGGTGTGGAAGGTCGCAACCGCGAGGCGGCGGTGCCCGCGTTGTGCGAGTTGATGGGAATTCCCTACACCGGTTCGGACGCAGCCACGCTGTCCATCGCGCTCGACAAGGCCCTGTCCAAGAAGGTCTTGCGCCAGCACGGGATTCTCACCCCCGAGTTCCAGTTGATGGAGACCGGACGCGAACGCCTGTCGCCCAAGCTGGTCTTCCCGCTCATCGTCAAGCCCAACCAGGAAGGATCGTCCAAAGGCGTGAGCGCCCATGCCTCGGTGGTCGACGATGAGGCATCGCTGCGGGCCGTGGTGCGGGATCTGCTGGAGAAGTATCGCCAGCCCGCGCTGGTCGAGCACTATGTGGCCGGTCGCGAATTCACCGTGGGACTGCTCGGCGACAAGCGCCCGCGTGTGTTGCCGCCCATGGAGATTCTCTTTCTCGACAAGAACAACCCGCGGCCCGTCTACGACTACCAGATCAAGCAGGAATGGGAAAAACACGTCTACTACCAGTGTCCGGCTCATCTCTCGGCAGGGGAAATCAAGGCCATCGAGAGGGTCGCGCGTGACACATTCGAAGCGCTTGACTGCCGTGATGTGGCGCGTGTGGATCTGCGCATGGACGAGGGGGGCAACTTCTACGTGCTGGAAGTGAACCCGCTACCCGGCCTGACGCCCAACTATTCGGATCTGTGTCTCATCGCCAAGGCCGCCAACATCGACTACCGCTCGCTGATTGGCGAGATTCTCTCGGGTGGGCTCAAGCGGCTGCGCGAAAAGCGTCGCGCCGAGGCGCGCGGGGCCGAGGCTGCTCGCAGCGGTCCGGCGAGCAACGGCAACGGTGAGGGCAAGAGCGAGAGCAACGGCAAAGGCGAAGGCAACGGCAAGGGAGAAAAGCAAGCCGCCGAAAAGACCCCCACGGTGGTGCCGCAGACATCATAGGGCAGGAGTGGAGCTAGCCAATGAGAAAGCGGCTACGCGATCTCGGCTTTTCCATCGGGCATCTGCCCACGGGACCGCTCAACGCCATCACCGACGTGCCGGGCGTGCGCGTGGGCCACACCACGCTCATCCAGGGCGAAGGACCGCTGGTGGTGGGCAGGGGGCCGGTGCGCACAGGTGTGACCGCTGTCCTGCCGCCTGACCCTATCTTCGACGAAAGGGTTCTCGCTGGTGCTTTCGTGCTCAACGGCGCCGGCGAGGTTTCGGGCCTCACCCAGGTGGTAGAGTGGGGTCTTCTGGAGACCCCAATCCTGCTCACCAGCACCATGTCCGTGGGCAAGGTTTCGGATGCCACCATCAAGTGGATGACTCGTCGCTTTCCCGGCATTGGCACGGAATACGACGTCATCATTCCCATCGTGGCCGAGTGCGACGACTCGTGGCTCAACGACGTCGTGGGTCGGCACGTGCGTTCCGAGCACGTGTATCGCGCCATCGAGCAGGCCGAGGGCGGGCCGGTCGCAGAAGGCTGCGTGGGCGCGGGGACGGGCCTGGTGACCTGTGATTTCAAGGCCGGCATCGGCACCAGCTCGCGCCGGGTCACCATCCACGGGACCCACGGGAACGCCGACCCGCTCACCTACACCCTGGGAGTGCTGGTGCAGAGCAACTTCGGAGTCATGCGTTCGCTCTGCATCGCGGGGGCTCCGGTGGGCCAGATTCTTGAACCCGAGTTCAGTCGAGCCGACAAGCGCGTGCGCAACGCCGGTTCCATCATCTGCGTGGTGGCCACCGATGCCCCGCTGCTGTCGTCGCAGATCAACCGCTTGTGCAAGCGCGCTGCTTTGGGCATTGGTCGGGTCGGTTCGTTCGCAGCCCACGCTTCGGGCGAGATCGTGATCGGCTTCTCCACCGCCAACAAAGTCCCTCGGGTGACCTCGGGCATGATTCACCCGATCGCGGTTCTGCTCGACGAAGTCTGCGACGGACTCTACGAAGCCGTGGTGGAGTGCACCGAGGAAGCCATCGTGAATGCCCTGTGTTCGGCCGAAGACATGACCGGTCCTTCCGGCCACTTCGCGCCTGCCCTGCCCCTCGACCGCCTGGCGCAAATTCTGTCGCGCCACCACGAGGCCCAGAAGTGTTAGGCGTCCCCGCTTCCCGTCCGGCTCTGTGGCCTCCCCGCTCACCTCTGTGTTCTCAGCGGCGGGTGGCTGACGAGATGAATCACCTCACACCCTTTGCTTGCGGTCGCAAGGCCTCGTGACATGCGTATCGCTTTCCTGGTTCCCGATGTCCGAACCCAGCAGCCCAGCTTCGGCGGCATTCACCTGGCCTGGGCCGCGCACCGGCGCGGGCATGAAGTCCGCTTCGTCTCGTCCCGTGATCTGTCGTTTCTCGACGACAACACCGTGCTGGCCACCACCGCGCGCGTTCGCGCAGGCGACTATCGCCGGCCGGCCGACTATCACGCGGCTTTGCTGTCCGCCGATGCCGTACGTGAGGAGGACGCGCTTAGCTCCTTTGACGTGGTCTTTCTTCGCTACAACCCCCTGCGCGAACCCGCCGGTGAGCCGCCCTCGCCGGTCATCGATTTCTGCTGGCGCTTGCGCCTAAGCGGCGTTCTGGTGGTCAACGATCCCGAGGGGGTGCGGCGCGCCTGGGGCCGCCTGTATCTGGCCGACCTGCCGCCCGAGGTGCGAGCGCGCACCGTGGTTTCGCGTTCGCCCGAGGGAATCAAGACGTTTCTACGCGAGTTGGATGGACCGGCTGTGCTCAAGCCGCTGGCCCACGCAGATCGTGAGAAAGTCTTCTTCTTGCGCCGGCGCCAAGCGCGAAATGTGAACCCCATCATCAGCGCCATCACCAAAGATGGTTACGCCGTGGCGCAGGAGTATCTGCCCGAAGCGGACGCGGGCGAGAAGCGTTTGCTGCTTCTCGGGGGCGAGCCCATCCGCGTGGGCTCACAGGTCGCGCTCTATCGGCGGCTGCCCTCGCCGCATCTGGATGGCCCTGGGTCGCGAGGGGTCGCCCATTCGCGCCGGCCTTCGGCTCCGCGCAGCCGTCAATGTCGATTCGGGCCGGCCGAACAGCGTCTGTGCGACCTCCTACGTCCCAAGCTGCTGGCCGACGGGCTCTACTTCGTCAGTGTGGACATTGCGGGCGACAAGATTTTGGAGCTGAATGTGTTCGCCCCCGGAGGCATTCACTCTCTGCGCGAGATCTACCGCATTGACGTGGCGGCCGTGATTATCCGCGACTTGGAGCGTCGGGCGCGCCTCAGGGCCGTATATCGTGGCACCCTTGATCCCGAGGCTGCTGGGGTTGCGTAACCCGCGGGCGTAACCCACGGGTGGTACTTTGCAACGATATCCTGTAAGCTGGAACCCACAACGAGGTTCTGCGTGACGGTTGGCGACATGCATCCCACCGGCAATGTCGAGCACCTTGCCGACGGTGACGATCCCACTCGGGCGGCTGCGCCCGCGGAGGAAGTCGAGGAAGAGCTGTCCATTCCCAACCCGCCAACGGCGCCTGGTCCCATTCTGACCCTCTCGCCAGAGGAGATCACCCGCTTCTTCCTCCGCGCTCGACGGGATCAGGACACCGAGCGCTGGGACGTACGCCTCGACGCCGCCCTACGCGAGATCCTCGAACGTGCCAACGACTTCGTGCCCTCCGAGTCGGGCGGCATTCTTCTCGACGATCCGCGCGCCAAGCTCGCGGGCGTGCGAACCCCGCGGCTGACGTTTATCGCAACCTACGGCCCGGGTACGGCGCAGTTGCTGGGCAAACGTGTCCCCAGCGATCGGGGCTTTGTCGGACAGATTTATCGCACGGGAACGCCTTTCCGTAGCGACAACCTGTCGCCCGAGGATCCCTTGTCGACCACGATGCCGGCGCATGGTTCGGGCGGGCCCATCGCATCGGTGATTGGGCTGCCCGTGATCGTGGGCGAATCGATCTGCGGCGTCTTGCAGCTCATCAACCGGGGCTCGGGCGGTCCCTACACCGCGCGCGACAATGAACTTCTGCGCATCTTCGCCGCCTACATGTCCTCGTCGATCCAGAACGCTCTGGACGCCATCCGCGCGCGCGCCCTGGCCCGCTTGGATCACCTGACCGGCCTGTTCAACAGCCGGTATTTCCACATTCGATTGGAGGACGAGATCGCGCACGCTGACCACAACGCCACCGATCTGTCGTTGCTGTTCATCGACCTCGACCACTTCAAAGAGGTGAACGATCGCTACGGACACCTGGCGGGGAGTTGGACCTTGCGTGAGGTGGCGCGCCTCTTGTCCGAGAACGCGCCACCCGCCGCGGTGTTGGCTCGCTATGGGGGAGATGAGTTCGTAGCCATTCTGCCCGGCAGCGACATCCACCGCGCGGTGCAGACCGCCGAGGGCTTGCGGCGGGTCATCGCCGAGGCGACCATGTTCGATGCTGAAGCGGAAGGCGAGCAGACGGCTCAGCCTCTGCCGGGCGTACGCGCTTCAATCGGCGTGGCGTCCTATCGGGAACACTTGGCCCCCGGGGGCAACCAACGTCGGCGGGAGAATCTGCTGCTGCGCCTCGCTGATGCGGCCATGTACCGGGCCAAGGCCAATGGCCGCAACCGCGTCGAGATGGCTGACGCGGAGGAGTGAGTACCGCCGCTCTTCTCGTGAAGCGGTTAGTTTCGTCTCAAGGCCCGCACCAGGATCTTCAGTGCCAGCTTCTGCGGCTGCACCTGATATTGCCCGGCTGCCACCATCTGCCGCAGCTCTTCGATTCTTGCCTGCCGGCTGATGTCAGCGCCTTGTGTCCCCATCGCCCCGGCGAAGTCTTTGGCTGAACTCGTTCGCGACCGACTTCGGCTTGTGAGTGCCATACACACACAAATCGACCGTTCTCACGAAATCTTAAGGCCGATCCGCAGATCTTCTCAATTCACTGCAAGTACGAGGGGTTAGGCAGCTGCTGAATCCTCCAGGTCACCCAACGACTCGCGCAGCCGGCGCGTGGCCTCGCCATGGATCTGGCAGACGCGCGACTCGGTGACGCCGAGCACGTGCCCGATCTCTTTCAGGTTCAGGTTCTCGCAGTAGTAGAGCGAAAGGACTTGTTGCATCTTCTCCGGCAGGTCATCGATGCCCGCCACCAGGCGCGCCAGAGTCTCGCGATGGGCCGTCATCTCGAACGGGTCGGGCTGGCTCTCGTCGCGCGTGCGATCCAGAAAGTCAGGGCCCGCATCGTCGATTCCCACCACGGAAGATCCGGACAGCTTCTGCTGGCGTGTGTACAGCTCCTGCACGTTCAGCCCCAAGGTCTCAGCCAGCTCCGTGTTGTCCGGCGTGCGGCCAAGCTGCGTCTCCAGCTTGCGGGTTGCTTCGCGCAACTCGTTCGACAACCGGCGCATATCGCGCGAGAGCGTGTCGCGTGAGCGCAGATCATCCAGCATGGCGCCGCGAATGCGGAATTCGGCAAAGGCTTCGAAGCGATCGACGCGCTTGGGATCGAATCGTTCTGCTGCTTCCATCAGCCCGATCACGCCGGACGAAATCAGATCGTCCATCTCGACATGTGCGGGCAGACGGCGCGCAAGTCGGCGAGCCACCTTCTCGATGTAGGGAAAGAACTTCGCCGCGTATTCGCGACGGCGTGCTGCCAGGATCTTCGCCGACGGCTTGCGTGGCGCTCGCCCCTTTGCTTTCTTGCGCTTTACCATTGGCATGTTGGGCAGCCAATGCAGCCGCCATGCCAGAGCCAAATAAAGCCTAACGGCCCAAAATCACGACCGTCAGAGGGACGGCGAGTCATCGGATCGTCATAGCAATGACGGCCGAGCCGGCGAAGCACCGTCAATCAGGTGACAGTAGACACGTTGGTGATCGAAGGTCCGGCGCCGTGGGTTCCCTACCTGTGGGTCCGTTCGGGCGGCGTCTAGGCCACGGTTTTTCGGCGCAGTTTCTCCACCAAGGTAGTGCGATTCATTCCCAGCAGCTCAGCTGCACGATTCTTGTTGCCGCCGGTCCGTTGCAGCGCCTGATCGATCAGCCGCTCCTCAAGTTGGGCGAGGAGCAGGCGCAGGTCGATGCCGTTCGGGGGCAAGTCGACCAGGGATGGTCCTAGCTCGCTCACGTCCGTGCGCAGGCTCGCAGGCAGATCGTTGACGGTCACCGTTCGGTCCTTGGCCGCCGATACCAGACGGTCCACTGTGACGCCAAGCTGGCGCACATTTCCCGTCCAAGAACAGGCACCCATCCGGACCAAGACCTCGGGCGAGAAGGCGGGCACCGTGCGGCCCCGGCGCGCGTTGGCGGCGCGTCGGAAATGGTCCACCAGAATGGGGATGTCCTCGGGCCGGTCGCGCAGAGACGGAATCTCCATCGGGATCACGTTCAGCCGATAGTAGAGCTCCTCGAGGAATTGGCCGTCGCGGGCCACTTGTTCCATGTTCTGGGTCGTGGCGGCCACGATTCGAAGATTGCGTCCCGAGGACTCCGACAGGCTTCCCCATTCCTTCATGACTCGCAACAAGCCAATCTGGGCGTCGCGCGAGAGCCCCGCGATGTCGTCGAGAAAGAGTGTGCCGCCGAGCGAGGCCAGGATGTTGCCTTCATGTTGCACGTCGGTGGAGCCGAACGCCTCCGGTTCCGCCGCTGTGTCCGGGCCGGTTCCTGGTCGCACCGTAACAAAGGGGCCTGCCCGCCGCGCTCCGCAGGCGTGGATGAGACGGGCAATGACTTCCTTGCCGGTGCCTTCGTCGCCACGGACCAGCACGCTCGCGCCGGATTCGGCCGCCTGACTAATGCGTTCGAGGACCACCCGCATGGCCGGGTGGTCACCAATGAGGCAGGCCCCGGTGGTTTGCTCGCCCAGGGTGCCGCTGGCTCGCTGTTGCAGCACGCGCCGAACGATCGCTACAGCCAAGTCATGGTGGAACGGCCGGGGCAGAAATTCGGCGGCACCCGCGCGAAAAGCTGTGACCACTTCAGCAACCGTGCCCTGGCTGGCCAGGGCCACAACCGGAATCCACGGTTGGCACGCCTGCGCGGTGCTTATCACCTGCGCCCCACCGTCTGCGAGGCTCAAGTCCAAAATGCAGAGATCGAAAGGTTCGGCCCTCAGCACGGCCCGCGCTGACTCTGCGGTGGATGCCACAAGGCTTTCACCCTCCAGCGACGCGGCGACGTGCTGGAGGGCTGTCTGTCCGACGGGATCAGCGTCGACGAGAAGAAACCGCTTTGCCATGCCTTTGCGCAAGGTATCGGCGGAAGAGATCTGCGGCTGAAGCCACAGGCCCCGCCTAGACCGAAGGCCACGAGAGCACATTCATCATTGGGAAAGCAACAGTGTTTCGCGTGCCAACCCTGCATTGCGCAGCGTCGCCTAGACCAGCAAGGGCGCCTTGACGGACGGCGTTCGACGACGGAGATTTGCGCGGAAGCGGACAGGGAGCCCGGCGACCGATGCCCCTTGAGTTTTCCCAAAAAGCGCATCAGCAGATTGAGCGACTGTTCAGACGCTACCCCACCCGGCAAGCCACCTTGCTGGGCGTCCTGTATGTGGCCCAGGGCGAATTCAGCTACTTGTCGCAGGAGGCGCTGGAACTCGTCGCACGAACCCTGGATCTTCCGCTCTCGCACGTCTTTGGCGTGGCCACGTTCTACACCTTGTTCTTGCTCCAGCCGCCGGCTCGCTACCCCTTGCACGTGTGCACCAATCTCGGCTGCACCCTGCGCGGCGGTCACGATGTCTTGCGCCACCTGGAGAAGCGACTGGGCATCGAGCCGGGCCAGACCACGCCCGACGGCCTGTTCAGTCTCGGCGAAGAGGACGGGCTGGGCGGTTGTGCCTACGCGCCCACCATGACCTGCGGCTCGCACCATTACGTCAGCCTGACCCACGAGAAGGTGGACAAGCTCATCGATGAGCTGCGGCGGCAAGCAAGCGAAACCGAGACTCAGCATGCGGCAGCATCGCCGGCACCCGCGCCAGGCATCTCCACACTACCGGCCTGCGGAGGCTCGGGCAGCGGGTACCGCGAAACGCCGGGGCTCAAGATCGTGACCAAGAATTTTGGCGTGCCCGACATCCAGAAGCTCGATGTGTATAGGGCACACGGCGGGTGGCAGGCGTTCGAGAAAGCTTTGGGCATAGGGCGGGACAAGGTGGTGGAGGAGGTCAAGAAGTCCAATCTGCGCGGTCGCGGGGGCGCGGGATTTCCGGCTGGGATCAAGTGGGGTTTTTTGCCCAAGAATGCCGAGCGCGTGTATCTGGTGTGCAACGGCGACGAGTCCGAACCTGGGACCTTCAAAGACCGCGTGTTGCTGGGTGGCGATCCTCATCTTCTCATCGAGGGCGTGGCCACCTCGGCTTTCGCGCTGGGGTGCGCGCACGCCTTCATCTACATCCGGGGCGAGCTGCGGCGCGAGGCGGACATCGTGCAGGCGGCGGTGGACGAGGCGTACGCGGCGGGGTGGCTGGGACAGGAGCGGGAGAGTGCGAACGGACCATTCAAGCTGGACATCACCGTGCACCTGGGCGCCGGTGCCTACATTTGCGGCGAGGAAACCGCCATGCTGGAGTCCATCGAGGGCAAGCGCGGGTGGCCGCGCAACAAGCCGCCCTTTCCTGCCATCAAAGGTCTTTTTGGCCAGCCCACTGTGGTCAACAACGTGGAAACCCTGATGAACGTTCCCGACATCGTCACCCGCGGCGGGGACTGGTTCGCCAAGGCGGGCTTGGGAAAGTCGGGCGGTACCCGCCTGTTGTGCGTGTCAGGGCACGTGAAGCGAGCCGGGGTGTACGAGTTGCCCATGGGAATCACTTTTCGAGAGTTGATCTACGACGTGTGTGGTGGCATTGCGCAGGGACGGGCCCTGCGCGGGGTGATTCCTGGCGGAAGCTCCATGCCGCCGCTCGATGCGAGTGAAATCGATGTGCCCATCGAGTTCGACGCCTTGACCAGCGATTCGCGCATCAAGGAAGTGGAACTGCGGCCTGGTGTTCCCTTCGAAATGGGCAGCGGTCGCCATCTGAAGACCATGGCTGGCTCGGGTGGCGTGGTGGTGTTCGACGACAAGACCGACGTGGTGGGCCTGTGTGCCCGTATCATGCGTTTCTACGCCCACGAGTCGTGCGGGCAGTGCACGCCCTGTCGCGAAGGCACGGGTTGGCTGGCGCGGGTTTGCACACGCCTGGCTGAAGGCGAAGGTCGGCCCGGAGACATCGATCTGCTGGCCGACGTTGCCAACGGGATTGCCGGCAATTCCATCTGCGCCCTGGGCGAGGCCGCGGCCTGGCCCATGCTGGGGTTTCTCACCAAGTTCCGCGCCGATTTCGAGGCGCGACTGGCCAAGGCCAAGGCATCATGAACCTGGCTGCCCATAGCGCGAGCACGGCCGAGACCATCGTGTTTGCCATTCTGAGCGCGGGTGTTCTCGCGGGAGGGCTCATGACCATCACCCGGCGCAATCCGGTGAGTGCCGTGATGTCGCTGGTGCTCAGCTTCGCGGCGCTGGCCGGTCTTTTCGCCACGCTGTCGGCGCACTTTCTCGCCGTGTTGCAGATTCTGGTCTACGCCGGCGCCATCATGGTGCTGTTCGTGTTCGTGGTCATGATGGTCAACCGCGAGGAAAGCACGCCCATCGCCCGGCAGGGATTGGTCACGCGCGCCGTCGGGGTTCTGGCGGCTGGCTACGTGTTTTACCGGGCCGCCTGGCTGGTAGCTCACGAACGCGCGATGCCTTTGCTGGCAGCTTCGGCCACGCCGCCGGTGAAGGATTTCGGAACCGTGTCATCGGTGGGGGCTTTGCTTTTCTCGGATTTTCTCTTTCCCTTCGAGGCGATCGCCCTGTTGCTCCTGGTGGCCGTCATCGGCGGGGTGATGCTGACCCGTCATGCTCGCGAGGATGGACCGCGGGTTTCCTGATGCCAACCTACGCCTACATCCTGCTCTCGCTGGCCCTGTTCTTCGTGGGAACGGCCGGTGTGTTCTTGCGTCGCAACGCCCTCATCGTGCTCATGAGCGTGGAATTGCAATTGGCGGCGGGGACGCTGGCGCTGCTGGCTTTCTCGCGGGCGCTGGGCGACCAGCGGGGACATGTGTTCGCGTTTTTCGTGATGGCGGGGGCTGCGGCTGAAGCTGCGGTGGGCCTGGCCATCGTGGTCAGCGTGTTCCGCACCCGACGCACGGTCAGCCTGGACAACGTGAACGTCTTGAAAGGGTAGGGCGGCGATGCTTTCCCAATTGCGCATCATTCCTCTCTTGCCCTTGCTGAGCGCCGCCTACCTGATCCTGGTGGGCAGGCACCACAGCCGCAGGGTGGTCCACCACATCGCCTGCATGGCGGTGGGCGCAGCTTTGGTGGCCTCGGCCGATGCGTTCTTCTTTGCGCTGCCCGGCCTGGTCGAGTCGGGCGGGCTGACCGACGTGGTGGGAACCTGGTTCGCAAGCGGCAATCTGCGCGTGGATCTGGCGCTGCGCATGGACGCGCTGTCAGGCCTGATGTGTTTGGTGGTCACCTTCGTGGGCACGCTCATCCACATCTATTCGACAGGCTACATGGCCCACGACGAGGATTACGCCCGCTTCTTCGCGTACCTCAATCTCTTCTGCGGCGCCATGCTGTTGTTGGTTCTGGGCGACAGCTTGCCGGTGGTGTTCATCGGTTGGGAGGGCGTGGGCCTGTGCAGCTACTTGCTCATCGGTTTCTGGTACGGCGAGACGGCCAATGCCAACGCGGGCAAGAAGGCGTTCATCACCAACCGCGTGGGCGACCTGGGTTTCCTCATCGGCATGTTCTTGCTTTTCCGCGCCACCGGCACGCTCGACATTCCCGCCGTAGTGGATAGCGCCCGCGCCGGCAGCCCGACGCTGACGGCGACGCTGTGGGGAGGGCAGCCAGTGGCTTTCTGGGCAGCGCTGTTCCTGTTTCTGGGCGCCGTAGGCAAGTCAGCGCAGATCCCGCTCTACGTCTGGTTGCCCGACGCCATGGCGGGGCCCACGCCGGTCTCCGCACTGATTCACGCGGCCACCATGGTCACCGCTGGCGTGTACATGGTGGCGCGCTTGGGCGCGCTGTATGTGCTGGCCCCTGCGGCGCTGGCCATCGTGGCAGGGGTGGGCGCGCTGACTGCGCTCTTCGCTGCGGTCATCGCCTTCGGACAAAACGATTTCAAGAAGGTGCTGGCCTATTCCACCATCAGTCAGCTTGGCTTCATGTTCGTGGGTGTGGGCACAGGCAACTTCGCGGGCGGCATTTTTCACCTATTTACCCATGCCTTCTTCAAGGCCGGCCTGTTCCTGTGCGCCGGTTCGGTCATGCACGCCATGGCTGGCTCGGGCGACATCACGCGCATGGGTGGTTTGGGCAAGAAGCTGCCCTGGACCAGTTGGGTGTTCCGGGTTTGCTGGCTGGCCATCTGCGGGGTTCCGCTTTTCTCAGGCTTCTCTTCCAAGGACGCCATCGTCGCGGGCGCCTTTGCCAGCGAGGTATTCGGTCCGCGTCTTGCCTGGGTCGGCCCGACGGTGGGCACGGCTTTGCTGGCGGCCGCGTTGGGGACGGCCTTCTACATGTCGCGGCTTTACTATCTGGTCTTCACTGGCGAATGCCGGGCCGACTCGCACACGCGCGAGCACCTACACGAATCGCCCATCGAGATGGTCGCGCCGTTGGTGGTGCTGGGCCTGGGCGCTCTTGTGGCCGGGGTCGTGGGTCTGCCGCCCGCCATAGGGAGATCGCACGGCGATATCATCGGCCATTGGCTGGCGCCTGCGGTGGGCCGCGGCCTGGAGGTGTCGAGCAGCCTGGAATGGCGAGTGATGCTGGTGTCGACGGCCATCGCTTTCGCCGGCATCGGACTGGCCAAGATGTTCTTCGGAGGCGGCGTGCGCGAGCCGGCGCGCCGATTCGTCGCGGCCCTGCCGCGCTTGGTGGCCGCCGTGCGCGGAAAGTTCTTCGTCGACGAGATCTACCACTGCCTGGTGGTGCGACCTCTGCATGGCCTGGCACGCGGGTTTTTCGTGGCGGTGGATCGCGTGCTCATCGACAAGCTGCTGGTGGGCGGCTGGACCGCTCTGGTCGACACCGTTGGGCGTTTGTTGCGACTCGTGCAGGCAGGCGATGTGCAGCGCTACCTGGCCATCTTTGCCATTGGGCTGGCCGCACTGGTCTACGTGATGGCCCGGCCTGCGGCGCCCTCTGATGTGAAGATCCACGTCGAGGGACGCAGCGCCGTGGTCGAGCTGAGCGATGGCGAAGCCACCCCGGGCAAGCTCGACTATGACTTCGACTTCGATGGCGACGGTCGCGAGGATCGTTCTGGCCCGACGTCCAGCGCGACCTGGTCCTACGCCCGGCCTGGGCACTACCAGCTGCGCATTCGCATTACTGATGCGCAGTGGAATACCTCTCGCGCCCTTACGCGAACCATCGACATCCGGTAGACCATGACTGACCTCACGTTGACAGTGCTCATTCCCCTTGCCGGCGCAATTCTTGTGCTGCTGGCACCGGGCGAACGCACCAGTCGACCCCTTGGGATTGTCGCGGCTTTGGTCAGTCTGGGGCAATCGCTGCTCGTGCTGCGCGCTTTTGACAAGAGCGACGGCGCTTTTCAGATGGTGGTGGATCGCCCCTGGGTTTCTTCGCTGGGAATCCATTTTCATTTGGGCGTGGACGGCATCTCGCTGTGGCTGGTGCTGCTCACCACCTTGATGGTCTTCTTGACCTTGCTTTCGCCGCAGGCCATGGGCTTGCACAAGACGCGCACCCGGGAATTCGTCGTGGCCATGCTGGTGCTGGAAACCGGGATGCTGGGCACCTTCCTGGCCATCGACCTGTTCGCCTTCTACGTGTTCTGGGAACTGATGCTGATCCCGATGTACTTCATCATCGGGATCTGGGGTGGCGAGCGGCGCCTGTACGCGGCCATCAAGTTCGTCATCTTCACCTTGGCAGGATCGCTGCTCATGCTGGCGGCCATCGTGTACCTGTACGTGCAGGTGCACGCAGTCACCGGCGAGTGGTCCTTCGACTACGCGACCTGGGCCACCATCGCGCTGCCGCGCAGGGCGGAGCTGCTGTGTTTTCTGGCGTTCACGCTGGCATTCATGATCAAGGTGCCGCTCTTCCCGCTGCACACCTGGCTGCCCGACGCCCACGTGGAGGCGCCCACCGGCGGTTCGGTGATTCTGGCAGCGGTCTTGCTGAAGTTTGGCGCCTACGGGTTCCTGCGTTTTGCGTTGCCGTTCTTCCCGCTGGCGGCCCAGCAGACAGCGCCGATTATCGCCGGGCTGGCCGTGGCCGGTATCATCTTTGGCGCGCTCATGGCCTGGGTGCAGGACGATGTGAAGAAGCTGGTTGCCTATTCCTCAGTGTCACACCTGGGCTTCGTCGTGCTCGGGATCTTGGTGCTTTCTGACAAGGGGATCCAGGGCGGCATCTTCCAGATGCTGGCCCATGGGATCTCGACTGGCGGCTTGTTCTTGGCGGTGGGGATTCTCTATGACCGTCGCCACACGCGCGACCTGGCCGATTTCGGCGGATTGTGGAAGAAGATGCCGGTGTTCGGCGCGTGCTTCCTGCTGATGGTGTTGGCCTCGGCCGGGCTGCCGGGGTTGTGCGGCTTCGTGGGCGAGTTTCTGGTGCTCGCCGGCACATTCACTGCGGGCAAGGACTGGCAGGCATCGGGTTTGGCAGCGCCGATGTTCGGTCATCCGGCGCTGCTGGCTGGCTTGGCGGCCACGGCAGTCATTTTGGCCGCTGTGTATCTGTTGACCATGTACCAGCGGGTGATGTTCGGGCCGCTCGACAAGCCTGAGAACCGCGACCCGCAGGTGCGCGATCTGGGCCTGCGCGAGCGCCTAGTGTTCGGTGTCCTGGTGCTGGCGGCGCTGGTCATGGGTCTGGCCCCGCAGCCCATCATCGAACGCACCACCGCCTCGGTGCAGGCGTTGACAGCCAGCTTCCGCGATCGCCTGGCGGAGGCGCGCGCCAATCCCGACGGGCCAGCACGGCGAGTGATTCCGGGTCAGCGGCCTGCCACGGCACAGGCCGAGTCAGCGAGGCGTTTCCGATGACCGTTGATTTTGCTCAAATCACGGCCTTGGCCCCGTTGCTGCTGATTTCAGGGGCTGGGTGTCTGGCGCTCTTGCTGGACACGATGACCAAGGGCCGCGAGCCTGCGTTCCGGCTGGCGCAGCTCGGCTGCCTGGCCGCGCTGGCCGCGGTGGTGGGCCAATGGACCGGGGCTGAAGCGGGCGAGCCGATCTGGGCCGGCATGATGGTCGTGGATCGAATGTCGCTTTTTCTCGACGCCGTGTTGATCGCAACGGCGCTCGCGACTTTGCTGGTGGCCGCGCCTTTCATGCGCGAACACGACTTCGAGCACGGCGAGCCCCATGCCCTCGTGCTCTTCGCCACCGCCGGCATGATCACTGTGGTTCACGCCACGCACCTGCTGTCGCTGCTCATCGGCATCGAAACCATGTCGCTGGCCGCCTATTTGCTCGTGGCGAGTTGGCGTCGCCAATCTGCTGGGGCCGAGGGCGCGCTCAAGTATTTGCTGCTGGGCGCGTTCGCCGCCGGGTTCCTGGTCTACGGCACGGCACTCGTCTACGGCACCACGGGCGGCGAGATGTCGTACGCCGGGATCGCGACGCGCGCGGGCCTGGCCGCGGGCAACCCGCTTTTCATCGTTGGTGTGTACTTCTTGCTTGTCGGCATGCTGTTCAAGATCGCGGCCGTGCCTTTTCATATGTGGGCGCCTGATGCCTACGAGGCCGCGCCCACACCAGTGACCGGACTGATGGCGGCTGGGATCAAGGTGGCGGCCGTGGGCGGCCTTGTGCGCCTGCTGGGGGCGGTTTTCGCTGACCCGGGGCTGGCCTTGGGCCACGCAGGCTGGGTGCGCATGCTGGGTGGCGTGGCGTTCCTGACCATGACCTGGGGAAATCTGGCTGCGCTTCGTCAGGAAAACGTCAAGCGCATGCTGGCGTACTCGTCCATCGCCCATGCCGGCTATCTAATGATAGGCCTGGTTGCGTTGGGCCAGAAGGTGGACGGCGCGCAGCCCGCGGTGTTGCTGTATCTGGCGGCCTACTCCTTCACCACACTGGGCGTGTTTGCCGTGGTGGCATGGGTGGGTCGGCGCGGCGACGAGCGCCTGCTCGTGCGCGACTGGGCCGGAATGGCGCGCACGCGGCCGGCCGTGGCATTGGCCATGACCGTGCTGTTGCTGTCGCTGGCGGGAGTGCCGCCCACCGGCGGCTTCTTCGGCAAGTTCTACGTGTTCCGCGCAGCCATGCAGAGCCCGGAGCTGGTGTGGTTGGTGGTGGTGGCTGTGCTCAACAGCCTGGTGAGCGTCTACTACTATTTGCGCATCGTGGTCGCCATGTACTTCCGTGATCCGGTGCGACCATGGCAACCGTTCCCGTCGACGGGCATGGCGGCTGTGCTCGTCGCGACCGTGGTGTTGGTGCTAGCGCTCGGCCTGGTGCCGGGGCCTGTGATCGATCTCGCCGCGACCGGGCTCGGCGCTCGCTGACCGCAGCGCCAACGGACCTTTGCGACGCCGCGCGACGGCCAAATCCAACCTGGCCCAAAGCGCTTCCCCATGCTACGAGCACCCCGACGAAATGAATTCGGGAAAGGCTTTCATGCACAAGATCCATCGGAACCGCTACCTGCTATTGACATTGTTCCTCACCGCTTGCAGCTCCCCCGGCGCGCAAGTCGACTGGTCACAGAGCCAACAGGAACTGACCATCAGCCCCACCGCTGTCTACCAGATCAAGAGTGCAGCGAGCGGCAAGTGCATCGGCGTCGCCGGCAACAGCACAGCCAACAGCGCCATCATCGAGGAGCGTACCTGTAACGGCTCCGTCGGTCAGAATTTCAACATCGCAACTGTGACGACCGGCTACTACGCCATCAAGAGCACCAATAGTCTCAAGTGCATGGACGTGACGGGCAAGTCGACGGCTGATGGGGCCGCCATCATCCAGTACACCTGCAACAACAGCTCCACCAACCAACAGTGGGCCATCGCGACGACTTCAGGTAGCGCCGTCCGCTTGACCGCGCATCACAGCGGCAAGGTGGCAGAGGTCAATGGGGGCGGCACGGCGGACGGAACCGCGGTCGTGCAGCGCACGTGGAACGGCGCCACCTACCAGCAATTCGTGCTTTCCACGGGCACCGGTGGGACCGGCGGCACGGGTGGCGCCACGTCAAGCGGTGGCTCGACGGCGACGGGCGGAACGGTGACCGGAGGCTCGACCGCCACCGGCGGCTCGACCGGCTCTGGTGGTACAACCGTTGTCGGCGGCTCGACCACCGGCGGGACCACGGTGACGGGCGGCACGACGGCTACGGGTGGCTCCACTGGCACCGGAGGAATAGATCGATCAAAGGCAGCGCTAGCGGGGAGCTGGAAGTTCATCGCCAGCGACAGCCTGACCGGAGCCGAGGTCACAACTTTCAACGACTCGGCCTGGAGCAGCGTTTCGGTCCCGCACACCTGGGACACGGTTCTCGGTGTCACCACCCACACCAACTCCTGGTACCGCACGCACTTCACCGTGAATCCCGCTGACCCGCTGGATCGCGTGTATGTCTATTTCGAGGGTGTGTTCCAGATCGCAGACGTGTATGTGAATGGCCAGCACCTGGGCCAGCACCGGGGGGGATTTACGCGGTTCATTTTCGACGCCACCGCCGCGGTGAAGATCGGCAGCGACAACGTCCTGGCGGTCAAGGTCAGCAACAGCACCTGCTCAGACTGTCTACCCGACGGCACGCCTCGCCTGTACAAGGGCTACGGCGGCATTTATCGCGCGGCCTGGCTGATGACCACGAACAAGTACCACGTGGCGACGACCGACTATGCCTCCAGCGGCATCTACGTTTCCGCATCCAATGTCAGTAGCGCCTCGGCCAGCGTCAGCGAGAGGATCTTGGTCACCAACAACGCCGCGGCCGACCAGACCCTGACGGTCAAGAGCGTGATCGCTGATACTCTAGGCACCGCGGTGCTGACCACGCAGAGCGATGTGCTGGTGAAGGCGGGCACGACCGCCACCACCACCCATACGGGCACGGTCTCACAGCCGACACTGTGGAAGCCGGGCAATCCCTACCTCTATGCCGTCCAGGTCACGGTTTCGGCGGGCGGCGTGCTGGTTGATTCTGTGACCGAGCACATCGGTTTCCGCACATACAAACTGTCCACCACCGACTTCACGCTCAACGGCGTTTCCACCCGTTTGCGCGGGGTCGCCAAGCACCAGGAGACCGAGTATCACGCCAGTGCAGTCAGCGCCGATGAACTGACGGCCGACTGGGACAACTTGGTGGATCTCGGGGTGAACTACGTGCGGCTGGTGCACTATCCGCACGCACAGTTGGAATACGACCTGGCCGACCAGCGCGGCATCATGGTTTGGTCCGAAAATGGCCACACCAACAGCGCGGCTGAGACGGCCAACGGAGACAATATCAATCGCGAAATGGTGTACCAGAACTGGAACCACCCCTCGATCATCTTCTGGAGTGCCGGCAACGAGGCGTCGGGCGTGGCCGCCACCGGGGCGTACGCGTCCGTGCTACGTGCCGCCGATCCTTCGCGCCCCATCGTCTATGCGTCGGATGGCCAGAATCCGGCGAACATCGATTTCATCTTCCACAACACCTACGCGGGCTGGTACAGCGGAACGATGTACGATTTCCTCACCGCCCCCGACCACTGGGTCTCGGAGACTGGCGCCGGCATGGTGATCGCGGCCCACGCCCCCAATGCGTTCGCGGTGACCCCGGTGGTCAACAGCTACGAGCCGGAGGAATACGGCGCTCTGGTCGACGAGATTCGCTTCGACGACATGTTCAGGAACCCGAGCCACGTTCCGGCCTTTTCTGAATGGGTGTTCCGCGACATCTCGGATACGAAGTACAAAGGGCTACTCAACAGCAAGGGTCTGCTCACCTTCGCCGGCTACAAGAAGGACGTCTACTATCACTACAAGTCGCTCTTGCAGAGCAAGCCGGTGGTGCACTTGGTGGGACGCAACTACTTTGTGCGCAGTCCCGACGCCGCTGGTCAGTCAGCTGTCAAGGTCTATTCGAACGCAGCCAGTCTGACGCTGACGATCAATGGAACCACGGTTGGCACGCTGGCCAACAACCAATACACGCACCCGAACGGCACGCCCATCAAGGATGTTTTCTATTGGACGAACGCGCTGCATGTGGGCAAAAACGTGGTGACTGTGGACGACGGCCAGGGGAACACGGACAGCATGACCGTCTACTTCCTGGGAACTGGAACCACGCTGCCCAGCGACCCTGGCGCCAAGATCACAAACCTCACGTCGAGCAATGGGCCGGCGTATTTCGTTGACGCCCCGGTGTGGGACCAACGCCCCTTCACCCTGAATTTCGACGGTACCGGGGACAATGCGTTCGACGTTGTGCCGGCTGCGGTGGTCGGAGCAAGCTGGATTGCGACCAAGCGCCAGAGTGACTCCACCAAACTCACCAACCTGGCTTTCGACGTAGCATCGAGCGCAGACCTCTTCATCGTATTCACAAGCCAGTCGTCTGTGCCCGCGTGGATCACCGCCGCTGGGTTCACCGACACCGGAGTGACGGGCCAGTGGCGAGACAACACTCCCAAGCTGGTCAACTACGCCCTGTACAAGCGTAGCGTCGTTGCCGGCGACCATGTGACCTTGCAGCCGACGGCCATTGACTACGTGGTTTTGGTGAAATAGCACCCGAGGTCGGACTTGCCGGCGGCTTCGTCGGCAAGTCGCTCGGCAGCCGTGTGGGTGGACGCCGGACCAGGGTCGACGAGGCCCAGCGCTGTCCCGAACTGTTGCTGGCCATCAAGGCCGAGGTGGACCGGCAGCGCAAGCCGGGGCGTTTCTTGCTTTCAGGTTCGGCGCAGTTCGGCCTGCTCAAGGGCGTGTCCGAGTCGCTGGCTGGGCGGGCCATGTATCTGCACTTGCATGCCTTCAGTCCACGCGAGATGGCTGGGACGCTCAAACAGAGACGGTTGCTTCCGGATCTGTTCGATGGCAAGACCCCGTCCCACGCGCCGGTGAAGTCGGTATCGCCGCTGGAAATCGTGACCGGTGGCATGCCCTCGGTCTGTCTTGGGCAGGTCAAGGATGCGGCCGCGTGGTTCAAGGCCTACGAGCAGACCTATCTCGAACGCGACGTGCGCGAGTTGGCCCAGGTCGGAGATCTGGTCCCCTTTCGCAACTTTCTGCACCTGGCGGCTTTGCGTACCGGCCAGATTCTCAACGTGAGCGAACTGGCTCGCGACGCCAAGATGACGGTGCTGACGGCCGGCCGCTATCTTTCGGTGCTCGAGGCTTCCTTTCTGCTGCGCCGGTTGCCACCCTATCTGCGCAACCGATCCACTCGTGTGGTCAAGAGCGCCAAGCTCTATGTGGCTGATGCGGGACTGGCCGCGCATCTCTGCGGCGTGTCCGACATAGGTCCGCAGTCAGACGAGCCACTGCGGGGGGCGCTCTACGAAACCTATGTGGCGCAGAACCTGACTTCGATCGTCGAGGCGCACTGGCCGGGCGCGCAGCTCACCTACTGGAACGTGCAGGGACGGCACGAAGTGGACTTCGTGGTCGAGGCGGGCCGCGATAGCCCAGCCATCGAGGTGAAGGCAGCCAGCCGCTTCGACGAACGGGATCTTGCCGGACTACGGGCATTTCTGCGTGCGACTCCACGTTGTCGGAGTGCGGTGCTCGCCTACAACGGCTCGACCGCTGTGTCGCTGGAAGATCGGCTGTGGGCCATTCCCATGCGCGCGCTGCTGGGTTGATTTTGTTAGAGTCTCTGCGATGAGCTTCTTCGCGGATCTGCACGGCACCGACGCGCGGCTGGGCGGCAAAGCCCGCTCGCTGGCCCGGCTCGCGGCTGCGGGACTGGGCACGCCGGCGGGATTCGTGATCACGGACGAGCTGTTTCGGGCGATCGCTCCCTCGCTGGCGCTGCCCGACAGGATCAACGATGAAGCACTTGCGAAGTTGGATCGCGTGCGGGCCGACCTGATGGCGGCAGCTTTCCCATCGGGCTTTTCCCAGGAGCTCGCCGGGCGACTTGCGCTGGGCGGTCTCTGGTCGGTGCGGTCGTCGTTCGCCAGCGAAGACATCGCCGGCAGCCTGGGCGCGGGGGTCTATGAATCGCGGGTGGCGGTGCGGCCCGACGAGGTCGAGACCGCCATCCGCCAGGTACTCGCTTCGGCTCTGTCTGCGGGCGCGGTGGCTTATGCCCTGGCCCATGGACTGCGCCCGGCGGCGGCGCCTCTGGCGGTCTTGCTTCATCCCTTCGTGCGCGGCGAGGCGGAAGGCGGCGCGGCTTGCGTGGCGGAGTGCCCCGATGACCCGATCATCCAGGTGCGGGCCGGAACCTTGTCAGGGGTAGCAGCGACTCAGCTGCGCGGGGCCATGCGCTCGCTTGTGCAACGCCACGGTGCCGTCGAGGTGGAATGGGTTGCGCAAGGCGAGACCGTGGTGTTCCTACAGATGCGACCCTTTGCGCCTCCGCCGGCGCCTGCCCCGTGGCGCGGTTGGGATGACCTGGAACCTGGCGAATCGCGGGATTCCTGGAAATGGGACCAGGCGCACAATCCCTTGCCGCTTTCGCCTGTGCATGCCGGCTTGATTGCGCTGGTCGACCAACGCTGCCGCATCGGAATCCGCCAGTGTGTGCTGGGACAGTATCTGTTCTATGCGCCTGATACGCGGCCCGGGCCGGCTCCCGTCACAGTCGAGGAAGCTCCCGCGCGCTTCGCAGACCTGCGCGCCGAGGTCGAATCACGCCTGGCCGCGCTGGGCGACGAGCCGGCGCTGGAAGGAGCCCTCGATCTTCTTCTGGCAATTGAGGAGCCGATCTTCGGGATCATCCAGCCTGCGCTGCGCCTGGCGCGCGCAAACCTGGGGGAGTTTCTGCGACGAGAGGCCCCGTCGGCCGTGCCGGCCCTTCGACAGCTTCTGGGCGGCGTGGCATCCATGGCAAGCGAGCGCCGTCGGCGGGCAGCGGAGTTGCGGGCAGCCAGCAACGCGGAAGCGCGCGCGCGGGCACGTGATCGCTACCTCGATCTCTTTGGCGACGAGACACCGGTGTGGGACGTGGCGGTCCCCACCTGCCGTGAGGCCCCCGAGATCTTGAACAACGCTGAAACTTCCGGCTTCAACGTGCCACCGGCCGAAACGCACGACCAGACAGGTGAGCAGGTCGAGAAACAGCTCGCACCCGAGCAGCGAGAGGAATGGCGTCGGCTTTTGCAGCTCGCCCGACAAGCGGCGGGGTTGGCTGAGGACGACGACTGGCTCTACGCCCGGGTGCAGGCTGCACTTCGTCGCGCTCTGCTTTCTCTTGGCAGGAGGTTGAATCGGATGGGTGCGCTGTCGGACGCCAGCGCGGTGTTCTTCTTGCCCCTGCCTCTCGCGCGATCTCTGGCCGCAAGTACGTCGGCGCCCACCAATCTGCAGGCCCAGGCAGCAGCCGGCCGCGCGGCCTGGGAAGCCGCTTGTCGGGAGCCGCCCCCGGCACGGGAAGCGCCCGACACGGTGTCAGTGAAGGGCGTGGGCACGGGCGGGCGGGCGCTTGGGCGCGTGGCCTTGCACCGGCCCGGGAGTCCGTGTCCGGCGCCGGGGCAGATCCTCTTGGCGGCGACCTTGCTGCCCAGCGAGCTGCCTTTGCTGGTCGCAGCCGCGCTGGTAACCGAAACCGGCGGGCCGCTCGACCATGTAGCCAGCCAGGCGCGCGAGCGGCACTTGCCCGCGGTGGTCGGCGCGGCAGGTGCGTGCCGGATTTTCCGCGACGGCGATGTGGTGTTGGTCGACGCTGACCGCGGGCTGGTGGTCAGGTTGGGATAGGCAACCGCAGCCGGTGGTCGGATCCGAGGCCGGAGTCGGCGTCGGGATTTGGAATCGGCAGCCGGTCCCGGCCCCGACCGGCGGTCGCCCCGACGCTACGCTATCTTCGCCGGTTCGGACGTTGGCTTGGCTGCCGCCGGACCCCGTCCATCGTTCACGCGCTCGCGCAGTTCCTTGCCCACCTTGAAGAAGGCCAGGCGCTTGGGCTTGACGTGGACGGTGGCACCGGTGCGCGGGTTACGACCGTCGTAGGCGCGGTACTGGCGCACGGTGAAACTGCCGAAGCCGCGAATCTCGATGCCCTCGCCGCGCATCAGCGCCTCCGACATGGATGAGAAGATTTGATCGACCAGCAGCTCCGCGCGCGCCCAAGGGAACTTGAGCTTGTCAGCGATAACGGCGATCAGGTCGGCCTTGGTCATGGTCACGAGGGGTATAATGTATCCAAAAGGTGGCTTTTAGTCGAGAGGGCGCGCAGGCAGGGGGGCGTTGCTGTCGGTGCGGTAGCGATAGGTCTTGAAAAAGGAGTACTCGTTGCAGTTGTGGCGGGCGTAGTAGTCGATGACGTCTCGCCAGTCGAACTGCTTCTGGTCGATGCCATCCTTGATCTCGTGCCACGAAAACGTCTGCTGGCAGGCGTCGCGACCGCGAAATCCCACATGTCCGGAAAAAGTGCGTGGGTCGTAGAGAGTCGCATTGGGCGGGAGTCGTGACACGTAGTAGGCAGACAGCGCCGGCATCTCCATCACTTCGATGCGGCTCACGTCGACGGTTTCTTCTCTCCGATAGAGGCACTCGGTGCGCAGGATGGTCTGGTTCGGCGCGATAGCCATGGCGTTGTGTGGGATTTCGCCCTTGTTCGAGCAGCGGTGCTTGTCCGGCACGCTGGTTTGGATGCGGTAGGCGAGGTAGAGCGGCGTCCGATTCTCGATGCGCAGAATCAGATGGTCCGCAGCGATGGTCTGGCTTTCGATGACCGAGACAGCCTTGCTGATCTCCAGTGACACGCGCAGATGGCGGGTTTCGACGGGCGCTTTGATGCGCAGGCGCTGCTTCCCCTTCAGCTCGTCAAAATACGGGTTGGGCTGGGTGATCTCGTCCCAGGAAGGGGCCGGGATTCCATAGGCCTTGGCGTCTTGCTCGAGCTGGGTCCGGTAGAAGACCGGCGAGAAACGCAGGTCGGAGTTGGCCAGCGTCGCGGCTGGCGGTGGTGGACGTGGGCGCTCGGGCGCCGCCGGTGGTGTGCTAGCGGAATGCAGCGCATACACACCAATGCCGATGGCAAAGGCGCCAGCTAGGAGCACGGCAAGAGCAAGGGGTTTGCCTTCCAAGTCTGTCTACCCCAGAACGTCGCGTCCCCCGAAGTATGGTCGAAGTACCGCCGGTACGTCCAGCCTTCCGTCTGCGCGTTGGTAGGTTTCCAGGACACCAACCAGGGTGCGGGGCAGGGCCAGACCGGATCCGTTCAAGGTGTGCACGAAGCGGGTTTTCTCCTGGCCGTCGCGGAAGCGGATCTTGGCCCGCCGGGCCTGGAAGTCGCCGAAGGCGGAGCAGGAGCTGACCTCCAGCCACTCGTTGCAGCCCGGGGCCCACAGTTCTAGGTCGAACTTGACCATGGCCGAGAACGACAGGTCGCCGGTGCACATCTCCACCACCCGGTAGGGCAGCTCCAGCGCCTTGAGAACGTCCTCGGCGTCGGCGAGCAGGCCCTTGAGTTCATCCAGCGAGGTTTCCGGGCGCACGAACTTGACCAGCTCGACCTTGTCGAACTGGTGGCCGCGCTTGATGCCGCGGGTGTCGCGGCCAGCGGCCATCTGCTCGCGCCGGAAGCAGGCGGTGTAGGCCACGTGCTTGATGGGCAGCTTGTCGCCTTCGAGAATCTCGTCGCGATACAGGTTGGTCACAGGCACTTCGGCGGTGGGGATGAACCAGAAATCCTCGATGGCGTCGTGGTACAGGTTGTCGCCGAACTTGGGCAGGTTGCCGGTGCCCACCAGGGCTTCACGCCTGACCATGTAGGGCGGCAGGATTTCGCTGTAGCCGTGACGGCTGGTGTGCAGGTCCAGCATGAAGCTGATGAGCGCCCGCTGCAGGCGCGCGCCCCAATCCTTGAGGATGTAGAAGCGCGACCCGGAGATCTTCACGCCCCGGTCGAAGTCCAGGATGCCCCAGCGCGGGCCCGAATCCCAGTGCGGCTGGGGCGTGAAGGCGAAACTGCGCTTGACGCCTTCTTCGCGCACCACGCGGTTTTCGCTGTCGTCTTTTCCGACGGGAACCGAAGGGTGGGGCAGGTTGGGCAGCTCAAGCAGCTTCTCTTCAAGAGCTTGTTCCTGCCGGGCCAGCTCAGCGGCCAGCGATTCAATGTTCTGCTTGAGCGCCGCGGCCTTGGCCTTGGCTTCTTCGCGGGCCGCCGGCGTGGGCGCCTTGCCGATCTCGCGCGACAGGCGGTTCTGGTCGGCCTGTAAGGTCTGGGAATCGTTCTTCAGCTTGCGCACGGTCTGGTCGAGCGTCAGCACCGCGTCCAGGTCCACGTCTGAGCCCAGCTTGGCAAAACCCGCGCGCACCTCGTCGGGCGTTTCTCTGATGAGTCGGATGTCGAGCATGAGGAGCGCAGTGTACGACGGCTGCGAACCAACGGCTAGCTGGTCGGGTGGTCGGGTGGGCGACCCTTCATGGGCCGTCCCTATTCGGACGCGAGCGCCACGCAGACCGCGACCACTTCCATGGCCTTGCGGACCTGGTCGAGCGGCGGGCGCGTCGGCGAGATACGGATGTTGCGGTCGTTCGGATCCTGGCCAAAGGGATAGGTCGCACCAGCCGGCGTGAGCGCCACGCCGACGTCTTTGGCCAGTTGCACGACCTTGCTCGCCACGGACTTCTCGGTGTCGAGGCTGACGAAGTAGCCGCCCTTGGGCTTCGTCCAGCGCGCCAGGCCCTTGCCGCCGAGCTCTTTGCACAAGACGTCCTCGACCGCCGCAAATTTTGGCGCCAGCAGCTTGGCGTGCGCCTTCATCACGCCGGCGATGCCACCGGGGTAGCGGCTGAGGAAGAGCACGTGCCGGTACTGCTCGACCTTGTTGGGTGTGATCATCTGCGTGCCCATCAGCTCGCTGATCCACGCGATGGTCTGCTTGCTGCCCGCGAGGAAACTGACGCCGGCGCCGGCAAAGGTGATCTTCGACGTCGAGCCGAACAGAATCACGCGCGTTGGATTGCCCGCCTTCTTCGCGGCGCCGAGCAGATCCGGATGCGCGGGTGGCGAATCGTCGAGGTGGTGCACGGCGTAGGCGTCGTCGGCGAAGATGGTGAAATCCGGCGCCACGGTCTTCATGGCACCCAAGCGATCGGCCACCGCTTGCGAAGTGGTGTCGCCGGTTGGGTTGCTGTAGGTGGGCACGTAGAGCATCCCCTTCACGCTGGGGTCCGACGCCACCAACTTCTCGATGGCCGCGATGTCCGGCCCGTTCGCGTTCATGCCGACTGTGACCATGGAAATGCCCAGCCGCTCCAGCATCAGGAAGTGCCGGTCGTAGCCAGGCACGGTCACGATGAATTTCACGTCGCCCTTGCACCATGGCACCGCGCTGTTCGGCACGCCGCGGAGCAAGGCCCACATCAGCACGTTGCCCTCCAAGGCCAGGCTGGCGTTGTTGCCAACGATGATCTCGTCGGGCTGCACGCCAAGCACGGGCGCGAACAGCTCGCGCGCTTCCTTGATGCCTGCGATGCCGCCGGGATAGTTGCGCAAGGCCACGCCGCTTGGCGTGACCAGCGACTTGTCGTCCAAGATGGTCAGCATCGAGTTCGAGATGTCGAAGTTGTCATCACCGGGCTGCCCACGGGTCAGATCCAGCTTGAGACCGAGGGCGCGCAAGGCATCGTAGCGTTCGCGTGTTGTGCTCATGGCAATCTCACATGCCCTATCGTACAGAAAATATCCAGTCCGGAACACGATCCGCCTCCGCCCCGGGCCCCTGCTCCGAATCCAGTCAGCCATAGGCGCTAGGCGGATCAACGGCGGAATGAAGTGGCCATTCGTGATTCCAGGACGCAAGCGGGTCACCCCTCTCCCTTTCGGGAGAGGGGCCTTGGGGTGAGGGCGAAACTTCCTGTGAGCCGGACGCTGAAGTCACCAAATTGTGGTGATTGTGCCCGCTACACGATTCGACGTGCAAATGCAGTGACCCTTGTATCTTCCAGATTAGGTAAAAGAGTCACACCGAGGGCCGGGCCCGGCTGGCCGAAGACCCTCTGTGCCGCGAAAGCGCGCTCGTGGGTGAGCATGGTCGCCGGGCTCGGAACCTCCGGT
>Ga0265316_10000076_pt1 | contig 101894 bp, 77 predicted proteins | sample 4522metaG_FD_202092 | JGI IMG/M metagenome (GOLD analysis project Ga0265316, IMG submission 202092) | Rhizosphere microbial communities from Carex aquatilis grown in University of Washington, Seatle, WA, United States - 4-5-22 metaG | ecosystem: Host-associated > Plants > Roots > Rhizosphere >... | reverse complement strand
GCGCGCGAGCTTTTCGCCGACGGCAAGAAGAAGCTCGACGAACTGGTCAAAGGCAAGCTCATCCGCGCCTCTGCGGTCTACGGCTTCTGGCCAGCGGCCAGCGAGAGCAACGACATCGTGCTCTTCACCGACGAGAGTCGAACCCGCGAACTGCTTCGCTTCCCCATGTTGCGCCAGCAAGGCGGCGAGGCGCCCTACCGTTGCCTCGCCGACTTCGTGGCCCCGCGCGAGTCAGGTCTTCCCGACCACGTAGGCGCCTTCGCCGTCACCGCTGGCATCGGCCTCGACGAGCTGGCCACGAAATACCAGCATGCGCGCGATGACTACAACTCGATCATCGTCAAAGCTCTCGCCGACCGATTGGCCGAGGCTTTCGCCGAATGCTTGCACGCGCGAGTGCGCCGCGAATGGGGCTACGGCGCGGACGAGAAACTGAGCAACGACGATCTCATCGCAGAAAAGTACCGCGGCATCCGACCCGCCTTCGGCTACCCGGCCTGTCCCGAACACAGCGAGAAGGTGAAGCTCTTTGACCTTCTACAAGCGCCCGCCGTGGGTATCACGCTGACCGAGAACTTCGCCATGTGGCCAGCAGCCAGCGTGAGCGGCATCTACCTTTCCCATCCCCAGGCGCGGTACTTCGACGTCGGCCGCCTGGCCCGCGACCAGGTCGAAAGCTACGCCGCCCGCAAGGGAATCAGCGTGCCCGACGCCGAGCGCTTGCTGTCGCCCAAGCTCGGGTACTAGGAATTTTCACCCCAGAGGCACCGAGAGCACAGAGGGCGCGGAAGAAGGCCTCAATTTTGCTGCCCGCGGACCCGATCGGAAGTTGACACAGAGCCTTCTCTCGGCCGACTATCGCGGTCTTTCGTCGCGGACCGGTTCGCCGCGGTGATCGGATCTAACGACCCTGGGATGGCACCATGATGAAACAGCGACGACTTCTCTTCGCACTTTTTTTCCTTTCTGGATTTTGCGGGTTGCTCTACCAGGTCGTCTGGCTGCGCAAGTGCTTCGCATCGTTTGGCGTGATTACGCCGGTCCTGTCGGTCGTCATCTCGGTGTTCATGCTCGGCCTCTTCGCCGGGTCGTGGCTGGCCGGTCGCTTCGTGGAAAATCTGGCGGCAAAGACCCGCTTGTCAGCAGTCTGGTTTTACGCCCTGGCCGAGCTTCTCATCGGGGTCGGCGCCTTCGCCGTTCCCTATCTTTTCAGCCTGGGAGAAAGCGCCCTGCTTCCGGTTGGTCAATCCAATTCGTCAGCGTATCTGCTGTGGTCGGCACTCATCATCGCGGGCGCCATTTTTCCGTGGTGCTTTTTCATGGGCACGACCTTCCCCTTGATGATGGCCTACATCAAGGAGCAGTCGAAGGAGGAAACGGCGAGCTTCAGTTTTCTCTACTTGGCGAACGTCATCGGTGCCATGACCGGCACCCTGGTGACAGCGGTCGTCTTGATCGAGTTGCTCGGATTCACCAACACCTTGCGCTTCGCCGCGGCGGCGAACCTATGCATCGCGATCCGGGCGGCCTTTCTTGGTCTCGCGAGCCTGCGCAGCCGCGCGAACACACCCGCCGTCGCTGTTCGCGCCCCGGCCGAGCGCAGTCTTGGGCGGCGCAATCGGCCGGCCATGATCATTCTCTTCGTAACCGGCTTCACATCGATGGCGATGGAAGTTGTTTGGACGCGTGCCTTCACCGTCGTGCTGAAAACCCAGGTCTATTCGTTCGCGTTTCTCCTTTTTACGTACCTGCTCGCCACCTGGATCGGTTCACTGATCTACCGCAAGCATTTGACCAGGCAGGCGGTTCTTTCCACGGGGCAGCTCATCGCATGGCTCGCGATCGCGGCTCTCTTGCCTATTGCCTTGAACGATCCAAGACTTCACTTGCACACCGTCCCTCCGCTTTTCGGAAATGTCCTGCGCGGAATCGCTGCACTGGTCAGCATCTTTCCGTTTTGCGCACTGCTGGGATATCTGACCCCCAAGCTCATTGACGAGACTTCGCAGGGCAATCCCGAGGCGGCTGGCTTTTTCTATGCCATCAATATCTTTGGCTGCATCGTGGGGCCGCTGGTTGCTTCGTACCTGATGCTGCCCGCGGTGGGACTCAAGGTATCGCTCCTTCTCTTGGCGGCCCCGTACATGTTGCTCTACTTGTTTGGATCGGCTACGCACGCGCTACGCGCGCACCGCAAAGAGGCCACGGTTCTGGCGGTCTTGGTGCTTGCCTCGGCCATTGTGGTTCGCACCTACGAAGATCAGGGCATAGGCTATAGGCCCGGCGAGAATCAGGTCCGCCGCGATCACACGGCGACCATTGTGTCGTTCGGCTCGGGCATGAGGAAGATGCTCCTGGTTAACGGCATTGGGATTACCCATCTGACCACGATCACGAAAATGATGGCCCACCTCCCACTGGCCATGCTCGATCACAAGCCCACGTCGGCTTTGGACATCTGTTTCGGCATGGGAACCACGTTTCGCTCCCTGATGAGCTGGGGCATCGATGTCACCGCCGTCGAGCTCGTTCCCAGCGTGAAAGACGCGTTCCCGTACTATTTCGACGACGCCCGCGAGGTGATGAGCCGCCCCAATGGCAAGATCGTCATCGACGACGGCCGCCGCTTTCTCCGGCGCACGCAGGAAACCTTCGACGTCATCACGCTCGACCCACCACCCCCGGTCGAGGCCGCGGGATCGAGCCTACTCTACTCCAACGAATTCTATGCGGCGGTGAAGGCGCGTCTCAAGGACGGCGGTATCTTGCAACAGTGGATGCCCAACACCAAGGGCCGCACCGTGCAGGCGGTTGTGAATTCCCTTCTCGAATCATTTCCGTACGTGAAGATGTACCTTTCCCACGAACGCTGGGGGCACCATTTCCTGGCTTCGATGTCTCCCATCAAAACGCCATCGCCAGAGGAGCTGGCCAGTCGCCTGCCTGAACTAGCCAAGGCCGACTTGGTGGAATGGGTGAAAGAGAAAGATCCCAAGACCTTCCTGGGTCTGGTTCTTGCTTCCGAAGAAGACCCACGCGCGTTCGTTCGCGACGCGGGCTCGATCCACATTACCGACGACGGCCCGTACAACGAGTACTACGTGATGCGAGAGCTAGCCGGCGCCCGCTAACGCCGCCGGCTGGTCATGCCGCGATCGATCTCGCGCTGGGCCTCGCGCTTTTTCACGTCGTCGCGCCGGTCGTATTCCTGCTTGCCGTGAACCAGCGCCAGCTCGACCTTGACCCGTCCGCCCTTTTCGTAGAGCGACAGCGGCACCAAGGTCAACCCCTTGCCCCGCACCTTGTCCGCCAGGCGATCGATCTCACCACGATGAAGCAAGAGCTTGCGCCGCCGGCGCGGATCGTGGTTGCGAGCGTGCGCGAAGGCGTAGACGCCAATCTCCAGCTCGCACAGCCATGCCTCGCCCTTCTCCACGACCGCGTAGGCGTCGACCAGCGCGACCTTGCCGTCGCGAATGGATTTCACTTCTGAGCCGACCAGGGCCAAACCGGCTTCGCAGGTTTCGTCGATGGCGTACTCGTGGCGCGCCTTGCGGTTGCGCGCGAGCACCTTGTTTGCCACCGGTTTGCCCGGCCGCCCGCCTCCGCGCGCCACGCGTACCTTTCGCCGCGAGACCTAGCCCTTGCCGTCGCCGGGCAGGCGCATTCCGTCGCCGGCCATGGCCCGACGCAGGTAGGTGGGCTTGTCGTACTCGCTCTCCTCGATGCCGAGATGGGCGGTGGCCAGCGCAGTGGATGGCGCCGGCGTCGCGCGACGAGCGCTGCTGGTGGCGCTGGCGGCGGCAATCGGCGAGGCCACGGGCGGCCGAATCACTGGGCGCGAGTCCGGCGCCGGCGTGATGGGCGCGGTCATCGGCGCACGCGCGTACACGGGCGCCGGAGTAATCAGCGCCGGCAAGGGCGGATAGCGATGGATCTCGCATTCGTCGATCTCGACCTCGGTATCGGCCGCGTCGAGCGGTTCGGAAACCGGGGCAGAGATGCTGGCCGCAAGCGGGGCCGCGAGCGAGGCCACGGTCGGCGCGGGAGCGGCCTGCACGTGGGGCGTTTCGACATGGGCCGACATGACCGACACGGTCGATGGCGCCTGCGGGCTGTGCATGGGCAGCGTCATCTGGTGTTCGGCCGCCTTTTTGATCATGGGCCGGGAGCTCCCCGACGAAGTCGATGTTTCCACGGCCACGCGGCTTTGGAAGCCCGTGGCGATGACGGTGATGCGAACTTCCTCGCTGATGTTGGGATCGATGACCGAACCGAAGATGATGTTGGCGTCCGGATCGGCGGCATCGTGAACCAAGCTGCACGCCTCGTTGACCTCGGACAGGGTCAGATCGGGGCCACCGGTAATGTTGACCAGGATGCCGGTCGCGCCGTTGATGGAAACGTCTTCCAGCAGAGGCGAAGTGATGGCCATCTGGGCGGCGTCGATGGCGCGCTTTTCGCCCTTGCCGAAGCCCGAGCCCATGAGTGCGCGTCCCATGCCGGTCATGATCGAGCGCACGTCGGCGAAGTCGACGTTGATGAGGCCAGGTACCATCACGAGGTCGCTGATGCCGCGCACGGCGGTCAGGCAAACGCTGTCCACCATGTTGAAGGATTCGCGCAAAGTAAGGTTCTTGCCCGCGAGTCCGACCAAACGATCGTTGGGAATGACGATGAGCGCGTCGACGGACTTGGCCAGCTCGGCGATGCCGCTGGTGGCCTTCTTCTTGCGTTGAAGTCCTTCGAACATGAAGGGCTTGGTCACCACACCGACGGTGAGTGCGCCCATCTCGCGTGCGGCGCGCGCGATCACCGGCGCGGCGCCCGTGCCCGTGCCGCCACCCATGCCCGCGGTAACGAAAACCATGTCCGCGCCGGCCAGCACCTCGCCGATGCGCTGGGCGTCTTCGAGCGCGGCGGCGCACCCGATGTCGGGATTGGCGCCCGCGCCAAGCCCCTTGGTCAGGGTCTTGCCGATCTGGATCTTGGTGGGTGCCTGGTTGGTCTCCAGCACCTGGCAGTCGGTGTTGGCGGCCACGAAGTCCACCCCCTGGATGCCGGCATCGATCATCGTGTTGACGGCATTGCCGCCGCCGCCACCCACGCCGACCACCTTGATCTTCGGCCCCAGAATCGGTTCGTCGAATTCGAGCATGTGAATTCTCCCTAGTCTCCTTGGATCGCACGCGACAGCGGTCGCGCCAAATTTTTTGCTGTTTTATTCATGATCAAAAGGCTGTCGACAGGGCGCGGCGCAAACGGCCGAACATGCCCCGGCGCTCCGGGGTGTTGGTGCTGCGTGCGCTCGCGGCTTGCTGGTTGGAGGCGTACTGCACAAGCCCCACCCCGGTGGCGAAACTTGGCGACTTGACCACGTCGGCCAGACCACCCACGCCCTTGGGAATGCCGAGCCGCACCGGAATGCCAAGAATGTCCTCGGCCAGTTCGGCCATACCGGGCAACTGCGTCGAGCCGCCGGTGATGACCGCGCCCGAGGCCAGCAGATCGTCGCAGCCAAGCCGCGCGATCTCGGCCTTGACGAAGGAAAAGATCTCTTCGATGCGTGGCTGGATGATGTCGCGGCAGAGCACGTGGCGGGAGAGCACGCGCGGCGCGCGGCCGCCGACGGAGGCGACCTGGATGGTTTCCTCCTCGGTGACCATGCTGGCCAGGGCGCAGCCCCACTGGTGCTTGATCTTCTCGGCCTCGTGCGGAGGCGTGCGCAGTCCGAATGCTATGTCGCTGGTGATCTGGTAGCCGCCGAGCGGAATCACGCTGGTGTGCGCGACCGAGCCTTCGGTGAAAATCGCGATGTCGGTGGTACCGCCGCCGATATCGACTAGGGCCACGCCCAGGCCCTTTTCATCTTCTTCCAGCACGGCCTCGCCCGAGGCCAGCGGTTCGAGCACAATGTCGAGGACCTCCAGCTCGCACCGGCTGCAGCACTTGATCACGTTCTGCATGGCGGCCGCGGCGGCGGTCACGATGTGCACGCGCGCCTCCAGGCGGACGCCGCACATGCCAAGCGGCTCGCGCACGCCGTCCTGGCCGTCGATCTTGTATTCCTGGGGCAGCACGTGGACCACGTGGCGGTCGGCAGGCAAGGCGATGGCACGCGCCAGCTCCAGCACCTTGGCCACGTCGCTGGCGCGCACTTCCTTGTCCTTGACCGCGACGGTTCCCGTCGAGTTGATGCCCTTGATGTGGCCGCCGGCGATGCCCACGTAGACCTGGGAGATCTCGCAGCCCGACATGCCCTCGGCTTCGAGCACGGCCTGGTTGATGGCCGCCACCGTCGAGTCGATGTTGACGATGACGCCCTTCTTGAGCCCCCGCGAGGCATGCGTGCCGATTCCAATGATATCGAGGCCGCTGTCGCCCATCTCGGCCACCACCGCGGCGATCTTGGTGGTACCGATATCGAGTCCAACGATGATGTCGGAGCTTCGTCTCGCCATGTTCTTGCTCGTTTGCTTGTCGTTTCGTTAGTTTTTCGCGATCTTCGCGGATGCTGCCTTGGGCGGCGTGGAGGACTCCGCGCTGCCGGTGCGAAGAAGCACGGGAATTCTTCCACTCTCGGGAAGATCGAGATGCACGATCCTGAGAGCGGAAAGTCCCCCCATCTCCTTCGCCATGACAGCTTCGAGGATCTGATCGAGTTGCGCCAATTTTTTGCTGTAATTTCCCTGACCCAGGCGGATTTCGGCGCCGCCTTCGAGCAGCAGTAGGGAAAACCCGAAGCCAGGATCGATGCTGACCTCGCCGACCGGAGGGCGGCCCGGGCGTTCCTGGTACTGGCGCAAAACCGCCAGGGCTTCGCGAAACGCCGCCTCGCTCACGTCGCGCATCTGCGCGTAGCGCGCGCGATCGATTCCGGTAAGCACGGGCAGCCCATCGGCCTCGTCCATGGTTGCGCGTTTGAACGGGCGACCGCTTTCGTCGATGAGGTACAGACCGGAAAGCGCGGCCGCCGCCACCGCGTGCCGTTCGGTAACATCGAGAACCAGGGACGACGGCAGACGACGACTGGCGCGCACGCTGGCCACCCAGGGATGCGTGGCAATGCGCGCCGCCACCGCGTCGGTGTCGACGCCGAGCAACTTGTCGCCCGGCGAAACCGCGGCCAGGCCCAAGACCTCGGCTTGCCCAAGATGGGGCGTAGGCGAAAATTCGACGGCTCGGATCTGGAAGCGCGGCGAATCGACGACGTGGCGAATCGCCCAACGCCCGCCCCACAGACACCCCGCGATCACGGACAGGAGCAAAACCAGTTTGCCGAGCACGCGACCGACGCGAAGGCCAGCGCGCCCCACCCTTGCGCCCACGCCCGCCACCGCGTTGGTCAGACTTCGGCGCTGAATGGCGACGCGACGGTTCTTGCGCTTGCGCCGCAACAAACCCGCGCGTGGCGCCTCGACCTCAAACGCGGCCTGGCCAGCGTTCAGCAAGGCCGCCGTCCTTCCACGATGGAATGCCACCAGCGTGAAAATACGGATCCCTGCACAGAGGGATCCGCAAGAGATCCCTCACGCAGGAGAATCTTGTCGCCATCTTCACGCACAGGGTGAAGATCGCTCGACTTGCCCGTCCCTCCAAATTTTTCACTTGCCGGCGGGTTCGAGGAGACCAATCTCCACACCCACGCGTTTCCTGAGAGGTACGCTAACCGTGGTCCCTAGGGCGAATTGGGGCCAACGTTGGTCAGGGCGAACAGATAGTTCCCCCAGCGACCCTGCGGATGATGCTGGTAGTAGTAGTGCATCTCGACCCGCACAGCCTCCCTGTCTTGCAGGTTGAGGTAGGATTGAACCAGCAAGTTGTCGCGCTCGTCCGAGGCGCGCGAATCGCCGAAGCGCTGGCGTGCCGCGCGGGCCAGCACGATGGCGTTGGCCGGGTTGCTCTTCACCGAATCCCGGATCTGCTTCATCACCGCAGCCTCGGCTGCTTCCTCCGGGTCGGTAGGCGCGGCAGGGTTGGCAACGGGCCCGGCCAACTTGGGCGGCGGAAGCGGAGCGGTATTCGGCACGGGGTCAGCGACGGCAGAGGACGGCTGCGGCTCCGTTACGGACGACGCTTCGTCCTTTTTTCCCCGGCGCACCAGGAAAACCACCAGCACGGAGACCAACAAAAGCCAAAAGAGAATGTGGAGTTTGCGTTTCACGATCCGGTCTTCCTCGGTGACAAGGTGTGGAGCCTGCGTATTTCCGATGACAGCAGAATTTGCCTGATCGGAATAGTACTCGATCTTCTAGGCATTGTTGAGCCGAACGTTGCGATGCCGTGGCGGGCGCATGCACCTTGAGATCTAGTACCGCCGGTCAGAATTTCAGGCAAGTTCTGGTACTAGCGCGGTCGAGGCACTAGGCCGCCTTCTCGGATCGCTTTCCCTTGCGTACCTGCTTGGGCCTTTCGCCGCTGGCCTTTTTGCCGCCCAGGCCGGCAAGATACGAGGCACTCTTGAGCGATGAGTCCCGTAGTTCAGTCAGGTTTCGCGAGGCCATGAACATCCGAACTTGATGGTTCACGTGGGTCAGTAGCGCCCCGAGCGCACACCCCCCATCGAGACACTTTGTGTGGCCAACCATGCACTTGTTGTTGGACATGGGGCCGTCCACGATTTCGAGGATCTCGATCAGCGAGATCGTTTTGGCTGGCCGACCGAGAAGAAACCCGCCGCCTGGACCACGCCTTGAGGTGAGCAGGCCGACTTTTACCAGTCGCTGCATCACTTTCGACAGATGAGACTCGGAAAATCCATATCTGGTGGCAATCTCGCCCGACGACTGGTTCGCCTTGTCCTTGGATCGAGCAATGTGCGCCATCGCGTGGATCGCCAGATTGGCCGCATCAGAAATCCTTAGAATGGAGTCCATGCTCCGACTGTAGCGCACAATCGGCGTCGCATTCATGTGGAGGCGCAGAATTTACAGCGCATTTACAGGTGCTGCGGAAATTGCAGGCAAATGTGCGAAAGCCGCATGATGAATAATTAGGGTATAGCAACCCCGAAATACTCTATTGGGAGGAAATTGTGCCCGGGAGTCCTGTCGGTGCTCTGCCAAATCAGGATCGACAAGCGCATGGGTTGAGGCGTTGCATGCGCGACCCAACGGCGAGCGGTCCTGGCATCGGCTCGCTAGGGTGACGGCGGTGGCGCACACGGCCTAGTGCTTCTCACCAATAATAGTGGTGAATCATCGAGTCGATGATCGGCCGATGGTCGACGTGATTCCCCAATAGCAGACCTGGAGTGTCGATTTTTTGATGAGTGGCGGGGTCAAGTGGAACCGCTGATGAGCTGCGCCTTGAAAAGACCGCGCTTCTCCACAAGAAGCGCGAGTTTCGGACATAGTCTGGAAACTGCGAGAACCGATGGACTGAAGGAGCGCAATTCACGCACGCCGGCCGGTGAGTATGGCGTTGGCTCGCCGGGACAGCGAACGCCGTCACGCTTCCCCTAAAAGACAGTGGTGAAGCAAGGAGCTGCCAAGCGGCCTATGGTCGGTCGTTCACCATGACGTAAAAGAGACCGACAAGGCCATGTTTGGGGCGATAGACGAATTGAGGTGCTACTTTTCCTGAGCCGAGCCCGAAACCAACGTCACTGCTGAACCAAGGCTAATGGTTAGGAAGGGTCTGCGTTGCCATCGGTGGACCAGGATCTCAAGGAGGATACAATGCGCGCACGGAAGGTTTTTGGACAGAAGACGCCAGCCATGAAGAGCTCGATCTTCGCGGTTCTGGGAGCAGCCGCCTTGTTGGCGGGATGCAATTCATCGGGTGGAACCGTCACCACCACTCACGGGACCGGCGGGGAGCAAAGCGCCGGCGGAGATCAGAGCACGGGCGGCGCAGCGACCACTGGAGGCGCGCCGAGCACGGGCGGGGCCAAGGGCACGGGAGGTGCTGCGCCGGGAGCCGGCGGGGCGGTGAGCACCGGCGGGACTGAGACTGCTGCGGGTGGTACGCCTACCAGCGGGGGCACGACGGGCATGCCGGGTACTGGCGGCAGGACGGGCGGGCCTGGCAACGGAGGAAGGACAGGCACGCCTGGTGCGGGCGGCACGGTCGTTCCGGGCGCCGGTGGGCTGCCAGCCGCTGGCGGCGCTCCTGCTCAGGGCGGATCGACCAAGTCGACAGTTCCGCTGACCGGCCATTATCAGATGGAGAACCTGGATCGTGGCGTGGTGGCCGTGGTGGTCACGGGCGGCGTCTACGTCGGTTGGCGCATGATGGGGTACGAGTACACCGGAACGGACAGCGATACTTCGTACAACCTGTACAAGGACGGCACCCTGCTCAAGAACGTGACCGATAGTACGAACTATCTGGACGCGGCCGGCACCGCCACCTCGAAGTACACGGTCAGCGCCGTGCTCAAAGGAGTCGAGGGCAAGCAGTCTGCTCCAGTCTCGGTCTGGGCTCAGCAGTATCTGAGCATCCCTGTTTCACCGCCACCCAAAGGTCCGCAGGGTGGAACGTACAGCCCCAACGATGGCAGCCCGTGCGATCTGGACGGCGACGGCCAGTTGGATCTCGTGCTCAAGTGGGATCCTTCAAACTCGCAAGACTCGTCGTTCTCCAACAAGTCGGATGACGTCTACATTGATGGCATCAAGATGGACGGAACCAAGCTGTGGCGCATCGATATTGGCGTGAACATCCGCGCCGGCGCGCACGATACGCAAATGTCGGTGTACGACTTCGACGGTGACGGCAAGTGCGAGGTGGCGTTCAAGACCGCGCCAGGCACCAAGGACGGGCTGGGCAACTACCTCAAGACCGGGCCTGCGGCGGGCGCCGACAACACCCAGGATTTGAGAGGTCCACGCGGCATGACCTTGGGTGGACCGGAATGGCTCACGGTGTTCGATGGCACGACCGGGGCGGAACGGGCAACCATTGAATATCCGGTGCTCTATGCCGCTCATAACTGGGGCGACACGAATGGCAACCGGTCGCAGCGGTTCAACGGGGGGTTTGCGTTCGTGAAGGACGGAGGCGTTGCCACCGGGCTTCCGAGCATCATCCAGCAGCGTGGCTACTACACGGTGCTGACCGTGTCCGCGCTGACCTACCGCGGTGGTGTTCTAGCGAAGAACTGGGTCTACGACAGCGTAACTTCAATTCCCAATGGCGGTGGCGACCACTCGTGTATGGCCGCCGATGTGGATGGCGACGGTGCGCAGGAGATCATCCCCGGGGCTAGAATCGTCAACAGCGACGGAAGCTTCAGGTGTGACTCGGGCATGGGCCATGGCGATGCCATGGACATTGCGGAGCTCATTCCTGGCAAGGGTATCTCGGTGTTCTCGATTCACGAGTCTCTAGGTGGCAGTGATGCTCACGATGGCGCCACCTGCGCCACGTTCTACTACAAGATTACCAACCCCGGCACCGATGCCAATCGTGGCCGTGCCGAGTATGTCGGCACCGGCGACGAGACCAGCGCATCGTGTAATGGCGGTGGAGCCTCGGGCTTGTGCCTCGGTGGTACCGGCAGCGCCCCCTCGGCCGGAAGCAACTTCGTCATGTACTGGGACGCTGACGAATGGCGTGAGCTTGAAGACGGCAACTCGATCACCAAGGCGGGGGGAGGAAACCTGCTGACTTGCTCCCAGTGCTCGGGGAACAACGGGACCAAGAACACCCCGACACTCACGGCGGACATGCTGGGCGATTGGCGCGAGGAAGTCATCTGGCGCGAGACCGCCGGCACGGCCTTGCGTATGTACACGACCACGAACGTGACGAAGCGTCGTATCTACACGCTCATGCACGATCCGACGTATCGCGCACAGGTGAACTTCGAGCAGGCAAGCTACAACCAGCCGCCTCACACCGGCTTCCGCATCAGCCCCAACATGGATGCGCCGCCCGTGCCTAGCATCTTCGTCAAGTAGACGACTGTTCCGCGGCGTGAATGGTACTTTGACCGTTCACGCGTGGCGGGCGAAGCAATGAACCCCGACCTCCCGACCATGGGCGGTCGGGGTTTTGCTATTAGGCGCTGAACATCGGCCCAAAGGGCGATACAATTGGCATCGATGCCTGGAACGACCGTGAAAGTCTGGCCGAAATTCTGGATTGCGATCTGCGCTGTCTTGGCTGTGGCGGTAATTTCTGGGATCGCGCTGGCATTGCATCGCAACAGCCTCACCTTGCCCCCGCCATCGCTGCCGACGTCCTCCGTGCCGCCAAAGCAGTCCCAGCCGCCTGTCGATGCGCAGCCTGTTCTCGATCCAACCTTCTTGGTGTTGGCGTCGATGGGCACCACACCGCCGGGCGCGCGAATTGTGCGGGTATCCGATGGCAAGGTGTTGGGATACACGCCCGAGACTCTGGAGTTTCACCAGTCCAACCAACCTGAGATCGTACGTTTCGAGCTTCAAGGTTACATCCCGGTCACGCGCAAGGTGCCGGCGGTTTCAGACACCGTGTTTAGGATCGTAATGGAACCGATTCCTGCCAAAGGCCCGGGCCACGCTCACTCGCCGAAACGCTGATACGTTCTACTCTTCCATCGCTGGCGCGTCTTGAGATCCCGCAAGAGCCGCAAGGTTGCGCCGCGCCTGGGGATAGTCGGGCCTATACCGAAGTGCCAGCTCATAGTGCTTTCGGGCTTCCTCAACACGGCCCAGGCGGCGCAGAACCGAACCAAGGTTATTGTGGACTTGCGGATACTCGGGCTTGAGCTTCAATGCTTGCTCGTAGGATGAGACGGCCTGCGGCAGTTGCGCGATTCGCGCATAGGCCGTCCCAAGGTTGAGATAGACTAGGGCATCGTCTGGGCTGAGCGTTGCGACTTTCTGATACTCGCCAATCGCATCCCTCAGCCGCCCCTGTCGCCCAAGGGCGCCTGCGTAGTTGTTGTGGGCCTCCGCGGAACCGGGTGTGAGGCGCACTGCTGTCTCGAAATGCGGAAGGGCCATGTCAAGATGCCCCGCTCGCCAGAGCGCATAGCCAAGGTTGCCGTGCGCCTTGGCGTCCTCGGGATCGACACGCAGCAGGGCTTCGAAGCGCTCGATCGCCTCGGGAACCTTGCCCGCGCCCAGCAGGGCGACGCCCAGGCTGCGCGCCGCCTCGGCGTCATCTGGCTGTAGCTTGAGTGCCTCTTGGTACAGTGGGATAGCTACATCACCTCGCCCTGCCTGCACCAGCGCATCTCCCTTGCCCCTTAGCGCCTTGAAGTAGGCTGGGTAGATGCGCAAAGCTTGATCGAAAAGCTCGATTGCCGCAGATGCTTGACCCATCTTGAGCATCATCTCGGCCTTGTTGTAGTAGGCCATTGCGTGATCTGGCCTCAATTGAATAGCCTTGTCGTAGTTTGCAAGCGCTTCCGACATCCTCCCCTCGTTGTCCAGTGCATTTCCGAGGTGGTTGTAGGCCCGTATGTTCCCTGGGCGTTTGCCAATGGTGTCTCCCCAAAGGCTAACCGGGCTTTTGTAGACCTCATTGCGCCGTACGGTGCCCCAGCCAAGTAGCGTTGCCACGACTACAACCAAGGCCAGACCCGCATTCTTCTTCGCCTTGGCGAAAAGTCCAACCACCGCGAGGACGACCACGGCGATCAATGGCAGGTACATGCGATGCTCCGCTATTGTCTGCGTGGTCAACGGAACAACACTTGAACTGGGCGCGAGAATTCCGAAGAACCAACAGCCCGCGAATCCCAGCGCCGGCCAACGAACCGTCGCATAGGCCGTTGCCCCCAGCAGCGCCACGAGAAGGCATGCTTGCGGCCAGACGGCCGTGAAGGTCCGAACCACCTCCGTGCCATAGTCGAACACCAATCCGTGCGGCCAGACTGCCAGGCCGAGGTAGCGAACGACGGCTTGGCACTGGGTCAAAGCATAGGCCCACCACTCGACGCCGTATCCGAACCCGACGGTCTGATTGCGGTCGCGGTGGGAGAAGACGAGGAACGCCAGCAGAACCCAAGTCGCCGACAAGCCGAGATACAGCGACCGACGCTGGCGCAAGGATTTCTTAAAAGAGCCCGAGAGAAACGCCCGGTCGTAGAGCAACACCATGACTGGCGCCGTGGCCATGACCTCTTTGCTGGCCATTCCCAAGAGACAGGTTGCGACGGCACAGCCGTGCCAGAACGCCTTTCGGGTCGAGTCCCATGAACGAACGACGGAGTAGAGGGTGAGCAGATAGAAGAGACCGACGATCAGCTCATTGCGCTGGATCACGGACGCCACGGATTCGGTCAGGAGTGGGTGAACGGTCCAAAGCAGGGTGATCGCGAGCGCGAACTGCTGCGCTTTGCTTTCAAACTGGCCTCCGAGCGACGGCAGGCGAAGGGTTCGCAAAACAAGGCTGAAGAGCACGAGCGCAACCGTGACATGAAGGAGAAGGTTGACGACGTGGTATCCCGCGACGTTCGTTCCGCCCAAGGCATAGTTCACCGCCAGCGAAAGGTTGACCATGGGTCTTCCGACCGCCCCGGCAGAGGTCAGCGGCGGATTCAGGACCCGCGTGATGGGCAGGAGGTGCCTGATGGATGGGTTCTCGACGATCCCTGGGATGTCATCAAACACGAAGGGACCGGAAAAGCTATTGTGGTAGGCGACGACGGCCGCGATGACGACCAGAAGCATACAGCCCAAGTCGGCGCCCTGCCCCTCGCGAATCGGAGCCTGCTCCCGTGGTTGGCGGGTGGGATGTGCCTTGGGGACTACCACTTTCGGCGATGCCAATCCAAACACGTGTGATCGGGAAAGGGAAGCCCTTCGCCATTGCGAGGCTGTTCGAGGCTATCGCGGTTGGCGGGATTGGGCTGTGCGCTTCCGGCTACGCTAGGCGCGCCAGCACGTCGGTCGCGACCTGGGTGATGTCGCCGGCGCCGAGCACGAGCAGGAGATCGCCGGCCTTGAGCTCTGCCATGAGATGGTCCGCCAGGTCCTTGCGTGGGGCATAGCTCACCTTTGCTGTCTGCGGAAACGTACGCAAGAGCGCCTGAACGTCCACGCCTGCAAGAGGCGACTCGCCTGCTGGGTAGATGTCTGTCAGCACGGCCTGGTCGGCGCCGGCGAGCGCGGGCGCGAACTTGGTCATCAGATCCTTGGTGCGCGAATAGCGGTGCGGCTGAAAGGCGACCACCAAACGCCGGCCATAGAGCTTGGCCGCCGCGATGGTGGCGGCCATTTCCGTCGGATGGTGGCCGTAGTCGTCGACGACCAAAATCCCACCGGCCTCGCCGCGCACGGAAAAGCGACGATCCACGCCGCCGAATCCGGCCAGCGCCTCGCAGGTGGCCCCAAAGGGAACGTCGAATACGTCAGCCACGCACAGCGAGGCCAGCGCGTTTTGCGCATAGTGAACGCCCGGCATGCGCACGACCAACTCGCCGCGCGCCTTGCCCCGCACGGCAACGCGCAGGCGCGTGCCTTGGGCGTCAGCCGACAAGATCTCGCCGCGGTAGTCGCCGGCGCCGAGACCGTAGGTGATGTGCCGCTTGACCAGCTCGGGCACGAGACCTACCGCCGTCGGATTGTCCGCGCACACCACGACCACGCCGTAGAAGGGAACCTGATTGGCGAAGTCGAGAAAGGCCGTGCGTAGCGCCGCCTCGGTTCCGTAGTGGTCCATGTGCTCGCGGTCGATGTTGGTGATGACCGCCACCATGGGCAGCAAATGGCGAAACGACCCGTCGGACTCGTCGGCCTCGGCCACCAGCACCTCGCCCTGCCCTAGCCGCGCGTTCGAGCCGAACACCTTGGCCTTGCCGCCAATGACTACGGTTGGATCCAGGCCAGCCTGGGCCAGGATGGTGGCGATCATGGTTGTGGTGCTGGTCTTGCCGTGCGATCCCGCCACCGCCACGCCATCTTTCACGCGCATCAGCTCGCCCAGCATCTCGGCGCGCGGGATCACGGGAATACCGCGCTCGTGCGCAGCCATCACCTCGGGGTTGTCGGACTTGACCGCGCTCGAAATCACGACCACGTCGGCGCTGGCCACTTGTTCGGCTCGATGGCCGACGAAGATGCGGCCACCCAGCCCTTGCAAGCGCCGGGTGGCATCGCTTTCACGCTGGTCGGAGCCGGAGACCTGGTATCCCAGGTTCAAAAGAACTTCGGCGATACCGGACATGCCGATACCGCCGATGCCTACGAAGTGGATGCTGACGTCGCGCTTTTTGAACATGGTGGTCGGTCACAGAATAGACCGACAGTCTTGAACGCGTGCGTACTACTTAGCGACCAAACCGTCCAGGCTGGGCAGCTCGGATAGGTTGGGCTCGACGACGATTTCAATGCGGCGATTCTGCTTCTGTCCATCCGCCGTGGCATTGTCGGCCGCTGGATCGTATTCGGCGTAACCGGCCGCGCCGACCTGGCTGGGCTTCATGCCGTTGTCGATGAGCAGGCGCACCACCTCGACCGCGCGCTCCGTCGAGAGCTCCCAGTTCGAGCGGAACTTCTTGGAGTGGATGGGCAGGTTGTCGGTGTGGCCAGCCACCAGGAAGTGTCGATCCGCCGGCATGCTGGCGAGCACCTTGGCCACCTTACCGATGGCATCCTTGCCCTCGGCCTTGAGCTCGGTCTTGCCCGAATCGAAGAGAATGTCGTTGGGCAATACCAGCAGCATGCGACCATTGCGAACCGTGACCTTGATTTGCCCCGCGTCGACCATGGAGCGCAACTTGTCCACCAGCGAGCGAAACATGGCGGCGCGCGCCTCCGCGATCTTCTTCTGCTTTTCCAGCTCGTCGAGGCGCTTCTGCAAGTTCTCCATGCCCGCCGCGAGCTGCCCCGCCTCGTCGGCCTTGCCCTTGCCGTAGGCCTTGACCTGGTCCATCTGCTTCTTCAGATCGGCGATCTGCTTGTCGAGATCGGCGACCCTATCCTGGAGTTTCTTGTTGTCCTGGCTGAGAGCATCCTTCTCCTTGAGGGCCTTGGCGAGCTCTGCTTCCTTCGCCTCGAAGGTGCCCGAGGTGACACATGCGGTGCCGAGAATTGAGCCGGCCAACACTAGGACTGCAAGCTTGATGGTGTTTCTCACGTTCATCTCCTCCGTCGCGAAAAATGGCGATTCATGTCCCCGGCGCGGGGTGGCGGCATATTAACCCCGCAAAGCTCCTGTGCCAATGTTCGCGCTTGGCTTATCCTTCGCCTGTGAAAGCCAACCACCCTCTATTGGCCGTGTGCGCCCTCTTCCTGCCGCTCGCCGGCTGCAAGAGCGATTCTCAAGAGGCAATGGACGCCGACGTGAACGAAGTGCTCCCTATGCGTGAAACCGGCCAGCTCGATGCGGCGTCCGTCGGCACGAGCGGTGACGCGACGTCGAGCCCGGCCGACAGACCTTCACAGCCCGAACTCGACGTCCTGGACGCCGCGAAGGACGTGCTTTCGGAAGCGACCGACTTGCCGGCCGTCGACAAACCGGGCGCGGATGAATCCGCCATTGAGCCCGGAAGCGACGCCGGGTGCAGCGGCTGGACCACCCTCTTGCGCCTCTCGCCGGCCGAGGTAGCCAGCTTAATTGCCACGTCAAATCCCATCGTCATCAATGTTCACACCCCCTACGCAGGCGACATTCCAGGCACCGACACGTCCATTCCCTATAGCAACGTAGACGCCATCGAGGCCTACCTGAACCACGATCACTGCGCCGACGTATTGCTCGTCTGCTTGAGCGGCGGCATGAGCCAGTCCGCGGGCAATGAACTCATCAAGCGCGGCTATCTGCGCGTGCGCGATCTGAATGGCGGCATGCAAGCGTGGCAAGCCGCCGGGTACCCGCTCGTCAAAGACGGAGGCAGCTAGAGCCCCGCGCGAACGCCGTTCTTGGCCTTTCCCGTGCGCGCCCGCTTGCGCTTTTCGTCGCGGGCTTCCTTGATGCCCAGGCCCGCCAGGTACAAGGTGTGCTTGAGCGACGAGCCTACGAGATCCGTCAGGTTACGCGAGGCCATGAACAAGCGCACCTGATGGTTCACGTGGGTGAGGAGCGCCCCCAGCGCGCAACCCCCGTACAGGCACTTCTTGCGGCCGAGCATGCACTTGTTGTCGGACATGGGGCCATCCATGGCTTCGAGGATCTCGAGAAGCGAGATCGTTTCAGCCGCGCGACCGAGAAGAAACCCGCCACCGGGACCGCGCCGTGAAGTAAGCAATCCGACCTTCACCAGTCGCTGCATGACTTTCGACAGATGGGCCTCCGAGACGCCTTGATCCGTGGCGATCTCGCCCACCGAGTGGTTCAACTTATCCTTGGATCGGGCGATATGCGCCATCGCATGGATCGCCAGATTCGCTGCATCTGAGATTCTTAGAATCGTGTCCATGCCCTGAGCCTAGCGCGCAATTGGCGCCACGCCCGCCGATTTGGCATGCCTTTTTTGCATTTCAGCATTACGGACGCGGAGTATCAGAGCATTTCAGTCCGATTTTCCGAGAAACGGCCCAGCCTGTACGGCGCAGACCTCAATCTCCCCAAGCCACTCGGGCCGGCAGATGTCGGCTACCACCACCGCGGTCGGTGTTTCGATGGCAAGACCATGGGCCGAGGCGGCCTTGAGGAATTCGCGAAAATCGTCCTGGCGCTTGAGATACGCCGTGGCGCTAACCACGTCGCAGAGGTCCATTCCCGACCCGGTAAGCAGGGCGCGCAGGTTTTCGAACGTACGGTCGAGCTGGCCCTTGATATCGTCCACCGCGACGACCGCGCCCTGGGCATCGATACTGGCCGTGCCCGAGATGTAGAGCGTCTTGCGTCCGGGCTCGACGATGCGTGAGCCACGCGCGAAGGCCGATCCATAGGCCGACGCTTCGCCCATGGAGCCCGGCGCGATAGCCTGCACGCAAACGTCTCCCTTGGCGGCCACCGCGTACAGATCCATCGCCACCGGCGCCGCGGCACCGGCCAGCGCGCCCTCGACGCAGGTGCTGGCCGGCAAGCGCGCCATGTGCTGTTCCTCGAAGAACCGATTGCGGGCCTGGTTGACGAACTCGTAGTTGTGCTCGATGTCGCGCACGTAGATCCATGTCCGCACGACGTCTTTGAAAGCAAGCCCGCGGTCGGTCAGCGCGTGCCCGGCCTGGGCCAGCATGTCGTAGGCCATGTCGACAAGGTCGGCCGACTCGCGCAAATCCAGGCGCGGGGTGACGGACATGAGGCGCAGGTGGCGAGCCCCAGCGCGCATGACGGTGGCCGCTGCGGGTTTTTGCGAGTTGCCATACCAAACGCCGCTTTGGCGCGCGGATCGGACGGCGTGAAGTTGCATGGTGCAAGAACAGAACGGCGCCGCCGGTGGCTGCAGAATCGCGCTGAGGGGCAAAGGGCCAGAGACTTCCCAACTGAACGTCAGCATTTCCCGCCAATCCCAACTGGGTGCCTTAGCGAAATGGATCCAGCCGCACACGATATTGCTGGGTCCAAGTCCGTGGGTGAAAAGCGCCTGTTGGGCCTGCGCGACTAGCGATGCAAACTGCCCGCGCTCATCAGCGCGCGTGGAGCCGGGCGCGATCTGGAAGAAGACTTCTACGGTGCCAGTGCCTTCGATTCGCCTGGCACGCACGGGTGGTATTGCATCGATTACGGATCCTGACGGCATCGGCCCGTAGCTTAAGCGAAGGCCACGAGGAGGTAGTGCACTTTCGTCAGCGCGAGGTAGATTCTCGCTCCTCGTGAAGCGAATCGCCATCGCCGCCGCGCTCGTTCTGGCCAGCACTCTTGCGGCTTCGTGCAACCACAAGGTCCGCCGCCAGCGGCCGCAAGCCCCCGTGGACAAAGCCGAATCGCCGCAACCGCCGCCGGACGCGACGCTCATGCCGGGAGTGGTGGCGCCGCGCCTGCTGCCTGCAGCGGCCTCGGCCTCGTTTCGCCAGCAGGCCATCGAAAGCATCGGCACCTATGAGTGGCAAGACTTCACCGCGCCTGGGTCGCGCCTGGTAAACACCAACGGCGACTACTGGACGAATCTGGCGGATCTGGCCTGGCGGCGCGACGTCGAGATCCACCTCGACAACGTGCCCCTGGATCTGGATCAAGACGGCCGCGTCGATACCCATGTCACGCGCCACATCTCGCTCAAGGGCGGCATTCTTGGCAACCCCGAGGTATTCGGCTTGGCCGCCGACCCCGACGATCCGCCGGGCAAGCTCGGCTACACCTCGGCGAGCACCGGCTTTTCCGGGCTGCGCGACGCCCTCGATTTCGACACCGGCAAACCCACGGGCGAGATCGGCATGACCTGCTGGCTGTGCCATTCGGGGCGCAATCCTGTGGACGGCAAGACCGTACTCGGGTTGCCCAGCACCCGCCTCGACTACGGCCTCATGCTGGCCACCTCGTCGCTCTTCGATCCCGCGCACGTTCTCGACCTGGACCACGACCTTGTGCCCGACAGCGAGGCGGACATCAAGCGCCGCATGCGCCTGGCCGATTCGCTGGTGCTGGATCTCGATCACGACGGCCGCGTGACCGTGGCCGAATACCGCCAGGCGCTCCAGCTGCCGGACGCGAAGCAGGTGCAGGCGTCGTTGCTGTCGGCCGGGCCAGGCCGCCAAGATCTGACCAACGAATTCGGTCTGGACATGACCGCGCCGGGATTGCACTCGCGCCGCTACGCCGACGTGGGCCTGATGCGCACGGGTCCGGAGGGTGTGTTCAACCCCAAGAGCACGCCCAGCTCACTGGTGGTGCGCTCGCTGTCCGTGATCAACTGGGCCGCGACCTACGCCACGCGCGGAGTGGATTGGCTGGGCCGCTACGCCGAGCGCACGGGCCAGCGGCGCAGCCAGGCCCTGGCCGAGCTCGGCATCGAGTTTCCGCCCGGCCTCGATGGCGACGCCGACCTCATCAACCGCGCCATGGTGCTCGACGGCCGCACCATCGGCGCCATCGGGCTGCAGGCCGATTCCTTCCCAGGCATCATGTACGCGCGCGTGCTTCGCCAGGGCGCGCCCGCGCCGCCAGAATTGGTGCGCGCGCTTCGCCTCGGCTTCGAAGCCACGCAGATCCGCAAGCTGATCTACGACACCGACCTCGCGACCGTCGCGCGGCCAGCCCTGGATCCAGGCGCGGTGGCGCGCGGCCGCGCGATCTTCTTCGACCGACAAGTTGGCGACATCATCAACCAACAGATCCTGGTCGACGTACCGCCGGTCTATGCCGGCACGGGCATCCAGCCCCCCTTGCTCGCCCCCATCGACGAAACCCGTCCCCTCGCCGCCCGCATTCCCGTGCGCTGCGTGTCCTGCCATTCCGCCACCACGCTCGCGACCGACCAGCCCATTGCGAAAGCCGGACTGGAAATTCCACGCTGCACCGACTGCCATTGGGTGCACGAACCCAAGGGCCTTTTGGCCTGGATGGGTTTGCGCAAGGGCAACGGTCCTTCCGGGTTGGTTTCGATCTTCGACGAGTTCGGAATCGACGCCGCCAGCGCGAGCGCGGACAAGGTTCGCAACACCTGCGGCCACTGCCACGACAGCCACCCCGCGCTGGCCACCCCCATCCCCTACACCAATTGCAGCATTCTACCCTTCGACGCCGACGGCGACGGTCGCGCGCAAGGCGACGAGCGCGACGACCTAGCCGCGGGTGGCATCGGTACCGATGCCCTATTTGGCTTCGAGGTCGATCGCCGTGCCCTCGCCGACAAAGACGTGCGCATGCCCATCACGCGCATTCCCTCGACCCATCGTCGAGGGCCAGCCGAAACCGTCCAGATCGCCGGCCCCTGGGTGCGCACGGCGCCGCTCACCACGCTGGTCACGTCCGCGCCCTACCTGCACAACGGCTCGGTGCCGACCCTGGAAGCCCTGCTCGATGCCACCGACGCGCGCCCAGTGACATTCACCCTCGGCAGCGGCCAAGGCACCTTCACCTTCGACACGCGCCTGCCCGGCAACCGCAATACCGGCCACGAATTCGGCATCAAGCTTGACGAGCAAGAGAAACGGGATCTCGTCGCGTTTCTCAAGAGCCTGTAAACCTGATGGGCACAGGGCGTTCACCCTCGGCAGCGGCCAAGGCGCCTTCACCTTCGACCCGCGCCTGCCCGGCAACCGCAACACCGGCCACGAATTCGGTATCAAGCTTGGCGCGCAAGAGAAACGGGATCTCGTCGCGTTTCTCAAGAGCCTGTGAAAGCAAGAACCGACGTCAGTTTCGGCGCAATCCGTATTTGGTCAGGCAGTACAGCGCGCGAAAGGCGTCCTTGAGTCCTACTTTCTTGCCCTCGTCATACTTGCGGCCGCGGTACGAAATTGGGACCTCGTAGATGCGCACGTCGCGCCTGTGCGAAAGCTTGACGGTAATCTCGGGCTCGAAACCGAAGCGATTCTCCTCGATGGTGATGGATTGGATGACCTCGCGACGGAAGGCCTTGTAGCAGGTCTCCATGTCTGTGAGGTTCAGGTTGGTCACCATGTTGGAAAAGGTGGTCAGCATCGAGTTGCCCACCGCGTGCCAGTAGTAGAGCACGCGATGGGCGCCGCCCATGAAGCGCGAGCCATACACCACGTCGGCATGGCCCTCCACGATGGGGGCGATGACCTTGGGGATCTCGCGAGGGTCGTACTCCAAGTCCGCGTCCTGCACGATGACGATGTCGCCGGTGGCCTCCTGGAATCCGCGGCGCAGGGCCGCGCCCTTGCCCTGGTTCTTGTCCTGTAGAAAGACTCGGACGCCGGGCAGGTCCCTGGCCTCGCCCACCAGCAATTCGCGCGTGCCATCGGTGGATCCGTCGTCGACGACTAGGATCTCTTTCGCGAAAGGCGCGGCGATCACGCTTTGGAGAAGGTCCAGGATCGTCGCCTTCTCGTTGAAGCAAGGAACAACGACGCTGACGACAGGGCTCGAATCGGTCGGATGTTGGCGCTTCACTATGGGCATGACACGCAAGGGTTCTAACTCGATCCGGAGGGTCCTGTCACCGGCTCAACCGCCACCGAATCGACTTGCCCGGGCCGCCAGCAGACCGTAGAACGCCGGTGGCAACCCGATCCGGCATGGAATCCAACGCAAAGCCTGCGCCCTCAGCAACGTCCGCGCGAGTGACTCGCGGGCACGGCTTTCTCGAGGGCTGGCTATCGAGACAGCGCGCCAAGCGAGCAAACCTGCTCATCCCGGATCACTTGCGCGACGGGCGCATTCTGGACATCGGCTGCGGCAGCCATCCCCACTTTCTGACCCACACGACCTTCCGCGAGAAATTCTCGCTCGACCAGGTCGAAATGCCAGCCGAGACCGCGACCCAGCATGGCATCACCCACCACACCCACGACCTGGATCGGGATCCCCGGCTGCCATTCGACGACGAAACCTTCAGTGCCACTACCCTGTTGGCCGTGATCGAACACGTCGAGCCCGAGATCGCGGTTCGCATCCTGGGTGAAGCCCATCGCACACTGGTACCCGGGGGCCGGCTGGTTGTCACCACGCCCGCGGCGTGGACCGACGGTCTATTGCGCCTTCTAGCCAGGCTTCGGGTGGTGAGTTCCGAAGAGATCCACGAGCACGCCTTCGCCTACACCTTGCCCACGCTCGGCTGCTGTCTGGGCCAAGCGGGTTTCGAGCTGAAGAAGTTCCAGTGCGGCCATTTTGAATTGGGCATGAACTTGTGGGCCGTGGGCGAAAAGTAGTTTCGGCGGTCGCCGCTACGCCTGCTGTCCGATTTCGATGGGCAAGCGGCGGTTGCCCCACGCGCCGGGCTCTCCGTCGAAGCGGCCCGCGCACGGGGCTCCGCACGCCTTGCACGCGCCTTTCTCGGTCAGCGCCCACGCAGTGACCTCATAGCCCTCGCGCCCGATGAGCTTTTCGCCGCAAGCCGCGCAGAAGGTGCAGGCGCCCTCGTCGTCGCGCAAGTTGCCGACGTAGACGTGGCGTAGGCCGTTGCCGAGCGCGATGGCGCGCGCCCGTCGCAAAGTCGCGAGCGACGTGGGCGGATGGTCGAGCAGGCGGAAGTCCGGATGAAACGCCGAGAAGTGCAGCGGCACTTCGGCGCCCAGATTGGCGACCAGCCAGCGGGTCATCTCGGTGAGTTCGCCGTCGCTGTCGTTTTCGCCCGGAATGAGCAACGTGGTGATTTCCAGCCACACCTCGGTCTTGGCCCGCAGGTAGATCAAGGTATCGAGAACGCTGTGAAGATCGCCGCCACACAGCTCGCGGTAGAAGCGCTGGGAGAATGCCTTCAAATCCACGTTGGCGGCGTCGAAGTGGCGGTAGAACTCTTCGCGCGGAGCCGGCATCATGTAGCCCGCCGTGACGGCCACGCTGCGCACGCCAAGCTTGCGACAGGCGTCGGCAACGTCGATGGCGTATTCGAAAAAAACCACCGGATCGTTGTAGGTCATGGCCACGCTTCGGCAGCCCCAGCGCACCGCCGCAGCGGCGATGGCGTCAGGCGTGGCGATCTCGCTCATGCGCTCCACGTCGCGCGCGCGGCTGGTTTCCCAGTTCTGGCAGAACTTGCAAGTCAGATTGCAGCCCGCGGTTCCGAACGACAGCACGGGCGTGCCCGGCAAGAAATGAAACAAAGGTTTTTTTTCGATGGGATCGATGCAAAACCCGGTCGAATGGCCGTAGCTCGCGAGCACGACTTGGCCGTCGTGGCACGCACGCACGAAGCACACGCCGCGCTGACCCTCGCGCAGACGGCACGCGCGCGGGCACATCTCGCACACCGTGTGGCCATCGTCCTCGCGGCGGAAATAGCTGCCTTGCACGCAGCGAAGTATGGCACGCGGACAAGCCGGTGAACCTAGTAGCTTAGTCCGCCGATGAATCCGACCGTTTCGCCAGCCACGGGTGTGACGGTCACGGGGTGCCCCTCGACGAAGAAGAGAATCCCCGCGGTCACCGCCGAGGCACCGGCCACGGCCCACATCACGTTTGCCATGTTCCGGCGCGTGGCTACCGCGCTGATGTCGCTTTCGCTGCAACCGCGCAGGCTCGAGCTGCCGCTGGCACTGCCACAGGACTTGTTCAGGCTGTCGTACTTCGATTGCATGGCCAGGCCGGCGGCCCCGGCTCCGACGCTGAAAAGCGCAGCCGAGCCAACGGCCACCCAGGTCCAGGTACGGCCCATCCACCAGCCTCTCGGGGACGCAAGCGGCTGCGGCTCCTTGGCCGAGAGATCGACTTGCCCCACACCACCCAGCTCGGGCTGGGATACTTGCGCTTCAGGGACGTTGGCCACGGGCGCTTGCAGGACGATGCGCACGGGCAGGACCGTGCCCGCGCGGACCTCGACGTTCTCGACGGCAGGCGGGAAGCTCCAATGGCGCGCGGTCACCTGGTGCCTGCCCGGCGTGGCCCACAAGAGCTTGGTCAGCGGCGTAAGCCCCACGTCCTTGCCATCCAGGCTGATGGTCGCGTTCTCGATTTGGCACTCGACGCGCAGACGACCTAACTTGGCCTGCAGTTCGTCCACCGATTTCTTGGCATCTTCAATGGTCTCGGGCGCGGCATCGCGCGCGCCGATCAGAAATTGCTCGAAGGCTTCCAGGGCCTCGACTGGACGGCCCAGGTCGCGATTGGCTTGACCGATATTGAAAAGCAGCTTGGGCGAGTCGTAAGTCGCGAAGGCCGCTTTGAATTTCTCTAGCGCGTCGGCGTAGTCGCCTTTTTCGTACAAGGCCGAGCCTTCGGTCAGAAGGTTCTGGGCCTTGGCCTTGGCCTGCGCGGTGGCGTCGGGATCCGCGGATTGCGCGAGCAATCCGAGCAACAGAAGAGAGGTCGCGTACATGGTCAGAGTTCTTTGATGATGGTCCGTTTGACCTTGGGCGGAAGCGGGCTCGACGGCCTACCGGTGTTGTTCCTGTGGAATAAATCGGGAGGTGGCGCCGATTCCTTTACTTTCTTCTGCTTGTCCGCTGACGCTCCTGTTTCGAAGGGATCATCGACTTCGCCATGTCGCGCTTTCTTGGATCTGGCTTTGGCGCCTGCCGTCTTCGCTGGCGATTCGGCCGGTTTCGACGCGGCTTCCACCGTGGGCACGGGAGCCGACTCCGAGGGTGGCGAAACCGTCGGGAGCGTCATGACCGAAGGCCGGACAGGGGCCACGACAGGGATCGCCGTCGGTGGCCGTGGTCGGAGCAAGAAGATGCCTCCCGCCAAGACCACAACACCCGCCACAGCGGCCAGGGCATAAGCCGGCCTGAGACCAAGCCTTGACCACTTGTTCCGCGGGATCTCATCGGTCATCTCGCCCGCGGTTCGCGAGAACGTGGTGGCTTGTCTTGGCGTGCGCTCCTTGCCTTCGGCCGCTACAGTGACCGCCAGTTCCGGATTCTCGGGCACATTCCCGTCCAGTGACAAGGGACGCGAAAGTGATACCGGCATCGGGGTCAGATCTGCGGGCCGGCCCAGAGCAGCGGCCTCGAAGGCGTGGGCAAACTCCCGGATGGAAGGAAACCTGTCCTTGGGAGATTTCGACAAGGCTCGCAGCAGGACCAATTCCGCCTCGGGCGTCAAGCTAGGCACGCGCAGCAAGAGCGATTGAGGCTGCAAATTCATGACCTGGTAGAAAAGCGCGGTGACTTCGTCGGCCACGAACGGCGTATGGCCGCAGAGCATTTCCCAGGTGATGCAGGCAAGCGCCCACTGATCCACGGGATGGTCGATCTCGTCGGTCCTGCCCGCGGCCTGCTCGGGCGACATGTAATTCGGGGTGCCCAGGGCAACCGCGGCCTTGGTGAGCTTGACTCCCGCTGCCTTCACCTTCGAAATGCCGAAATCGAGCACTTTCACGAACTCGAGTTCGCCCGGGACATGAAGCAAGAATATGTTCGCTGGCTTGAGATCTCGGTGCACGATTCCCTGGGCGTGCGCCGCGCCCAGCGCCGAGGCGGTTTGCTTGGTGATGTGAACCGCGAGGTCGATGGGCACCGAGCCGCGACGACCCAGACGCTGGTCTAGATCTTCTCCCTCGAGATACTCCATCACCAGATAAGGCTCGCCAGCCTCGGACGCGCCGAAGTCGATGACATTCACGAGGTTTGGGTGCCCGAGACGCGAGGTGATCTCGGCTTCGCGGCGAAATCGCGCGAGCGCATCCTGGTTGGCGGTCAATTGGCGCGCCATGAGCTTGATGGCCACGCGCTTGTTGAGACGGAGCTGGATCGCCTCGTAGACCGCGCCCATGCCGCCCTCGCCGATGAGCCGGGTAATGCGATACGCGCCTTCAAGGACTGTGCCTAGGCGTGTATCCCATTGGGTCTCAGCCGGCATGACTCGACCGTTGCTCCCTTTGATCGTCCAAGCTTCTTCGCGCTATCGGTTAAGCCGCTTCAGTTTGAAACGGCATCATCGATCATAACACGTCCGCATCCCTTCCACCGATGTGCCCAATACTCCTTTTCAAACCGGCGGGTTCCTCTCCTGCGGACGTGGGCCAGGTGGCAACAGTTTAATGTGGGAGCAAATCATACAGCTGGACCCAGCCACCTACTGTTCCTGGCGCTGAACCAGGGTAAAGTAGGGCATGCGCACGCGAGCCCCGGCCTTTGCTGGCATGTTTTATTCGGACAAGCCTCAGGAGCTTGCGGCGGCGGTCAAGACCTATGTCGCAGAGGCCGCCCCGCCAGCCACCGCGACGCCACCCAAGGCCGTGGTCGCGCCACACGCGGGATACATCTACTCCGGTCCCATCGCCGGAACGGCCTATGCGTCGCTCGCTGCCCGGGGCAGCCAAGTCGAGCGAATCATCCTGCTCGGCCCCTCGCACCGCGTGGCCTTTGCCGGCGTGGCCACCAGCGGCGCAGGTACTTTTGCAACCCCGATCGGCCCGGTCGCTGTCGATCGGGACGCCGTCGCCTCGCTGATCCAGGCTGGGCTCGCGCGCGAGTTCGAGCCCGCGCACGAAAACGAGCACAGCCTGGAGGTCCAGTTGCCTTTTCTCAAGCAGCTGTTCCCTGCCGCACGCGTGGTCCCCCTGCTCGCCGGTGACGACGACTGGCAGGCGGCCGAGCGGATCCTAGCCACGCTGTGGGGAGGCGACGAAACCGTCATCGTGGTTAGTTCGGATCTCAGCCACTACCACGACTACGCGACCGCGCAGAAGCTCGACGCCAGTACCGCGCAGAGTATCGAACGCCTTGCTGCGGGCGAGGTCGACCACGAGCAAGCCTGCGGCGCCACGGGTGTCAACGCCCTGCTGGCACTTGTCGCGCAAAAGGGGCTTGCCTGCACGACCTTGGACTTGCGCAATTCTGGCGACACTGCCGGCCCCAAGAATCGCGTGGTCGGCTACGGCGCCTTCGCGGTCGGCTAGCGACGCTGGATGTGTCGGCCTCAGCGGCGGAATGGGGCAAATCCGGGACGTCCGGTGTACCATGCACGCGTGAATCCGACGCGAACCGTGTCGATGGTGATCCCTTGCTACAACGAGGCGGAGTCGTTGCCCCACCTCCTGCCCAAACTGGACGCCGCCGTGACCAGTCTGCGCGCGCGCGGCGTCGAGGCCGAAATCATCCTGGTCGACGACGGCAGTCACGACCAATCGCAGACCCTCATGCGCGAGGCAACCCAAACCCGTCCGTACCTGAAGACGATTCATCTGGCCCGCAATTTTGGCCAGACCGCGGCCATGGCCGCTGGGTTCGATGCCGCCCGCCACGAGGTCGTGGTTCCCCTCGACGCCGACCTGCAGAACGATCCGGCGGATGTCGTCACCCTGCTCGACAAGCTCGACCAGGGCTTCGACGTGGTGTCGGGCTGGCGGCGCCGGCGCAAGGACGTCCTCATCACGCGCAAGATCCCGTCGTGGATCGCGAACGCGATCATCTCGGCGGCGTCGGGTGTGCGCTTGCACGATTACGGATGCACGCTCAAGGCCTACCGCCGCTTCGTCTTGCATGGCGTTCACCTCTACGGGGAGATGCACCGGTTCATCCCCATCTATGCCGCCCAGCGCGGGGCGCGCGTGGCCGAGGTCGAGGTGGCGCACCACGCGCGCCAGTACGGCGAAACCAAGTACGGCCTGCGCCGCATCCCCAACGTGATTCTCGACCTGACGCTCTCGCAGATGCTGTGGCGATATGGCACCAAGCCCATGCACCTGTTCGGCAAGTTCGGCCTGCTCAGCATGGGGCTTTCCGTTCTCTTCTTCATGGCCATGGTCTGGTACAAGTTCTGGGGCGGCAAGGACTTCGTGGCCACGCCCCTGCCCCACCTGACGGTGATGTCCTTCCTCGTCGGCTGTCTTTCGATCCTGATGGGCCTCCTGGCCGAAATGACCATGCGCACCTACTACGAGTCCTCGCAAACCGCGACCTACGTGGTTCGCGAGATCTGCACGCAGAACAAGGTCGTCGATTTGAGCGAAACTCCGCCGCCTGTCATGAAGTAGTGTCTGCCCGAAGAACGGGGGCATGAGTCCGACCTCGGCGATTTCCCCGTCCCCATCGATCGACGAAGAGAGCGGCAAGAACGCAAGCCAGGCCCAGCATCGACAGCAGGAGTCCGACCCAAAGGGTGGCGGGCCGATATTCGAACCCCACCGCGTGTCGCCCGGCCGGGACGATGACCCCCCGGAACAGGAGGTTCGTGGGGTGTATCTTCGTGTGAACACCGTCGATGGTGGCCTGCCACCCGGGGTAGTACGTGTCGGAAAGGATCAAGAGTGCCGGGCTAGGCGTTTCGACCGAAAGCAAAACTTGGTCAGGCTCATCTCTCGCGAACACAACGGACGACAAGGCCGCTCGCGCGGGCGAACTACTTGCTGGACCGCCGCTCAGGGATGCCATCTCCCCGGGTGCGGCCTCGACGACGGCCCGCCCGAGCAGGATGGTATCCGACGCATGCGCACCCGACTTGCCAGCCTCTCTCAGCCAGAAAAGGGCTTGGGCTTGATCGGACACGACGGTCACGTCGTTCACAAGTCTCGCCCGTGGCAATGCGTGCGGGTTGCGGTAAAGGGCCCCACCCGCCGTAGTCGCGATCCGCGACAAATCGGGGGCATCCGTGCGAAGAACGAGATACTGAACCGACGCGATGTCGAGAAAGGGCGACGACGTCACCTGAGGCCAGAAAATCGTGACGAAGTCCGAGCCGAGCAAGCTCATGTACAGGTTGTACCTCTCCGGCACAATCGCAGCCGTCATCCGAAGGTCGGGTATTCGATCGAGGAGGTTGAATTGCGTGAGTCCCAGCCACTTGTTGTTGGAGGCGAGACGGGAATGACCTTCCCTTGTGAGTCGCGCCAGCTCCGAGACGATGGCAGGTCGTCCGTCGCGCATGGAGGCTGAAACCGGCTCCGCAAGATGGGGCATCTGGTAGAGAGCCAATTCCATCAGTGCCGCGAGCCCGAGGAACAGTCGCCCCCACTCGAACCGCCAACGTCCCAAGACAAGGCCGATGCAGATCAGAGCCACGAGAGCCAAGTATCGGTAGGGGTAGGCCGGCTGTTGCCACAAGCTGGACCGAATCTGGGATCGAAGACCCGCGCTCATGCCGAGAGACCAGATGAGGAAGAGTCCAGCACATACCCCTAGCGCACACAGAACGGCCAGAACCTGGGCGCTCGGTCGGCTCCAGCCCAAGGAGACCGTTGACTGGGGTGGGCGGTCGATCCTTCCGCGCGAGCCGGCAAGAAGTTCGAGTCCCGAAGCCGCCCATTGGCTGATCGGGAGCGTCACCAACGCCACGGAGTATCGAGGAAGGATGTTCTGTATCCCTGGCAGCCGACCAACCCAAGAGAATCCTGGGGGGCCGAAAACGAGGACGATTCCGGCCGCAGCGACCAGTCCCAGTCTTAGATCCAGCTTGCGCCGAAACACCGCGGCCGCGGCCAGGAATAGCGCGATGAGCCCGCAAACGCCGCTCAGCGAGTAGGGGTAGTAGTAGTAGGTGTCTCTCAGGCGATCCACCAAGGTGGGCGCGAACATGCCGAGGCCGAAGAGATCGCGCATGAGAAAGCGATCGAGTCGCCAAATTGGCAAGGCATAGGCGCCCTGCTTGTAGGAATATCCGTGCGCCAGCAGTTCGAGAAAGGGCAGCGTATTGCAGGCGCTGACGAGCGCGCCCACGAAGACCGACACAAGGGCGAGGACAAGGGGCCGCAGGATTCGCGCCGGCTCGCGAATCGATTCTGCCGAATGGCCAAGAAAGGCCGCCGCGCCCGCCAGAAGGCAGATGGCCGCCAATCCCGGGTGACCTCCAAGAAGCACCAACCCTAGGCTGGCCCCAGCCACCATGATCGACCGACCGCCCCTTTCGGCAAAAAGAAGATGGATGCCGTAGAGTAACCAGGGAAGCATGTAGATCGAGGATAAGGGCGCAAAAGGCGCCATCCAGATCAGCGCTCCGGTCAGCTCGAACAACCCACCGGCGACAAACGACGCCCACTTCGATCGGCCCCGCGAGCGGGCAAGCGCATACGCCCCCATGGCGGCCAGAACCAGCCGGGCCAGCCGGAACAGGTCGTAGGTTGCGGGACTTGGAGCCAGGTAGAAAAGGACGCGCAGTGGAAAAAAGGCGCCGCCCTGTTCGGCGACGAGCGGAACCCCGGTCCCGCTCCACGGGTTCCACGCGAAGGGAGGAGAAGCCTTCAGCGAATGGGCGATCATCAAATCGCGCGGGTAGTCGATGCATGCGGGCGCGGGATCATCATGGTGGCGTTGCCTTGGCGCTCCGACCCGCCCGTAAAGGCCATCTTGATCCAGGACAGCCTCCGGACCCATGGTTCGGTTTTCGGCGACGATGTGACGTGCGGCGAGCAGCACCAGGAGCACGTAGCCCACAAGTGCCGTGAGCCGGTGATGGCGCCGACAAAACTCCGCAAGCGCCCATCCCACACGTCTCATCAAGACACCCGCCAGCGAGACTGAAAACCATCCACCACCAATCGGATGGCGGTTTGGGGGATCTCCGGACAACGACCTCATTATCGCACGGTACTCCAGCGTTCAAGCCAGCGCTCGAACATGAACAGGGTCCAAAGTGCCTTGCGCCGATCGCGCCGGCCCGACAGGTGATCGCCGACCAAGCCCTCGACGAACGCAGGATCGAAGAGTCCCTCACGGCGCAGTTTGTCCGGCGCCAGCTCGTCGCGCAGCGCGGGCGCCAGATCCTCGCGCATCCAGCGCGCCACCGGCACGGCGAAGCCCTGTTTCTTGCGATCGAGGATGTCGTCGGGCAAATGGCCACGCATGGCCCGCTTGAGGATGTATTTGGGCGTTCGCCAGCGCAGGCGTTGATGGGGCGGTAGCCGGCACGCGAACTCGACCAGCGCCGTGTCGAGAAAGGGCGCGCGAACTTCCAGCCCCACCGCGCCCGAGGCACGATCGACTTTGGTGTTCACGTCGTCGGGCAGATAGAAGTGTGCGTAGTAGTCCATCAGCCGATCCCAGTCGGTGCGCGCCGGCCCGTCTTGTGCGCGACGGTCGACCGCGACCAAGGGATCGCTGGCGGCCTGGTGCCTCAGCTCGGGTGCCAGCAGCAAGGCCAGATGCTCGGGCACAAACGACGCCATCCAGCGCTGGTGCCGTCGCGGACCAGGCACGTCCCCGCCCTGCAGGAACTGGTTGAGCTTGAAATCGAGGCTGAAATAGCCGGTGCGCGCGGGCAGCAGACGGGCCGCGCCCGCGACCGCCCGGCGCAGTAGCGCTGGTGTGTGGTCGAAAAAGAGTCGGCCCCAAGCTTCGGCCATGAAGGTCTGATAACCGGCAAAGAGCTCGTCCCCGCCGTCGCCGCCCAGCGCGACGGTGACGTGCTGGCGCGTGAAGGCCGAAAGCAGATACGTCGGCACCACCGAGGCGTCGGCCAAGGGTTCGTCGAGAAAGTCGACCACCTTGGGAAGGACGTCGAGCAGCGCCCGCGCATCGAGGCGCTCTTCGCTGTGCTGGGTGCCGAGGTGGCGAGCCACGCGCCGGGCGTGGCTGCTTTCGTCGAAGGACGATTCGGCGAACCCGATGGAAAACGTGCGCACGTTGGCCGGACCAGCCAACTCGGCCGCCAGGGCCGCGACGCTGGAGGAATCAATCCCTCCCGAGAGAAAGATCCCCACCGGCACGTCGGCCACCAGGCGCTTGCGAACCGCCGCGAGCAGCAAGCCGCGCAGTTCGCACGCCGCCACATCGTCGCCAACCACGCGCGGCTCTGCGGCAAAGGGCAGATCCCAGTAGCGATCGATGCGCGGTTCGCTCATCCCGTCGGCCCGAACCTCCAAACACAGGCGCTGTCCGGCGCCCAGCTTGCGTGCCCCGCGAAAGATGGTGTGCGGCGGGGGCACGTACTCGTGCACGAGGTAGCGGCAGAGCGCCTGGTGATCGATGCAACGATCGAAGCCGGGCACGCGCAGAAGCGCCTTGAGTTCGGAGGCCACGGCGAACAGCGGCGGCGCTCCCGCGCGCGCGATGCTGGCGAAGTAGAGCGGTTTTTTGCCCATGCGATCGCGCGCGGCCAAGAGCCGGCGCTTACGCGCATCCCACAGGGCGAAGGCAAACATGCCGTCGATGCGGGTCACCAGGTCGTCGCCCCACTCCTCATAACCGTGCACCAGCACCTCGGTGTCGCCGTGCGAGCGAAAGACATGACCGTGCCCAACAAGCTCTGCGCGCAGTTCGGCGAAGTTGTAGATCTCGCCGTTGAACACAACCTGGACGCTGCCGTTTTCGTTGCCGAGCGGCTGTGCCGCCGCGTCCGTCAGGTCGATGACCGCCAGGCGCCGATGCCCCAGCGCCACGCCGGGCGCCCGCCAGAACCCTTCGCCATCCGGCCCGCGCGGGGCAAGGGCCGAAGTCATGTCCGCGATCCAAGCTGGATCAAGGCTGGCCCAGGTCGGATCGATCAGGCCGGCGATGCCACACATGCTGGACAAGAGTAGCGCAGGAGCGCGAGCAATGGGCACTCGATGATCGGGAACCTTTACGAGTCTCCTGGTGTCTTGAGGTTGGAGGCACCCATGCTTGGACGTCTTTTGCGCGCAACCGTGGTCATCGCCGTCGTCGCCGCTGTTCCGGCCAGCGCGGCGAGCAAGGATCCCGCGGCCCGTGGTCTGGATCTCTTCCTGCACGCACCCAAAGCGGTTCCGTCCGGCGCAACCTTGCCGGTTCAAGTGCGCGTGTTTGGTTTTCCCACAGTCTCCACGCTGACACCGCTGGCGGGCTCGATCGTCGAAGCCGCCTGGGATCCCGAATCCCTGGGCGAAAAAGCCGCGACCGCGACCGAACCAGTCGAGATCGCCTGCGACGACGCCGGACGCGGCCATGTGGAAATCGCAGTGCCGCCAGGCCGGAGCACGCTCAAGCTGCTGGTGTCCGCGCGCTGGCAAGGGCACGAACGAACCCGCACCTTGGAGGTCGAGCGCGCGCAAAGGCACGAACTCGACCTGCGCGTGAGCGACACCGACGTGGTTCCTGGCGGCAAGATCTCGGCGTGGGTGGTGCTTCATGATCGCGTGACCGGGCAACCTGCCGGCGCAAAAGCAGTGGATTTGGCCCTCAAGGAAGGATCGGTCGAGCGCTTTTCCCGGCGTCTTGTCACGGACCACGCCGGCACGGCTAGCGCCGAGGTGCCGATTCCCTTTGTGGAAGACCCCGAATGGAAGTGGAACCTCTCGGCGCGCACAGCGGTGGGGCACGGGGACGAAGCGGAAGCCACTGTCACCCTCGGCGTGCGCGAGGAAACTCCGCAGGCGCCGTCCATGCGCACCCATTGGCGAGCCAGCTCAGTACCACCCGGCGCAAAGGCGTCGTTCGTCGCGGAGGTGCGCGACGGAACCGGCCGCGGCATACCGAACCAGTCTTTGCGCTATTGGGTCGGACAACGAGGTCTGCAAGCGCCGAAGGACGACAAGGCGTGGCTGGCCGCCTCCACGAAGATCCACACCGACGCCGATGGACTGGCCACGGCGACGGTGGAAACGCCCAAGACCATCTCACCACGCGGGTCCACTCTTGCCCTGGTGACCAAGACCCTGGTCGAGGGACACCCGCTTCCCGGCCAGGACACGCTGACGCTGGCCACGCCGGTGCCGGAACTGGAGATGCTGCCCGAGTTCGGAGTTCTGCTGCCCGGACAACCGCAGCGACTTTTCCTGCACGCCACCTTGGGCGACAAGCCTCTTGCCGCCGAATTTGTCCTGACCGGGCACGGCCTCAGCGCGCGCGTGCGCACCAATCCGCGCGGCTGGGGCGAGGTCGTTTGGAACCTACCGGCCGAGGTCGGCGCCCTCGTGCCCGACAAGGTCAACAGCGGTTGCGCGGGCGAAGTCGCCGCCACCGTGCATGCGCGCTGGATGGCCACGGGTAGCGCGGCAGCACCGTCCATCGACCGCTGTCTGCGCGTGGATCGCGATGCGGTCGCCGCAGTTCGCCCCGGTAGCCCGATGGCAAAGGCCGGCGAGGCCTTGCCCGTGCGCATTCTGGGAGCCAAGGGATCGGCGAGCGTCCTGCTGAAAGGTCCGGGAGATGGCGCCTGGCAAAGCACCTGGATCGGAGACGCCGGTCGGGGCGGAACGGTAGTGTTGCCCTCGTCCGCAATAGGCGAGTGGACGCTCGGAGCCGCCGGCGTCGCGATTCCCAAGAACAAGAACGTGCAGGGCGGCGGGGTCCTGGTATTGCCGCGCGTTCTGCCACGCTTGTCGGTGACGAGGGAAAAGTCCGACGGCATCGCGCCGGGAGACCGCGTGGTCGTCGAGGCCGTACTCGACGACGGTCATGGCCGGCCGCTCGTCGGAAGCGTGGGCGCCGTGGTGTTCGACAAGGCGGGTGGCACCCACCCCGAACGGCTCTTGGCCCTGGACACCCGCCGCTCGCTGGCCGCTCCGGCGGGCATTGCGGACCAGGACGTGGACGCATTTCTCGACGGAGACAGCCGCTTCGAGATCGAGCGCTGGGCGGCCGTGGCCAAGGGCGCGGGTTCGCTTCCGGCTCCCGCTTTCGACCCCGCCGCGACGGTCAGCGAGGAGATCGACAAGGTGTTTCGTCAGGTCGTGCAATCTCTGGAGGGCGCCGTGTACGAGTCGAGCAGCGACCCCGAGCGCCTGCGCGACGCTCGCGTGCGTACGGCAACGGGATTCGCGCTCAATCCCGAGTTGCTCACGTTGGCCACCGAGGCCATGGACGAGCCGCCGCTCACGCCCGGCGGTGAGCCCTGGCGTCTGTCGGATCTGATGGCCATCGATGGGCAGGTCAACTTCGACCATGTCGCCCGGCGCGTGACCCGCTTGAAGCTATTCCATCTGCTGGCCAAGCTGCGCGACTTCGTCCACGAAAACAAACTCGGCGTGGACGAGCCCGCCCTGCACGACCCGAACGCGCTCTTGCGCCGGATGGTGCGCAGCGAGGCCATCGAAGCAGGGGCACTGCTCGATCCATGGGGCCATGGCATGACGTTCGTGCGCAGCGCCGGTCCGCGCATCCCATTCCTTTCCGTGGTGCCAGGCTACCGACTTCTATCCGCCGGTCCCGACGGCCGTTTCGGCACCGCCGACGACGTGCAGGATCCCTTCCAACGCGTGCTCGTTAGCAAAACGCCGTATGCAAGCGCCGTCGAGGAAGATCGCCTGGTGGACGCTAAATGGGACATGCGCGTGAGCGATGAGACGGTGCAGGCATGGACCGATCTTCTGCAAGAGCTGACCGGACGAACGATGGGCGATCAGAGCGGGCAAGGCTACGGTAGCGGTGGCCTGGGATCGCTCAGCGGCAACGAGATCGGGAGCGCTTACGGTGCAGGTGGAAGAGGATCGACAGCCATCGATCCCGGTTCTGCCCACTGGCTACCACCTGTGCGCACCGACGAGCGCGGCCATGTGCACCTGACGGTACCCCTCGGCGACGCCGAGACCACCTGGCAGATCGTCCTGGTGGCCATGCCGGATCAGGGATTGCCGGCCGTGAGCAGCGTCGACGTTACCACCGCGCTGCCGCTGTCCGTTCGCGTGGCGACAGGGGCTTCGTGGATGGTGGGTGACGTCGTGAATGTTCCGGTGCGCCTGCGCAATCGGACGGAAAAGGCGGTGACCGCTTCGCTGCTCTTGTCCGCCTCCGGAACTGCTCAGATCCTCGACGTCAGTACGAGCAAGCGAACGATTTCAGTGCCCGCGCAGTCGATGGTGACGGTTGCGGTGCGAATACGCGGCAGTTCGGTGGGCACTGCCACACTGGATGCAGCTATCGAAGGCGCCGGCCTTTCGGATCGATTGAAACATGTTTGGGCGATCCAGGCGGCAGGTGAAACCTTCATCGCCCAGAATGTGACCTGGGTGGAGCAAGGATCGACTGTCGCCTTGCCCGCCGGCTCGCAAAGCACGCCGGTGCAAGGAACTGGTCGTCTCGTGCTGGAACGAGGGATCGCGCCCGTGCTCGCCGCGGCCCTGGATTCCTTGCAGCCGGACCATCTGACAGGCGAGAGGGCCTTCGCCGATGCCCTGGAGGTTTTCGGCCGCGTGCGCTCGTGGGCCATCGTGCGCGGTGGTGAAAGCCATGCCTTGGCGGTGCGCGCGCGTGAACTGGCACGGCAGGTGCCCGAGCACGGAAGGTTGCTGCGTGCGAAGAAGGCGGATCACGACTGGGAGAAGCCGTTGCTTCTGCGCGAACAGTTTTGGCAGTCCCTTGCCAATCCGACGTCGGAATGGTCGGACACCGGTCACTTCGACGCCAAGTGTCCGCCAAGATCCCCTTCCATTCTCGAAGCGTTCGATTGGCTCGCCATCGCACCTCGATCGGATCGCGGAAGCGAACGTGCCTGCTGGGCGGCCCTACGCACGTCGGTGATTGGCCAACTTTCCAGCGAGAAAGATCCGCTGATCCTGGCGCGCGCTGTCCTGTCGTTTCTGGATTCTCCATCCCAGGCAGTGGCGGCGACAGCCCTTGCGGATCGGTTGGCGGCCGCAGCTCCCGTGCGCAGCGATGGAACCTTGGTCTTGCCAGCCGCGCTCCCAAACAATCGTTCGGCCCGCGCCATCGTGTTGGCGGCGCTGGCTCGAAGCGCGCCTCTGCGACGTGGGCAAGAGCAACCAAACGCCGCGACCTTGTGGCCGCGTCTGCTCGTCGAACGAGACGACAGGGGCGGCTATGGATCGGCGGAAGCCACCCGCCAGGTCGTGCGCGCGCTGCTCGAAAACGGCGGCGATTCTCCATCGCCCGCGGCCATCCGATGCACCGAACTGTCCGCCAAAGGCAAGAAGGTCGCGCAAAGAGATCTCACCCTCGCCGCCGACAATACGGTCACACTGCCACTCACCCCGGATGCTGCCAGCGTTCGTATCGAAACCTCCGCACCGGGCTTGCTCGCCCGCGCGCAGCGCCCGTTGTTCCGGTCGTTCTTCCTACCAACGGATCCGGCCGCAAGTCCGATTCACCTGGATCTCGCCATGCCTCAGTCTGCAAGCAAGGAGGGCCTGGGATCCATGCAAGTTAGTCTACGCCACGACCTCGACCGCTCGGTTTCCATCATGGTGCGCATCCCGCTTCCCCCAGGCGCCGTGCTTGCGGAAAAGATCGCGAGCATGTGGCAAGTGCAGGGAGTGATCTATGTCCGGACCTCTCTCGATTCCGATTCCTTGCCCAGGGTCATCCCCATTCCCCTGCGTTTCACCCTATCCGGAAGCGTGACTATGCCCGAAGCCACGGCCCGCGTCACCGACGACGAAGTTCCAATCGCGCGCACCCCCGCCCGGCCGTTGACTGTCGGGGAGCATAGCTGAGGCGTCGAGGGCACAGAGATCTCTGTGCCCTCGGTCCCCTCTGCGCCCTCTTCCTCTACCCTATCGGCGTCGCGTCCTTGTTGTGCTTGAAGTACTCGGCCGTCAGCTTCTCCATCATCTGCGCGCGACGATCGTAGAGCCGCTTGAGCTTGCGCGGCGGTTTGCGCGCCAGCGCGTAGTGCGCAAGCAGGGGCAGCGCCACCGTCGAGTCGATGTACGCGACCACGGCATCGGGAAGCTGGTTGGGATCGATCTTGCCCCAGCTCACCGCCTCGGACGGCGTGGCGCCCGACAAGCCGCCAGTATCGGGACGCGCGTCGGTGAATTGCAGGAAGTAGTCGTGGCCCATCTCCTTGATGCGCAGGACTTCTTGGATCTGCGGCTCGGTCTGCAGCATGAAGTTCTTGGGCGAACCGCCGCCAATGAGGAGCACGCCCGTCTTCTTTTTGCGCATCTTCGCGTCGAGCACGATGGCCGTGGTCTCGTTCACGTCGATGCTGGGGTTCACGCGCAGCTTGTTGCCGCGTAACTCGACACCAGCCACGTTCATGCCGATGGTCGAATCGCCGGGTGACGACGTATAGCAAGGCACGCCCGCGCGGTAGGCTGCGGCCAGCACCGACGCGTCCTTGAGCCCGCTTTGCCGCTCGAACTCGGCGCAGTACTTGCCGATGAGGTAGTGCAACTCGGCCGTGCCCATCTCTTTCTGGAATTCCTTCTGGATGATGATCTTGCGCAGAATATCGTCGGTGCGCATGAGCACGTCGTTGTAGTCGAGCAGGATGTCATAGATGCGAACCACGCCGAACTTGCGCAGTTCGAGATCGCGCGAGAAGGGCGAACCTCGGTAAAGCGGCAGGTTCATCGCATGGTGCATGTCGTGGTACAGGTTGGCGCCCGTGCCCACGATCCAGTCGACGAAGCCGGCCTTGATGAGCGGAACCACGGCCGCCGCCCCAAGTCCAGCCGGGGTCAGCGCACCGGCCAGACTCATACCGATGGTCACGCCGTCGTTGGCCAGCATCTTTTCGGTGAAGAGACGCGCCCCTTCTTGCAGGCGAGCCCCGTTGTAGGCCAAGAAGGCGCTATCGATCAGGTCGGGCAGGCTCTCCTTGCCCGTGATGGGTTTGGGCAGAATGCGCTGGCCGCGCAGGTACATCTTCTTGCCAGCGGCGAACTTGTGTGGGTACTTGCTGACGAACTTCTTGGGCAACTCGATCTTGGCCATTGCGAACGATTCCTTTCGCTACTTGCATCCCGGCTTCTAAGGAAAGCGAGGCCCATGCCACGCGCGGCACGGGTGCACAGACGACCTGGCGGCTGCCTGCTGCGTGTGACCGGGCTCATGGGGCGCACAATCTGGCGAAAAAGACCCAGCTTTGCAAGCTCGCCTTGCTGCGCGGCTTGCTGTGTCCCTAGTCACGGGCGGGGGACTTCAGAATGCCAGGATCTTCGTGCTCAGCAGTGCTCCAAGGGGTAACCTTGGTGGATCTGCAAATCTTCAAAAAAAGTGAACACTATTTCATCTTTGCGGCACCCTATGTAAATAGGGCTCGGGCGGGCAGGCAGCCCCATATCTCGCTGCATAATTTCTCGCTACAGCCGACAGAAGTGTAAGTCAAAATACCACAGACTCATTCAAAAAATCGACACGCCAGTATAGATCATCGTTCTGGCAAGCGCGGAATGGCCTAGTATTGGATTCGGTAGTTTTCGCGACTGACGGCTGGAATGAAGCGGTACCATTTGCGGCAGGGAGACGTCATGAAAAGACTGGTCTTGGGAACCATCATCGCTGGAACAGCAATCTTCTCGATGCTTGGACTCTTCTTCTCGGCTTGTGGCTCGACGCCACCCGTGGGGGGAGGGACCGGCAACGCAGTCAACGGCGGCGGGGCCGTCGTACTCAAGCTGGACGGAGGCCCGTCTAGTCAGGGCCAAGGCGGCGGTGGCGGGTCGAGTTCCTCAGGTGTCACGCCCACGGGCGACGCCAACTGCGGCACCGCGCCCTTCGGCACTACGCGCATGCCAGCCGACGTGCTCTTGGTGCTGGACCGCTCTGGATCCATGGTCGACAGCACCTCGGCTGATTCAAAGTGCAACGGCGCCGCGGGCTGCACCGACCGGTGGACAGCCGTAACCTCGGCGGTGAGCGCCACTTTGACCAGCACGGCGAATTCCATCAGTTGGGGGCTCAAGCTGTTCTCGTCCACGGGAAGCGGGTGTGCAGTCAGCAACGGCGTCGAGGTTGGCGTCGCGGCCGCGTCGGTGCCTGCCATCAATGCTCAGATCACCGGCACCACGCCGAATGGCAATACCCCAACCGCGCAGGCCATTGCGGCTGCCATGGCCTATCTTCAGACCGTCAACGATCAGAATTCCAAGTACATCCTTCTAGCCACGGATGGCGAACCCAATTGCCTGCCAGGGTCAAAGAACAACGGGGATGCCAATGTTCAGGGAACCATCGACGCCATTACAGCGGCGAAGAATGCGGGTTTCCTGGTCTACGTGATCGGAATTGGTCCAGCCACTAGCTTGACCAATCTGGACAGTTTTGCGGCAGCAGGCGGGACCACCAATTATTTCCCAGCTACCACGCCGCAGGCTCTCACCGACGCCTTCGCGACCATCAGCCAAACCGTGACCACCTGTACGTTCACTCTGACGACGGCGTCTCCCGATCCGGGCAATATTGCCGTCTATCTGGATGGGAACCTTTTGACAAAGGACGATCCCAACGGCTGGAGCTTTGGCGGCAGCACGCAAACCGTCGTGATCAACGGGACCAGCTGCGACGCCATCACCGCGGGTACGGCAACCAAGGTCCAGGTGCTCTTCGGCTGCCCGGGTGAAGCGCCACCGCCGACCCTCTACTAGAATACAGCAGAGAGGTGTCGCTACTCTGAAACCCCGAATTCGGCCAGCTTGTGCCGAAGGGCTTGCGTGCGCTTGAGCTCTGCATTGAGCAGGTCGTTGGTGTGAATCAGCCGACCTTCTATTTCGTGCATCTCCGAGAGCGTGCGCTGGCCATGAACACGTGCTGCGACTTGGCGCAGAAATAGCAGCATCCAGACCAGCATCGCGAGCATCATGATGGCGATTCCGGCGATGATCGGCAGGGCGAAGCGCACGGAAACCGTGACCCGCTCGGTTTCCTCGCGCAGGCGATCGTTTGTCCGCTGCAGCTGAACCTCGCGCTCGCGCGCCTCGGTCAGCTTGGCTTCGAGCGCCGCTCGATCCTTCTGCGCGCTCTTGAGGTTCGCGACGAGCTCGTTGTTTTCGGAAGTGCGGCGAGGGATCTCCTCTTCAAGCTTGACCCGCTTGTCGATCTCCTTGGCCAGCTCTTCTTCGAGAACCTTGATCTTCTCTCCCGGAGGGAGAACCCTGGCTACAAGTCCCCCCCCCAGTGCCGCTGGCGTGTCTGATTTCTCGGCCAAAACACGAGGTCCCGCCAGGATCGCCACGGCAAGGATCAGCCACACGACCGACCGCCGGGACGTGGATCGCCTTTCACTCTTGAACCACCTCTCGCTGTCTCTTTTCATGACCAAGCCCTTCCCAGAATTGGGAGATCAGTCGCCGAAGTTGATGCTGCGAACGCCGGCCGAAAGCGTGATCTCCTTTGTGTGAACTTTCCCAGTCGATGGCACAAGCACGCCGATGGTGTGGATGCCTGGCTCGACCCGCATCTTGGAATAGGGACATAAGATCCCCGTCTCCTTACCGTCGACGACCACCGGAAGCTTACCTTGGGTCTTGCACTCGGCGCGAAAACGCGCTTCGCCAGCCATCGGCGACTCCACGAGTTTCAAGGTCGCGTCGACCTTCGCGCCCTCGCTCACCTCAATAGCCAACTGGCTTGTGAGATGGCCGGCATGCACCAGTACCAGGCGGGCGCTGCCGGGCTTGAGTTTCACCGTGCACGGTGTCTTGCCTCGCTCTTCGCCGTCGATCCACACCATGGCCCCGTCGGGTTTGCTGGCAATGGGAAAACTGACCATGGAAGAGCTGGCGGCCTTCTTGCCTGTTGCGACCGTGGGCGCCACGGCAGCGGATAAAGAAACAGTGGCAGGCGCAGCCCCCACACGGGCAGGCGGCGGGGCGGATGAGAGCGACGGCGCGACGGCTTTCGCCGGTCGCGACGGTTGACTCGTCAACGCCGGTCGGGGACTTTTCTTGCCGACCGGGCCCACGGTGAGAGCAGCCGCTGCGACCGCCCCTGCAAGACCCGCCACGACGGCAATGATGACCGCCACGCGCCTGGTGCGGGACGGACCAACTTCGAAGGCGTCGTCCTCATGCTCGCGCGTGGCCGGGTCTGCGCTAGATTTGCGTGCCGTGCGCGTACGCGGACCTCGGATTTGCTCCGCCTCGGGCGCCGCCATGGCGTGCGCCAACCGCGGTGGAGCCCGTTCCGCCGCGCGCGCTTCCTCTTCCGCGACGAACGCCGTGGCTTCGAGCGCGAGTTTCTCGCCCAGCTCGACTCCGGGGCGAGCGAGATCCGTCGCACCTGCTGACGTGCCCGAGTGGACATCTGACGGGCCCACAGGCGCCTCGAACGCGTTCGCCATGATCGGGTTCGGTTCATGCGGATCGTCGATCAGATCGTCCTCAAGCGGCTGGTGCACCGACGACATCATCAACGTGTGTTTCGACTGCATCGCCACGCCTGCCGCCGAAGTGTCTCTCGCCAGGGTGGGATCGATCTCCGCTGGCTGTGGCGGCGGCAGGAATGCAAAGGCCTCTTCGATCGATGGATCACTCACCGAGGGCGGTGCCGACTCGGCGGGGACGAAGCTGGCAGCTGCCAATTCCGGCGCGGGAACCAGCGGCGAAATCGCCACGCCTGCCTGGTCACCCAGAGCAGCCAGGGCCTGCGCTCCCCATTCCGCGAGTTCGGGGATCGGCATGGGATCGACCGAGGTCTGCCCGGCAAGCGATTCCGCCGTCGTCGGCGGCAGCGCAATTGCCTTCGGCTCGATCACCACTGGCGCCTCGATGGCTGGAGACGCCCCCATCGCCAGACTGCGATCTTCCCCTTGAAGCAAGGAAGCCATCACGTCCGATGGCACGTCTGTGACGAGGGGCTCTTCGGCGAAATCCGGGATGGACGCGTCCGTGGGCAGGGATTGGAAGATGGCGCTGGCGTAGCTTCCACTCGGCATCGCCCGGGTGGGGCCGTCGCCCGCCGCGAGGAAACTGCCAGACGCCGACGGCGCGGGGGGCACAGGTGCTGGGACGGAGAGGACGGGCGGCCGAGCCACAGGAGCGGCCTCTTCCCGCGCTGGTTCGGCGGAAAGGGGCGGCGGCGTGTGGGCCGCGTTCGAGTCCGCGACGAACCCTGAGAAATTCCGCACCATCACCGCCATCTCGGCGATCATCGATGCGTCTGGAATCTCTGACCAGAAGTCGCTCAAAATCTTGGTGGCCTCCACGGCGCTCGGCCGCAAGGCCGGATCCTCGGCAAGCAATCCAGCGACGAAATCAGCCATGGAAGGCCACAGCGCATCCAGGATCTTCCTCGCGGCGAGGCTGCCCGTCCCCGCGGGTGGCAGTTCGCCCGTGGCCAATTCGAAAAGCACGACCCCAAGCGCGCGCATGTCGCTGGGTGGACTTGGTCCCGCCGAGGAAGGATCGGCCCCCGCATAGGCGAGCACGCGCGGTGAAACCGGCTCGTCAGGGCTTTGGGCCGACTGCCTTAGCCCCACGTCGAGCACCTTGATGCCACCGCGCGCGGTGGCGATGATGTTGCGCGGGCAGAGACCGCCGTGAACCAGCGGTGGCGAAAGCGCGTGGATCGCGGCCAAGCCGCCTGCGACTTCGGCGCCGATGTAGGCCACGATCTTTTGCCATTTGTCCGCGCTCTCATCCACACCCGTGGCAAGAACGCCAGAGACATGCGCCCACTCGCGAAAGCGATCGAGGTCAAGGCCATGCACGAACTCGGTCACCGCGACGGCCACGCCGTCGATCACGTCGGCATCGAGGACGCGGGCCACGCGCGGATCGTTGATGCCGGCGGTGCGCTTGGCGGTCTTGACGAAGGGATCGGTCAGATTGAGCGGCCCGCCGCGCCCGCGGCGCAAGCACTTGACGGCAAAGATGCGATCGAAACCGGCCAAGCCACGAACGCGTGCGCGATAGGTCTCGATGGCGCCTTCGACGCCAATGCACTCCTCGAGTTCGTACCGGCCAAGCTTGCGCGGCTTGGCCTGATCGCGAACCACGGTGAGCCTCGTTGCATTTGCCATCAGTGGTAGTATCGGCAGTTGGATGCGACTTTTTGACTGGGTGTCATCGCGTTCGGCCATCCTTGGACAAGGCGTCGAAGATTCGCGGCGTGCCATGTCCTGGATGCGCCATACCCTACGTGGCAATCGTATCGCGCCACCGGGGTCTTGTGAACAAAGCGAAGGGCAGCCGCCGGTGCTCCTCATCCACGGCTACTTGGGGACGCGCGGCTCGCTCCATTTGCTGGAGAGCCGCCTGAGCCACATGGGACACCTAGTGCTCACCTACCGCCTCGGGTTGCTCCACACGGGTGACATCTGCGAGTCAGCTGCCTTCATCGCCCGCAAGATCGAGTCCATCGCGGCCCAGTCGCCGATCCATCGCGTGGATATCGTTGGCCATTCCATGGGTGGCCTGGTGGGGCTGTACTACCTCAAGCGGCTCGGCGGAAGGCGCCGAGTGCGCCGCCTGGTCATGCTGGGAACGCCCATTTCTGGGACATGGTCGGCACTGCTGGGCGTTGCCGTGGCCCCCTTGGGACGCGCCAGCCTGCAACTCTTGCCGGATTCCGTATTCTTGCGCGAACTCGAACAGGGATCGCTTCCCGACGGCGTCGAGGTGATTTCAGTGTCCGGCAAGCGCGACCGGCTCGCCCCGTCCGGTACCACGCGCCTTGCGGGCGTTCGCCACATCTCCGTTTCCACCAATCACGCGGGCCTCCTGGTGGATACCGCTGTCGCCGAATTGGTGGGCCAAATTCTGGGCGCTCCGTCGCCAAACAACTTGCCAATCGGAGACACTGCTGCGCACTGACGTTGACGGATAGCGGCTAAGTGACTAGAATCACGACGTTTGGATTCTCTGAGGCCCGCCAACTTTGCAGCCGAGGACATAAGCCCCACCGGGGTCGAGATCACAATGTGGACCCTGAAGTTCATCTCGGGCAAGTACCAGGGGGGCGAGTTTCCCCTGCGACCCAACCGTGAGATCATCATCGGCCGGTCTTCCGACCTGGACATGGTCTTGGTCGAAGACATGGTTTCGCGCAAGCACGCCAAGATCTCGACCGACGATCACTCGGTGTCCATCCAGGATCTCGGCTCGACCAACGGAACCTTCGTCAACGGGGAAAAGATCCGCGCCATCCGCCTCAAGGAAGGCGACCGCATCTTGGTTGGAACCTCGATCATCAAGCTGGTCACGGCCAACGGCGAAGCCCCCATTCCTTCCTCGTCGATGACCGAGAACGAGGCGCGGTCGCGCATGCAGGTCACCGCGAATCGGCGGGCCGAGCCCAAGATGATGCAGGGGAACATCGAGGAGATTCCGCTGCCTGACCTTCTGCAGTTGCTTTCCACCAGCCGCAAATCGGGCGTGCTGGTGTTGCGCTCGGAATGGGGCACGGGACGGCTCTACCTGCGCAAGGGGCAAGTCTACTTCGCCAACGTCGACGAGAGTTTCGACGTCAGCCCACGCAAGGCGATGTTCCGCATGCTCACCTGGGACAAGGGTCTCTTCGAACTGGAGCCGCCAGACGACCGCACGGTCATGGAAGAAATCCAGGACAGCACCGAGGGGCTGCTCATGGAAGGCATGCGTCAGCTCGACGAATTCAGAGAGCTGTCGGCCAAGCTGCCGCCGTTCGAGGCCATCGTCTCGATCCCGCGCCCGCTCGAACCACGCCTGCGCGAGCTCAAGCCGCAAGAGCTGGATCTGATGCAAACCGCGCTCGACGAGGCGACGGTCCAGCAGATCATCGACCAAAGTCCACAGACCGATCTCGATACCGCGCAGGCGCTCTTGTCGCTGCTCGAACGCGGTTACCTCATCGTTGGGTAGAGAGCACAGAGGCTGAGGCAGGCCTATAGTTGGAGGGTCAGGCCCTCGGCGGCACCGAGAATCTCAATCGACCGGGCTCCGCGTGCGTCGAGTTGCCGGCGACCGCGGGCCACGAGTTCGTCCACGTCGTGATCGCTGTAGTCCTGGTCGTAGTGAAAGAGCGCCAGCTTCTTCGCCTGCGCGCGCACCGCAGCCTCCACCGCATCGTCGAGGGAAGAAAGCCCCCGCGACATGCGCTCTGCACGATCTTCTGGTGTAAACGTGCAATCGTGAATGAGCAGATCCGCCCCGCGGTAGATCGCGATGGTGTCGTCGGGCGGGCCGCTTGCCTCGTAGCCAACGTCGCTGGCATAGACCAAGGTCTTGCCGTCGGCCTCGATGCGAAAAGCCATGACCTGCGTCGGGCCGTGCGGGTTGGGGTGGGCGGTGATTTTCGCCGCGCCCACGCGCACCTCGCGGTCTTCGGGTACGCCGCGCATTTCGATATGCGCGCCCATGTTGCGGTAGCTCTGCACGGGGAAAAACTGGGCCGCCATCTGGCGCTCGAGTACGCGTTCGAGCAGCTCGGAGCTTTGACTGCCACCCACGACGGTGAAGCGATTCCCAGGGACGTAGAAGGGGCCGAAGAACGGGAAACCCTGGATGTGATCCCAATGGGCGTGCGAGAGCAATACCGTGGCGCTGCCCTTGCCCTTGCCGAAAGCGCCAGCGAGAAGCGAGATGCCCAAGTTGCGCGCGCCGGTGCCACAGTCGATCATGATGATTTCGCCATCGGCAAGGCGCACCGACACACATGACGTGTTGCCGCCATAGCGCACGGTGGCCGGGCCCGGCGATGGGATGGATCCGCGCACACCCCAGAAGGTGACCTCCATCAGACTTTCCCCAGCAAGAGATCCAGCCCCTCGAAAGCCGCGACGATCTCCAGCTTCCCGTTTTCACCCTTGGCCTGGGCGCGAGCACCGTCGAGCATGGTGTCCACCTCGATGTCCGACCGGTCGGGCGCGTGGTGAAACAGCGCCAAGGTCTTCACGCCGGCTTGGTGGCATACGGTGATGGCGTCCGACGGCCGCGAATGGCCAAAGTGGGGATACTGGCGGTATTCGTCGGCGGTGTACATGGTGTCGTAGATGACCAGATCAGCGCCGTCGCATAGGCGAACGACAGCAGAGGCCATGGCCTTGAGCTTGGTCTTGTCGGTCTTGCTCAGCTGGGTGTGCTGCAAGGGCGGACCGGAAAGAAACTCCTGGCCGAACAAGATGTCTGAAAATGGCGCCGTGTCCGCGATGTAGGCCACGCGCGCGCCATCGGCCGCGATGGCATAGGCGGTAGCGACATGGGGGTGATTGAGCCGCGTGGTGGACACCTGCATGTCCTCGATCTCGAACTTGGCCCCGTCGTGCAATTCGCGAAACGCGACGCTGGCGCGCGTGCGGTCGAAGGACACGGGAAAGAACGGCGCGTCCGCCTGCGAGGCAAACACGCTGCGCAGATTCTGATCGTCGCGCTGGCGTGCGTAGACGAACAGGCGATTGCCGCCGCGATAAAAAGGCGAGAAAAACGGCAGACCCTGGATGTGATCCCAATGGGTGTGGCTGATGAGGATGTGCGCCTGTCCCTTGCCCGACTCGAACTCGGCGCGCATCAGCTCCTTGCCCAGGCGCCGGATGCCGGTGCCACCGTCGATGATGATGCGCGTGCCGGAGGCCGAGGTGACTTCAACGCACGAGGTGTTACCTCCGTAGCGCTCGGTGCGTGCGCCAGGAACGGGAAGTGAGCCGCGGACACCCCAGAAGCGAACTCTCATGGCATTCGCGTTGTACCGACGGGCTTTGCCCGGCGGCACTCACCGCGGAAGTTCGAAAAAACCCGCCCAGGGTTCTTTGTTTGGAAGAACACGTATCTTCCGTCGTGCATGTGTCGCACAACTGTATCACAGCGCCGACGGATGCGCGCGCGGCGTTGTAGGACTATGCACGCGGGCCGACCTGCGGTGGTCGATCTCCGAATTTTCCGACAGATCGTAGCTACGTCGCTTCGGGTCCGCGGGTCATCAGGATCTTGCCCGAACGGACCAGCTCCACCACGCCGAAGGGGCGCAGTAGAGTGATGAAGCTGTCGAGCTTTTCGCTTGCGCCGGTCACGCGCAAGATGAGCGAACTCGCGCTGCAGTCCACTACCTTGGCCTTGTAATGCTCTGCGGTCTGCAGGATCACGGTGCGTTCGTCGAGGCCGGCCTTGATCTTGACCAGGGCGATCTCGGTCTCGACCGCGGCCTGGCCGGTATGGTCGATGGCGTGCACCACGTCCACCAGTTTGGCGACCTGTTTGATGATCTGTTCGAGGGTGTCGGGATCCCCGCTGCAGGTGATGGTCATGCGCGAGAAATCCGCGCTGACAGGATCGGCGCTGACCACCAGGCTTTCGATGTTGTATCCGCGGCGGGCAAACACCAGGGCCACGCGCACGAGAACACCGGGTTGGTTGCGCACCAGCACGGATATCGTGTGAAGCGGCAAGGTCGAAGCGGTCGGATGGGTTGAAGTCGCGAGAGAATTCATGGTCTACCTTCTAAGAATGAGCACAAGAGAATAACTCGGTGGCCTGCGTTGCTGGTTCGCGTGGGTAGCAGCCGGCTTTGCCGACTGCGGACCATCGCGGGAGGGTTTGGCGAGGCCGCGCGAATCAAGCGGCGAGGGCGCGAGCGAAGCGAGCGGGGGTTGGCGGAGGTGGGGCAGGTCCCGGAGCTCCCGAAGGGAGGGGTGGCAGGGTGGGAGGCGGGTGCCGAGTGCAAAGCGAACACTCTCAGGGTTCCCATAATCATGTCGAGCCCGTGGGCTTTTCCAGCGTGACCTTGGGTGGCTCGATGATCATGTCGCTCAGGGCGGCGCCAGCGGGAATCATGGGGAAGACGTTGTCCTCACGGACCACTTCAGCGTCGATCAGGCAAGGGCCGTCGTCATAGTCCATGGCCGCCTGGAGCACCTTGTCCACGTCGGCCGCGCGGCGCAGGTGGAAGGCCTTGATGTTGTACGCCTCGGCCAGCTTGACGAAATCGGGATTGCCTTCGAGGGGCGTGCCCGACAGCCGGTTCTCGTAGAACAGTTCCTGCCACTGGCGAACCATGCCCAGGAAGTGGTTGTTGATGACCAGGATCTTGACCCCGATCTTGTTGACGGCCGCGGTGGCCAGTTCGGATAGCGTCATCTGGAAGCCGCCGTCGCCCACCACCGTCCACACCGACTTGTCCGGGCAGCCCAGCTTGGCGCCCACCGCGGCGGGAAAACCGAATCCCATGGTGCCCGCGCCGCCCGACGACAGCCAGTGATGGTTCTTGGTGGTCAGCAGGAACTGAGCGGCCCACATCTGGTGTTGACCCACGTCGGTGGTGATGATGGCGTCGCGGCCACCGAGCTTGTCCAGGCGATCGAGGATGTGCTGCGCGCGCAGGCCGCCCTTTTTCGGGTAGTGCAGCGGGTATTGTTCTCGCCATGCGCCCGCCTGGGCCAGCCACGCGTCGCTGTCGCAGGGGCCGACCAAAGGAATCAGGTCTTCGATCACCAGTCTGGCGTCACCGGCCAGGCACACATTGGGGCGCAGGACCTTGCCGAACTCGGCCACATCGATGTCGACGTGGATCTTCACCGCGTCCTTGCAGAAGGTGGAAAGCTTGCCCGTGATGCGATCGTCCCAGCGCGAGCCGATGGACATGATGAGGTCGCAGCCGTCCACCGCTTTGTTGGCGTAGGCGGTGCCGTGCATGCCGAGCATGCCCAGGTGAAGCGGGTGATCTTCCGGTACCGCGCCTTTGCCGAGCAAGGTGTTCACGATGGGCGCCTTGATCTTTTCGGCGAACTTCAGAATGGCTTTGCCCGCATTCGAAATCACCGCGCCGTGGCCGACCAGCAAGATTGGGCGCTGGGACTTGGCCAGGAACGCGACCGCCTGCTTGAGTGCCTCGGGTTCGGCGTGTTCGGGCACGTGGTAGCCGGGCAGGTCGACCTTGTCGACGAAGGGCGCGGGGCAAGGCGCCGCCAGCACGTCCTTGGGCAAATCGATGAGCACCGGCCCCGGCCGTCCCGAGCTGGCGATGAAGAAGGCTTCTTTCATCACGCGCGGGATATCGGCCACATTCTTGACCAGGAAGCTGTGCTTGACGGCGGCGTAGGTGATGCCCGTGACGTCCGCCTCTTGGAAGCCGTCCTTGCCCAGCATGGGCCGGATGACCTGGCCGCAGAGCACGATCATGGGAACCGAGTCTGACAGGGCGGTGAGCAGGCCGGTCACTGTATTGGTGGCGCCCGGTCCCGAGGTCACCACCACGACGCCGGGTTTGCCGGTGGCGCGGGCGAAGCCATCGGCCATATGCGTGGCGCCTTGCTCGTGGCGAGTGAGGATCAGCTTGATCTTCGACTCGTAGAGCGCATCGAAGAGCGGGATGGCCGCGCCACCTGGCAGCCCAAAGACGACTTCAACCCCTTCGCGCTCCAGGCACTGCACCACTTTGTCCCCGCCCGTGGGGATCTTGCCCGCGACAGAGGGGGATGGTGCCGACCCCTTGCTGCCAAGGTTCGCATTTTTTCGAGAACTTGAGATCTTCTTCACGATCTTCTTAGCCATCTTTGCACTTTCCATGTCAAATAGACGCGCAAGAGACAAGTATCGTCATAATCATGTCGATTTTCAACAAAGTTCTGTTGTCTCTTCGTCTCAGCATCTGTGATCAAGACGAAATCGTCATGATGCTGCATGGAGACCATGGATACCCAAAAGAAAACACAGAGGACACAGAGGACACAGAGACTGGAAGGCAAGAAGACTTCGGATCCAGGATCCGAACCCCTTCTTCTCTCTTCCGTCCTCTGCGTCCTCTGTGTTTTCCTATTCGACCGTGACGCTCTTCGCGAGATTGCGCGGCTGATCCACGTCGGTTCCGCGCGCCACGGCCATGCTGTAGGCCAGGAGCTGAAGCGGCAGTACGGTAAGAAGCGGCTGCAAAAGCGGCGGCGCATCCTCGACCCAAAGCACGTCTTGGCAGAGCTCCTTGATCGCCTCGTCGCCCTTGGTTGCCACCGCGATGACATGACCCTCGCGCGCGCGCACCTCGGCCAGGTTCGACAGGACTTTGTCGTATCCCTTGCCCTGGGTCGCGATCACCACCACGGGAAGTCCGTCGTCGATGAGGGCGATGGGGCCGTGCTTCATCTCGCCCGCGGCATAGCCCTCGGCGTGGATGTACGAAATCTCTTTCAGCTTTAGCGCGCCTTCGAGCGCGATGGGGTAGTTGGTGCCGCGACCAAGGAAAAGGAAATCACGCGCGTGCATGTACTTGCGCGCGAGTTCGCGCAGGTTGCCGGTGGCGCGCAGGGTTTCGCTCATCTTGTGCGGCATCTGCACGAGAGCGCCGACGAGATCGGACGCGGCCTTTCCGACGAGAACGCCGTTGCGCCGGCCGAGGTGAATGGCCAGCAAGGCCAGGGCGGCGAGCTGCGCGGTGAAACACTTGGTCGAGGCCACGCCGATCTCGGGTCCGGCGTGGGTGTAGAGCACCAGATCCGACGCGCGTGCGATGGCGGAATCGACCACGTTGCAGATGGCGAGGGTGCGGGCGCCGCGCGCCTTCGCCTCCTTCACCGCGCACAAGGTGTCCAGGGTTTCGCCACTTTGGGAAATGGCGACGACAAGATCCTTCGCACTGACCACGGGCTCGCGGTAGCGGAATTCGCTCGCCAGATCTACCTCACACGGGATGCGGGCCACGTTCTCGACGAGGAACTTACCGACTAGGCCGGCATGGTACGAGGTCCCGCAGGCCAGGATGACCACGCGGCCGGTGATTTCGCCGAGCGACTGGCCGTCCAAGGTCACGTCGCTGGTGTCGAGAAGCAGGCGGCTGCGCAGGGTATCGCTGACGGCCTGGGGCTGCTCGTAAATTTCCTTGAGCATGAAGTGCGGGTAGCCGGCCTTCTCGGCCTGGCCCGCTGTCCAGGTGATCGTGCGCGGCGTGCGCACAATCGGGTTGCCGTCGAGATCCGTGAATGCCACGGAATTCCGTCCCAGCGCCACCACGTCGCCGTCCTCGAGGAAAATCATCTGCCGCGTGTATTCGAGAATGGCTGGCGCATCCGAGGCCAAGAAGTTCTCGCCGTCGCCCAAGCCAATCACCAGCGGGGAAGAATTCTTCGCGGCCACGATTTCGTCGGGATGTTGGTCGGACATCACGGCGATGGCATAGGATCCCTCCACCTGTCTGAGGGCCTTGCGAACCGCATCGGCCAGGCTTTTCGCCCCGGCCGAGATGGCTTCGTCGACCAGGTGGGCGATGACTTCGGTATCGGTCTGCGAATGGAATGTGCGGCCGGCGGCCTTCAAGCGATCGCGCAGGACTGCGTGATTCTCCACGATGCCGTTGTGGATGACCGAAACCACTCCGGACCGGTGCGGATGCGCATTTTCGTCCGATGGCCGACCGTGCGTGGCCCAGCGGGTGTGGCCAATGCCGAGCGTGCCCTTGGGTGGATCCGCCGCGAGAAGCTTCTCTAGCGCCGCCAGCTTGCCCTGGCAGCGCACGACCTTCGTCTGTTTTCCGACCAACACCGCCACCCCGGCTGAGTCGTAGCCGCGGTATTCCAGTCGGCGAAGCCCACTAATAAGAACCGACGTCGCGTCGCGCGACCCCGCATAACCAACGATTCCGCACATGCGCTAGATCTACTAGGCGCTATCGGGCACAGCAAGGCTCTTCTCGGCCAGCGACGAGGCGAGGTCGAGCGCGGCAAGGAATCCCTGCCATTTCGCGCGGCCGGTGCCGGCGATGTCGTAGGCCGTGCCGTGATCCGGCGAGGTGCGCACGAAGGGCAAGCCTAGGGTCAAGCTCACGGCCTCGTCGGAGGCCAGCAGCTTGATGGGGATCTGGCATTGGTCGTGGTACAGCGCCACCACGGCGTCGTATTCGCCGACCAGCATCTGGCGGAAGATGGTGTCCGGTTCGTGCGGGCCGCTCACCCGCGCGGCCAGGCCCGAGGTCGAGAGCAAGCGCTGCGCGAGATTGACCGCGGGCAGGACGAGACGGGTTTCCTCGTCGCCGATGCGTCCGCCTTCCCCGGCGAGCGGATTGAGCCCGGCCACAGCGACGCGCGGCAGCCGGACGCCGAAGTAGGTGGAAAGCGCCTGGACGGTGAGCACGGTTGCCTGGGCGATGTTCGCGGGGGTTAGAAGAGTCGGGATGAGGCGCAGGGGTACCCGGCCGGTCACCATCGTGACCCGCAGCCCGGAGCCGATCTGCATAGTGGCGCAGCTCTTGGCGCCCACTCGATCGGCCAGATACTCCATGTGGCTGGGGAATGGCATGCCGGCCTTGCCCGCCCATTCCCGCGAGATGGGTGCGGTAACGAGCGCACTCACCTTGCCGCCAATCACGGCGTCCGTGGCAGCCGCGAGGTAGTCGACCTGCGCTCGACCCGTGATCTCGCTCGGCAACCCAGGTTGCACGTCGTCCTCGCCGAGCTGGGTGACAGAAACCACGATGGTGCTCTTGGGCAAGGCGACCCCTGCTCGTGCGGCCGCCCGTCCGAGCACGCCCACGTCGCCGAACACGGTCACCTCGATACCCGGTCGAGCAGCGAGTGCGCACACGACCACCTCCGGACCGATTCCGGCCGGACACCCCATGGAAACCCCGATTCGAGGCGAAACCGCCATGCTTCTCTACGATACAATGAGGAACCGAGCCGCCCCTTTGGACTGCACGCGCCGGCACCTCTCGCGCGAGGGGTAGCGGAGCACGAACAAGGCCATGGTGCAAGAAAGATTCTAGACCGGTTCTAGAATCATCGCCTTCCTCTTGGCTTCACCTGTTTCCGGGTGCAATACTCGAAGCAGGTATGGACGACTTTCATTGCTCCTTCTGCCAGAAACGCCGGCGCGAGGTGCGAAAACTCATCTCGGGTCCGCGCGTTTTCATCTGCGACGAATGCGTTGCCTTGTGCAACGACATCATCGCCAAGGAAGAGGCAGCAGAGCGTCCACGGTACCCACGGCCGCGCGAAATATTCGACGAGATCGACAAGTACGTCATCGGCCAGGATCGAGCGAAGAAGGCCCTGTCGGTCTCGGTCTACAACCACTACAAGCGCATCGGTCAGCGGGGCAAGGCGGCCGACGTGGAGATCCAGAAGGGCAACATCTTGCTCATCGGCCCCACCGGCTGCGGCAAGACCCTGCTCGTGCAGACGCTCGCGCGCAAGCTCGACGTGCCCTTTGCCATGGCGGACGCCACGACTTTGACCGAGGCGGGTTACGTGGGCGAGGACGTGGACAGCGTCATCAAGTCGCTCTACCGAAACGCCGGCAACGACCCGGAGAAGGCCTCGCGCGGCATCGTGTGCATCGACGAGATCGACAAGATCTCGCGCAAGGGCGGCGGACCCTCCGTAACCCGGGACGTTTCCGGAGAAGGTGTTCAGCAGGCGCTGCTCAAGATCCTAGAAGGCAAACAGGCAACCATCACCCCGGATGGGGCGCGCAATCGGCCGCAACAAGAGCTTATCCAGGTCGACACCACCAACATCCTGTTCGTGTGTACGGGTGCGTTCAATGGTCTTGAAGAGATCGTCCGTCGTCGCATCGGCAAGAGCGGGCTGGGCTTCGGCGCCGCTATCGCCAAGGGCGAGGAATCCAAGAACGAGCTGCGTGCCCTGGCCCGCACCGAGGATCTCATCAAGTTCGGCATGATTCCCGAGTTCATGGGCCGTCTGCCCATCATCGTGGGTGCCGACGAACTGAACGTCGACGATCTGGCCCAGATCCTGTGGAAGCCCAAGAACGCCCTGTCCAAGCAGTACGAGCGCTTGCTTGAGATGGAAGGCGTCAAGCTCCGCTTCACCGAAGATGCCATACGCAGCGTGGCCGAGGAAGCCGCCCGTCGGAAGTCCGGCGCGCGCGGCCTGCGGGCCATTCTCGAAGAGGTCATGCTCGACGTGATGTACGAGATCCCCTCGCTGTCCGGGGTCACGGAATGCGTTGTCACCCGTGACGTGGTTGTGTCACGCGGTCGTCCGCAGCTAATCAAGGAGAAAAAGGCGTCCTAGCCGCGCTAGTATTCGAGCGCGAGCGCACATGGACGTTAAACTCGGGGGGCCACCCTACCGAAGGTTCTTCATAGGCCCACTTTTCGCGAGGGAATCATGCTGACCAATGCTGAGAAGGAACAACTGCTAGGCGTGCTCGACACGGCCAGAAAACGTCTGGCCAAGGTGGGTCAGAATGCGCTCAACTACTCCATGAATCACGAGCGCAACATCGGGCGCGATTCCATCGACGAGTCGATGGAAGAGGAGATCTTCTCCACCGAAATGCGCCTGCACGACCGCGAGAAGTACCTCCTGGCCAAGGTCGACAAGCAGTTTGCGCGCCTTAAGGACGGCTCGATCGATGTGTGCGAGGACTGCGGCGAGAAGATCGCCTTCAAGCGCCTCCTGGCCCGGCCCGTGACCACCCTGTGCATCGACTGCAAAGAGCAGAACGAGCGCGAGGAAGCCGCGGTCGAGCAGGCCGGGCAGGGTGCCGGTCTCGATGCCGGCGGACTCGGCGAGCTCGGTGTCGCGGACGAATAGCCCGCGGATCCCTGGATCTTTGCCCACGTCTGCGTTGCATCTTTGCTATATAATGCGCGCCAACAAGTCAGGCGGCCCGCCCGATGCCCGATAGTCGTTATCGAATCACAGAGCGAATTGCTGCCGGTGGAATGGCGGAGGTCTTCAAAGGCGTCGCCGAATCCTTGCAAGGTTTTCGCAAGAACGTGGCCATCAAGCGCGTCTTGCCCGCGCTGACCAAGAACCAGAAGTTCATCACGATGTTCCTGGACGAGGCGCGGCTATCGCTGTTCCTCCAGCACGCCAACATCGTCCAGGTGTTCGACATCGGCCACGCCGACGACACCTACTTCATCGTGATGGAGTTCGTGGATGGCGTCGACCTGAAGGCCATCATGGAATGGCGCCGCCGCATCGGCCGCCGCCTGACCATCGGCCAGACCATCTACATGATCATGGAGGTCTGCAAGGGGCTCGCCTACGCGCACGACCTCGTCCATCCCGAAACCGGCGAGCGCTTGGGCATCGTCCACCGCGACGTTTCGCCTGCCAACGTGCTCATCTCGAAAAATGGCGAGATCAAACTGGCCGACTTCGGGCTGGCCAAGGCCGCCAGCCAGGTGGAGTCGACCGACCCCGGCGTGGTCAAGGGCAAGATGAGTTACCTCTCGCCCGAGGCAGCGCGCGGCGAGAACGTCGATCAGCGCGCGGACATTTTTTCCGTCGGAATCCTTCTGTACGAAATGCTGACGAGCAAACGGCTATTCTACGGAGACACCGACTACCAGACGGTCGAGCTGGTCCGCAACGCGAAGATCCCGCCCATTGCCACGCAGAACCCCGAGGTCGAACCCGAGTTCGAGGAGATTTGTCGGAAGGCGCTGGCTCGCCGCATGGAGGATCGATTCCAAACCGCCACTGATTTGCAGGATGCGCTGGCGCACTACCTGTTTTCGCGCGGCTTGAAGATGATCCAGCGCGACATCGCAGAGCTGGTTCGCGCCTGCATCGAAGACCAAGCCACCCAGTCTTCTGGCGGCAAGGCCAAGCGCTTCGGGACCATCGACACCGTCCTGCACTCCGAGCTCGATGCCTTCACGTCGCTGGAATTCGACAACGCCGCCCAGGACGGCCAAGTGCTCGCGCCCGCGGATGGTGGCGTGCAAGTGGGCAGCTTCATCGATCCGCGCGCGTGGTCGTCCGAGGCCGATTGGCCGGGCCTGCGCGCCAGCGGCCGCCGCGATACTGTCGGCGAATTTCCGCGACGGGATTCGCAACCCTACCAGCGCGACACCGTGAGCGACATGCAAGCCAGGCAGAGCCAGCCCATGCCCGCTGCCGTGCCCCCAGGGCATTCGTCGGGCGCCAGCATGCAGGCTCTTTCGCAGCCCGTGCAGATTCCGGGAGGCTTTGCGCCCATGCCGCCTCAGCCTGCGCGGTCGCACGTGATCCCCCGGGGCGTCTTGCTCGGAATCATGGCCGGCGCGGTGGTGATCGGCGCGCTTTTCGCCTGGCTACTATTTAGCGGACGATAGCACTCTTCTTTCTCGCCATTGGCGCCACGGACGATCGTGGTATGAAAGGCGCCTTGCCCGGAGGCAATGCCGGGTCAACGAAAGTGGACAACCATGCTGCACAGAAAACATGTGGACGCCAAGGGCAACTGGGTTAGCTACCGGCCGGACATCAAGATTCTCGACTGCACCATTCGCGACGGTGGGCTGGTGAACGATCACAAGTTCGACGAATCCTTCGTCAAGGCGGTGTACCAGACTTGCGTCGCCGCGGGCGTCGACTACTGCGAACTCGGCTACAAGGGCGCGCGGCGGTTGTCCGCGGCGGGCCAGCACGGCGAGTGGAAGTTCTGCGACGAAGACACGGTTCGCCGCGTGGTTGGCGACGGCCCGCGCACGATCAAGCTCTCGGTCATGGCCGACGTGGATCGCACCGACTACAAGACCGATATCGTGCCCAAGGAAAAGAGCGTAATCGATTGCGTGCGCGTGGCCTGCTACATCAACCAGATTCCCGGCGCCCTCGACATGATCAACGATGCGCACGACAAGGGCTACGAGACCGCGCTCAACATCATGGCCATCTCCTCGGTGCAAGATCGCGAGCTCGAGGACGCCTTGGCTGCTGCCGCCAAGAGCCCGGTCGACACCGTCTACGTCGTCGACTCCAACGGCGCGCTCTACTCCGAGCAAGTGCACGACATCGTCATGGGCTTCCTCGCCGCCCTGGAGGGCACGGGCAAGCACGTCGGCATCCACGCCCACAACAACATGCAGCTGGCCTACGCCAACACCATCGAGGCGCTCATCGTCGGTGCCAATCGCCTGGACGCCACCATCGCCGGGCTCGGCCGCGGCGCGGGCAACTGCCCGCTCGAACTTTTGCTCGCCTTTCTCAAGAATCCGAAATTCCACCTGCGCCCGGTCATCGCGTGCATCGAGCAAGAATTCCTTCCGCTGCGCCAGAAGATGGACTGGGGCTACAGCATCCCCTACATGATCACCGGCATGCTCAACGAGCACCCGCGCTCGGCCATCGCCGTACGCGAGGGTGATCGCCCCGACGAATACCTGTCCTTCTACGACCAGATGGTCGAGAAGTAAACTGGAGCGAATCGCCTCGCGAGTGGCGCAGCAAAGGCTGCTAGACTTCCGGCGTATCGTGGGCTTTCCGTTCGTCGAACTTCGCCGAAGAGGCACCTGACGTGGTGGCCGGCGCAACATTTTTTCTTTGGCTGGCCGCTGCCACCAACCTGGCCAGCGCCGAGGACGTATCCGCGGCGCTGCAGCGACTGGGCGACGCCGATCTTGTGCTCATGAACGATCCCGCCGGAGCCCGCCCCGTGCGCGTGCTTCTGGCCACGCGCGTTTCGGCGCCGGTGGAGAAAGTGCGGCAAGTCATCGGAGATCCGGCCGCCTTTGGCAAGGCGATGCCGTCCTTTCGCCGTGTCGACGTTGTTTCCAGGCGGCAGCGCGCACCGGACGAGACCGAGTTCGAGGTGGCCTGGGAGCTCGAAGTTCCGCTGCGCAACCTGGAAGGCAAACTTCGGCTGCGGGTGCAGGAAGGCGGCGTGGATCTCACGCTCGTGGAAGGCGACTTCGCACCCGGCCTTTTTCACCTGAGCGCACGCAAGGAAAAGGACGGAGGCAAGGACCAATCCGTGCTGACCATCGAAGGCTTGGCCAACGTGCGCGACGCGAACTGGGCCACGCGCCAGATCGCCCAGCGCTCAGCCATCGCCGAGCCAGCCATCACCGTGGCCGCGGTCTACGTCATGCTCAAGTCACTCGCTCGTCTGGCCGAAGGTGCGTCGCCCGCGCGCCCAAGCGTTGCCATGGCCGCGCCTGAACCTTCCAGCCTGAACGGCGCGGAGGTTGCGAATGCCGCCAATGTCTATGCCAAGGGCACCAGGGTGCTCATGGCGGTGCGGAGTCGCGCGGACGGCCGTCTTGCTCGCGTGGAGGCCGCCGTGCATGTGTCGGCGCCAGCCGACAAGGTGACAAGGCGGACGATGCAGCCCAAACCCTTCCTCTCCATGCCAGGCTGGAAGAAGATCACGCCCGTCAGCGGCAACCCCGAAGAGTGCAGGGATCCCGCGTCGCTGTGCTGGCAGGTGGACACCAATCTGCCCGTCTTCTCGCTGGATGGAATCTGGAAGATCTGGCCGCGACCGTGGCGCGCCCGCATGGTAGCCGGGGACAGCAAGGGCGCGGTGATGGCCATCGACGTGTTGCCCAGCCAACCATCGGGTCGTGCAACCCTGGTCCTGTCCCAGCACCCGCGCCTCGACATGGCCGGCTATGTGGCGCGCAAGCTGATCGCGGCGGAACCCTTCCTGGAACACGGGCTGGCGCTGGCTTTGACTTTGATTGAAGCCGTTTCGCTGGGACCGGCGCTGCAGAAGGACTAGGCCGACTGGCAGTAGCCTACGTTGCTGGTAATCGGAATTCCGGGCAGACGTTGGAGGCAAACATTGCCTTGTCCGCACACTGCGGTCGGATTGAGAGCGTCGCAAAGTGGGAGGCAGGTGCCTCCCATGCCTGAAGTTGTAATGCAGGTCAGTCCGCGATCACACAGGGGCGAGTCCGGAGCCTCGCCGAATCCACACGAGCCTCCTACGCCTTCGCCGCCGCGGGAGAAGCAGCGACCGGCACCACCGAAGGGATAGCAGCCCAGGTTTGCGTTCGGGCAGTCCTGTTTGAGCAGGTCGCAGAAAACAAAACTCGCGTCGGAGATCGCATCGGCTACGGCAAGATCTTGCACATCACTGGTTGCCAAGATGTCTCCTACCACTCCGCCATCGCTGCTCCCGCCTGCAACCAGACCACCCGGGCCGGTCGAAGACAGAACGGGGTTGGCCTTGCTCGCACAGCTTGGCGCGGCTGCGATCCAAAGCAGCAGTGAGAATAGGAAAATGGCTTTGAACGATCGATCAACAGCGGCCTTCATCGCGGACACGGTCTCGCCTTTCGGGCCCAGTATACCCGGCGCGAACGCAAGATGCCGCAAGCCAAGTTTCCAGCGTCAATTCGCGCGGCCGGGCTTGCCCACGCGGTCGATGAGCGCCACCACTTCGTTCGACAGGCGCTCAAGGCGCTGGAACACGTCCGTGGTTTCGAGCAGGCGCTGTCGGGCCTTGGCATCGGCGATGAGCGAAGCCGCAACCACGTTGGCCAGCGCTGCGGGCGTTTCCTGCGCGGCGGCCACGTGTTTGAGCAGCTCGCCACCGTCGGGGATGGACTCGGCCAGGCCCGACACCAGGGCGCGCAAGGTGGTGTCCGCCTCGTCGATATCCTCCGCCGTGGCGGCGGGATCGTCGGGAATTTCATGCGCGGCGATCAGGCGGTACGGTTCGTCGCTGGCTAGCTCTTCATCGATGCCGATGCGCGCGCGGCCGCGCACGACCAGGTTGAAGCGTCCGTCGGGCAATTCCTGGGCAAGGACCAGCTCGCCGACCGACGCCACGCTCGCCACACGCGGAATGTTGCCTTCCTCCAGACTTTCCTTTTCGAGCTGCAGGCTGATGGCGACCAAGCGGTTCGAGCCAAGCACGTCGCGTACCATCTTGCGATAGCGTGCCTCGAAGATGTGCAGGGGAATCATCGAGTGGGGAAACAGCACCACGTCTTCGAGGGGAAACAGGGGCATGCGCCGAAGGGCCCGACCGAGCCCGCGCGAGGCTGGCCTATCCGAAGACATCGATGCACGCTCCTGTGAGAGCCGGCGGCGCGTCCGCGGCGAGAAACAGTGCTACGCGCGCGACTTCGTCCACGGTCATGCGCGGTGTTCCGCCCGGCATGCCCTGCTTGAGCATTTCGGTGTCGACCGAGCCGGGACAGATGGCGTTTACGGCGATTCCGTCGCCGCGAAGCTCTTCGGCCAGCGCGCGCGTCAGTCCGACCACGCCGTGCTTGGCCGCACAATAGGCCGATAGCATCGGGGTGCCGGTCCGGCCAGCGATGGAGGCCAGGTTGACGATGCGTCCGCCGTGGCGCGACTGCATGGCCGGAAGGAAAGCTTGGGTCACGAGGAAGGTCCCCGTGAGGTTGGATGCCAGGACATCGTTCCAGGTCTCTAGCGTCAGGGTCGAGACCGACTGTCGGGCCACGATGCCCGCGTTGTTCACTATGATGTCGGGGACTCCAAGCACGGCTTGCACCTCGTCGCGGAAGCGGACGACATCGCTTTGCGCGCGCACATCGCAGACCGCGTGAAGGCAGCGGCTTCGTTCATCGGGTGTCAGATCATCGAGATAGCTACTTGCGTGCATGCCACGCGAACAGCCAGCCACGCGCGCCCCAGCCCTGGCGAAGAGGGCGGCGATGGCCCGGCCGATGCCGCGCGAGGCCCCGGTCACGACCGCCAGACGTTTGTCGAGCTTTTCCACGCTAGCGATCCTTTTCACCCAAATGAGCGGCGGCGAGCAGGCGCGCCTTCAGATCCGGCCGCTCTTGCATGTCGCCGACGAACGCGCTGGTCAGGACCTCGGATTGGTTGTGGCGCTCTCCGGGCAGGGCCAGGCACAGCTGCTCGGCCTCCATCACACAACCGGCGCCGCGCGCGCCGAGCCCTTGCCACAAGGCCTGCGCGATTTGGTGGGTGGCGCGCTCTTGCAGGGTCAGGCGCTTGGTAAAGCACTCGACCAGATCCGCAAGCCGGCCAAATCCGGCCAGCTTGCCCGCCGGGATGTAGGCCAGGTGCGCGAGCCCGCGGAAGGGCACGAGATGGTGCGGACACATGGAATGAAAGCGCAGGCCGCTGACGATGACGACATCGGGATCGGTTTCGCCCACGACTAGGTCGCCCAGGATCTTGGCCGGATCCATGGCGTAGCCGGCGAGAAACTCCTCCTGCCACAACCTGGCCACGCGCTCGGGCGTCTGCTTCAAATCCGCGTCACCGGCAGGATCAAGGCCCGCGGCCTTGAGCAGGGCCGCAATCGCAGCGGACATGGCTTGTGGATTGTGGGGCACGCGTTCCTCGTTAAGATGAGTCTATACAACAGGAACGCCGCGAGGGCGTGAGACAATCGAAAGGTCGCCATGCAGCCGAAGAACGGAACAAGAACACGCTGGGGAATTCTGGGTGTCGCCAAGATTGCGACGGACAAGATCATTCCCGCCATCCAGTCCGGCAAGACCGGCCAGGTGGTGGCCATTGCCTCGCGATCTCTCGGCAAAGCGCAGTCCGCGGCGGCCCGTTTCGCGATCCCGCGCGCCTACGGATCGTATGAGGAGCTGCTGGCCGATGCCGAGGTCGATGCGGTGTACAACCCTCTGCCCAACCATCTGCACGTGCCGTGGTCGATTCGCGCCCTCGAGGCCGGCAAGCACGTGCTGTGCGAAAAGCCCATCGCACGCGATGCGGCCGAGGCCAGTCAACTCGTCGCCGCGCGCGAGCGCACAGGACGGCTGGTGCAAGAAGCGGCCATGGTGCGCACCCATCCGCGCTGGCTGGGGGCGCGTGAAATCGTACGCAGCGGACGCATCGGCGAGCTGCGCTCGATCACTGGATTCTTCTCCTATTTCAACGACTCACCCACGAACGTGCGCCACCAGCCCGACATGGGCGGCGGCGGACTGCTCGACATCGGCTTTTATCCCATCACCATGTCGCGCTTCATCTTCGAGGCCGAGCCCGTGCGCGTAATGGGGCTGCTCGAAATCGATCCCAGATTCGGCGTGGATCGCTTGGCTTCGGCGATCCTAGAATTCCCGCGCGGCCACGCCATCTTCACCTGCTCCACGCAGCTGGCGCCGCACCAGAATCTCGACATCCTAGGAACGCGTGGCCGCATCGGCGTCGAAATCCCGTGGAGCATGCCGCACGAAAGGCCCAGCCGCCTCGTCGTCGACGACAGCGCGCGCGCGGCCGGGGCAGCCGCCGAAGAGATCTGGTTTCCCGCCTGCGATCAGTGGGGCGTGCTGTGCGACCGCTTCAGCGAGGCCATCGCCAAGGGCCTTCCCGCGCCCGTGCCCATCGAGGACGCCGTGGCGAACATGCGCGTGATCGATGCGATCTTCAAGTCGGCGCAGTCGGGGCGATTCGAGTCGCCGCGGTCTTCGCTCATCCTCGCGGATTCATAGGCTGCGATCGGCTCCCTGGACGGAACGCCGGTCATGACACCGGCTGGATGTCGCTGGGCCAGGCCACGGCGGGAATCACGGGACCTTTGGGGTTTTGCTACCTCGAACTCGGGGGGCCCGATCGTCAGCGTGATGCCTGGCGAGACGGGTACCCTGTAGGCGAATGGACCGTCGTCACTTCAGGGCGGCAATCCCAGCTACAAGCTGACGACTGCCGCGCCCATGCTGGTTGCCAATGCGCCCACCAGCAACAGGTTCACGCCACGCCCAGCGAAATTCGGATCGACCCCGTTTCCAAGGAGATGGCGCTGTTCAGCGCCGACCAAGTGCTCTTCGTTCTGCCCTAGCAGGGACTCCTACTCCCAAGCGTCGAAGGATTCGAACTGCATGGTGTAGTTGGCGCGGCCTTGGGTAGCGGAGCGCAGGTCGGTCGAATAGCCGAACATGCGGCGCAGGGGAACCTTGGCCACCACCAGGCGCTGGTTTCCGCGCACGCCCACGTCCTCGATGCGGGCGTGGCGGGCGTTGAGGTCGCCGAGCACGTCGCCTATGTTGGCCTCGGGCGCGGTGACTTCCACCTTCATGATGGGTTCGAGCAGGCGCGTGCCGGCCTCGCGCGAGGCCTGGCGCAGGGCCTCGCCCACGGCGGCCTTCTGCCCGGCCGGCGTCGAGGCGTCGGGCCGGTACTCGATGCCCGTGACGACGACCTCGATGTCCTCGAAGGGATAACCTTCGGGTCCCGAGCGCATGGCCTCGGTGGCGCCTTCGAGCGCAGCCTCCAGGATCGCGCGCGGGGTCTCCGGGATCCTGGGCGCACCGGGGATCTGCTCGGGTGGAACGATGGCCAGCTTCACTACGTTTCCGCTGCCGCGCGGGCGGGCGGCCACGCGCACGCGAGCCTGTCCAAACAGGGTTTCGTCGTCGATCTGGCGCTCGAACCGCGCTTCGGCCTCGGCGCTGCCGGCCAGGGTTTCCCGGTGCACGACTTGCGGTCGCCCGACGGTGGCCTCGACGCCGTACTCGCGGCGCAGGCGATCCGCCATGATGTCGAGGTGAAGCTCGCCCATGCCGCGGATGATGGTCTGCCCGGTCTCGGGATCTTCGCCGAAGCGGAAGGTCGGATCTTCGTCGGCCAGTTTGGTCAGGCCGAAGTCGAGCTTCTCTTTCTCCGCCTGGGTCTTGGGCTCGATGGCGCGCGCGATGACGGGCTCGTGGGCATCGATGCGGCCAAGCAGGATGGGCGCCTTGGGCGCGTACACGGTGTCGCCCGTGCCGGCTTCCTTGAGTCCCATGGCGACCACGATGCTGCCGGCGCCCGCGCGCTCGATGCGCTCGCGCCGGTTGGCGTGCACCGAGAAAAGGCGGGCGACTTTTTCGTTGCGCCGGGTGCGCGCGTTTTGCACTTCATCGCCGGGGCGAAGCACGCCGGAATAAATGCGCAAGAAGACCGTCTTGCGGCCTTCGTCCATCGCGACCTTGAAGGCCAGGGCGCAGAACGGAGCGCTGTCTTCCGGCGGACGTGTCGTCGGCTGGCCAGTCGTGGGATCCGTGCCCTGGATGGGCGGCACTTCGGTGGGCGCGGGCAAGAAGTCGCACACGGCATCGAGCAGAGGCTGCACACCCTTGTTGCGCAAGGCCGAGCCGGCAAGCACAGGCACGATACCACAGCGAATGGTGCCCTTGCGCAGGGCCGCGACCAGCGCCGCGGGCTCGATGGGCTTGCCTTCGAGGTACGCGGTCGCGATGTTGTCGTCGAAATCGGCGGCGGCCTCGATGAGCTTTTCGCGCGCCGCCGCGACCGCGTCGGCCATGGCCGCGGGCACGCTGTCCTCGCGCGGTGGATCGTCCTCGGCGCCGGAAAAGTAGATGGCGCGCTCGCGGATGAGATCTACAACCCCGGCAAACTGATCTTCCGCGCCGATGGGCAGCTGCACGGGCACGGGACGAGCAGCCAGACGCTCGCGAATCTCGTCGACGACGGCCTGAAAATCAGCGCCTGGGCGATCCATCTTGTTGATGAAAGCCAGGCGCGGAACGTGGAAGTTGTCGGCCTGGTGCCAGACCGTCTCCGACTGCGGCTCGACGCCCGAGACCCCACAGAACACCACCACCGCGCCGTCGAGCACGCGCAGCGAGCGCTCGACCTCGATGGTGAAGTCCACGTGCCCAGGCGTATCGATGAGGTGTACGTCGTGTCCACGCCATTCCAGCGTGGTGGCCGCGGCGGTGATGGTGATGCCGCGCTCACGCTCTTGCGGCATCCAGTCCATCTGCGCTTCGCCGTCGTGGACCTCGCCGATCTTGTGGATGCGACCAGCGTAGTAAAGAAAACGCTCGCTGACCGTGGTCTTGCCGGCATCGATATGCGCGCAGATGCCAATGTTGCGCACGCGGGTCAGCTTGGAAGGCTTCTTCGCTCTTGCTTCGGAACTCGGGCCTGGGTCGGACATCGAAGGCGGGATTATAGGGAGCGGCGAGGGCGCTGCAAGCGTGTGCTGCAACCGCGGGCGACAGATCGTGCGTCTTTGCCGCGGCTCGCTGTATAGTCGTCGGCCATGAATCGCTCCGAATTCGATGCCGAACTAGCTCGTCTGCAACGCGAGTTCGGCGCGGCCGATCAGAACCTGGGCAGCTTTCGCAGCGAGCGCTGCACCGGCTCTGTGCACTGCATGTTTTGCAAGGGCTGCCGCAACTGCTACCGCTGCACGCACTGCGAGGATTGCGAGGCCACCACGGGCAGCGGACACTGCCTGCGCTGCGTGGGTTGCCACGACTGCTCGCACTGCGAGGACGCCGTCGGCTGCACGCATTCCGCCTATCTTTTACGCTGTTCTTTCTGCACCGACTGCAACTACTGCTTCGGCTGCGTGGGCCTGGCCAAGAAGGAGTTTCACATCCTCAACCGGCCCTACGCGCGCAGCGAATACTTCGCCTTGCTCAAGAGCCTACGCGGACGGTAGCGAAGTTAGCGAACTGCCTGCAGGGGCAGCAGGCCACTGACCGGGGTCAGCAGGATACCCTCGGCATCAAGGTCGCGAAGCCTAGGCAGCGTGATGGGCTGCCACGCCACCGTTGGGTCAAAGAGGAAGTTGATCTTGTACTTCTTCTCCGGCGGTATGCGGTTGCGCCGCAGAATCCAGCTCAGGAATTCCTTGATGCCCGAGGAGTTGAGGAACGCCAGCTCGGTGACGTTCACCTTCACCTCGCCGAGACCCTCGCCGAGCGCCATGTTGTGAACGATTTCGAGAAACCCCGCCATGAAGTCGCGCGGGCTCTGCTGATCGATCTCGCCGGCAATGAAAACCGTGTCCCCGTCCACACGCAGGCTGATCTTTCCGCCTGCTGCCTGCACCGTTGATATCTGCATCGCGCACCTGCTTGGAAACTGCTGACTAAGGTGATCTTCGGCAAGAATGGGCAGGGCTGTAGCCTGCCTCGGGAAACACCTTGCCAGCTGGTGAGAACCGCGACACCCATGTCAGACAACCATCGCTCGGTGCGTAGGCAGCGCCAGCGTTTCCGCGACCTTTGCGTGCGGCACGTAAATTGCTGCGTGAAGCTGTTTGCCATGAACAAATACCATTTGGTTTTGTGTGCGCTGATCGTGCCGGCGTGGGGTTGCGGTGCCTCATCGGGGAGCACAGCTGGATCCTCTGGCAAGGACATCCCTTACGGGGCAGCTGGCAGCTCGGGCTACGGTGCCGGTGGGGCCTTCACCGTCAACATTGGTGGCTCGATGGCCGTGGGCGGCTCCACGGCGTCGCTGCCGCCCGAGCAAGAGCAGAAGCTCGACTTCCTCGCGCCGCAAGCTGGCGCCCACTACGTCTACGTGGCCAACCCTAGCCGCAACACGGTGTCCGCCATCCTTTCGGAAACTCTGGCCATCACCGAGCTGGCGCCCGGTGACTCGCCGACCTACATAGCCACCGTGCCCGGCCAGGACATCGCGCTGGTCATCAACGCGGGTTCGCACACCCTGCGCATCTTGAATGGCACGAGCATGAATGACAGTCCCATTCCCATCGTCACCAAGGCCAACACCATCGCCATCGCGCCCGATGGGCTTCACGCCGTGATCTGGTTCGATGCCTCGCAGTTGGGCACGGGCGGAAGCACCACTGCGACGACCGCCACGGGAAGCTCGCAGGAAGTCTCGGTCGTCGACCTATCCCCGAGCGCGGCCAAGGACAAGGTCGTGATCTCCATGAGCATCGGTTACAACCCGAGCGCGGTCGTATTCTCTAGCGACAGCGCCGCGGCCTTCGTGGTCACCGACGATGGCATCTTCGAGCTTCGCTTCGCCAACATCACCGCTCCCGCCATCGCGCCTTTCACACCCCTCGGGAATTCGTCGCCGGTGTCGTTCGCCGTGGACGCTGGCGCGCCCCTGCCCTCGGCCCCAGATGCCCAGATTTTGGATAGCGGCGCAACCGCCGACAGCCAGACCCCGCCCATCGACGGCGGCGTAACATCGTCCGGTGCCTTGCCCTTGGATAGCGGCACCCTGGACGCGGGAGCCACGCAGGATCTCCTCGCCGCAAAGAGCGACAGCGGGACGACCCAAAACGCGGCTCCGGATGTGGCCCCCGTCGCACCAACATCGTACAGCGGAAAACCCGTGGACGTGTCCGTGACCTCGGCCGGGGACTACGCCATCGCCCGAATCGATGGCTCGCCCGAGTTGCTCTTGGTCAATCTCAAGACCCACACCGTGACCTCGCTCATCATGCCGAGCCAAGTGACCGATCTGGATCTGCTGCCCGCTTCCAACCAAGCCTTCGCCGTGCTTCGCGACGAGAGCAAGCTTGTGCGCATCGACATCCCCGACGGCTTCACGGGTGGCAAGCCTCAGGTCGTTTGGCCGTTCGATGGCGCCACCGTCGGTTCGGTCACCCTGAGCGCCCAAGGCAAGTACGCCGTGCTCTACACGACCGCGATCCCCAGCGAGCGCCTGGTCATTGTCGATTTCGCCAAGAGCGAGCCTCTCACCGTGAACCTGACCAAGCCCATTCGCGCCATCGCCATCGCCCCGGATGAGAGTTCCGCGCTGATCCTTCACCCCGCCCCAACCCCATCGGGCAGCGGCGGGAACCCCGGCCAGAGCTCAAGCACGGCGGACACGGGCTACGCCTACACCATGGTTCGCTTGCAAGATGGATATTGGAAAGTCGTGTCGACTGCCGCCAACCCCAACCCCTTCGCCATCACCCCCGATTCGTCCTACGCGTTCGTGCTTCTGCGCGATGACAAGGCGTCGGTGCGCATCGCCGAGCGCATTTCACTGACCAGTTACCTCGTCGACGACTTCCTCCTAGGCAGTCCACCCAATTCCATCGCGGCGCTGTCGGGATCTCACAACGTCTTCGTCGGGCAGGTCTATTCCGAGGGACGCATCAGTTTCATCGACTGGACGACCAACAACGCGACAAGCGTAAGAACCGTCACTGGCTTCGCACTCAACGGAAGGATCCAACAATGAGACCTCGATTCTTGGTCCTGTCGCTGCTCCTCGCGCCCCACGCTGGGTGCGACAGCTCGAACCCCAGTTTCTGGCAACCCAAGAACGACTTGCTTCCCATGGTGGCGCTCGATGATCGGGTCGCCTATGTCGAGAAAAATTCGCACACCGCCTACTTGCTGGATCCGGCGGACGCCTCTTTCACGCCCCGAGCCCTGTCGGTTGGCAAAGCCCCGATCGCCGCGGTCAAGCACAACGGCAGCAACCAGGTGCTGGTCCTGAGCCAGGGCGACAGCGGATCGGCCAGCGTGGCGCCTATCCAACCGCAGCTTCAGATTGTCGACGCGAATCCCAACGTGGCGCCTGCCGTCTACCAACTCGCCGGCCGTTTCGATGGCCTGGCCCAGTCGGTGGATGGACGGTTCGTCGTCCTCTACCACACGTCATCCACGCAGGATGCGAGCGACACCGGCCTGTTCAATCCCAACGAGATGACCATCGTCGATTTCACCAAGCCCCTCGATCCGAAGGCTCCTCTGCCAACGAAGTCGATTCGCAGCCTGGGTGGGGTTCCGTCGCGCATCGAGTTCTCGCCACCCTCCGTCGCCCAAGCGGGTGCGCCCTCGCTGGCGGTCGTGGTTTCGCAGAACTACGTCACCATCGTGGATGTGGAGAATACCGAGCGTACCGAGATCTCCGTCCCGCTTTGCGCTCAAAGTGCCAGCTGCACCTACAGTCCCGATCAGATCCTGTTCGGCACCGTCGACCTGCTCGACCCCAAGAACCCATTTGGCCCCACCAATCCCAAGATCCTGAATATCTACGTTCGTGCCGGCACGGCGAATGACATCTTCCAGATCGCGCTCAGCATCGGAACCGACGCGACCCTTAGCGCCTCCCTGTCCATGCTCAGCGTAGGTGCGAATGCGGCCAGCATGGTGCTCTACGGGTCGGGAACCAGCACGCGGCTCGCCGTGCTGACGCCGGCAACCCAAAGCCTGATCATCATCGATCCCAGCACCAGCCACACCCTCAACATCGCGACCTCGATCCCAACCAACGTGATCGTTCCCTTCACGGTTCTCGACACCAACAACATCGCGCAGAACAAGGCATTGCTTGTGGACACCCTGTACGGCAGCACCAGTGTGCTGCTTGCGGATCTGGAACAAGTCGAAACCATCGCCGGGCTCGCCGTCTCGGACTCGCCCCTGCGTGCCGCTGCCGGCGACGTGTGGCCGCTGGTCGATCAGGGCATCGCCGTGCTGGTGCTCGGCAAACCCACGGCTATCAGCTCTTTCACCGTGGTCGAATTTGGCACGACCTCGAAGTTTGTCGACATCACGGCCAGTGGTGGGTTTGGCAACCCCTACCTCGAAACCCTCGCTCCCAGCCGCTTGTGGGGCGCGGCCGACGCAACCAAACTCAGCTACGTCAACCTGGGTGCGCGCGCCGGAGAAGATACCCTCGCACCGCAGTTCGTCTGGCTGGACCAGGAGATCACAAGCATCCAGGCGCTCGGCACGAAAGGCGTGGACGGGGTTCGCCACCTCGTGGTTGGACACGGCGACCCGGATGGCATCGGCAATCTGACCTTCCTCGACGCCGACCATCCCGCTCGGGCCACCGCGCGGACCGCCTACGGTTTCCTCCTTTCGAACTACCTTGACCGAGGTCAACCATGATGACGACGCGTACGACCTGTGCTGCCCTGTCGCTGCTCGCGACCGCCTTCTTACTGCCCTCCTCGCCGGCATCGGCGCAGCCCTCTGACTGGCCCTATGCCACCCGGCAGCCCTTGCCAGCCAAACCGGCACCGCGGTTTACCGAACCAGAAGGCCCCGTGGCCTCGTGGGATCCCTTGCGCTTCCAGGTCGGGCTGGAAACCAGAACCACCTGGCTGCGCGACGATGGGGCCAAGCGCCTCGCCGGAAAACACGATCCAGCCGGCGGGGGACTGTCCCTGCAGGCCGATGTCCTGCGCCCGAACGACAAGCTTGCGGCCAGATTGGATCTCGGCTGGGTCACGACCTCCAACTCGACCTTCCAGGACACCACGAATCTCGAAGAGCAGCTGGAAACCAACGTGATCTCGCTCGGTCTCTCCGCGCGCTACAACGTGCTGCACTGGCTTGGGCCTTACGCCCGGCTTGCCGGCGGGGTGGGCTGGGACAAAGTCACGGTGGGCAGCGGCTCCTCCAGCCTGCACGACCGGCAGGTCTTCGGCCAAGGCTCGGCGGGCGCCGGCCTCTCGCTGCGCTCGCCCGGCCTGCGCTTCTGGCAATCCCCGTCGGCGCCGACGGTGGGGGTCATGGGCCAGATCGAGGGCGGCTACGCCCTGGCGTCGGGCAGCGATTTCTCCCTGAAATCCTCGCCAGGAACCTCGACAGCGAGCCCCATTCCCACAAGTCCCGTTGCCATCGGGCACGTCGCGCGCAGCGCGCCCTACCTGCGTATCGCTCTCGGCATCGCATTTTGACCCTCGAATAGTCCGCCCGCCTTCTGTTACTGTCTAAGGTTGGGCAGGCCTCTTCATCGCTCCCCAGCTGGGGGAACAGCCGGCCCTGGTGGCCATGAAGAAGATCGTCGTCAAAGGCGCGCGCGAGCACAACCTCAAGAACATCGACGTGGAGATCCCACGCGACAAGCTCGTGGTGATCACGGGCTTGTCCGGCTCGGGCAAATCGTCGCTGGCCTTCGACACCATCTACGCCGAGGGCCAGCGCCGCTACGTGGAATCGCTGTCGGCCTACGCACGCCAGTTTCTCGAACAGCGGGGCAAGCCCGACGTCGACTCCATCGAGGGCCTGTCCCCGGCCATCGCCATCGAACAGAAATCGGGCAGCCGCAATCCTCGTTCCAGCGTCGGCACCATCACCGAGATCTACGATTACCTGCGCCTCCTGTGGGCGCGCGCCGGCGAGGTCTTTTGCTGGAAGTGCGGTCAGCGCATCTTTTCGCAAACCATCCCGCAGATGGTGGATCGCGTGCTGGGCTTTCCCGAGGGCACGCGCTTTTCCGTGCTGGCCCCCGTGGTGCGCGACAAGAAAGGCGACTTTGCCTCCGAGCTTTCCCGCCTGCGCCAGGAGGGCTTCGTGCGCGCCAACATCGACGGCGAGCTTTGCGAACTGGCGGAGCCGCCCAAGCTCGACAAGACGCAAAAGCATACCATCGAGGTCTTCATTGATCGCCTGGTACGCAAGGCTGGCATCGAGCAACGCCTGGCGGAATCCATCGAACTGGCGGTGAAGCTGGGCAGTGGCCTCGTCAAGGTTTCGCCGCTCGAAGGCGAAGATCTTCTATTTTCGCAGAAATTCGCCTGCCCCGACTGTGGCGTGGGTTTGCCCGAGCTCAGCCCCAGCTTGTTTTCGTTCAACAGTCCGGCCGGCGCGTGCCCGGCCTGCGACGGCATTGGCGCCACCATGGTTTTCGATCCGGATCTCGTAGTCGTCGATGCCGACCTGTGCCTGCGCGAGGGCGCTATCGATCCCTGGGAACGGCGCAACAGCGCCTTCTTCCAGCAGGTCCTGGACGCCGCCGCGGCGGCTTTCGACATCGACCTGTACCAACCCTGGCACAAACTTCCGGCCGACAAGCGCAAGATCCTTCTCGAGGGCTCGGCGGGCAAGGAAATCGCCTTCACCTTCGAGAAGAATGGGCGCAAGCACACTTTCAAAAAGGAGTTCGAGGGCGTCCTGCCCAACCTGCAGCGCCGCTTCGACGAGTACCAGCGTCGCCGCCGCGAACAGGGCCGCAACACCGACGAGGACTTCGAGGCCGTCTACGACGAGTTCCACCGCTACATGACCCATTCGCCGTGCGCCGAGTGCGGCGGCGCGCGCCTGCGCAAGGAAGCGCGCAGCGTGCGCGTGGGCGGCAGGAACATCATCGAGGTCACCGCGCTCACCGTCGGGCAGGTGCACGAATTCATCCGCGCCCTGCCGCTGTCCCGGCGCGACTGGCAGGTCTGCCACCGCATCGTGCGCGAGGTGACCGCGCGCCTGTCGTTCCTCATCAGCGTCGGCGTGGATTACCTGTCTTTGGACCGCTCTGCGGCCACGCTTTCGGGCGGCGAAGGCCAGCGCATCCGTCTGGCGACCCAAATCGGCAGCGGTCTGCAAGGCGTGCTCTACATCCTGGACGAGCCGTCGATTGGACTGCACCAGCGCGACAACGCGCGCCTCATCGAAACCCTGGTCAAGCTGCGCGACCTCGGCAACACGGTGCTGGTGGTCGAGCACGACGAAGACACCATCCGGGCCGCGGACTACGTGCTCGACATGGGCCCGCGCGCGGGCGAACTGGGCGGTCGCGTGGTGGCCGCGGGCACGCCCGAGCAGATCGAGAAAAACCCGCAGTCGCTCACCGGCGCCTACCTGGCGGGCGAGAAGGCTATCCAGATCCCCAAACACCGGCGGCAGGCCAACCAGCGCAATCTGATTCTGCGCGGAGCGCGCACGCACAACCTGCGCGACCTCACCGTGTCCTTCCCGCTTGGCGTGCTCACCTGCGTGACCGGAGTTTCGGGTTCGGGAAAATCCAGCCTCATCGTCGACACCCTGCTGCCTGCTCTCAAGCACCGCCTGAACGGCGCGCGCCAGCCCGACGCGGTCTTCGACGCCATCGAGGGACTGTCCCACTTGGACAAGGTCATCGACATCGATCAAGCCCCCATCGGCCGCACCCCGCGCTCGAACCCCGCCACCTTCACCGGCATTTTCACCCACATCCGCGACCTTTTCGCCAACCTGCCTGAATCAAAAGCGCGCGGCTACAAGGCCGGTCGCTATTCCTTCAACGTCAAGGGCGGGCGCTGCGAGGCCTGCCAGGGCGACGGCATCCTGCGCATCGAAATGCACTTTTTGCCCGACGTTTACGTCGAGTGCGAGGCCTGCGCCGGGCGCCGCTACAGCCGCGAAACCCTGGAGGTGAAATACCGGCAAGCCAGCATCGCAGACGTGCTCGATATGACCGTCAGCCAGGCCTGCGGCTTCTTGCAAAACATCCCCAAGTTGCAGCAGAAGCTCGAAACCCTGCGCGAAGTGGGCCTTGGCTACATCAAACTTGGCCAGGCCGCGACCACGCTGTCCGGCGGCGAGGCCCAGCGGATCAAACTATCCAAAGAGCTGGTCAAGCGCGCGACCGGCCGCACCGTCTATGTCTTCGACGAGCCAACTACGGGACTGCACTTCGCCGACATCGATCAACTGCTGCAGGTGCTCAGCCGCCTGGTCGACGCGGGCAACACCGTCATCATCATCGAACACAACCTCGACGTGATCAAAACCGCGGACTACGTCATCGATCTCGGCCCCGAAGGCGGTCCCGGAGGCGGCCAAATCGTCGCCCAAGGCACGCCCGAAGACGTGGCCAAGGTCGCGGCCAGCCACACCGGTCGGTTCCTGAGGAAGGTGCTGTAGGGGAGTCTCTATCCGAGCTCGGCCATCCGCGGGCGGATGGCCGACGCTGGCTACACCGTCATCACGATCGGGCGCCACCTCGATGTGATCAAGACCGCCGACTACGTCAGTAACAGTGATAGCACAGCGATTGCGGCGTGGACTTCCAGGGCACGGGGTACTCGACACAGGTGGCGCCTGCTGCCGCGACCTGGTCGCGAAGCGCGTCCAGCTTGTCCACGGGGCCGAGGCGGTAGATGTCGTGTGCCTTCGCCACCCAGAATACGCAATTGCCGGGACTCGTCTCGGGCGGGAAGAAATCTTGCATTCCCTTGTGGTATCCGAGGGTCGCGTTCATGAAACTGAACATGGGGAAGAAAGCGGTGAGGTAGCCTCCGAAGACCTTGTGTTCGCCGGACAGAACCGCCTTGATGCGCTCGATGGCTTGCACGTCTGCCAGCGGGCGCAAATGCCGATAGACAAGAGCGTGCGGCCGCATGCGCTCCTGCAGACTCTTGCTATAGCCGGCGAAGGTGGTCGCCCACAGGCTGGGAACCGTGGCGAGGAGCGCGGTCACCACGGCCACACGCAGCCACACCGCTGGCCGGCGCAGCGAGGACCATCGGGCCAGCGTGGCGGCCAAATGCCCAAGCAGGATGACGAGCACAAAGCCGAGGAGAAGGCAGGCCCAGATTTGATACTTCGTCACGTAGTAGTACTTCACGCCTGGGCCCTTGCGCAGCAGGAGAAAGAGGGCGCTGCTGGCCACCGCGAAGAACAGCGGAAAGCGAATGGCCCGAAACAACGGCGAGCTGAGCCAGCCTGCCGGAAAGGGCTTCCGCGACGCTGCCAACAGATAGACCGGCAGCGCTGCGAGCACGAGCACGTCCGCCTTGAAAATCTTGTCCACGTCGAAACGCTGCATTCCTCCCCACACACGAAAGACGGGCCGCAGCTCGGAAACAATCTGCACGGCGACCAGACAGAAACCAACTACGAGAACGCCCTGGACGATTCGCCAGCGGCCGCGGAATCCCTCGACCAGCAACACGAAAGCCACGGCAATCGCGGCATCCGCGAGATTCAGAGCATAGGTGTAGCGCAAGAGTACGAACGCGCCGATGAGAGCCGCGACGCGCAGCCTGTGCAGGCGAATCAGTGCATCCGCCGCCCACAGCATCATGAGTGGCAAGAATCCAAAGAGGTGGACGTAGTAGCCGGCGGCCTGGTTGTAGTGAAGAAGCGGCAGCCCGGCCAGCAAGAGCAGACCCACGGTGGCGAGCACCGTCACGCCAACCCCAACCATCCACGCCGCCCGGTTCGCTGCCGCTTCCACGCGAACCAAAGCGAAAGCGATGGTCAGCGGAAAAGCCACCATCGCCGTCACGCTTACGTAGAAGGCAATCGCGAAGGACTGCAGCGCATTCAGTTGGAAGAGCTTCTCCAGCCACCACGTGAAGGCATAGGTGGCGACTTGACCGCTGTAGACGGAGGGAACGACGGTGCCAAATAGACTCTTGTTGAGAACGTGCGTGCCCCCATCCCATCCGTCAAGGTTCGGGAATCCGCCGAAGTCGCGTACATAGAGTGCCCAGATCGCGAAGCCGACGGGCAGTAGCGCCACCGCTTCGAGAATCCATTGACCCGGCGACAGCGATGAGCGCCCTTGGCCGCGCAGCCATGGCCACAGCAGGGCCACCAGGCCGGCGCAGAGAACAAGCGACAGCACCAGGGACAAGGCAAGACCCAGAGACGTCACGGCCCGAATCGGCCCGGTCAGGAGAAACGGAAGGGTCAGCGCAAGAAGCAGCCATGGCAGACGCGTTCCGCGCGTGTCGATCCATGCCGCTGGCGGCAGGGAACCGCCTAGCAGCTTGTCGGCGAGAGCATGCCAGAGCTTTTTCATGTGCTGAATGCTTCCGGCTTCTACACCGCGGGCCTCGCTACAGCAAAGCGGAGCGACCGTGACCATCTCTGCTCGCTCTATTGCTTGGTCGACTCCGAGGAAAATTCCAAACGGCGACGCCGCAGTCTCACGACAGCTCCAGCCAGGCCGATCACGGCAAGAAGGGCACAGAGATCCACCGCAACATTGAAGATGAAGAGGTGCTTCGCAGTTCCGTTTGCCTCGAAGGTTATCGACACAATGAATTCCAGCGCGCATCCAACGGCGAGAACCGGTCCGACGAGAGTCCTCATCCGCTCAGATCGCCCTTCATCCAGCCACCGAGCCTTCGCTCCGGCAAGCGCGCAATAGCCGAACAAGAGGCAAGCAAACAAAGTCAGATTCTTCGGATAGTGGGCCTTCTTGAATTCGCTCCATGCGTTGAAGGCCTGGCTTTGAGTGCCAGGTCCCAAACCCGAGGCCTTGTTGAAATTGCCATAGGGAATGTATCCAAATGACTCTTGGATTCGGCGCTCGGCCATGCGCCACCATCGAATGGGGTGGTGCGCATAGAACCACGCAACACGATAGAGACTTGCGCCCCCTTGGTCCACTCCCAGCTCCTGACGATCAACATTGGGCGCGGGCGAATTGGGAATAATCTCCTCTCCTGCTACAAACAGTCGACTGACCCTACCTTGGGATCGAAAAGCGCGAAGGTAGAGAACTAGGGCGCCCAGGTACAGCGCTAGGTTGCAGAATCCGATGACCTGGACGTCGAACCGCCCATCTTCGAAAGCAGGCGATTCAGAAGAAGAGCAACCCCCAAGATGGGCCTTTCCGACGTCATGTAGCGAAAAGGCTTGGGAGCAACAAAAACAAACTTGGTTTCGCTGAACCGAAAGACCGTGTCCCAATAGTCAGCGCTGCTCTTGTAGCCGATTCCCGCGGGCCAGATGAGCCGCGCGAAGTCGGCATTGTTGGCCATTCCCACGACCGGATCGACGAAGAGCTGATAGGCAATGGCCACGGTCAGGAGGATCAAGACCGCGATTTCCAAACGGTCAGGCCTCAGCTTGCGCAAGATCGTAGAAAAACCGACTGCGCCCTCGTATCCCGATGATGCGGTCAATGGGTGTTCCCAACGACAAGAGCCCAATTTGTCCGACGAGGCGTGAGCTAGACTTTCACTTCCTGGGAGCCGCGACTTTGCCAACGACAGCCCATCCGACATAGATGAAACCTTAGAGGAACGACAGCGCAAAGCGGCACGACGGTGGACCAAGACTCTGGCCAAACCGAAGCAACCGGATACTCGCCGCAACGTTGTTCGATTCCATCGCCAAGCCATCGCCACCGGATCCGATTGCTCTCTTCGAGGCGTCCAGGAACGATCTGGACGTTTCCAGCGCGGCCAGTCCCACCTCTCGGTTGTCTGGCGCGTTCACGACGAGGGTCACAACTTCCCGACCGCAAGGCGCAGCCACCCCCTCGGCGGCATCTGTTTCGACGCTGGCCCGTCGATCGGATCCATCTTTGCACGCTTCCTGAATTTGTTACGTCCAGGCAACCAAACGTGCGTATTTCTCGCACCTTTTCGCCAGGTGAGAAGAAAAGGACTGCATTTATCGGCGTTTTTCATCGCATGCCCGTAGCGATTTCGAGTAGAGTCCGTTCGCCGTCGTTCGCGTGGCAGCACTGGACCTAGGTACGGTCGACCTGGCTGGGCAAACGGCAGCGTCAAGAATCCATTTTTTCAAGAGGAGTGAAGATGGCAAAAGGTCCCCTGTCCAAATCCGCCCTGATTCAAACAATCTCCGACAAATCCGACGGGAAGCTCACACGGAAGGATGTGAAAGGCGTGCTCGAAGCCGTCGCTGCCATCGGCCATACCGAGCTGAAGAAGAACGGACTGTTCGTCGTTCCCAGCCTGGTTCGCATGGTCGTCGTCAAGAAGCCCGCAACCAAGGAGCGCAAGGGCATCAATCCGTTTACCGGCCTAGAGACCGTGTTCAAGGCCAAGCCGGCCCGCAAGGTCGTCAAGGCCCGTCCAGTGAAGGCAGCCAAAGACGCCGTCGCGTAGCAAGGTAGGGGAATACCTCGGGGTCGCGCCGCTTCGGCGAGCGCGATCCTGGGCCATTCCCGCCAGAGACGGGTAAGCAGGGACGGGCGAGGTGGACAGGATGCCCGAGCCTCTGGCGGTTCTCGACAGTGCATCGAAGTCCTTCGGCGACGTGCTCGCCGTGGCCCAACTCTCGCTGTCGATACCAGGAGGCGAGATTTATGGTTTGCTCGGGCCCAACGGCGCGGGCAAGACCACGGCGTTGCGCATGCTCGCCGGCTTGCTCGCACCCAGCCAGGGCAGCGCGCGGGTGGCGGGCCACGACGCCAACACGGCCTCGGCCAAGAGGCGGCTCGGCTACCTAAGCGGCAGCACTGGCCTCTTCGGCCGCCTCACGCCGCGCGAGGTGCTCGACTATTTTGGCCAGATCCATGGGCTTTCGCGCGTCGAGATCGGCGCGCGGCTGTCGGCGCTCGCCCCCGCGCTGGCCCTGGACGCCATTCTCGACCGCCGCTGCGAGGCCCTGTCCACCGGCGAGCGCCAGCGCGTCTCCATCGCGCGCGCCGTGCTCCACGATCCGGCCGTGCTGATTCTCGACGAGCCCACCAGCGGCCTCGACGTGCTGGCCAGCCGGTTCATGCGCGATTTTGTGCGCGCCGAACGCGCGCGCGGCAAGGCGGTTCTGTTTTCCACCCACTACCTGGCCGAAGCCGAACTCCTGTGCGACCGCATCGGCTTCCTCCATCGCGGCCGCCTCCTCGTCGAAGGGCCACCGGCGGAGATCCGCGCACGGACGGGCAAGACTACGCTCGAAGAGGCATTCCTGGCATTAGCGGAAGAGCCCGGAGACGCGCCGTGAATCCAAAGCACGTCTTTCTCACCTTTGCCAAGGAGCTGCGCGAGGCCCTGCGCGACCGGCGCACCCTGGCCATCATGATTCTCCTGCCCCTCGTGGTCTATCCCCTGCTGGCCATGCTGGCGGCCCAGGTGGCCACCGGCCGAGAGAAACAACGGGAAGAGCGGCCATCCACCATCGCCATCGCCGGCGCGGGTCCGACCCGCGAGGCGCTGGCCGCCCAAGTGCTCAAGAATCCGGCCATCTTTGTCCTTTGGCCCACGGGCACGCCCGCCGACGTCGAACACGGACGCCTCGATGCGCTGGTCGAGCTCGACCCGCGGGACGACAGCAAGTTGACCGTGATCTACGACGCCAGTCGTGACGAATCGCGAACCGCCGAGGATCGTTTTGACGGGATCCTCGCCAAGGCTTTTCCCGAAGGCTGCGCACCCCGCTTCGCGGCCCAAAGGCGCAGCGTGGCTCCCCAGGCGCGCCTGGGCGGCTACCTCCTATCCAAGGCCCTGCCCCTCTTCGTCGTGCTCATGGTCTTGCTCGGCGCCTTCTATCCCGCCATCGACGTGACCGCGGGCGAGCGCGAGCGCGGCACCCTGGAGACGGTCCTGTGCTCGCCCATCCGCCGCTTCGATCTGATGCTGGGCAAGGTGCTGGCCGTGGCAGCCTTGGCCGCCCTCACCGGAGTTCTCAACCTGGCTTCGATGGCCATCACCCTGATGCAGATCCTGCGTCTCGCTGCCCAGAACATCGTCCTGGACATCCCCTGGGGACACGCCCTGCTAAGTAGTCTGGTGATCTTCCCCGCGGCCCTGCTCTTCGCGGCCGCATTCGTCGCGCTCGGTGCCACGGCTCGCAGCTTCAAGGAGGCGCAGACCCTACTTCTGCCCGTCTACTTTCTCACCGTGGCACCCGCCATGGCCGGTGCCATCGGCGAATACCAACTGGCCGGGATCGTGGCCTGGATTCCAGGCATGAACATCACCTTGCTCGCCCGCGACCTCCTGGTTGGCCGCGCGACGTGGTCAGGCGGACTTGCCACCATCGCATCGACCCTGCTGCTCTCGGCGGCGGCGCTGGCAGCCGCCGCGCGCGTCTACGATTCCGAACGGCTGGTGGCGCCTCCCCCCCGCCGCCAGCGACACCCAGGCGACACCACGCGAACCACCAACGCCGCGGATGCCCTGGTTCTTTTCGCGCTCGCCTTCCTGCTGCTCTACTTCGTGTTCCTGCCCATCGAGCAGCACCACCTAGCGGCCGGCCTTCTGGCCGCGGAGTGGGTGGGCCTTTTCGGGCTGGTGTGGCTTTTCGCGCGCGTGTCCGGCCAGACGTTCACCAACGTGGTTGGATTCTCGCGCCCACGCCCCCGGGCCTTGCTGGGCGCGGCCTTGGCCGGATGCAGCGCCTGGGCCGCGGTCGCGATCGTGAGCGAATGGATCCTGCCCGTGCCCAAGCAAATGCTCGAAGACTTGCGCAAGTCGCTCATTCCCTTGGACGGCAGCCGCGGCTTCGTCGCCACCTTGCTACTGGTGGCCATGAGCCCAGCCATCTGCGAGGAATGCTTGTTTCGCGGGCCAATCCTGCGTGGTTTGCGCACGCGTATGGGCGCCGTGGCCGCCGTGCTCATCACCGCGGTGCTGTTCGGGCTCTTCCACCTGGATCTCTACCGGCTCATTCCCACAACCATCCTTGGCGTCTTGCTCGGCTTCATTGCCCTCGAAAGCGGTTCGATCGTGCCGTCCATGGTGGCCCATTTCTGCAACAACGCGGTTCTCATCACCCTGGCCAGCCTCCATCTCGACCAGCGCATGGAAGCGCTCAGCCACCGAGCCCTAACCTTCATCATGATCGCATCGCTGGCCCTCGCCGCAGCTGGATTCATGCTCGTTCGTGGTGCCGGTCACAAACCGCAAGTGTAGTCCAGATAACAATTTTTGTTGCTGTGGACCTTGCCCGTCTGATATTGCTTGGCCATGTCCCAAGCCGAAGAGAAGCGCATCGTTCAGATCCTGCGCAAGTGCCCAGTTCTGGTCGATGCTCCAGCGGACACGCTGTCCAAACTTGCGGCCACGGCCCAAACCCAAAGCTACCGCGCGCGCCAAGTTGTCTATTTGCCGGGTGATCGAGCCATCAGTGTTCACTTCATCGCGAGCGGCCGAGTCAAGGTTTCCAAGGTCACCCGCGACGGCAAGGAGCTGACCCTCGCCTACCGCACCAGCGGCGACTATTTCGGCGAGACCTGTCTGCTCGAAGGCGGTCCGCGGGAAGAAATGGTCGAGGCCATGGAAAGCACCACCAGCGTGGAACTGGATCGCACCGGGCTCGATGAACTGATTGCCAGCCACGCCCCGGTTGCCTACCTGTTCGCGCGCTCGCTCATCGGCCGCTGGCGCGGCTTGCAGGCCAAGGTGGAACAGCTCGTGTTCAAAGACGTCGGTTCCAAGCTGGCCGAGTTGCTCCTGCGCCTGGGCTCCGAGCACGGCATCGAGCACCGCCGCGGTCTCGTTCTCGGGCTCAAAATCACGCATCAAGAAATGGCCAATCTTATCGGCTCGACGCGTGAAACGGTTTCCCTCACGCTGTCGCAATTCAAGCGCAAGGGCTACATCCACACCGAGGGTCGCAAGGTCATCCTGGCCGATCGCGAGAGTCTGCGCTCGCTGACCTGATTTTCTCGGTCGAGGTACGACAGACACGAAGCTATGCCATAGAATTGGCTCCAGATGGAGGAGACAGGTTACGAAGAGATCCTTGCCGCGTTTCGCGCGGCCGCGCGCCTTTCAAAAGAGCGTTTCTTGGTCGGGGTGGCTGCGGCCTCGGAGCGGACACGCGTGGTGGCCGCGCTCGCGGCCGAGGGTGAGGTCATCGCGCTGACCTCCGCCGATATCGCGCTGGAGCGGCTGGCCGAGGAATCCTTCGAACTCGTGGTGCTGGACCAAGGTGGCGTCGAGCAGAGTCGCGATGGCGAAGCCGGGCTAGGCCCGGCGGAGCCAAAACGCGGGAGGGGATGGGAAACCTCCGAAGGTTCCCATGTCCGCGATGGCGAAGCCGGGCTAGGCCCGGCGGAGCCAAAACGCGGGAGGGGATGGGAACCCTTCGAGGGTTCCCATGTCAATGTCCTGACCGCGGCCCGCGAAATACGACCCTTTGCCGACGTCGTGCCCATCATCGACGGCGATGCCACCTTGGCCGCGGAATTGTTCGCGCGGGAAGCAGCCGCCGTGCTGCCCCGGCCGCTGCCTGCGAGCGATGCCTTGTTTCGCGCCCATCTTCGCTACCTGGCCTCGTGCCGGCGGGCGCGTACCCGCGCGCTCATGCTCAGCCACGTCATTGCGCAGAACCGCGCCGCCTTGCGCACCATCGAGCCAGCCCTCGAAGGCGCACTGGCACAGGTGCTCGAAGCCAGCCAATCGGCCCCGGTGGTAGCCATGCTCGGCGATAGCGAGCTAGCCAGGGTCGTGGGAGCAACCTCATCACAAGGCCAAGCCGACGTTGTCGTGGTCGGCCTTGCCGCCACCGATCGGGTCGAACTTCGCCTGCGTGAAGCGCGCGACCGCGCCTCGGGCGCGGCGGTGGTGACCGTGGACTCAGCGCCCACGCCCGAGCGTCTCTCGGCGGCTGTCTACGGCGGTGTGCGCGCCTATCTCGGCCGCGATCTTTTGCCCCAACTCGGACGCGTGGTGGCCACTGTGGGCGCACGTCGGCGTGCGGAGCTGGCGGGCCGCCAGTTTGTCGAAACCTTGACCCGCTTCGGCTTCATGGAAGAGCCCGCGCGCAGCGTGCCCGCCCCAACTCAGGATCTCGACGCCCGGCTCATCGCGGACGCCACGTCGCGGGGACCGTCTGCGATCGTGCCATCCGCACACGAGGTGCTGGTGGTCGACGACGAAGTGGTCGTGCTGACCGTCCTGCGCGAGCTTCTTCGCCGCAGCGGCTATCGCGTGACCACCGCGGCTTCGGCCGAAGAGGCCATCGATCTGATGCAGAAGCGCAGCTTCGATCTCGTGCTCACCGACAAGAACCTGCCGGGGGCATCGGGCTTGGAGGTTCTGCGGGTCGCGCGCAGTCTGGATCCTCCACCCGCGGTCGTGATGATCACGGCGTACTCATCCTATGATTCGGCGGTCACGGCCCTGGATATCGGTGCGCAGGACTACATTGAAAAACCCATTCGCGACGTCGAAGCCCTGCGCTTTCGCATCCGGCGTGCGCTCTCGCGACGCAATGAGCAGCTGGCGCGCAGCCTCGATGCGGGCAAGCAAGAGGAGAAACAGGCCCGCATCATGGTGGTCGAAGTCGAGGGCAGCCGGCGCCAGTTGATTTCTGAGTTTCTCGGTCGCAGCTACGACGTGACAACCGCCGCGAGCGGCGACGAGGCCCTGGATCTGCTGCAGAAGAACCAATTCGATCTCGTCATCGCGGATCGAAACCTGCCCGGCATGTCGGGCCTGCGCGTGATCGAGCAGGCGCAGCGCCTCTTGCCCCACTGCGCGTCCGTGCTCTACACCGCCTATCCCTCCTACGAAACGGTGAAGGAAGCCTTCGAGCTGGGCGTCGACGCCTACCTCGTACGCCCCAACCAGGATTTGAAATCGCTGACCGAAAAGATCGCAGGCGCCCTACGCAGCCGCGGCGGAATTCTGCTGGGGTAGATGGTCAGCGTCTATCGGGGAATTCGAGGCTCGCGTGCCCGTGAGCGGTAGCGTGAGCGTTTGCGACTTGCGTGAGCGTGAACGGCCCGCGATGCGCTCGCCGTCTTCCCGAGTGCCACCCACGAACTCGCTCACGCCCTCGCCCACGCGACCCGCTATCCGCTGGCCGGGTTGCGGGCGGCCCAACTTCTCGACAGCCAACCTATCAATCCGCCACCGCGACAGACTTGTCGGTTGACGGGAGGCTGTCCTTTTTGTTTAAGTCATCACCAGCAGAAAGCGAGCCCATGCGGGTGGCGTCGACAGAGTGAAGATCGCATTTACCCACAATCTCCGTCTCACCGACAGCGAGGACGAGGCCGAATTCGATAGCGTAGAAACCGTCGACGCCATCGCCAATGGTCTGCGCACCGGCGGACACGAGGTCGAAAAGATCGAAGTCACGGGCCCGGCGTCGCACCTGGCCGCGCGCATCGAATCGTTCGGCCCTGACCTCATCTTCAACACCGCGGAAGGGCGACGGGGTCGCTCGCGCGAGGCTTTCTATCCGGCCCTCTTCGAGGAGTTGGGCTTTCCCTACACCGGCTCCGACGCCTACGTGATGACCGTGACGCTCGACAAGTGGATGACCAAGCTCATCCTCGGCGCCCAGGGCATCGACACGCCACGCGCGCGCATGGTGGTGCCGGACGACATGCAACGCGGTCGCGACATCGGCATGCTCGGGTTGTCCTTTCCAGTCATCATCAAGCCCAACTACGAGGGTTCGTCCAAGGGCATCGGTGACGATGCGGTGGCGCGCGATCCGCGCGCGCTCGTGGAAATGTTGCCGCGAGCCTTGCGCAAATACCCGGCGGGCGTGCTGGTCGAGGAGTTCGTGCCCGGCACCGACGTGACCGTGCCTTTCGTCGAAGGCGTCGGCGATGAAGGCGTGCTGATGCCGGTCGACTATGTGATCGAACCCAGCGCGCGCACTCGCTTCAACATCTACGACTACCGCCTGAAGTCCAGCGAAGCCAGCCGCGTTTCGGTGCGCTGTCCGCCCGACCTGCAGCGCGACGTGGTGGCGCGACTGCGCGCCCTGTCCAAGCTGGCCATTCGCACCCTTGGGATTCGCGATCTTTGTCGCGTGGATTTCCGCCTGGGCGAAGACGGCCGCATCTATCTCCTCGAGATCAACGCCCTTCCCTCGCTGGAGCCAGGTGCCAGCACGTTCTCGGCCGCCACACGCGAGGGCCTGGACTATGAGGCAACCCTAAGCGCCGTGGTCACCAGCGCCGCCCGCCGGCAGGGACTCATGGTCCCGCCCGTTGGCAAGCGCAAGCGACAGCCCGAGCCCCTGCGCATCGGCTTTTCCTACAACGTCAAGCGCGTCGATTCCAAAGGCGGCGACGACACCGAAGCCGAGTACGACGCACCCGAAACCATCAACTCGATTCGCGACGCCCTGGAAAGCTACGGCCATGTGGTGGTGCCCGTCGAGGCCACGGCCGAATTGCCCCGCCAGCTCATGGACACGCCGGTGGACCTGGTGTTCAACATCGCCGAGGGAGTGTCGGGGCGCAACCGCGAGGCGGCGGTGCCCGCGCTGTGCGAGCTGATGGGCATCCCGTACACCGGCTCGGATGCGGCCACGCTGTCCATCGCCCTCGACAAAGCCCTGTCCAAGCGCGTGCTGCGCCAGCACGGCATCGCCACGCCCGAGTTCCAAGTCATGGAAACCGGACGCGAGCGTCTGTCGCCCAAGATGAAGTTCCCGCTCATCGTCAAGCCCAACCAAGAGGGCTCGTCCAAGGGCGTGAGCGCACACGCCTCGGTGGTCGACGACGAAGAGTCCCTACGCCTGGTGGTGCGCGAGCTGCTCGACAAGTACCGCCAGCCCGCGCTCATCGAGTACTACATCGCGGGACGCGAATTCACGGTCGGCTTGCTCGGCGATAAAAGGCCGCGCGTGCTGCCGCCCATGGAGATCATCTTTCTCGACAAAGCCAACCCACGACCGGTCTACGACTACCAGATCAAGCAGGAGTGGGAGAAGCACGTCTACTACCAGTGCCCGGCCAAGCTGACGCCGGCCGAGCTGAAATCCATGGAGCGCATCGCGCGCGAAACCTTCGTCGCCCTCGACTGTCGCGACGTGGCCCGCGTGGATCTGCGCATGGACGAGACCGGCGAGATCTATGTCCTTGAAGTGAACCCACTGCCAGGGCTCACGCCCGGGTATTCCGATCTGTGCCTCATTGCCAGCGCGGCGAACATCGACTACCGCATGCTTATCGGCGAGATTTTGGCCGGCGGGCTCAAGCGCATGCGCGAAAAGCGCCGCGCCGAAGCGCGCGAGGCCGAGGCCGCGCGTCTGCCCCCGAACGGCAATGGCGAGGGCAATGGCAAGGACGGCAACGGCAAGGCCGAAGGCAACGGCAAGGCCGAAGGCAAGCCACTGTCCGTCGAGAAGACGCCACCGGTCGTCCCCGAAACTTCCTGAAAGACGCGGTCTGGGTCTGCCATGCGCTCGCGCTTTCGAGACCTGGGCTTCGCTATCGGCCACGTGCCCACCGGACCAGGCAACGCCATCACCGACGTGCCCGGCGTGCGCGTGGGTCACACGACCTTGATCGAGGGCGAAGGCCCACTGGTGGTCGGCGAAGGTCCCGTGCGCACGGGCGTCACCGCGATCCTGCCACCCGATCCAGTCTTTTCCCATCGCGTGCTCGCTGGCTCGTTCGTGCTCAACGGCGCGGGCGAAGTGTCAGGCCTGACCCAAGTCGTCGAATGGGGTTTGCTCGAAACGCCCATCTTGCTCACCAGCACCATGTCGGTGGGCAAGGTGTCGGACGCCACCGTGAAATGGATGACCCGGCATTTTCCCGGCATCGGCAGCGAATACGACGTCATCATTCCCATCGTGGGCGAGTGCGACGACTCGTGGCTCAACGACGCCGTCGGCCGCCACGTCCGCTCGGAGCACGTGTATCGCGCCATCGAACAGGCCAGCACCGGGCCGGTACCCGAGGGCTCGGTGGGAGCGGGCACGGGCCTCATCACCTGCGACTTCAAGGCCGGCATCGGAACAAGCTCGCGCCGAGTCGCCATCTCCAGGGCAGGCAACGAGCCCGGGCCCAGCTACAACCTGGGCGTGCTGGTGCAGTCCAATTTCGGCATCATGCGCTCCTTGCTCATCGCCGGCGTTCCGGTGGGCGAGATCTTGGCGCCCGACTATACCGACGAAGGCAAGCGCGTGCGCAACGCCGGCTCGATCATTTGCGTGGTCGCCACCGACGCACCCCTGCTGCCCTCGCAGATCACCCGCCTGTGCAAGCGCGCGGCCCTGGGCATTGGGCGCGTGGGCTCGTTCGCCGCCCACGCCTCGGGCGAAATCATCATCGGCTTCTCGACCGCCAACAAAGTTCCGCGCTCGACCTCGGGCATGACCCACCAGATCGAGATCCTCCTCGACGACGCCTGCGACGGCCTTTACGAAGCCGTGGTGGAATGCACCGAGGAAGCCATCGTCAATGCCTTGTGCATGGCCGACGACATGCGCGGCCAGTCCGACCACTTCGCCCCCGCCTTGCCCCTCGACGATTTGACAACGATCCTCCACCGCCACCACGCGGCCCGCGAACGGCCGTAGAGCGCTGACTGTCGAGGACAACCTGTCGCTTGGAGATCGGTTCAAGGCAGGTGCGTCCCATGGTCGACTCACCCACGTGGTGCGGGCCCGACGGCCGGGCCCGACGGCTACTTTGCCGAGTGCACGGCCTTGACAAACTCTTGCGTGGTCACGACCGTGGCTTGTGTCGGCAGAATCTTTTCGATGAGCACCCGGTGCACTTCGCTGTCCATGTCGGCCGTGGCGTCCGAAATCACGATCATGGGATAGTCCATATCCGCGGCCCAGCGGACCGTGGACAATACGACGCCGCTCGTGGCGATGCCCAACATGGCCAGGGTGGTAATGCCCTTGGCACGCAAGACCACTTCCAGGTCGGTGGTCGAGAAGGCCCCCACCCGGCGTTTGGTGACGATGATATCGCCCGGCGCGGGCGCCACGCGCGCGTGAATCTCGGCGCCCGGCGTGCCCTCGCGCAAGCGGCCCGATTGCTTGAGTATGGCAAAGCGCTTGTTTTGAGGGCTCACTTCCGGGTAGCCATCGCGAAAACGCACGACCACGTAGATGATGGGCAGATGTATGTCGCGAGCGGCTTTGAGGGCTTCGGCCGCCTTGTCGACCAGCGAGCCGCGCGCGGCCTCGGGCACCATGCCGACAATGTCGTTTTGGTAGTCCATGACCAGAAGCGCGGTATGGCCGCGGTCGATCTTGAGCGGCTCAGGCTTGTCAGCCGCGGCGGCTTGTTGAGCTCGCACGCAGAAGAAAACACAAAGAAGCGCAGTCGTTCGCAATGCGGTTCGCATCTTCGAGACTATACGCGTTTGGCACATGGAGGGGTGCACCGCAATTTCAGCATGCAGTGACTCTCCGTCTTCTTGTGGGCTTCTGCCGTAGAGGATAGAGTCGGTGTTCATAAGTAGGACTAAGTATGGCTTGCATGAACCTAGGGGAAGTCCGAGCGAAAATTGCCGCTGGCTGGTTGCTTTGCGTGGTGAGCGCTACCGGCCTTGCCGCATGCGATGGCGGTTCCAGGAAGCAGGGTGACGCCGGCCCGTCTGACGCAGGCCCGGTCAAGCCGATTCCCGCCAGCAGTTTTGCAGCCACGTTCGCCGCCGCCTACTGCGAGAGCATCGCGCCTTGCTGCACTCAAACTGGGAACGATTCGACCGGGTGCCAAGCCACCCTCGAAGCCGAGATGGCGGCCTTCGTGACCGTCGACACCTCCAATACGAAGCTCGCTTATGACGAGACCGCCGCCGGCAATTGCATCGCCGCCGTTCGAGCCACACTAAGCGCGTGTACCGACCGGGCTCTCTCTCGACAGAGCGACGGCGTCTGCCAGCTCGTCTTTCGCGGAACTGTACCAGTGGGCGGTAGCTGCGGCCAAGACGGCGACTGCATCCAACCGGCCGACGACAGCGTCGGATGCGATTCAGGGGTCTGTGTGGCAAATTCCGGCCATTCGATCACGTCGGCCACACCCCACGGCACCGTTGGGGACGCTTGTGCGGGTACCTGCCAGGGGAACAGCTCCGGGAGCTCTTGCTCATTCTCCAGCACGAGCAACGCCACGGCTCTTTGCTGGACCCAGGAGGGAGTCTACTGCGAAAGCGGCACGTGCGTTGCGACGCCGGACATTGGACAGGTGTGCGGGTTCGGTTCTTACTGCGGCGCCAACGCGCATTGCACGAGTGGAGAAGTCTGCGCAGCCAGCCTCGCCAGCGGTGGTTCCTGCGATTCCAGCTACGATTGTCTGAGCCCATCCTACTGTGACTCGTCCTCTGGGCAGTGTGCTCCGGCCAAGGCGAACGGAGCGACATGCAACGTGGACTATGAGTGCAGTGGTGGACAATGCGAGCAGTCTCTCTGTCGCAACTGGACCGTGGCTAACGCAGCCGCCTGCGCCGGGTTGATGGACTAGGGCTGTCCCTAATAGGCGGGGCTCTCGGGTACCCCGAAGTACCCAGACGCAGAAATGCATTGTCGACCTTGATGGACTTGACGTTGTGGTAATCGAGCTGCACCAACTAGACTGGAGTCAGCTGGATAGTTCCAAGAGCTGTCGAGGACTCATGGGCTGCTGATTGCACCGAGCAAAATAGTGAACTCGCGCCAGCATGGCCGCAAGATCGAGCCCGGTCACATCGATGCCGGCCGTCGAAAAGGCTGCTCGCAAAGTCGCCTGGCCGGCGTGCTTGCCAAGGACGAATTCGCTGCCTGGCCGACCCACCGTTGCCGGTTCGAAGGGCTGATAGGCTAGGGAATTCTTTTCCAGGCCGGCGCAATGAATCCCGGACTCGTGGCAGAACGCCGACGCACCCAGGATGGGTTTACCGGGCGAGATGTCGCGCTTGGCGGCGTCCATGACCAACTTCCCAAGGGGTGCAAGCATGGCGGTGGCCAGGCCGCTCTTGCGCGGCGAAAGCCGGTCGAGAACCATCACCACCTCTTCGAGCGCGGCGTTGCCGGCCCGCTCGCCCAAGCCCGCGACCGTCACGTCCACGGAAGCCGCACCCGCTTCGATGGCGCTGACAGCGTTCGCGGTCGCCATGCCGAAATCGTTGTGCGCATGGAACCCAATCGCCATCGGTCCGGCCCAGGCCACGGATCTTGCAATCAGATCCTGCGTTCGGCTGGGCGTCAGGGTACCCACGGTGTCCGCCAAGCGCACGCGATCGGCGCCGCACGCGCGCGCTGCCGTGACAAATCGTTCGAGGAAATTCAGCGACGCGCGACTGGCGTCCTGCGCGCCGACGGAAACAAATGGAAAATGCCCGCGGGCAAACTCGACCAGCGTCGACAGCTCCGCGAGCACCCGCTCTTCGTCCTTTCCGAAGCACGCCATCAGGATGGGCGACACCGGAAAGGACAAGTGCACCGCCGAGAGTTCACAGCTCGCGGCGGCCTCGATGTCCGAGCGGCGCGCGCGGCACCAGGCAGTCATGCGAACAAGACCGTCGAGTTCGAGGAGCGACCTGATATCCGCGATTTCCTCGGGCCCCATGGCTGGCGTTCCGACCTCCAGTTCGGGCACGCCGGCCTCGACCAGCGCTCGCGCGATCGCCAGTTTCTCCTGCCGGGAAAAAACCACGCCCGGCGCCTGTTCGCCGTCGCGAAGCGTGGTGTCCACCAGCCAGACATCGCGCCTATCCGTCGAGGATTTCATCCGCAGCCTCCTCCCCCGCCGGCGCAGCCGGTTCCGCAACCGTGGAAGGTTCTGCGCAGGGAAGCCGGGATGGGTGTGCCGCCATAGACAGCGGACAACCCCTCCTCGATGAGGCCCTCCATCTCGATAACCTCAAGACCGGTCCCCGTGAGCACACGCCGCGGTGCCGCGCCCACGCCAGTCGTGAGAACCGCGCGGCAGTCTTTGAGCAGATCCGCGAGATCGAGCCAGCGTTTGATTCCGCTGCCTGACTCGGGCGCCTCGCGCACTTCGACGGGCACGCAGGTCAGATTGTTCTCGGCAAAAACATGGAAGCAGGTGGCTTCGCCGATGTGTTGGTTGACCAGCATCCCTTCGCGCGAGGCCACCGCAACGTAGGGACGATCCTTGCTTGGCTTGCTGGCCAAGAGGGCAAATTCCTTAGGGTCGGGCATGCCCTCGGCTGCTTCGCCGACAAATCCGCAGGCGTCGGCTCGGCAGCGCGCGCAGTGGGACATCTGCGGCAGCTCTTTGCCCGCGGTGAGGCGCGCACTCGCCATCACCTCGGGTCCCGGCTCGCCCAGCGACTCGAAGGGCGTGCCGGGCACCGGCACCATGGCCATGGTGTTCATGATCTCGGCCCCCGCGGCGCGAACCTCGGCGGCGACGGACGCGATCTCGCCGTCGTTAATCCCAGGAAGGACGATGGTGTTGACCTTCACCAGAATGGGCGTTCGCGCAAGTCGCGCCATGGCCTCGCGCTGCCTGGCCAGCAGCAGCTCCGCGCCCTGCACGCCCCGGTACACGCTGTCGCCAAAGCGCACCCAGCGGTAGATCTTCGCGCCCACGGCCGGGTTCACCGTGTTGATGGTCATGGTCACGTGGCTGACCTTGAGTTCGACCAATTCGTCGATGTGTTCGACAAGTCCGAGCCCATTCGAAGCGACACAAAGAAGAATATTGGGGAACTCCTGTCGCACTAGGCGCAAGGTCTCTATGGTTTCGACAGGATTGGCGAATGGATCGCCGGGACCGGCAATGCCCACCACTGTCAGGTGCGGCATCTTCGCGTACACCGCTTTCAGGTAAGTCATCGCCTGGAAAGGCGACAGCAGCACGCTGGAAACACCAGGGCGGGTTTCATTGGCGCAATCGAACGAGCGATCACAGTAATTGCACTGCAAATTGCACTTGGGCGCCACCGGAAGATGAATTCGCGCCGCTTTCCGGTACACGTCGGGGTTGAAGCAGGGATGGTTGGCGAGATCGAGTTTGGATTCGAGCAGCGAGCGTCGTCGCCTGGCTGGGTCTGGCATCACGTCACCTCAGTCCAGAAGCAATGCAAGCCCGGGACCACCTCACAGCACAGTCTTGACCCGATACACGCCGCCAATGACGAGAAACTCGTCTTCGCCTTTCAGGATGCCGCGGGGAAAGAGCTGGCTCCAGAAGAAGACCTTCACCGCGGGCACGCGCATCTCCCACACCGTGGAGCCAAACTCGAAGGCTCGCTCCGAGTCCGGCGTGAACGAACTCAAGTTGTTGAGGCGAACGATGCGCTCGCGCGGAGAAACGACTTCGAGGGTCTGGTAGTCGCTAGGGTCGTGCGTGCCACGAAAGAGCGAAAACCAGGTCTCGCCGGGATGGCGGCGGCCGAGCTCGTACTGGCAGTAGGTGTAGACGAGATCGAGCTGCGAGTTGATGGCGTTGCTGCCCGCCATGCCCTTCATGCGATCGGTGGCAAAGGCGAGCTGCCCCTCTTCGTCGTTCGCCGTGACCTTGCCGCGGTGGAAGGTCGGGCGCAGGCCGATGCGGCTTTCGACCCACGCCTTGAGCACGGCCCCTTCGATGGAATTGGAATCCACGCCCCAGCCGCGTAGATAGCGCACGTAGGTGTTGCGCAGGCTGCGTTTGGCACTGTGGGTGTGTTCCCGGTCGAGTTCGTGGAGGTGAAACTTCGCGGTGATGTGTTCGTTGAAGAGGCGCGTGCGCTCATCCGGATCGTCAACCGCGTCGAGCCGTTCGAAGAGCCGCCGGCTGCTGACTTTCACGCCCTGGATCTCGAAGCGCTGCGGCCTCTCGTTGAATTCCAGGCTGCCGATGTACCAGGCCGGCAAGTCGCACAGGTTCCACGTCAGATTCCAGTTCTCGCTCACGGCAATGACTTCGCCTCCATCGGTGCTGTACCGAGCGAGACCTGCTGCCCGTGGGCCAGCGGCGAGTGATCGATGAGCTGGTCGGCCAAGTCCTGAATCTCCGCGCGCACGGTCGGATCGAGCTTGCGCACCCACTCGCGCGGGATCTCTTCGATGCCGTAGTAGGCACCGGCTATGGCGCCGACGATGGCGCCGGTCGTGTCGGCGTCACCGCCCTGGTTCACGGTTGCGATCAAACATTCCTCGAAGGACGAGGTGGCGAACAGAAAATGCAGGACCGTCTGCATGGTGTCCACCACGTAGGCGGTGGAAAGTCCGTGGTACGGGGCGTACCGAAAATTCGGGAATTCCGCGACAGTCGCGTCCGCCTGCCGGCGCAGGCGGTGCATGGCATGGCCAATGAGAGCGAGCTGGATCAGACGTCCCACGAGAACGCAGGCGGTATCTGAGAGGGGATGGTGGTGGGTGATGTGCGCCTGCTCGATGGCCTGCTCCTCCAGCAATTGAGCATCTGCCAGCGCGGCCAGGGCGATGGGAGCCATGCGCATGACGGCGCCATTGCCCGCGTCACCTTCGTTGGGGGGACCGTGCACGGATCCGTGCGCGATGAAACGGGCAATGCCACGCCGACAGGTGTTGCCGATGTCGGGCGGCCGCGAGCGGTACCACCCTACGAAACGCCGGGCGATGTCCTGGGGCGAAAACCCGACGGTGACGATCGAGCGAGCAATACATAGCGACATCTGCGTGTCGTCCGTGACCTCACCAGGCCGCAGCCGCAGCCAGCCGCCTCCGGTCAATTTGCGGTGAACGCCATGCTGAGCGCGGATTTCCGAGGCGGTCATGAATTCAACGGTGGCGCCGAGAGCATCGCCGATGGCCAGCCCAAGCAGGCTGGCCCGCGCCCGCTGGCGCACATCGGGCAAATGGGTCAGGTATTGGCTCACGCTGCTGGTTCACAAGTAGGAAAACCCGATGGGCGAGCTGCTTTGTTTGGCGTCAAGCAGCGTGTTGACCACGCTATCGAAGAGCTGCATCGTGCCCCGGTAACCGACGTGAAGCAGGCGGCCCGCGCCGAGGCGATCGTGAATGGGAAAGCCCACGCGCAAGAGCGGAACGCCGAGGGCGCGCGCCACGCGGTAGCCCTTGCTGCTGCCAATTAGCAGTTCGGGCTTGAGCCTATTGCAAGCCGCCTCGATGGCACCGAAGTCAGTATCTTCCAATATCTCGCCGACCGCGCCAGCAGGCAGCTCCTCCAGCGCGTCTCGCAACGCCCGGTTGCGCGCGCCGGTAGCGCACAGGACGGGCCGGGCGCCGATCTCGGCGAGAAATCCCGCCAATCCCGCCACGAGCTCGGGATCGCCATAGACCGCAACTCGTTTGCCGAACACATATTTGTGACCATCGGCATAAGCATCCAGCAATCGCCCCCTTTCCTTTTCTAGCCATTCGGGCATGGCATTGCCCGAGATCTCGCCTAGGGCATCGCAAAAGCCGTCGCAAGCGCGAACACCGATGGGCAAGCCGAGAATTCTAGTTGTCACCCCGCGTTCGGCGAGCACCGCGCTGGCTCGTGGCGCCTTGCCTGTCAGGGTGAGATCCAGGGTTTCGAGCGCCCTCGGCATCGCGGCGATCTCCTCGACCCGCGTGCCGCCCGTCGGCAACGGGCAGTAGTGGTCGAGAATCACGCCATCGAGGGTTTCGGAATAATCCGGAAGGATCGTCGGCGAGACCGCGTAGGCATCGGCGATTTCGCGCAAATGGCGCAAATCCGCGGGCGAAACGATCGGCGGCAAAATGTTCACTGATCGCACTTGCGGTCCGCGCTGGGTGGCCAGCGTTTCAACCAACGCACGCACCATCGCGTGAAACCCCTCGACGTGGCCATCCTTGAAACTGGGAGTAGAGGCCGAGACCACCGGTAGATGGGTGTTGCGCTTTTCGTCGTAACTACGGAGGAGTCGTCCGACATCTTCTCCGATGGTCTCGGCCAAACATGTGGTGGCCACAGTAACAAGCGCCGGCCGGTACTGCCGGGCCACGTTGTCGAGCGCGCGATGCAGATTCGATTCGCCGCCGAATACCGTCTGCGATTCGCCAAAGCTCGACGAAGCCACGTCCATGGGTTCGCGAAAGTGGCTGATGAGATAGCGGCGGATGTAGGTCGCGCAGCCTTGCGCTCCGTGAAGTAGCGGTACGGTATCGCGTACGCCCGCGCTGGCCAGGGCGGCCCCAAGCGGCGCGCACAGGGTGCACGGGTTCACCGTCGCCTCGCCCGACGTGGAGTGGACGGCCTCATGTTCGGTCGCGCAGCTCACGGCGCCACCGCCTTTTTCTTCGCGGTTCGCGCCAGTTTGCGCGGCATCAGGGACCAAATGGGGCTCGTGGCCGTGGCGTGAATCTCGCGCGCGAAGGCCACGGCGCCCTCGAAACCAGCCAGCGCAATCTTGCGTTCATGGTTGTGGTCGCAAAAGCCGAGGCCAAGCTTGTACGCAATGGGGCGCTCTTTGACCCCGCCGATGAACACGTCGATATTTTGCTCGACGAGAAAATTGGCCAGTTCCAGCGCGTTGGTATCGTCGACGATGATGGTGTTCTCGTCGCACACGGCTTGCAGCTCTTCGTATTCCTCGCGGCTGCCGGTCTGGGTGCCCGCAAGCGCCACCGTGACTCCGAGCTGGCGCAACGCCCGCACCAGCGAGAACGCCTTGAATGCACCGCCCACGTAAAGACCTGCTCGCTTGCCTTGCAGATCCTTCTTGAACTCCTTGAGTGCGGGCAGCACCTTGCCGAGCTCGGAGCGCACGAGCTCTTGTGCTCGCCGCGCGACCGCCGCGTCGCCGAGCTTTTCGGCCACTTCGTAAAGCGCGCGCGCCGTGTCCTCGATACCGAAGAACGACACGCGAATGAAAGGGATCCCGTACTTTTCCTCCATAGCTTTCGCGAGCGGAGTCATCGAGCCCGCGCATTGAACCACGTTCAGGCGTGCCCCGTGCGCGCTGCGGATCTCGTCGACGCGACCGTCGCCCGTGAGCACGGACACAACGTTCACGCCCATACGCGTGAAGTAGTCCTTGATGATCCAGCTCTCGCCGGCCACGTTGAAATCGCCCATCAGGTTGATCGACAGCGGCCCCACCGAATCGATGTTGCCGGTACCGATGAGTTCCAACAGCGCTCGCGTGGCCGCGCTGTAGCCGTCACGCTTGGTACCGCGAAATCCTTCTGACTGCACCGCGATGACGGGAATGCCCACGTCCGCTTCAACCCGCTTGCAAATCGCCGTGACGTCATCGCCGATCACGCCGACCACGCAGGTCGCATACACAAAGGCCGCGCGCGGCGAATAGCGTGCAATCAAGCTGCGCAAGGATTGCTCCAGGCGCTTCTCGCCGCCTAGGACGATCTCGCGCTCACGCAGATCGGTCGAGCAACTGATGCGGTGAAGTTCGGGCCCGGAGGACAAAGCACCGCGAATGTCCCAAGTGTAGGCGGCGCAGCCCACGGGACCGTGGACCAGGTGCAAGGCATCGGCGATGGGGTACAGCACCACGCGCGAGCCACAAAAGGTGCAAGCACGCTGGCTGACCGAACCCGCCGCGCTGGCCTTGTTGCAGTCCACGTCCACGGTGGCCAGCTTACTTGTGCGGATGACTTGTCCCTTCCTGTCCTCCAGCACCTCGAACTTCATGGCATTCCTTTCAAGTCGATTGTCATGGGAACCCTGGAAGGGTTCCCAAACCCTCCCGCGATGCTTCGCTGCCGGCAGAGCCGGCAGGCTCCGCACGCGTATCGCCGATCGCGCGACGTAGACGGTCCACGGCCACGACATCGCACGCACGGGGCCGGAAGAACGGTTCGACCTCGCTGCCCCCGCGTGCGTAGAGTTCGTGGGTGCGCTCTAGGGCGGCCGCGTAGAGTGACGACCGCTCGCTCTCGGACAGGGGCGGCCGCCGCCGTTCCAGCACCTCCACTTCTTTGCCAAAGCGCTTGAGGATGGCAATGCGATGGACGGCCAGCACCGCAGGATTGAAGGCAACGTCGAGCAACGCAAAGAGGTCTTCTGCGCACTCGATATTGGCAATGGCCTCCGGGAGGTTCATTCGCTTCACGCCAACAACGGTTCGAAGCTGAACGCTTTCTTGTTACAAGTGCGGCCACAGGCCTCGCAGCCGATACAGCTCTCTGGATTCTTCACCGACGCAAACATTTTCGCCGATTCCTCCTCGTCCACTTCCTTGGGGGCCAACACCCCGTGGGCACAGATCTTCATGCAGCGTCCGCATCCGATGCACTTGTTGTCGTCGACGGCCTTGACGAACTTTGGCGTCCATTCCTGCCGTCCCCGCGTGAGTCCAGTAACGTACGACATCTCTTCTTCCTTTCTATTGTGATGGGAACCCTGGAGAGGGTTCGCTTTGCCCTCGGCACCTGCCAACCCGCCCAGCCTCCCTCGCGCTTCGCGCGGCCTCGCCAAACCCTCCCACGATGCTTTGCTGCCGGCGAAGCCGGCAGGCTCCGCACGCGGACTATTCCTCGTCGATTTGTTCGATGTGACGACGGCGGGGAGTCACGCCCAGCGTCTTGGCCAACCAGGGTGGCGCCTCGCCGCGCAGCACGTTTTGCAGTTTCTCGACCAATTCCGCGATTGGAGCCTCGGTCTGTGTCTTCATGGGATGAATGCGCCTCGCTACCAGTTTGGCGGCGGCCGGACCACCGATCTGCATCGTGCAGACGATTGAACAACCCGCCAGGGCGGCTGCGCGAGCCGAGATCCGATCCTCGCCCGTTTCGACGCCATCCTTGCTGTCCGCACTGTCGGGCCAATCCATCTTGCTCACGCATGCGGCACGATCCGGTTCGATGTCCCAAAGATAGAACGCCGTGGAGCTGCCAAAGTGCTCGTTGATGCGTTCGCCGTCGCTGCTCGTGAATGCTACCTTCATCGTTGGCTCCAATCATCAGCGCATGATTTCGAAGTGACGGTTGTCGCAGGTCTCGTCCTTGATATCGATGTACTTGTTGCATATCTCGGTCAGCATGTTGATGACGCCCTGATAACCGATGAGTGGCCGACGGTGCAGATTGACCCGGTCGAAGATGGGAAAACCGAAGCGGAAGAGCGGAATCTTGGCGTCGCGGGCGATTTGTTTACCGTGGGTGTCGCCGATGATTCCATCCACCTTGTCGGTCATGACGAGCGAGCGCAGGTGCCACAGGTCTTTGTTCATGTAGACCTTGCTTGTCTTGCCGAAGAGCGAAGCATCGAGCAAGGCGTGCAATTCGCGTTCGAGCTTCTTCGAGCCCTTGGAACAGAGGATGTGGTACGGAATAGCGCCCATTTCCAGCAGAAACGACACGTAGCCGAGCAGGTAGTCCGAGTCGCCGTAGACCGCGAATTTCTTGCCGTGAATGTATTGTTGCGCATCGGTCATCGCGTCCACCGCACGACCGCGCTCGGCCTTGAGCTGCGCCGGCACGGGTTTGCCGAACAGTTCGGCAAGCTTCATGACAAAGGCATCGGTCTTGGCGATGCCCATTGGCATGGGCATGGAAACGTGCTCGCCAGCGTATTGCTCTTTGATCCAAACGAAGGTCTTCAAGGTGGCAAAGGGCGCCACGGTCAGCGTGGCCTTGCCATTGATAGAGTCCCCGGCCTCCTCAAGTTTGGTGCCGCCCGGATAAATACGATAGGTCCCGTCGTTGGGCGAATCGAAGGTTTCGGAAATGTCGGCCAACAAGGTGTAGGGGATGCCTAAGACGTCGAAAATGCGCTTGTACTCGCGGTAGTTGCCGGTATTGGCGTCGAAGCCAGCAATGAAGTTGAGCTTCCCCGTGCAACGCCCTTCGACGGCTTTGCCCTCGGTCAGGGTCTGCAGAATGCTCATGAGCATGGAGTCGTAGCCATGCACGTGCGATCCGTTGAACGAAGGCGTGTTGGCATAGGGAAGGAGGAAATCGTTGGGTATGCACCCCTTTTGCCGCGCATTCCCGATGAATGATCGAAGGTCGTCGCCGATAACCTCGGGCATACACGAGGTGAACACCGCAATCATCTTGGGTTTGTAGAGTGTGTAGGCGTTCTCCAGGCCCTCGTGCAGGTTGTTCTGGCCTCCGAACACGGCACCGTCCTCGGTCATCGAGTCGGACACCGCCGGTGCAGGTTCGCGGAAGTGACGGTTGAGCGTCGAGCGATAGTAGGAGGCGCAGCCCTGGGCGCCGTGGACGAAGGGCAGGGTTTCGGCGAAACCGTGCGCGGCGAGCTGCGCTCCTAGCGGCTGGCAAGCGTGTGCGGGGTTGACCACGAGGGCTTGGCGCGCGAAGTTTTTCTCCTTGTAGTCCTCGGTGTTGATCCACTCGGCGATACGTTTCTCATCTTCCGGACAAATGCCGGTAACGGGCTTGACGGGCAATCCTAGATCGTTGGACACGTTGAAACTCCGTAAAATGCCGTTAGAAGGGCGCCTTGACCAATTTCCAAGTGGGACTGTTGATGGCCAAATCGAGATCTTTGGCGAACACCGGAAAGCCCATGTACGCGTGGTACGGCCCTGAATAGTCCCAGCTATGCATTTGTCTGAAAGGTATGCCCATCTTCTGGAAGAGGTATTTCTCCTTGATGCCGCTGCCCACCAGGTCGGGCTTTAGCTCTTCGACAAACTTTTCAAGTTCGTATTCGCTGGCGTCGTCGTAGATGACGGTGGCGTCCGGCATTTCGGGCGAGGTGCGCTCGTAGTCGTCGTTGTGGGCGAATTCATAGCCCGATCCGACCACCACCATGCCAAGATCCTCGTAGGCGCTCACAGTATGTCGGGGCCGCAATCCGCCCACGTAAAGCATGACTTTCTTGCCTTCGAGGCGTGGCCGGTACTCGTCGATCACCTTCTGCATTTCCGGATCGTACTTGGCGATGGCCGCCTCGACCTTCTCCTTAATGGTGTCGTCGAAGCGCTCGGCAAGTTTGCGAAGGCTGGCCTTGATCTTGGTAGGACCGAAGAAGTTTAGCTCCAACCATGGAATCTTGTATTTCTCTTCCATCACGCGGGCCATGTAGTTCATGGAGCGGTAGCAGTGGATGACATTCAACTTCACCTGATGTGTGGCGGCGATGCGCTCGATCTCGCCGTCGCCAGTCCACGTGGCCTTGACGTTGAACCCACACTCTTCCAAGAGCGGCTTGACCGACCAGACGTCGCCACCGATATTGTAGTCGCCGATGAGTGCGATGTCGTAGGGGCCGGCCGGTTCGCTGAATTCGCGCGTCTCGATGATGTAGTCGCGAATCGTATCGTTCGAGATGTGGTGGCCAAGGGACTGACTGACCCCACGGAAGCCCTCGCAGTTGCAGGGGATGACGGGCAAATCCAATTCATTCGACATTGTGCGGGCCACCGAATTGATGTCGTCGCCAATGAGTCCGACGGGACACTCCGAGAGGACGGAAATGCCCTTGGCCAGGGGAAAGAGCTGTTTGGTTTCCTTGAGCAATTGGGCCAGCTTCTTGTCGCCCCCGTAGACGATGTCCTTCTCCTGGAAGTCCGACGTCATCTGCATGGCGAAGTTCGATACGCCATTGATTCCGGACATGAGGTTGCGGCGTGTTCCCCAGGAATACCAACCGCAACCGACCGGGCCGTGCGAGACGTGGGCCATGTCGCGAATAGGGCCCCACACCACTCCCTTCGCACCTGCGTAGGCGCACCCGCGTGCACTCATCACGCCAGGCACGGTTTTCCGGTTGGACTTTACGCACGCCGATGTGGCCTCCGGATCGTTGGGCGCCAAGTGGGGCGCCCGCTTCTTGCGGGCCTTTTCGGGATAGACCTCAAGGGTGCGATCGATCATGGCCTGGGTCGACTCGCGGCTGATGCCTTCCACTTTCTTCCTTACATCGGCGGACATGGTTGGGTTCTCCTTTGGTGACTAGAACTAGGCAGAAACGGCGGCAGCGGGAACGCCCACACCGGGCACGTCGTCTTCGATGATGCCGAACTCCATGAGCAGCTCTTCCAGCTCTTCCATGGCCAGCGGCTTGGGGATGACCAGCATCTTGTTTTCCGAGATCTTCTTTGCCAACTGGCGGTACTCCTCGGCCTGCGGATGGTCTGGCGAGTATTCGATGACGGTCATGCGGCGCAGCTCTGCCCGTTGCACCTGATTGTCGCGCGGAACGAAGTGAATCATTTGTGTTCCCAGGCGCTTCGCCAGGGCTTCAATGAGTTCGGCTTCCTTATCGGTATTGCGCGAATTGCAGATAAGGCCGCCCAAGCGCACCTTGCCCGAAGTGGCATATTTGAGAATGCCTTTCGAGATGTTGTTGGCCGCGTACATGGCCATCATCTCGCCGGAGACCACGATGTAGATTTCCTCGGCCTTGCCTTCGCGGATGGGCATGGCGAAGCCGCCGCACACCACGTCGCCGAGGACGTCGTAAAACACGAAGTCGAGATCGGGGGTGTAGGCGCCTTCGGCTTCGAGGAAGTTGATGGCCGTGATGACCCCGCGGCCCGCACAGCCGACGCCCGGCTCGGGACCGCCCGATTCAACGCATTTGACCCCGCCGTAGCCGAGCTTGAGAACGTCGGACAGTTCCAGATCCTCGACCGTGCCACGCTCGCGAATCAGATCCATGACCGTGGTCTGCGCCTTCGAATGCAACATCAGGCGAGTGGAGTCAGCCTTGGGATCGCAGCCAACAATGATGACCTTCTTACCGAGCGAGACGAGCCCGGCGACCGTATTTTGTGCCGTCGTCGACTTGCCGATGCCACCCTTGCCGTAAATTGCGATTTG